>Ga0105045_10005548_pt1 | contig 11109 bp, 10 predicted proteins | sample MAT02_FD_78089 | JGI IMG/M metagenome (GOLD analysis project Ga0105045, IMG submission 78089) | Freshwater microbial communities from Lake Fryxell liftoff mats and glacier meltwater in Antarctica - MAT-02 (megahit assembly) | ecosystem: Environmental > Aquatic > Freshwater > Ice > Liftoff... | reverse complement strand
GTGGTTTGGCCGTAGCTGATTTTAGGAACATTACTTGTCGCCGCTGGGTCATCGCCATCGTTGAACTAAATGGCTTCGCCTGCACCGTGCTTTTGATTCGATGCTTGGGGTTTTCTTTGTACTAGCATTTCGTTGTTTCAGACTTACTTTCATCTTTCGGTTGATGAACGAGTTGCTCTTAAACGCTCGCTAGTGTGGTTGTCTTTTCTCGGGTTAGAACCTTAGCTCGATGCGTCGCACTGTCTGTGCGTGCCGTTCAATCGTTTGAATCAGTGCGATGGTCTTACACTCGACTTGCGTTCTAGTTGTAACGGTTACCAAAGAAAATAGCTTTCATCCTCTTCCGAGGATTCCGATTAAAGTACTTGCGCTGCATGTAGCGGCAATCATCCTAATTTACGTAGCCTTCTGAATCGTTCACGTTGGCTTATTTTGTTTTCTGTTTCAATAGCGGGCACTGAGATGCCGACTGTCCTCCGGATTCAGCTCGTTATTACCGCCTACTTTACGGGGAATTTGCATGAGCAATATTGAATCCCACTCGTCTGGGCTATTGGAGTCGAATCATCGCAACGGAGGTGTGATGTAGACCCGTTTGCCTCGGACTTGGATTTCAACTTCTACGAGGTAGGGTGCAATGCCTTCGAGGTCCGGTTCGATACCAAGGCCAGGCGCATCAGGAACATGCAGTAATCCATTTTCATCTGGAGCGATATGATTCTTGGTCATCGCGCTAGCTAGCGATTTTAGTTCCGTTGGAAATTCACAAATTGTATGAGACTCCAGGCCGGCGAATGGCTGCAACGAAGCAGACAAGGCCAGATTGGAGGTGAACGTATGATTGACGTAGATAGCTCCCTTCGCCGCAGCATAGTCGGCCACGTCCTTCGCGATCGAAATGCCGCCGATGCGACCTGCGTCAATTTGAACGTACTTGAGTCCCGCATGGTCAACCATGTGTTTGGCCATATGGAAATTATGGCATCCTTCCCCTCCAGCCAACCCAACGGGACCACTTTCCAGGGACAACGCGTGATACTCAGACAAGGCGCCCGAGACGAAAGGCTCTTCGAGCCAAGTGGCTCGGACTTCCTTGAGAATTTTGAGTCGCTTGCGTGCGGCTTCTACATCAGCGTTCCAGACTGTCCCTGCATCGACCAAGAGCACACCCTCGTCTCCAAGTCCTTCTCTGGCTGCAACTAGCTGAGCACAATCGTCTTCTACACTCGACAACCCGAACGGTCCCCAACCAAACTTAGCCGCACGAAACCCCTGCGCAATAATCGTCTTAGCTTTGCTGAGCGTCTCATCGGCATCACTACCGAACAACACCGATGCATAAGGCATTTTTGCAAAGCACTTTTTGTATCCAAGCAGCTTCCAAACCGGCTCATTTAGTCTACGCCCTAACAAATCCCATAAGGCTATATCGATTCCCGAAAGCGTATGGTCAGCCTGCAACAGATCCAAGCTATTAGCACGTACCAAGTCTCCGATTCTGCGGATGTCACTAGCTTCATTGATTTCTTGGCCTAGTACTGATGCAATGACAGGTTTGCAGGCGCTGTGAGACATCGGACAGATCAAGCTGGCAATCGAGACCAGTGGAGACGCTTCGCACTCACCCCAACCCACGTGTTCACCTGCGGCGACTCGCACGAGTAGCGCATCCTGGCTACCATCGCCGATGTCTAATACTTGAGGCATCGATAAGTAATAGACATCGACTGAATCGATCTTCATAATTGCTAATTTCTTAATGAATGTTGATAAATAGAATGCTTTAGGACATATCGAGGAAACAATACAAGAATGCCCATTAGCAGCATCAACCCGGCTACGAAATGAGCAGCCCCGGTCAAGGATAACAATCGATCAATTCCCAGTTCGGACTTAAGCGTTGGGAACATTGCAAACACTGTGTGGCAGTCATGCAGAAAGAACTTCGTCGATTCTAACCTGCCTGGCAATCACAGCCACACAGTCGCCTTGCCGTGTAAGACACGGAACCCTCGCCGTGATCAAGTAACCTGAGGTGCTCGCGATGATCGGCTCTGGCATTCGATCGGGGCGTTCCAAATGATGAATAGCTCCCACACAATCGCCGACTTGCACCATTTGCCCGAGATCAACACAGATCTCAAAAATGCCCGACTCCGGAGCCAATAAGTAATCGTTTCGATCGAGCGCTTGGACCAGGATTGCTGGAGGCTTTCCTAGGCTGTTGCGAGTTTGTTCAATTCCCTTCAGTAAGCCCATATGGATCAATACATTTCGAAGCCCAGACAAAGCGATTCGATGGACGCTAGCCGGAACACCCTCGCCGCCACCAAGCTCGGTTGTGACGACAATCTTCCCCTGATTCTCGGCTTCCACAGGCAGTAAGCCCGAGCCGGCGATATCGGCATAGAGGAAAGAAAAATCGGTATTCCACGCCAACATAGCGGCTAGCATCTTCTTGCGTTGATCCTTGTCGGGGACGACATGCATGTGGGAGCAGGGCACAAAATCCATGCCGCGCCCGCCCGAATGAATGTCGATAATCACATCGCTCATTGGAAACAGTACGGTTGTAAGGTAGTGAGCGATCTGGCTTGTGACTGGCCCCTCAGGTTGTCCAGGAAATGCGCGGTTCATGTTCATGCCATCGAGAGGCGATAGGCGAGTGGCTTCGCGAGCAGCCGGAAAATTAAGCGACGGAATCAAAATAATACGCCCAGTCACCATCTCGGGAACTAACTCACGGGCAAGCTTCATAGCTGCGATCTGCCCTTGATACTCGTCGCCATGATTGCCGCCAAGCACTAACACCGTTGGCCCTACGCCATTGGCGATGACGGTCATGGGAATCATCACATTCGCCCATCCGCCGAGGTTGTGAGAGTACGGAACTTGTAGAAAGCCCTGTTGTTTGCCTGAGGCATCAAGATTTATAGAAGTAAATAGCATTCAGATCAGTCTCCTTGAGTTTTCATGCTTGCTTCCTTGACGCTAGATTCTAACACAAAATGAGCATCGCTTGTTCTTATCCGAAAGAGCCAGTGATGTACTGTTCGGTGAGCGGATTAGTTGGTGAAACGAACATTTTTTGTGTTTCGTTGAATTCGATCAATTGTCCGAGATACATAAATGCGGTGTAGTCAGAGACTCGGCTAGCTTGCTGCATATTGTGAGTTACAATCACAATCGTGAGCCGCTCTTTGAGGATATCGATCAGGTCTTCAATCTTTGCTGTAGCAATCGGATCTAACGCACTGGTCGGTTCGTCGAACAGGATGATTTCTGGTTCAACCGCAAGAGCGCGAGCAATACATAGTCGCTGTTGCTGACCACCGGAAAGATTGAAGGCCGGTCGTTGAAGTCGATTCTTCGTCTCATCCCAGAGAGCAGCGCCTTTCAGTGCTGATTCCACCTTCGCTGCGATGAAGGCTTTGTCTCGAACTCCACGTATTCGCAAACCGTATGCAACGTTTTCAAAGATCGACTTAGGAAACGGGTTTGGCTTTTGAAACACCATGCTTACGCGCATCCGTACTTCAAGCGGGTCGACAGCTTTGCTTAGGAGATCCAGTCCGTGCGGTTGCAGGACGATATGTCCTTCATAATGCGTGTTGGGATAAAGATCATGCATCCGATTGAAACACCGCAAGAACGTACTCTTTCCACAGCCCGAGGGTCCGATGAGAGCAGTCACTTTGCGATCAGCGATCGAAATCGAAAGGTTTTTTACAGCGTTGTTTTCGCCGTACCAGAAATTGAGATTCTGCACATCTGCTTTGATCTTTGACGAGTCCAAAGAAACAAGCGAGCCAGATGCAATGATCGATGCTTTCTTCACATCTTTAGCAGTTGAATCGGAAGTCGTGGTGGACAAGGTAATCGCTTTGCGGAGAGATAATTTTGATTTACAACGAGGAAGGTCAAGACTTATAAAACAGAAGCTCGCGATTGCGGTACTTTACCATTTTATTTTTTTGCGAAGTTGATTTCGGAAATAGATGGCTGTTGCGTTGAGTGCCAGCGTCAATATTAAGAGCACGATTGAGGCAGCCGCCGCGTTTTCGCGAAAATCTTCTTGGGGTCTTGAAACCCATCCAAAAATCTGAATGGGCATTACCGTAAACCCCGAGTTTAACCACGCAAAAGGATTGCTCCATGAGAAGGCCGGTAGGCTGGTCACGAAGGTAAGCGCGCCGATCGTAATCAAAGGGGCCGTTTCGCCGATGGCTCGCGAAAGCCCGATAATAGTCCCTGTCAAAATTCCCCCCATCGAATAGGGGATTACGTGATAACGTACCGTTTGCCATTTCGTTGCGCCGCATGCATAGGAGGCTTCACGAATGTGCGAAGGAATCGTACGGATGGCCTCGCGTGTGGCCATGATCACAATCGGCAGGACGAGTAGTCCAAGGGTTAAGCCAGCCGTCAAAATGCTTCTCCCTAGATCCAGGAAGTAGACGAAGATACCGAGTGCCATGAGGCCCCAAACAATCGAAGGGACCCCAGCAAGATTTGCGATATTGATCTCGATGAGGGCCGTCATCCAATTCTTCTTCGCGTATTCTTCTAACCACACACCAGCCGCGACACCCAGCGGTACCGCAAGGAGCATTGTTACTCCCACCACCAAAATACTTCCGACTAGCGCGGTCAGGATTCCCGCTTCTTCAGCCTTACTCGAGGGCTTTGAAGCAAAGAAATTTTGAAAACTTAGTTTCTCGATAGACTTCGTTTTGAGTGGTAAACTTTTTGCGATCCCAAAGCCTACAGCGGCTTGCGTGCCGAGCCAGGTCTTATCGAGCGAGAGGTCGTCTGGCGGTAGAATCGCAATCGGGCTAGGCGTTAATAACCAACTACTGCCACTTTGAGCAAGTGCACCATGGACGCTGAGCTTACTCAATTTTTTCGGGAGCTCAACGTCCGATATTACGATGGACGAGCACTCCATCTCGGAAATCCCAGCCGAGGGGACTTCGCCCTCTATATCGACCTTCTTGCCGATGAGCGCCGTTAGTTCGCTAATACTTGCATGTTCTTCAGCGTTTCTTATGACGAGCGGCCGCTGTTGCAATTCCCAGCCCGTTGCATAATCGCTACTATGATTCTGAAGGGTTCCAGCCAACTCATTGATCTTTGGTGAGAACCCATCTTCGTTTACATAGTGGCCTCGGAATAATCGTCCGCCACCTTCGTAGACCAGTTGTCCGAAAAGCATTGCTAACACGCACAATGCAAGCATCACGAGAAGGAAGCCGCATGTCTCGAAAACTCGATCCCAAAGTTTCCGCCGACGAAGTCCAGCAATGATCGCTGGCGATATTCCCTCCGAAGCGAGAGCATGCTCCCTAGTCGGATTGGAAGCGGTTGAGTCGATGGAAGAGCCGGTGGCCAAGATTAGTAGACCTCTCGATAACGTTTTCTTAGCCGATATCCCCAAACGTTGAAAACGAGTGTCATTAGTAGAAGCACTAGGCCAGCCGCAAAAATCGACTGATATCCAACGCTTCCATGCGGTAGGTCGCCACCGCTGACTTGCACAATGTAGGCAGTTATCGTCGCAGCCGGTTGTCGCGGATCTATTGTTAAAGTCGGCTCCAGTCCGGCCGCAACCGCGACGATCATAGTTTCACCAAGAGCTCGAGAGATCCCAAGGATATACGCTGCAGTGATACCTGATAACGCGGACGGAAAAACGACTCGCCATGCTGTCTGCATCTTTGTTGCACCCATCCCATAAGAGCCTTCTCGCATCGTCATAGGGACAGCGTGCATCGCGTCCTCGCTAAGTGAGCTCACGTAAGGAATAATCATAAATCCCATTACCAAACCTGGTCCGAGCATATTGAATCCCGGGAGGTCAGGGATGAAAATTTGTAAGAACGGAGTGACAAACGAAAGAGCAAAGAAGCCGTAAACTACGGTAGGAACGGCGCTAAGGAGTTCTAGAATCGGTTTAAGAATATTCCGAAGTTGATGGGGCGCGTACTCGCTCAAATAAATCGCGATAATAGTTCCTACTGGTATCGCGACAGAGAGCGCCACACCGGTAGTAACAAGTGTTCCACAGACAAGCGGCAGGATCCCAAACTTCGGCGGATCAAACTGCGGAAACCATTCTCGTCCAGTTAGGAATTCCCAAATCGAAACGTGCGAAAAAAAACCAGCCGACTCATAAATTAATACCGTGAGAACCCCTATCGTGATCGCAATCGACGAAGCCCCTGCTAAGAAGAGTGCCCATTCGATGGCTCCTTCCAAGAGTCGTTGCTGCTTTGAGAGCCCTTTTCGGACTCTCTGATATTTTTGGGGGACAGTCCGTGCGGCTGATTCGCTCGCCATTGATGCCTCAATTAATTCTTCGGTTCGCGTTTCAAGATATCCTCAACCTTGACCCCGACTTCTGGTACACCACCAAAGGCAGTTCCAATTTTCATTGCTTCAAATCGTTCCATTACTTTTTCATAATCCGACTCTGCTAATGGTAAGTATTTTACTTGAGTTGCGACAGCTTCTGCGTTTTCGATATAGAACTCAACGAACTTCTTTACTTCAGGCTTCTCACGAACGGACTTGGCGCTGACGTAGATGAAAAGGGGCCTTGCCAGCGGGTTATAGATACCCTTAAGAACGTTCTCCTTACTTGGAGCGACAGGTTCTTTAACGACGTTCTTGCCGTATTGAATTGGGACGGCCTTCAATCGACGCATGTTGGGGGCGTAGTAGGCAAAGGGAATGTAGCCGAGCGCATTTTTATTCCCTTCAATTCCTTGGATCAACACGTTATCGTCTTCGCTACCGGTATAGTCGCCACGGCTCGATTTCGATTTACCGACAATCGCTTCCGTAAAGTAATCAAAAGTCCCCGAATCACTCCCCGCGCCGAACAATTCAATCTTCTCGGCTGGCCACGTTGGACGTATCTGATTCCACTTCATGATCGTTCCCTGAGCCGCAGGTTCCCAAATCTTCTTCAACTCCTCAACCGTCAAAAAATCAACCCAGGTGTTCTTCGGGTTTACTGCGATCGTGAGCGCGTCAAAAACGATCGGCAGTTCGATGTAGTCGATACCTGCTGCTTTCGCTTGTTCCATTTCTGTCGTTAGAATCGGGCGCGAAGCATTTTGAATATCTGTCTCACCTCGGACAAACTTTTTGAAACCACCACCTGTCCCAGAAATGCCTACCGTGACTCGTACGGCTCCCTTGGTACTCTTCTGAAACTCTTCGGCAACCGCTTCGGTGACAGGGTAAACCGTACTTGAGCCGTCGATCACGATCGTCGAAGAGTCCGCTGCGCGCACAGACGCTTGATCCACCGAAAAAATCATTAAGAGGGCGGCCAATGCAAATGAGCTAGCTTTCTTCAAAATGAGTGCAAACTTCAAACAAATCATTATAATGTGGGTCCTATTGTTAGTGGCGATTCAACGAAGAAAGATAGCAGCCATGCATTGAACCAACTCGAAAACGCTCGGCTAACTATTGATCGCGAATCCTAACCGTGAATTATTAAGAAACAATGAAGGTCCTGTGAAGATGGGGTTGTGAGTCGCGTTTATAAGGTGTTAGACCGGTGTGTCTGTACTTTCGAGGAATCCATTCTCGAAGTGTGCTTTCATTGGGCAAGCCGTGAGGCTACGAGAATTCTAGCGAGAAACCTCGGAAAATCGAAGTAATACAAAAGAGTTCTCTCGCGGATCCGTGCAAACAATCACATAAATCGTCGAGCAACTCGCAGTTTTGCGCTTCTGGAGCGAGGGTTTCGCGCTTCTTCTTCGGGGGACGCGATGATCGGTTTTTTGGTCACACGCTCTAAGATGGGATTGTCCCGGAAGGCGTTCTTAACCAGTCGATCCTCCAGCGAGTGAAAGCTAATCGCCACGAATCGCCCACCGACGTCGAGGAGATTTGGTAGTTTTTGAAGTGAATCCTCCAAATGCTTCAGCTCTTCGTTAACAACAATTCGCAAGGCTTGAAACGTGCGGGTGGCCGAATCGACGCGGCCGTGGATTTTGCCGGGTACGCAGCGATGAATCAGGTCTGTCAGTTGCTCGGCAGTCCTGACGGGGTCTGTCAGTCGGCGAAGGCAGATTGCTTTAGCGATTCGTCGACTAAATCGCTCTTCTCCGAACTGATAAATCGCGTTGGCGATCGTTTCCTCTTTTTCGCGTTCGATCCAGACGCTCGCGGGAATCCCCTCCTCGGGATTGAATCTTAGGTCGAGCGGTCCACCGACTTTAAAAGAGAATCCCCGTTCACGGTCGGCAAGTTGATCGCTGGAAAGACCCAGGTCGACGAGAATAGCGCTAACGGTTTCAAGCTTTTCTTGCTGGATTATGTAAGGAAGATCGCGATAGCTGGCTGCGAATATACGTATACCACCCGCAGCTTTTGCTATGGGAAATTCCTGATCTAGAAAAGCTTTTGCGAGGGAAGCGGCTCCAGGATCGCGATCGATGGCAATCAGCTTTCCGCCAGGAAGAATTCGCCGAAGAATTTCACGGGAGTGACCTCCAGCGCCCAGGGTACCATCGACAACGACCATTCCAGGTGATAGGTCCAGGTATTCCAGAACTTCGTCCAGCAAGACAGGGATGTGGACGGATGTTAGTGCATTCACAAGAAACTGCTCTATCAAGCGTTGGGCAGGGCGGGTTGCTGCTTCGCAACCCCTTGCCCTGCAGGAAAGCCCGTGGCCGTGGGCTCTCGACGCTCCAACACTTTCAATTCGGGGCTGGAGTCACCAATCCTCGGCGAACCCGATCCGATGCATTGCAGCATATCTGCCTAAAATGAGGAGTCAACCTTTTCTTTCGCTGTCACAGGGAATCCGGAGTAAGTCGTCGACACAGGTCCAATCGTCACTTGGATTTGCAGAATTCCAGTTTTTTTCTACTCGACCTTACGGACTCTCGCCGATGGCAAACCTCAGATTTGCTAGCACTTACTTAAAGGCAAATGAACTTCCGTTAAACACGTTCTAGCTGACATACGGGGTTTCCATGGCCAGGCCAGATATGTTAGATTCGTCAGAATAGCCGGATCCCTTGCGGACTGGTCTTGTCCGGATAAATTGCATCGGAGCCCGGATCGATAACACGCTTCTAGATTTAGTCTAAGTTCTTGCAAGGAAACTGGAACATGCCTCTCGTAAAACGTTTTTTCGCAGAGATTGTGGGTACTTTTTGGCTAGTATTCGCTGGCTGCGGATCGGCCGTCATTGCAGCGGTCTATTCGACTGGCGATAGTGTTCCATTCAATTTGGGGTTAGGCTTTTTGGGTGTTTCTTTCGCGTTTGGACTGACCGTCCTAACGATGGCGTATGCGATCGGACATATTTCCGGGTGCCATCTTAATCCAGCAGTTACTCTTGGACTGGTAGCTGGTGGGCGGTTCAAGGCGATCGATGCGATACCCTACATCATCGCACAGGTCATCGGAGGAATTGCGGCAGCCTTTACGCTTTACGCGATCGCGTCTGGAAAAGAGGGATTTGAGTTAGGTGGATTCGCGACGAACGGATACGACGCGTTGTCTCCGGGCAAATATGACATGATTTCATGCTTCATCGCGGAAGCCGTTTTGACCTGCTTTTTTCTATTCATCATTATGGGAGCGACGGATCGACGAGCTCCTGCCGGATTCGCACCGATTGCAATTGGACTCGGATTGACATTGATTCACATGGTTGGAATTCCGATTACGAACTTGTCGGTGAATCCAGCAAGATCCACTGGTCCTGCGATCGTCGTTGGTGCCACTGCCCTGGCTCAGCTTTGGCTATTTTGGTCAGCTCCCATTCTCGGAGGCATTGTTGGCGGACTCAGCTATCGGTTGCTTTTCGAGCCAGAAGCCTGATAGTTTTCCCTCTGAACGACTATGGTCGTGACGGGGGTTTTTTTAAGATAGGATTGACCTGAATCGCGGTTTTACGAATACTCCAAGCAATATGAATGCTGTAGCCGCGAATCCACTTCAGTTTTACTGCCTTGACGTAGCGCGACGTGCTCGCTTCGCGTCGGCTGAGCTAGCATTGGTTGACACGGAAACCAAGAACCGTTGGCTTCTTCGCTCCTCGAAGCTCTTGCGGGAATCGCTCGACGATATACTTGCTGCCAACCTGAAGGATTTGAAGCTGGCGGCAAGTTACGGCCTTTCCGAGGCGGCGATCGACCGGCTTCGTATCGACCGCCAGCGACTGATGACAATTGCTAGTGCGATCGAAGAAATTGCTCGACTGCCGGATCCAATTGGCGAAGTCTTGGATGGCTATCGGAGACCTAATGGCTTGGAAATATCGAAGGTGCGGGTTCCGTTAGGGGTAGTTTTTTTTATCTACGAATCGCGTCCCAATGTAACGGCTGACGCGGCGGCGATTTGTGTTAAGAGCGGTAATGCGGTTATCCTGCGTGGCGGTAAGGAAGCGATTCACAGCAGTTCCTCGATCGTCAAGTGCCTTCAATTGGCAGCAGCAGAGGTCGGCATTCCTCGCGACGCGGTTCAATTCGTAGAAACAACCGATCGAGACGCGGTGGGTATGTTTTTAGGCATGGCTGAGTTCATCGATGTGACGATTCCTCGCGGTGGAGAAAGCCTTATTCGACGCGTTGCGGCAGAAGCGAAGATGCCCGTCATCAAACACTTCGACGGGAACTGCCATATTTACGTGGACCAATCAGCCGACTTTGAAATGGCATTGAACGTCATCGAGAACGCAAAGTGTCAACGGATGGGCGTTTGTAACGCACTCGAGTCATTGCTGGTCCATCGCACCATCTCGAAACAATTTCTCCCCATGCTTCGCGATAGACTGGTCGCCAACTCCATCGAGCTGCGGGGTTGTGATGAATCCCTAAGGATTGTTCCTGGATTTACCCTGGCTACTGAAGAAGACTGGGGACGCGAATACTTAGGGCCAATTTTGAGTATCAAGATCATCGACGGTGTAACCAGTGCGATAGCGCATATTAATCGATACTCGTCGCATCACACGGATGCTATTATTACAAACGACCTTGCTGCCAGTCGCCAGTTCACGCTGGCTGTTGATTCCGCAGCCGTAGTTGTGAACGCTAGCACTCGATTCAACGATGGGGGAGAATTTGGTTT
>Ga0105045_10005547_pt1 | contig 11110 bp, 6 predicted proteins | sample MAT02_FD_78089 | JGI IMG/M metagenome (GOLD analysis project Ga0105045, IMG submission 78089) | Freshwater microbial communities from Lake Fryxell liftoff mats and glacier meltwater in Antarctica - MAT-02 (megahit assembly) | ecosystem: Environmental > Aquatic > Freshwater > Ice > Liftoff... | reverse complement strand
GCGCGTCGTCCCGGCCCGGGCCGCCAGCGCCGCCGCCATGAACTCGTCCAGATCGCCATCGAGCACCGCGGCCGGGTTGCCGGCTTCACGGTTGGTACGCAGGTCCTTCACCAATTGGTAGGGCTGCAGCACGTAGTTGCGGATCTGGTGGCACCAGCCGATATCGGTCTTGCCCGCCTCGATGCCCGCACTGATCGCCTCGCGCTTGCGCAGTTCCAGTTCGTAGAGCCGTGCCTTGAGCATGTTCATGGCGATGGCGCGGTTCTTGTGCTGGCTGCGGTCCTGGGTTGAAGCCGCCACCACGCCGGTGGGCAAATGGGTGAAGCGCACGCCCGATTCCGTCTTGTTCACGTGCTGGCCGCCGGCGCCCGACGCCCGGAAAGTGTCGGTCTTGATGTCGGCGGGGTTGATGTCGATCTCGATCTTGTCGTCCACCACCGGATAGACATAGACGCTGGCGAATGAGGTCTGCCGCTTGTCATTGCCGCCGAAGGGGCTGATGCGGACCAGGCGGTGCACGCCCGTTTCGGTCTTCATCCAGCCGAAGGCATTGGCGCCGGTGACCTGCAGGGTGGCGGATTTTATGCCCGCCTCCTCACCATCGCTCTGTTCGGTCAGCACCGCCTTGTAGCCGCGCTTTTCGGCCCAGCGCTGATACATGCGCAACAGCATCTCAGCCCAGTCCTGTGCCTCGGTGCCGCCGGCACCGGCATTCACTTCGAGGTAGGCGTCGTTGAAGTCCGCCTCGCCCGATAACAGCGCGTCGATCTCCCGGCGCTTGGCGTCCTCGGACAATGCGATGAGGTCGGCCACCGCGGCGTCGGCCGTCGCCGTGTCATTCTCGGCCTCGGCCATCTCGATCAGTTCGAGCGCGTCGGTCACCGATTGTTCCAGGCGCTTTACGCTGTCGGTGAGGTCAGCCAGGCGGCCGCGTTCGCGCATCAGCTTCTGCGCCTCGTCGGCGTTGTTCCAGAGTGTGGGGTCTTCGGCGCGGGAGTTCAGTTCGTCGAGACGACGTAGGGCGACATCCCAGTCAAAGATGCCTCCTCAGCAGGGACACCGAAGCGGTGATCTGCTCTTGCAACTGTGTGGCGTCGGCGCGCATGGCGGCGTTATCCGTTCTTCTGGCGTTGTGGGCAAGCGGTGGCGGGGCGTGATGATCGAAGGCGGTATCGCCGACGGTCTGAATCACGCCCCCTCGTTATCAGCGCCGCCACCAGCCCTTTTTCTTCGGGGCTTCGGTTGCGGCGTCGCCAATCACCACTGGCTGGACGGCCGGGCCGATGGCGGGTTCGGGCTGCGGGGCGGGGGCTGCCGCCATCACAGGCTCGGGCGCTGGCGCCGGCTCGGGCATTGGCACTGGCACCGGCTCTGGCACCGGCTCTGGCACCGCGGCTGCCACCGCAACGCGCGCCGGCACGACAAGTTCAGGGACAACAGGTTCCGCAGCAACAGGCTCGGGCGCCAGCGGCGCTTCCACGACGGCCAGCACCGGCTCAGCCATCACCACCTCACGGGCCGGCGGCGGCGCGCTGGGCTTGCCGAACGCGGCTTCCTCGGCGGCGCGTTCCGCCGCGTCCATGGCCGCCATGATCGGGTCCACGGCGTTGGAAAAGGGGTCGGCAGGCGTCGGCCCCATATAGCGGGGCGGGGCCATGACGGGCGGTGGCGGCGGTGGTGCTGCGGCCTCGGCCTCCTCGGCCTCGTCCTCGCTGCCGGCTTCGCCGGGCAGGGCGGGCTCGCCCTCACGCCGGCGGCGGCCACCACGGCGGCCACGGCGGCGGCGCGGGCGGTCATCCTCGCCCTCGGCAGCCGGGGCGGCCCCAGGAGTTATGGCGGGAGTTGTGGCGGGCGTTGTGTCGGGAGTTGTGTCGGGCGTTGTCGCGGGCGCGCCATCGGCGGCGGCCTGCTCTGCCGGCTGCTCGCCATCGGCGCTGTCCTCGGCGGTGGTGCCGGTCTGGGGGGCGGGCTGGCCGGCCTCGGTTGCCGCACCCTCCTCACGGCGGCCACCACGCCGGCGGCGGCGCTTGCGGACCCCCGCCTCGCGCTCGGCTTCGGTTTCGCCGGCCGGCGGGGGGGCCTCGTCGCCATCCAGCGCTTGGGCGTTTTCGGCCTCCTCGCTGATGGCTTCTTCCGGGGCGTAGTCCATCCGCAGGGCGGATTGGCCGCGATCATCGGCCACCGCACGCGTCTCGGCGGCGCGCAGCTTCTCCAGGCGGAAGGCCGCGCCATGCATGCTCGCATCCGTCTCGAAGAGGACGGCCATGCCGAAGCGTTCCTCGATCTGACCCAGCCGCTCGCGCTTGCGGTTGAGCAGATACATCGCAACCGTCGGGTTCACATGCACCGCGATCTCGGAGGCGCGGCGGCGCGCACCCTCTTCCTCGATGGCGCGCAGCACCTGGATGGCGCTGCTTTCGGGGCTGCGGACGATGCCGCGGCCCTCGCAATGCGGGCAGGTGACGAAGGTCTGTTCGGTCAGGCTGGGGCGCAGGCGCTGGCGCGACATCTCCAGCAGGCCGAAATGGGAAATCCGGCCGACCTGAATACGCGCGCGGTCGCCATGCAGCGCGTCTTTCAGGCGACGTTCCACGGCCGCGTCGTGCTTGGACGCGTCCATGTCGATGAAGTCGATGACGATCAGCCCGGCCAGATCCCGCAGGCGAAGCTGCCGCGCGATCTCGTCCGCTGCTTCCATATTGGTGCGGAAGGCGGTGTCCTCGATGCTGCGCTCCCGCGTCGAGCGGCCGGAGTTCACGTCGATCGCCACCAGCGCCTCGGTCTGGTTGATGACGATGTAGCCGCCCGATTTGAGCTGCACGGTGGGGGAGTGCATGCCGTCCAGCTGCGCCTCCACCCCGTGGCGGGCGAAAAGCGGCGTCGCGCCATCGCGATAGAGCTGAATTTTGCGCGCATTCTCGGGCATCAGCATGCGCATGAAGTCGCGCGCCGCCTGATACGCGTCATCGCCCTCGACCAGGATCTCGTCCATGTCCCGCGCATAGCCGTCGCGGATCGAGCGCTTGATGAGGTCGGCTTCCTCATAGATCAACGCGGGCGCGGTGCTGGCCAGGGTGCGTTCGCGGATGCTGTCCCACAGCCGCAGCAGGTATTCGCAATCGCGCTTGATCTCGGGCTTGGGGCGCTGGGCGCCCGCCGTGCGCACGATCAGCGACATGCCCGACGGCAGGTCCAGCTCGTCGATGGCTTCGCGCAGCCGACGGCGGTCGGAGACCGACGTGATCTTGCGCGACACGCCACCGCCGCGCGGCGAGTTGGGCATCAGCACCGAAAAGCGGCCGGCCAGGGACATGTAGGTGGTGAGTGCGGCACCCTTGCCGCCGCGCTCTTCCTTGACGACCTGGATCAGCAGGATCTGCCGGCGGCGGATGACCTCCTGTATCTTGTAGTGACGCATGAAGCGCGGCGGGTCGCGGCGGGCGCGGCGGTTCTCGTCGGAGCCGCCTTCATCCTCGTCATCCTCGTCGGGGGCTTCGTCACCCCTGGCTTCGGCGGCTTCGGCCTCGGCTTCGGCGGCGGCTTCGCTGGCCGGCGGGTCCTCGCCGCCCAGGGTTTCGGGCAGGGCCATGTCCTGCTCGATGGTTTCGATGCGGCTGCCCGGTTCGGCTTCGGCGGCCGGTGCGGCTTCGAGGGCAGGCTCCTGCGGGTCGGTGGGCGTGGCCGCGGGGAGTGCTTCCTCCAGCGCCTGGGCCAGGCCTTCCTCGGCGGTGCGGCGCTGCTCGGCCATGGCCAGCTTGCGCGCGCGGCGTTCGGCGGCGCGACCGGCCTGGCGCTCCTCCTCCTCGGCCTCCTCGCGCGCTTCGGCCTCCTGCATTTCGATCAGCTTCTGCCGGTCGGCCGCCGGTATCTGGTAGTAGTCCGGATGGATTTCCGAGAAGGCCAGGAAGCCGTGCCGGTTGCCGCCGTATTCTACGAAGGCCGCCTGCAGGCTGGGCTCCACCCGGACCACCTTGGCGAGGTAGATATTCCCTTTCAGGGGGAGTCGGTTGGCCGCTTCGAGGTCGAATTCCTCAAGTCGTGAACCATCCATCACCACCACGCGGGTTTCTTCCGCGTGGGATGCGTCGATCAGCATCCGCTTGGTCATTATGTGAGTGCTCCGCGCCCAGGCGGCGCAGGATGGCGCGCACAGGGCTGCAATGGGTCGGTGGGACCGAGATGGAACGGCAATGTTGCGTCCGGCAAGCCATGGCGGCGTTGCGCAATCCTTGTCTCGGGCGGGCGGGCGCCACGGTTGGCGCTGCCCGGCATGCGATGCGCCCCGTCCCGCGCAGTTGGTTGCGTGGACAGCACCCGCCTGAGCGGGTGAGCGATGGCGGCCGGGTGACCCGATGCCGCGCTGGCCCTTCATGAGGCGGCCTGCGCATGGCGGGCCCCGGGCCGCATCCAGGCAAAGCGAAGGGCGGGGCTGGAGACGGCGAAATCGGGCTTGCTCCCCGAAGGCCGAGACTACGCGCCATACCCCCCGCTTGCGGGACGGAACAGCGCTGCCACGTCAGTCGCCTTGCGATTGAGCATCGCCAGGGCTGTGCACCATAACAGGGCAATCGCGCTGGGCAAGTGGCAAACGATCCACAACCCGCATGCAGGCACAGAACGCGAACATTCTTGCTGCACACCCGGCGCGGATGGTGTACAAAACCCTACCGCACGGGGGGTGCGGCCTGGCATGAATTCTCGTCGCAGCATCCTTGGCGCCGCCCTGGCGGGAGCGCTCGCATCTTCGCACGCTTCCGCGCGGCCCCAGTTGGCGGCGCCCCCATCGGCTGATCGCAGGCCGAGCCTGCGCGCGGCCCTGCCTTTGGTGGTGCTTGATCCTGGCCATGGCGGCGCCGATCCCGGTGCCATCGGCGCCGCCGGCACGCAGGAAAAGCGCATCGCGCTGGCCATGGCGCAGGAGCTGCGCCGCAGGCTTGAGGCAGGCGGCCGTGCCCGCGTCATCCTCACCCGCAACCGCGACGTCTTCGTGCCGCTGGCTGAGCGTGTGGCCATCGCGCGCCGGGGGGAAGCCGCACTGTTCCTCTCCATCCATGCCGACAGCGCGCCGGCCGGCCATGCCGCCCAGGCAAGGGGTGCCAGCATCTATACATTGGCCGAGACCGCGTCCGACCCGTTCTCGGCGGCGCTGGCCCGGCGGGAGAACCTGGCCGATCAGGCCGGCGGGCTGCGCCTGCCCAGCGTGCCGCCGGATGTTCAGCGTATCCTGCTCAGCCTGATGCGGGCCGAGACGCGCCAGGGCAGCGAGCGTGCGGCGCGCCAGGCGGTGGCCGCCATGCAGGGCGATGTGCCGCTGCTGGCCAACCCGCATCGCCGCGCCGGCTTCGTGGTGCTCAAGGCGCCCGACGTGCCCAGCGCGCTGGTCGAGGTGGGCTTCCTGTCGCACCCCGCCGATGAGGCATTGCTGAACCGCCCGGCCTGGCGGGCGCGGGTGGCGGAGAGCCTGACCGAGGGGGTGCATGCCTATCTGGGAAGGCGGGTGGTGACCTGAGGGGCGGCCGGCATGGGTCGCTTCAACGAACTGCGGGTCTGCCGCCGCACCGTCGAGGCCGGCCGCGTCACCTGCGCCGCGGTGTCGCTGCATGTCAGCCAGCCCGCCGTCTCCCGCATATTGTCGGGGCTTGAGGCGCGGCTGGGGGTGCAGCTGCGTCGCCGCACCCAGAGCGGCATCATCCCGACCGAGGCCGGGGCCAGCCTGTACCGCGACGCGATCGAACCGCGGCACCGGCTGGCCGAGGACGAAGCCCGGACCGGCACCGCCGCGCGCCACCCGCTGATCCGGGTGCTGCCGGACTGGGTGGCGCAGTGCCCGCAGATCTTCGCCACCTGGCCGGCCAACCGGCAGAGGCCGCTGCGGGCGCCGGCGCTGCCGGACGCGCTGATCGGCGAGGTGACGGCGCCGCTCGCATCCGGGCCTGGCCTGCCAACTGCCTGGGCTGCTCGAACGGCGGCGGCGGGCGCTGAGCGCCGCTTTGCAGGGTGCGACGCCAAGGCGTAGGTGCTAAAGCATGGCCATGCAGCAGACGCCGCTCCGCGCCGACGGGCCCATGGCCGCCTCCTCGCTTGACCCCGAGACCGGCGCGCCGCCGCCACCCCCCCAGGCCCCAAAGCGGCGCCGGCGTTTTCGCGGCTTGGGCATCATCCGCTTTTTCTTGGTGCTGGCGGCCGTGGTCGGGCTGGGCGGCGGGGTCGCGGGCTTCGGCCTGTACAGCCAGCTCGCCGCCGAATTGCCGGATTACCGCTGGCTGGCCGATTACCAGCCGCAGCAGATGTCGCGCATCTATGCCGCCGACAGCCAGTTGATGGCCGAACTGGCCAATGAACGCCGCGTATTCGTGCCCATCGAGGCCATTCCCGCCCGCCTCCAGCAGGCATTCATCTCGGCCGAGGACCAGCGCTTCCGCGAGCATTACGGCGTCGATCCGTTTGGCATGGTGCGTGCGCTGCTGGCCTGGGCGCAGAATTATGGCACCGGCCGACGCATGCAGGGCGCTTCCACCATCACCCAGCAGGTCGCCAAGAACATGCTGGTGGGCAGCGACCGCACGCTGCTGCGCAAGGTGCGCGAGGCGCTGCTGGCGATGCGGTTGGAGCGCGCGCTCAGCAAGGAACGCATCCTCGAGATCTACCTCAATGAGATCTTCATGGGCGCCCAGGCCTATGGCGTGGCCGCCGCCGCGCAATCCTATTTCAACAAACCGCTGGAGGCGTTGACGCTGGGCGAGATGGCGTTCCTCGCCGCGCTGCCCAAGGCGCCCAACAACTACAACCCCATCCGCTTCCCCGAACAGGCGCGCATCCGCCGCAATTGGGTGGTCGAGCGCATGCTGGATGATGGCGCGATCACCGCCGCCGAGGCCGAGGCAGGCCGGCGCGAGGCGATCGACGCCCGACTGACCCGCCGCCCGGATGTGGTGGCGGTGGGCCAGCACTTCACCGAGGATGTCCGGCGTGAGCTCATCACGCGCTTCGGCGCCGAGCAGGCGGCGGGCGGCGGGCTGGTCGTGCGCACCTCGCTCGACCCCGAATTGCAGGCGGCGACCGAGAATGCGCTGCGCCAGGGGTTGATGGCCTATGACCGCAGGCGCGGTGGCTGGCGCGGCGGCGTGGCGCGCCTGCCCTTCGGGCCGAATGACTGGCAGCCGGCGCTGGAAGCCATGCCGCGCACCCAGGGAATTCTGCCGAACTGGCGCCAGGCGGTGGTGCAGCAGGTGACGGATCGCGAGGCGCGGGTGGCCTGGCTGGAACGCGCCAATCCCCGCGCGCCCTGGGAGCCGCGTACCGGCATCATCGACCTGGCCGACACGGCATGGGCACGCGCGGTGCTGCCGGGCCTGCCCAATGCCGCGGTGCGCCTGGGCCCCGCGCCGCGCCGGATGGGCGAGATCGTCATTCCTTCGGACGTCGTGCTGGTGGAGCCCAACCCGGCCCGGCCCGGCCGCGTCTTTCTGCGGCAATTGCCGGAGGTGGAGGCCGCGGTGGTGGCGCTGGACCCGGCGACGGGGCGCATCCTGGCCATGTCCGGCGGCTGGAACTACGAGCGAAGCCAGTTCAACCGGGCATCGCAGGCGCAGCGCCAGCCAGGCTCCTCCTTCAAGCCCTTCGTCTATCTGGCGGCGCTGGAGGAGGGTATTCCGCCCAACCAGCGCTTCCTCGATACGCCCATCGAATTGCCGATGGGCAATGGCCAGATCTGGCGGCCGGGGAATTACGGCGGTTCGGCCTCGGGCGCTGCCGTCACCATGCGTTCGGCGCTGGAGCGCAGCCTGAATCTGGTCACGGTGCGCATCGCGCAGCAGGTGACGATGGCGCGGGTGTCGGATGTGGCGAACCGCTACGGCGTCATCACCAACATGCCGCCCTTCCTGGCAATGAGCCTGGGGGCGGGCGAGACCACGGTGCTGCGCATGGCCTCCGCCTATGCCAGCTTCGTCAATGGCGGGCGGCGGGTGGAGCCCAGCCTGATCGATTCCGTTCAGGACCAGCGTGGCCGGGTGATCTGGCGCGGCGACCAGCGCGCCTGCGTGGGCTGCGACAGCGGCCCCAATGCCAACCCGCCAAGCCTGACCGACAACCGCCGGCAGATCACCGACCCGATTGCCGCCTATCAGGTGGTGAACATCCTGCAGGGTGCCGTGCAGCGCGGCACCGGCGCGCGGGCCGGGGCGGGGCTGAACCGCCCGGTGGCGGGCAAGACCGGCACGACCGATGACTACAAGGACAATTGGTTCGTGGGCTTCACCCCCGATATCGTGGTGGCGGTGTGGTTCGGCCATGACGAGCCGCGCACGCTGGGCAGCAATGAGACGGGCGGGCTGAACGCGGCGCCGATTTTTCGAGATGTAATGGAGGCGGCCTTGCGCGGCTCGCCGCCCGTGCCGTTCCGCGCGCCGCCCGGGGTGTCGCTGGTGCGGATCACCAACGATAACGGGCAGGCCATCATGGAGGCGTTCCGGCCGGGGACGGAGAACAGCGCGCAGGGGGTGGATGCGTTCGGCGCAGGGGCGGCTTCGCGGGTGGAGAGTGGGTTGGGGGGGCTTTACTGAGCGGTCACAGCAGGGCCGCCAGCGCCCCGCGCCGGTCTTCCCGACGGGCTTTCCATTCCCGCAGCGCCCCACGCATCAACTCGCTGGCCGAGGCCACACCGCCACGCAGCATCCCCGCCATCGCCGGCGTCAGGGCCACGCTGATCTTCTCGACACGGCCGTTCTCCGTCATCCACCGGCGCGGCAGGCGTTGCGAGCAGATGCCGCAAACCAAGGCCAGGGCAGGCATTTTCCTTGACAATTCAGGCCGATATTCCTAAGATGGCATCCGCTGTTTGAAAACCGAACCCGCCACCCCAACACCAGATATGGTGCCAAAACCCATGCACCACACAACCCCCGGTATTTGTCCGCAAACAGCGATAACCGGTGACATCAATCGCTTTCGGGCGCGATCACATTCGTCTTCAGGCCGAGCACCAGCACATCGCGCATCGTCTCCACCCCCTTCAGCCGGATATCATCCCAGGCCTGGGGCGTGTGGAAGGCGCTGTGCGGGGTGATCACCAGCCGGCCCTTCAGCCATTCCTCCCGCGCGCGGTAGGCGCGCAGCAGTTCCGGCACCGGCTCTACCGGCGGCTCCACCGGCACCACATCCAGCCCCGCACCGGCAATATGGCCGCTGCGCAAACCCGCCTCCAGCGCGTCGATATCCAGGATCGGCCCGCGCGCCGTGTTCACCACGACGGCGCCCGCGGGCAGCAGCGCCAGCTCCGCCGCCCCCACCAGGCCCCGTGTGCCGCGCGTCAGCGGCGCGTGGATGCTCAGCACATCCGCCTGCTCCATCAGCGCGGCCAGGCTGTGGGCGCGGCGTATCCCCAGGGCCCGGTCCGCCCCATTCGGCAGGCCGGGATCGAAGAACACCACATCGAACCCGAATGCCTTGGCCCGCAGCGCCACCGCCGTGCCGATCCGCCCCAGGCCCAGCAGGGCGAAGCGCTGCACCGACATGCGTCGCACCAGCGGCGTGTTGATCACACCCCAGGCCGCGGGCGGGTCTTCCCGCTGAGTCTCGTGATGCAGGAACAATCCGCGCCGCAGCCCCAGCGCCAACGCCATGGCGTGGTCCGCCACCTCCTCCGTCCCGTAATCGGGGATGTTGGCGACGGTGATGCCCCGCCGCGCGCATTCCGCACGGTCGACACGGTCATAGCCCACGCCCATGCGCACGACCGCGCGCAGCTTCGGGAACCGCGCAAGCTGCGCTGCCGGCACCGCCAGGCGCAGGGTCATCAATCCGTCGGCCTGGGCGCAGAGTTCGTCTGGCAATTCGTCGAGTGCGGCCACAGCCTTGCCGCGCAGTATGCGTGCGGCACCGCCCAGCACTGCCTCCTCCACGCTGTCGTCGTGGTAGAGGGTTTCCGGCTCCAGAATAGTCAGCACGTCATGCCTCCCTATGCCACGCGCTCGAAGCGCAATCCCTGCGCGCGGGCGCCATTGGCCTCCAGCGCCACCACCTTGCCCGCCGCGTCGCGCAGCGGCCGCACATCCCACCAGGCATCATGAAGCGCGGTGGGCATCAGGAACCGGACCAGTTCCGCGGTCAGCCCCTCGATCTCGAAGGGGCCAGCCTTCACATGCGGCCCGTCGATGCGCCAGGTGGCGTCATCGCCGACAAGCCAGGTGGCGCCGACATCGGCGCAGTGCCAGGCGCCGGTGGCCCATGATGGCGGCGCCACGGGCAGTTCCACCCGCGCCAGTGCCGCGTGCTGGCCGGCATCGCTGTGCAGCGCCAGCCCGTCTGCCGTAATTTCGATGGCGAAGCGGAAGCCGCCGCGCAGGGCATGCAGCATGCCATCCGGCCTCGGCCCCAGCCCGAAGGCCACGCCATGTTGCCGCGCCATGGGCCGGCCCGCCTCATCCACCCAAAGGTCGAGCGAGGCGCCCTCCTCGGTGACGTAGCTGCCATCCAGCGCAGCGGTTTTGGGCATGGGCGGCACCGGGTGCAGCACCGCGTCGCCCTCCAGCGCCGCCTCCATCACCGCCATGCCCATGGCGGCGGCATCAATCCCGCCGTGATTGGTCATGATGATGACGGTCAGCCGGCGTGCTGGCGCCCGCAGGAAGACAGTCCTGAAACCTGGCCAGAGGCCGCCATGGGAGACGAGCTTGAGGCCGCGCCAGGCATCCACCTCCAGCCCCCGCGCATAGCTGTCGGGGGTGCCATTGTTGAGGGGCGCCAGCTCCTGCAACTGCGCCTCCAGCACGCCGCCGCCCAGCAGGTTCAGGCTCACCGCGCGGGCCCACAGCGCCATGTCCTCGATACCCGACACCATCCCGCCCTCGCCACCCAGCGCGAAGCCGTGGACGGCACGCACGAAGCCATCGCCGCGCGGCATGTAGCCTGTCGCCAGCCCCTCCACCGGCACGGTCATATCGGGGGTGTGGCGGGTTTGCGTCATGCCGATTGGGCCGAAGATGCGCTCCTCCAGGAAATCGGCCAGGCTCATGCGGGAGAGCTTCTCGACCACCTGGCCCAGCAGCCAGAAATTGGTGTTGGAATACAGGAAACGGCTGCCGGGCTGGAAATTCACTCCCCCGCTGCG
>Ga0105045_10005546_pt1 | contig 11111 bp, 5 predicted proteins | sample MAT02_FD_78089 | JGI IMG/M metagenome (GOLD analysis project Ga0105045, IMG submission 78089) | Freshwater microbial communities from Lake Fryxell liftoff mats and glacier meltwater in Antarctica - MAT-02 (megahit assembly) | ecosystem: Environmental > Aquatic > Freshwater > Ice > Liftoff... | reverse complement strand
CCCGGCGATGTCGATCGCCGTGCCGTGATCCGGCGACGTGCGCGGAAACGGCAGTCCGAGCGTGACGTTCACGGCGCTGCCGAACGATGCCACCTTGATCGCCGTCATCCCGACATCGTGATAAGGCGCGATCACGGCGTCGAACTCGCCTCGCAACGCACGCACGAAGACTGTGTCGGCGGGAAACGGGCCGAGCGCCCCCAGCTCTGCGGCGACGGGCGCCAGCAGATACGTGTCGTCCGTGCCGAACCGCCCCCCGTCGCCCCCGTGGGGATTCAGTGCGCACAACGCAATGCGCGGCTCGGCGATGTCGTACCAGTGCCGCAGGCCGTCTCGCGTGAGCCCGATGGCATCACGGAGGGCATCGGCCGTCAGCGCCTCGTGCACGGCGCGCAGCGGGATGTGTGTCGTCGCGAGGACGACGCGCAACGTCTCGCTGGCCAGCATCATGGCCGTCTTCCGGCCTGTGAGCTCGGCCAGCAATTCGGTATGCCCTGGCGCGTCGAAGCCGCCGAGGAGCAGCGCATGCTTGTCCAGCGGCGCGGTCACGATTCCTCTGACGGCGCCAGTCTGGGCGAGCGCGACTGCGCGCACCACGGCATCGCCGGCGAGGCGCCCAGCCAGTGCCGCACCACCGCCCGGCACCCAGGTGCCGATGCTCTCCTGCACATCGACTTCCGTGCCCTCCGGGCCCACGACGAGCAGGTCGCAGACGTCGCCGATCGCGTCGTCATCGAGCATGGCCTGCACCAGTTCGGGACCGATGCCGCGTGGATCGCCCAGCGTCACGGCAAGACGCGGACGGCGCCTGCTCACCGGCGGCACCCCGACATGGCTACGGCTTCCCGGGCGGTGCGGCGGCCGGCTCGACAGGCGCACCACCCTCCGGCTCAGGCGACTGGGGCAGTGCAGGGATCGGATTGCGCAGCACGAACGAGTCGGCACGCAACCCATCGATGAAGCGGCGCATCGAGCGCTCCTGCACCAGCTGATCGCGAATACGTTCGCGCACCTCACCGACGGAATACGTGCCTTCCTCAGCGGTGCTGAGCAGCTGAAAGACGACGAACTTCTTCGTGCTGCGGCGCTGGTTCTCGATGGCGAACGGCGCGCTGATGTCGTTCACCTTCAGCGTCGCGAGCGCCTCGATGTAGGCACCGGGCAATTCCGCACGGGGGAAGGGATCGTTGAACGCCTTGACTTCGTCGGGATCATGGAATCGCGCACTCAGGCTGTCGTAGCGCGCACCGGCGCGCCATGCGGTGGCCACACTGTCGCCCAACTGGCGTGCGCGACGTTCGTCGGCAGAATCGAGCGTCGACATGATCAGGATGTGGCGCGCCTTCACCTCCGACGGCTGCACCTTGTCCACGCGGATGATGTGGAACCCGAAGTTGGTCTCGACCACCGGGCTGACCACACCGGGCGGCAGCGCGAACATCATGCGGTCGAACTCGGGGACCATCACGCCGCGTCGGTTCCAGCCCAGGTCACCGCCGGTCTCCTTGTTGGACGCATCCATGCTCTCGCGCTTCGCGATCAGCTCGAAGTTCCCGCCGCGCTGAATCTCGATGAGCAGCGAGTCGACCTTGACGCGTGCACGCGCCTTCGCTGCTGCGGAAGGCGACGGGCTGATGACGACCTGGCGGAACGTGACCTGCGCGGGTCGCTTGGGCAGCGTGGTGCGGTTGCGGTCGTACATCTCGAGCACGTCGGATTCCGACACGACCGCACGAACCAGCTTCCCATCCGACTTCATCTTGTCGATCAGTTTCCGCTGAACGGCCTGTCGCTTGGCCGCATCGATCAGCGTCTTGCGGTATTCCTCGGGTGTGCCGAATCCTGCGCCGGCCAGCGCGGTGCGGAACTCCTGATCCGTCTTGAACTGATCGCGAATCTTCTTGAGTTGGGTCTCGACGTCGGGGAGCACGTCGCCATCGGCCACCTCGACCTTTTCGACGACGGCTTTCTGCACCAGCATCTCGGCGTCGATCAGCTCATCGATCATTCGCTCGACGAGCTTGCGGTGCTCGACCGAGTCCGGCGGGATCGGCATGCCCTGGGCACGGCGCGTGTTGTACTCCTCCAGCACCTCGCTCCACAGAATCGGGCGGTCACCGGCAACGGCGATCACACGATCGACGGCGAACGGCACAGGTGCAGACGCCATCGAACGATCGCTGGCGGGCGTCTGGGCGTACAGGGCAGCCGCGCACACCAGCGAGGCCGCGAGAATGGCAAACGGTCGAGTCATGCTTGGAGGTACCCGGCAGGCGTGGCGTCAGTTCATCACCGGAGCGGTGACGCGTAACGCCACTCGGCAAATGTAAAGCGGGGGAGCGCGATCTCCGCGCTCCCCCGCCAGTCGTGCGAAGGGCAGGTTACGGCTTGACCGGGGCCGGGGCCGGGGCTGCAGGCTGTGCCGGCACGGTGGTCGGTCCGTCGCCGGGCATCGGCACGGCCGACGCCGGGCGGTTGGCGGCGCGTGTCGAATCCGCCGAGCCCCGAAGCTTCTGTGCCGCTTCCAGCGCGCGGTCGATGCCGGCATCGACGATCTTGGCGCCCGGGAAGCGCATGCGCAGCATCATGTCCATGGAACGAGCGATCGGGACGAACGCCCCGTCCTTCACGAGCATGTTCTCGAGGAAGTTGTTGACGCGAGTGGACGCCAGCGCTTCGCGAGCCGGAACGGTCGTTGCGCTATCGACGAGCTGGTTCGGTGCGACCCCGAGCTGCGTCCACGAATTGATCACGAGCGTGCGAAATTCAGCGCGGATCTGGCTCTTTTCCTGATCAGTCAGATCCACCTTCGCGCTGTCGGCCTGTGCCAGGAACAACTCGTTGCGCATGAAGTTCTTGATCAGCGTCGGGATGACCGTGTCCGGCGCATTCTCGATCTGCGGGATCAGACCCTGCTCCGGTGGATACGCATCGATCCACCGCACGAGCTGCCTGGCGGTGAAATCACCACGCTTGGAGGTGGCCAGCACCATGCTGCTGGTGCGATAGCTGTCGAGGTCCTTGACGACGTCGCGGGCCATCTTCGGCGACTCCTTCTTCACATCGACGGTATTGGCCGCCTCGAGGCGTGCCCAGTAGGTGGACTCCGCGACAGCCGCGCCGCGCTGCTGCATCAGCTGCGCGACGTTCGTCGTGACGGCCGAATACACCGGGCGATAGAGGATGTGAAAGCCGTAGCGCGTCCGGAACACCGGGCTGATGCTGCCGGGTTTCGTCGCGACCAGCACGGTCTCGAACTCCGGCACCATCTGGCCTTTCGGGAACGCGCCGAGCGAGCCGCCCTGCGCGGCCGAACCCGGATCCTGGCTGTACCGTGCGGCGAGTTCCGCGAAGTTGCCGGTGTTGAGCCCCTGGCGAAGCGAATCGGCACGCTGGCGCAGCTTTACGAGCTGCTGACGTGTCGTGTCCTTCTCCGGCACGCGCAACAGGATGTGACTGGCAGCGAGCACTTCGCCGGCGTTGTAGCGACTCTCACCGTCGGTCGGCGCGTTGATGGGCCAGTTCTTCGAGACCACCTCGAAGAACTTGCGCGCCCGGGCGTTGGCGATCGGTGCCCAGAGTGCGGAGTCGAGCGCCTTGGCATCGTTCAGCGAATCACCGCTGGCGCCGGCCTTGCCGAGCAGCTGATAGTTCACCCACAGGTCGGCGACGACCCGGACGACATCCTTCCGCAGCGGCACCTTGGAGGCGCCGAGCAGCTCGGAGAGCTTCTTGACGGTCAGTTCCTGTGAACCTGCCTTGGCGACGGTGTCCGCGTTCGCACTCAGCGCGTCGCTGTTGCAGCCAACAAGTTGGGCCAGGGCGCCAACGGCGACCGCGGCGAGAGCAAGTCTCTTCATTCGTCGTAACGGGATACAGGTGAAGCTGCGACAGTCTGACAGGAGTCAGCCGCGCAAGCGGGCGGTCAGCGACTCAGACTTCGCAGGGAACGAACAAGGCCTTCAAGTACCGCAGCACCGCCGAGGCGAGTGAGCTTGAGCGTCAGCGGCTGCGCGCGTCGCACCTCGGCCTGGAACTGCACTTCGTGGAACGCGGCACTGAGCCCCTTCATCCGGGGCACGGCACTGGCGCGAAACGTAATACGCCCCTCGTCCCCTCGCACCAGCATTGCCTCGATCCCCAGTGTCCCGCCAAGGAGGCGGAGTTGTGCCAGATCGAAATACGCGGACGCCTCCGCTGGCAGAGGACCGAAGCGATCGCGGACCTCGGCGGCCAGTGCCTCGATGGCGGCAGCGTCCGCCGCCTTGGTGAGGCGACGGTAGATGTCCAGCTTCAGGTCCTGCAGCGGCACGTACTCGTCGGGCAGGAACGCCGGCACGTCCAACGAGACGTCGGATGGCTGTGGTGGCGGGGCCGCGTCGCCGCGCTGGATGCGCGTGACCGTCTCCTCCAGCAGCCGCAGATACAGGTCGAAGCCGACGGCATGCACGAAGCCGCTCTGCTCGGGACCCAGCAGGTTGCCGGCCCCGCGCAGCTCCATGTCCTTCAGCGCGACGCGATATCCGCTGCCGAGCTCCGTGTTGTGCTCCAGCACGCGCAGGCGACGCTCCGCGTCTTCGTCGACGATGTCGGGGACGAGCAGGTAACAATAGGCCCGGCGATGCGACCGGCCCACGCGCCCACGCAGCTGGTACAGCTGGGCGAGGCCGAAATGGTCGGCGCGGTCCACGAACATGGTGTTGGCGTTCGACACATCCAGCCCGCTTTCGACGATCATCGTGCTGACGAGGATGTCGGCGTCGCCGCGGACGAACTGGCGCATGACCTCCTCCAGCTGCCGCTCCTTCATCTGGCCGTGGCCCACTACGATGCGCGCCCGCGGCACGATGCGCTGCAGGTGATCGGCGACGGCGAGGATGGTCTCGACGCGATTGTGCACGAAGAAGCACTGCCCGCCGCGATCGAGCTCGCGGTTGATGGCTTCCTCGATCAGGGCGTCATCATTCGGTTCGATGTAGGTCAGCACCGGACTGCGATCTCGCGGCGGCGTCTGCATCAGCGTCATGTCCCGCAGGCCGGCCAGCGACTGATGCAGCGTCCGCGGAATCGGCGTGGCCGTCAGCGTCAGCACATCCGTTTCCGTCTTCAGCTGCTTGAGTCGTTCCTTGTGCTTCACGCCGAAGCGGTGCTCCTCGTCCACGATGATCAGACCGAGGTCACCGAAGACGACGTCCTCACCCAGCAGCCGATGCGTGCCGATCACGATATCGACTTCCTTGCGCTTCAGCCGCTCCAGCGTGGCCGCCTGTTCCTTGGCCGTCCGGAAGCGACTCAGTTCCTCGATCGTGACCGGGAAGTCGGCGAGCCGATCGCCGAAGGTCCGCACATGCTGGTCGGCGAGAATCGTCGTCGGCACGAGCACCGCGACCTGCCGTCCACTCTGCACCGCCTTGAATGCGGCGCGCACCGCGATCTCGGTCTTGCCGTAGCCGACGTCACCCACCAGCAGCCGATCCATGGGGCGACCGCCTTCCATGTCGCGCTTCACGTCGGTCGTGGCGCGACGCTGATCGGGCGTGTCCTCGAACAGGAACCCGCTTTCGAGCTGCATCTGCCACGTGGTATCCGGCACATGCGCAGGGCGCGAGGCGATGCGGCGACGGGCGTACAGATCGAGCAGCTCGTGCGTCATCTCGAGGATGGCCGCGCGCGTCTTGTCGCGCTGCTGACTCCACTTGCGCCCACCGAGCTTGTGCAGGCGCGGCGGTGGCGCGTCGGCACTCACGTCGCCGGCGGCGCGGTAGCGCTCCACCTGATCGATGCGGTACAGCGGCACATTGAGGCGGTCGCCACCCTCGTACTCGATGACGGCCACTTCGACGCTGCTCTCGCCCACGAACGTGGTGGAGAGCCCGCGATAGATGCCGATGCCGTGCTCGAGGTGCACGACGTAATCGCCGCTCTTGAGCGCGGTGACCACATCGAGCGCCGCGCCGCCCGAGTACTTGCGCGCGCGGCGGATACGGCGTTCGCGGCGGAAGATCTCGTGATCGGTGAGGACGCGCAGCCCGTCGCGATTGTCCTGCGATGGCAGCAGGAAACCGGCACCGAGCACACCCAGCGCGAGCGTCGCACCACTGCGCCGGCCGCGATCCTCGAGCAGTTCCTCGAGGCGTTCGAGCTGGCCGCTGTTGTCGCAGAGAATCAGCGTCGGCGTGCCACCGCTGACCAGCTTGCGCAGCGCCGCCATGTCGCGGCCCACGGTTTCGGGCGCGCGAAGCGGGAAGCCGACATCGATCTGGTCCGAGGCCGGATCGACGATGCGGAGCGTGCCGAAGCCGCGCAGCCGGTGGCGTGTGTCGTCGGGTGGCTCGAACAGCTGCTCGCGTGGCGACGGGTCCTCGCCGCGACGGCGCGCAACCTCCACATGATGCAGCGCCTCGGTCCAGGTGCGCCTGAGCTCCGGCTCGATGCTCGTGCCCAGCGGTTGCAGCACGAGCGTATCGGGCGGCAGCAGATCGACCAGCGTGACCCGCTCGTAGGCAGACTCGCCGTCAGGTGAATCGGGAATGTCCACCGGCAGCACCAGTGCCACGCTCGCATCGCGCGTGCTGCGCTGCGAGAGCAGGTCGAAGTGCCGCAGCTCGACGATCTCGTCGCCCCAGAACTCCAGGCGCACCGGCTCGGACATGCCGAAGCTGTAGATGTCGAAGATGCCACCGCGCACGCTGTACTGGCCCACATCCTCCACCATCGGCACGCGATCGAAGCCGTGCGCGTCGAGGTGCTCCGACAGCCCCTCGAGGCGCCATCCGTCGCCCTTGCGCAATTCGAGGCGCGCGCGGCTCACGGCACGGGCCAGCTGCGTGCGTTCCATCATTGCGCGCGACGTGGTCAGCAGCAGCCGCACGGCGCCGCGCGAGAGCTTCTCCAGCGTCTCGACCCGCTCGCCTGCGACCTCGGTGTGCGGTTCCGTTTCGCCGAATCCCTCACGGGGCGGGTAGAGCGCGATGCCCTCGACCTCCGCGAGCGCTGAGAGATCGGCGAGCCAGCGTTCGGCGTCGGGGAGCGCATCGGTGATCACGACGATCACACGTCCGGTCATGCGACGGGCGAGCGCCGCGACCAGGACCGCATCGCCGGAGCCGTGCAACCCGGTCAGCGTCAGGACGCGATCGCGGGCGGGAATCGAGTTGAGGACACGCGTGAACTGCGGCAGCCGTTCGATGGCGTCGAGCAGGGTCGGAAGGCCCATCAGGCAGTTCGTGCGGGTGAATCCGCGCCAGCCGCGGCGCGGGTGCGGAAGCGGCCGGACAGCCAGGCCTCCGCGAGTACGGCGAGCAGCGCGAGCAGCAGCAGCGGCGCGGCCATGGGCTGTGATGCGCCCGATTGACGCACACTGCGCAGGAACGCCGCCGCGTCGGCATTGAGTTCCGCCCGATCCGGACCGCCGAACCGCGACGTCAGTTCCGCCCCGGTGGCGCGGGCGAGCTGCGGCTCGCCGTCATCGAGGCGGACACCGACCGCGCCAGCGATGTCGGCGCCACGCATCCAGAAATACAGCCCCGGATCAGCAGGTGCCGGCATCGCGCCGCCGCTGACGGACCGGCGCACCGTGCCGTCGGCGCTGCGCAATGCCGTCGCTCCGGCCGGAGGGGTGATCGGATCGCCGGCGGTGGCATGCACGGCGGCGGTGGTGCCGGATGCGAGGTTGCTCAGTGCATCAGCGAGCCATGGCACGAACGTCGCCCGTACCGGGAGCGTGGTGCTGGCGGGATGCAGCGGCGAACCGACCAGCAGCCATTTCGGGCCGCGCACCATCCACACCGACGAGCCGACGGCGGCGATCGTGTCGCCGATGGCACCGGACTGCGCCACGAGCGGGAACCACTGCATCACGCGTATGGCGCTGTCACCACGCAGTTCGTCGTGCAGGCCGCGCACGACCTGTGCGCCGCGCTGTTCGGCCGCGAACCGCCACGGAATACCAAGCCGTGCAAGGCTCGCGTTCGCCGCCGCGAGCCCGCCGGCATCGGAGGGCGGCAGGATCAACGCCGGCAGCGCAGCGATCGCGGCCGCCGGCGCAATGCTCACCGTCACCTCGCCACTGGTCCGCACGCGGCCACTTTCGCGCAGTGCACTCACCGCCGCCGCCGCGAACTCGCCAGCCAATTCACGGACCGCCGGTGCGCTGCCGACGACGATCGGCACGATGGCATGGTCGTCCGCGCCGACGCCCGACGGCTCGAGGCTGATCTCGAGCGCCTGCCAGCCCGTCCCGGCACCGACCAGCGGAATACGCGCCGTCGCAACTGAATCACCTGCGTTCCGGATGATCACGCCCCGCGCCAGCGTGTTGTCGCCGATCGCGATGCGGTATGCCGTCGAGTCGCGCACGGCCTGCACCGTGAGCTCCAGCGTTCCCCGCGGCGTCCACCACTGCGGCTGCGCGACGGCCGAGAGAATCGCGCCGTTCGGTGGGGGCAGCAACGACGGCACGAACACCCGCACGCGTGCCGACGTCGCGGGAATGTCGGACGGCCATGACGTGCGCTGGCCGTCGGTGATGATCGCGACGGCACCGCCATCGCTCCCGGACGACTGCGTGAGCGCAACGGCACTGCGAACCGCGGCATCGAGCTGACCGGCGCCCGGCAGCGCGATCACGCGCGACAACGCTGCATCGATCGCATCGGGGCCCGTGTACAGCGTGCCATCGGCGGTGATCAGCCAGAGTCGCTCTGCGGAGCCGGATGCCGCACGCAATTCGCGCGCGGCGGCCGTCAGCCGTTCCAGCACCGGCGTGCCACCGACGAGCGCCGTGGTGCTGAGCGAGTTGTCGAGCACGATGGCGAGCGCGCGCGGCGTGCCTTCGCCACGGGTCCACATCGGTCGCGCCGCCGCCACCGCCAGCAGGATGATGATGAGGATGCGGAGCAGCAGCAGCCAGAGGTTCTTCGCCCGCACGTCGCGCGACGACTCACGCTCGGCGCTCTGCAGATACCGGACGGCGGGAAATTCGACGCGTGCGCTGATGTTGCGGCGGAGCAGGTGCAACAGCACCGGGACGGCGGCAAGGACCGCGAGCGAGAGCCAGAGTGGAGCGAGAAAGGCCACGAGCGTTCGTCAGCCCCGGACAGAGTCACGCGCGGCGAACGCGCGATGGAGTGGCATGCCGAACGGCGCGCTGGTGTCGCACAGCGCGTACCGCGCGCCCTGCTCCACGAAGAGGGCCTGCCAGGCGGTGATCGCCTGCTCGACGGCGGCGTCGTAGGCGGCGCGGATTTCACGCCCACTGGCCGCGACCTCCACACCGGTCTCGGAATCGATGAAGCGGGCATCCGTGGCGGCATCCAGCGAGCGCTCACCCGGATCCATGATGTGCATGGCCAGCACATCATGACCGGCGGCCCGCAACGCACGCAGACCGGGCGTGGCCATTTCGCCATCGATCAGCAGGTCGGAAATGATGATCACGATGCCGGGCCGGCGAATCAGGTGCGATGCCTGCTGGAGTGCCAGGTCGAGGCGCGAATCGCGGCCAGCGCTGGGCTCCTGCATGGCGGCGGCCAACCGCTGGAAGTGCGCCGGACGCGCCCGCGGCGGCACCACGGTGCGAATCTGATCGTCGAAGCGCACGAGGCCGACGGCGTCGCGCTGCTTCAGCAGCAACAGCGCCAGCGCCGCCGCCAGCTGCTCGGCATACACCTGCTTGGTGATCTTCGCGCCGGCGCTCTTCCACTGCATGGAGCGGCTCACGTCCAGCAGGATCACGGCGCGGAGGTTGGTTTCCTCCTCGAACTGCTTGACCACCCAGCGCTCCGTTCTGGCGGCGATCTTCCAGTCGATGTAGCGCAGGTCGTCGCCGGGTTGATACGGCCGGTGTTCGGCAAACTCCACGCTGAAACCCTTGCGGGGCGAGCGGTGCAGGCCCGTGAGGAACCCGTCCACCAGCCAGCGGGCGCGCACCTCCAGCCCGCCGAGTGCGGTGAGCACGGCCGGATCGATCAGGTCAGGGCGGGTCTGTTGGGCGAGGGACATCGTGAGGCGTCGGAGCCGATCGAAGGGGAGCCGCGTTGAAGCACAAGCTATCCGGCTGACGCGTCAGAAGAACGGCGTCATCCGCTCTCGTGCTAGATTGTCCGTCAGTGCGGCGTCGCCGCTCCTCGCTCCAGCCCCTGCCTCATGTCGTCGCTCGACCGCATCCGCAATTTCTGCATCGTCGCCCACATCGATCATGGCAAGTCGACACTCGCCGACCGCCTGATCGAGATGACCGGCACCCTGCAGAAGCGTGAAATGAAAAGCCAGGTCATGGACACGCTCGACCTGGAGCGCGAACGCGGCATCACGATCAAGCTCAATGCAGTGCGCATGAAGTACACCTCGCGCGCTGGCGACGCGTACGAGCTGAATCTGATCGACACGCCCGGGCATGTGGACTTCACGTATGAAGTCTCCCGCTCGCTGGCCGCCTGCGAGGGTGCGATTCTGGTCGTGGATGCCAGCCAGGGCATCCAGGCGCAGACGCTGTCGAACCTGTTTCTCGCGATGGACGCCGGCCTGGAGATCATCCCGGTGCTGAACAAGATCGACCTGCCGGGCGCCGAGCCGGAACGCCGCCGCCAGGAAGTGGTCGATCTGATCGGCTGCCTGCCGGAAGACGTGCTGAGCGTGAGCGGCAAGGAAGGCACCGGGGTGCCGGAACTGCTCGAGATGATCGTGGAGCGCGTGCCGGCGCCGAAGGGCAACCCGACCGGCCCGTTGCGCGCCCTGATCTTCGACTCGTACTACGACAAGTACCGCGGCGCCATTCCGAGCATCCGCGTCGTCGACGGCGAGATCAGGAAGGGGATGAAGATCACCTTCGGCGCCAGCGACAATCAGTACGAGGTGGCCGAGGTGGGCTCGTTGCAGCTGCGACAGGTGCCGACGGAAAAGCTGCAGGCCGGCGAAGTGGGCTATGTGGTGGCCAGCGTGCGCAACGTGAGCGAGACGCGCGCCGGCGACACGATCTTCGATGTGGCGAACCGCGCGCCGGAGGGGCTGCCGGGCTACAGGGAAGTGCGCAGCTTCGTGTTTGCCGGCATCTACCCCACCGACACACAGCTCTACGAGCAGCTGCGCGACGCGCTGGAGAAGATGAAGCT
>Ga0105045_10005545_pt1 | contig 11112 bp, 10 predicted proteins | sample MAT02_FD_78089 | JGI IMG/M metagenome (GOLD analysis project Ga0105045, IMG submission 78089) | Freshwater microbial communities from Lake Fryxell liftoff mats and glacier meltwater in Antarctica - MAT-02 (megahit assembly) | ecosystem: Environmental > Aquatic > Freshwater > Ice > Liftoff... | reverse complement strand
TGTGTTCGCCAAGCGAGTTCAAAAAAGCGGCGCTTGGAGCCGCTTGAGTAAGGGGAGTGTTGTGAGCGCTCATTTCTCGGTGCGTGTTAATCCTTGCGGGGAGCCTGCGTTCGCCGCGAGCTTAAGTCAAGTAGCACAATCACGCGCCAAAAACGCGTCAATCTGCTAGCGTAGCAAACGAGATTTTAGCCACACACTTACTTTTTATTCGAGGTGCATTTCATGACTGCGTATATGACCAAGATTACGCCTGAAAATCAGCCTATGCTGCATCCAGCCCTGCCTGTTACGGATATCGCTGAGTTCAAAACTGCGCTAAGTCAGCTAAAAGATGTTCTCGGTGGCAATCTGATTAATGCAAAGGTTGAGCGCGAATTCTACAGCCAGGACGTTTACCGGGCAGGGCATCTTTGTGAAGCCGTGCTGCGGCCTAGCAGCATTGCGCAGCTGCAAGCGTGTGCGGCAATTTGCAATCATCACAAGCTTAGCATGGTAGGGCGCGGCGGCGGCTTGAGCTATACGGATGCCTACCTGCCGGCGCAGAGCGGCACGGTTGTTTTTGATTTGACAGCGCTCGACGCCATTGAAGAAATCAACGAAACCGACGCTTATGTGGTGGTGCAGTGCGGCACGCCCTGGGCCAAACTTTATGAAACGCTGAAGGCGCGCGGGCTTCGCACGCCGTATTGGGGGCCGCTTTCGGGGCTGCACGCTACGGTGGGCGGTGCGCTATCGCAAGGCAGCGTTTTTCTAGGCTCCGCGCGCTACGGCTCGGTAGGGGATAGCGTGCTGGGCCTTGAGATTATTACCGCCGAGGGCAAACTCATGCGAACCGGAAGCTGGGCTGCGGATTCCAGCACTGCGCCGTTTATGCGCTACTTCGGCCCAGATTTAACCGGCATGTTTATCGGAGATGCGGGCAGCTTAGGCTTTAAAACCAGGGTTAGCCTGAAGCTGCTGCCCGCACACGCGCATCAGGGCTTTTTAAGTTTTGAATCCAGCGGCTTTGCGCCATTGGCGAACGTTATGAGTCAAATAACGAGAGCTGGCTTAGCAAGCGAATGCTTTGGTTTTGATCCGGTGTTGGCCGGTATGCGCATGCAGCGCGCGGGCTTGATGTCGGATGTAAAGACGCTGGGGCAGGTGCTGAAAACACAGGGCGTCATTGGCGGCTTGAAAGTCGTCGCTTCAGGGCGGCGGTTTTTGGATATTTCTAAATTTTCCCTGCATCTTTGTATTGAAGCCGATTCCGCAGCTGAGCTTGCCGCCCGCATCGGTGCGGCGCGCAAGCTTGCCACAGGTCAAGTCAGTGAAATTGAGAATGCGATCCCGACCGTGCTTCGCAGCCAGCCATTTACCGCGCCCAACAGCATGCTTGGCCCTAAAGGCGAGCGCTGGGTGCCGGTTCACGGCGTTGTGCCGCATTCTCGGGCGCTGGCCGCTTTTACCGCGATTGACACGCTGCTAAAGTCCGAGCTTGATGAGCTCAAGCGGCTAAACATCGACATTGGCTATTTATTGACGACGGTTGCAGCAGGCGGATTTTTGATCGAACCGGTGTTCTACTGGCAGGATTCGCAAACCGACTACCACAAGCGGATGGTCGAACCCGAATATCTGCAGCGAGTCAGCGATTTTCCTGCCAACTTGCCCGCGCGCGCCAAGGTGGATTTGTTAAAGCGCCAGTGCGCGGATTTGCTGCGCAGCTTTGGCGCTACCCACTTTCAGCTCGGGAAGTACTATCGCTATCGGGAGTCGCGCGATCCGGTGCAGCTAGCGCTGCTTGACGCAGTTCGCAAGCAGTTAGATCCAAATAATCTGCTTAATCCAGGCGCGCTGCGCTGAAGCTATTGCATGAAGCTGTGCCTTAAAAAGCGCGCTAAATTTGGCGCTCAAAAACATGCCCAAAGCCGCAGAGCTTGGGCAGCTAGCTGTTTTGCTCTAATAAGCTGAGCGCACGCACTAGCGCTTCACGGAGCGGCTGGCGCTGAATTGCCGACAGCGCGCCCACTTGAAAGTTGATGGGCCGAAGGTTAAAGCCCTGCTCGTTCAACGTAATCCACGGATTGTCGCTGTTGATCTCAGCAGCGCCGATAATCGCGAATGTTTCCACCTTGTGGGCAACGCCTTTGACGCTAAGCGCACCCATCGGCCTTACTTCAACCATATCGCGCACCAGCGCATAGGTACTGCCGCTTATGCAGATGCCGCCAGGCTCTGCCTGATGTTCAAGGCGCGAAGCCACATTTACATTGCCGCCGACGATGGTGTAGGCCACGCGCTCGCCGGAGCCGAAATTACCGACGGTGCAATAGCCAGAGTTTATCCCCATCCGCACGCGCAGCCCGAGCTGGGTGCCAAATTTGGCCCACTGCGCCTGTAACGCGCTGGTTGCGCTCTGCATTTCTAACGCCATTGCCACACAGGCGCGTGCGCTCTCGAGTGGATCAGCATCCTCTTCGTCGCCAAAAAAAATCATGACCGCATCGCCGATAAACTTATCGACAGTGCCGCCGTGGCGATCACAAATTTCGGTCATTGCACCAAGATAGGTGTTCAGCACCAGTGACAGCGTTTCAGGCTCAACCGTATCGGTAAATTCGGTAAATCCAACGATATCTGAGAAAAAAACCGTCAGATTTCGACGTGCAGTGCTGCCCGCTTGCGCGCTTTGACCGCCGTAAATGCGTTGAAACAATGATTTCGATAGATATCGCCGCATATTGGCCAAAATGTTTTCGATCGCACGGTTTTTCTGTTCAAGTTGATTTTCGAGCTCGCTGGAGTGTTCAATAACGCTTTGATGCAGCATTTCCGCTTCATCGATTGCGTCAAGCAGGGCTTGAACAAAGGGAATTTCAGATTCCTCAGCCTGCTTGCGCAACGCACCGCTAATCGATGAATGCGTATTGACTACGCTCATGTCATGACAAGTTCAAGCGCTGGCATGAATTTGACCATATTGCTCAGGCTCTTAGGCTGCCACGCGTTGCTGTTAGAACCGATAACGCGCAGGCCTAAACCACCTTGTTTTTTGACTTTCAGCACGAATTGATAAAGCAAATTAATGCCCGAGCTATTCAAAAAACGAAGCTCGGTTAAATCTAGCGTTAATACCGCCGGATTTCGCTGCTGCGCAACAACGCAGGCGGCGTCCATTAAATCTGAAATGGGCTGATATTCTGGCGCCGCGTTTAATCTCAAGCTGCCGCTTAAAATGAGCCGGCCGTCTGCATCGTCAATATGCGCCTGGTAATCTTGCGTTTTAATGCTCATATCAATGTTAAAACCTTTAAGAATGTTATTCTGCACGCGGAAAAGCTGTGAACTGCGCGGATCATTGCCACGGCAGGCTAACCTGAGTTGTAGTTTGCACGATTTGAGAGTTATCTTGCTGCAAAAACCCGAACGCAAGGCCGGCTTGATAGTTTTGCCTTAAGCTCACCAGCCCCAAACCTGCGCCGGTTTGCACCTCCGTGCTCGTGCACGCGTTGCGCTCGATAATCTCAGCAAATAATAAATCGGGATCAGCTTCAAAAACCTGCTGCGCCAGCGCCTGATAGATTTTAGCGTGCGCCTCCTGCAGCGGATGCGTCAAACTCACCAGTAGCGCATCATTTGCAACACACACCGCAAGCTCAATTCGGCCGTCCGCTGCGTATTTAATTGCGTTTTCCATAAGTTCGTTAATAACGTAGTTTAAGCTGTCAAGATCAAAATTGCGCTGTTTCAAGGTGTTTTCTAGCCACGCACTCAAAAACTGCGCTACATGATTGGCAGCGTCCCACGGCGCTAGAGATTTTGGCAGCCCCAAATAGAATTCATCATCAATCTCAGAGCTAGTCCGAAGGTTTCCAATCGCAATTAATCTTCCCATATCGGCTCCGGCGATGGCAGTAAAGGCAAATGCACCCGCACATGAAGTGCATTTACAGGCATTGACAGCACAACTTTAGCGCTTAAATCGTGTACTAGAAAACTTAGGCCAAACAAAATGCCCGGGCTCTCAGCACCCAGATAGCGTTGAAAATAGCGCTCTGGACCTAAATGAAAACTGGCGATTGCGCCGCTTAATTCCTCGATTAAACTATCTTGTATTGTCAGATCCAGTGAAAGCGTCATCACACTACGCTCAATCTGAGTCTGCACCCAGCTCTTGCTTGCGTCGGCACCGGCTCTGAACGCCAATTCCAACATTTCGTTAATCGCCGTTGATGCAAGCTCCCGGTTTTGCGGTGAACTGCAATGCGTGCCAGCAAGAAAATTTGATCCGATTGTGCAGTGTCGCCAGTCTTTCCTAAAACTTTCTAAGCCGTAACGCAGTTCGGTTGTTTGAGCGTCCATTGGATTCCTAAATTTGCATACTCAATAAATTAAACAGATCGTGAAATTAAACAGATCGTGAAATTAAACAGATCGTGAAATTAAACAGATCGTGTTGCTAAGCCTGTCATTTAACCAGCGCTGGCTTTTAACGCTTCCTGCGATTTAGCCTAATTTTCAAACTATTGCACGCGATAGCGCGTTAATGCGAATGTGAAATAGCCGATAGAGGCGAGCATTAGCGCATACGGAAAACCATCCTCACCAAAATATTCCATCGCAATCCCCATAATAAGCACACCCACTAAGCCGCCTAAATTATCCATAATCGCAAACGCGCCGTTCGCAACGACAATGCGTTCACCCTCAAATCGTTCAGAGATTATCGCCAAACAAATCGAGAAAATGGCGCCCATCATGCCGCCCCAAATAAATAATAGTATCCAAGCCGGCCAGCGCCAGTAAACAACAATCGGAAGATAGATAGCTGAAACCAAGCCCAGCAAAACCAACACGATCATCACATAGCGCCGGTCAAATCGATCAGAAAGCGAGGCGATCGGCGTCTCTAAAAAGATGGAGCCCAGCATAAACGCGGTCATTAGATAGGACGCTGACGCGATATCAAGTCCATTTTTAATACCGTAGAGCGTAATAAAACTTTGCAGGCCAAGGATGGTGAAGCCACACAGCATGACGGCAAAATAGACGGCTGGCGCTAGCGCAATCAGCTGCCGAACGCTAACGTCATTGGAAAGAAAAGGCCTAGGCGTATGAAAGCGGCAAAGCAGCGTTGGAATTGCGCTGATGGCAGAAAACACGGCGCTAAGCACTAATCCGGTTTTAGTCAACTCGCTAACGGCGGCAGGTATTTCAATCGAAAGCTGTTGTTTCAAAAAAAGTTCAATCGCGGCTACTGCAGGCGAAAAGGCCTCAGGCCAGTACGCTGCTATCCCCAAAATGAGCGGGCCGGTAGCTAGCCCTAAAGATATTGAGGTGCCAAAAAGGCCCATCACCAGGCCTTTTTTGTTACCAAAATCGATGCCATTAATCCATGTTTGCAGCAAAATTCCGTATGAGAAATTTCCAACGCCGTGCAAAAACACCCAAACCAGCCACCACGACGGATCTGTGGTGTAGCAAAGCGCAATCAGTGCAGGCACTCTAAAAAGCAGTGAAATCTCGAGGCCGGCGCTTAGCGAAAAAGCTTTGAGTATTCTAGGCAGCCCTAGGCTAATGGCGAATACGCTCAGATATTCAATCGCTAGAATAAAGCCGATTAACGCTGTGGAAGCGCCGTAACTGGCAAGCGCTGTCGTAAAAATTACCGCATTTATGCCAACTGATACCGATTGCAAGAAGTTCCCACTGACTATTAGCCCGGCAACGCGATTTCTAGCGTCAGCGCTGCTACTCATGGCGCACCGAAGTAGCGCTACGCTGTGTATTAGCAGCTGCGGAAGCCGGTAAATCTTCTCCGCGCGCCTCGCTAACCTGCCGAGAAAGCGCAAGCACTAGTAGGTCATACAGTCGGAGGCGTTTTTTATTCATGACCGAAATAAAATTCCGTAGAAACCAAATCGCCGAGGCCATTAGAAAGGCTATGAAAAATCCAGCCACGAAGGCGCGCGTGGTGGCGCGCTGAATGGGCGCAAGCCGACTTTCATAATCCTTGATATCAATGTCCATGCCTAAAATGCCATACATGACACCGCTATCATCAAGCAGCGGAACATAGCCTGAAATAAATCGCCCGAACTGGTCGGTGTAAGGCACATCGCTGGTAGTTGGCTTCCCGGTTTCAAACGCGCGCAAAAATGCAAGATTTTCGGACGCATCGTCATAAAGCTGCATGACGTCAACGGCGCTATCTTCCTCACCCTTAATTGTCGGCGTTACATCAAATATAAAATAGTAGGCATCGCCTTTTTTAATCGCCGTGTAAAGATAGGCAATCTGTGGATCGGACTTTTGCATTTTAATGAGCGGTGCTAAGGCTTTTTCATAGCGCTCGGTGTGCTCGTCTTCCGCCGATTTGAAGCTGCTATGAATTTCTGGATCAACGATGCTTGCCGCCACTTGCGCCGTTCGCAGCAAACCTTGGCGAATCTCGGCAGACTGCGCCGCTATCGCTCGATCATAAATAAAATAAGTCGTGCTGAAGGTGGCCAAGATGATTACAAACGCAACAGCGATAGCCTCAATTAGCGGGCTTACGCTGTAGCGCGCGGGTTTTAATTCCGCCATCAGTGAATCTGATCGATTTCCTTCAGCGCTGACATGGTTCAAATGCGGTGCCGGCTTAACTAATGCCGGGATCATATGCGCTTTGTTCTCGAATCTAAAAGCTGCGATTGGCGTTTTTGCGCCGTGCCAGGTTCTGGGTCTACATCGGTGCCAAAAACCCGATCCCAAAGTGTAATCACAAGCCCAAAATTATTCTTGGGTGCCATATGGTGGAATAGGTGAAAATCACCCCAAGCAAAATACTTAACAATACGCCCCTTAATCTGCGGGTTGTGGTCTAAAGCATGTTCTGACGCAAATATCTCGTAGAAATAATGAAAAACCAGCAGCGGAATTCCGTAACGTGGAAATAGTACCGCAATCGCCAAAGCTGGTAACGTCATTGCTAGGATAACGTCCAGCGATGCGCGCCAAGTTCCCAGCCACAGAAAAAACTGCCCAATCTTTGGTATTTTGGAACCGGTTGGTTCGCCCAGATAGGCCACGCGGTGATGTGCGCGGTGGAGTTGCCAAAGCGGATTTTTTGGATGGCTGACGTGCGAGAGCCGATGCAGCCAGTAGGTCATAAAAGTCCACGCAAGTATTGTAACGCTCATCCACCCTACATCGGTGCCCAATTGAACTAATGAATAGTTTTCAAACATCGGTGCTTAATCCCGAATAACGCATAACTAGCAAAGTGATGTCATCGCTCTGAGGCTCGGCTCCCGCGTGTGCGCGCACGGCCGACATCGTTAAATCAATGAAATTTTGCGGGCTTGCACTGGTATTGCTTTGCACCAAATTTTGCAATCGCGCGTCGCCAAATTCTTCGTTGTTAATGTTCATTGACTCATTAACGCCGTCGGTAAAAAGGTAGATCAGATCGCCTGATTCCAGTAAAATCTCGGCCTCGCTAAATTCCATGCCGCTCATCGTCCCCAACGGCACGGCAAGCGCCTCGGTTAGTTCTGCAACTTGGCCAGCGCGCAATATCAGCGGGGCATTGTGCCCACCATTTGAATATCTAAAAGTGTTTTTCGCAGGATCAACCACTGCCACAAATGCGGTTACAAACATGCAGGCAGCGTTGTCTTTCACTAGCTCCTCATTCGCACCCAAAAGCACTTGCGCAGGTGATTTACCCACGGTAGCAAAGGCCCGAATAAGGGTCATGGCTTTTGCCATAAATAGCGCTGCGGGCACGCCTTTTCCGGACACATCGGCGATCACCAGCGCAATTTTTCCGTCGTCAAGCGAGAAAAAGTCAAAAAAATCGCCGCCTATAATTTTAGCGGGCAAAAGATGCGCCGCCAGCCCAATGCCATGTGCCTGCCAGCCGTCCGGCACGATGGGCAGCATGCCGAGCTGAATTGTCTGCGCAAACTGCAGCGATTGCTCAAGCTGGCGTTTTTCGACGGCAAGCTGAGCCAACTTCTCACGCTCTAACACGACTTGGATTTGTGATGCTAAAGAGGTAAGCAGGATTTCGTCATCATCATCAAAAGCACCCGCGCTGTTTCGATTCTGCGCTTCTAAGATAGCAATAATGTTCCCGCTGTTACTGACTATGGGGCATGCGATCAAAGTAGTAACCGTATCAAGGGTTCGCAAAGGCTGCTCCACCTTAAAATCAGCGTCTTGCTCTGGATGCAATAGATTGACTAATTTAGCGGTACTATTGACGCGCCCCAATATGCCGGTATCGGCCGGCATTTTTGAAGGCAAATCATTCCAGCGCGAGAACGCTTGCTTGTCAAAGCTGCGCAAATATAGCTCGGCTGACTGCGCATTCATAACCTCAGATGTTTTCTTAATCAGTATCGGTAAAATATTGTCTAAACCTACGTTGCTGCCAACCGCGCGGGAAACGTTAAGCAGGCCATCCACAATCCTAAACTGGCGCTTTAGCTCCAGGATATTGCGGTCAGTTTTTCGCTGCCAAAATAGCGCAAAGCCAATAAGCAGCGATACAAAAAAAGAAATCGCCGTGGCCAAATAGGAAACATTCTGTATTGAACTAAGCCTGCGCTTGTAATTATCAAGCTTAAGATCCACGCCTATCGCGCCGACAAATGTCCTATTAGAGGTATAAATAGGCGCATAGGCGCTGATAAATGTTCCCCATCTGTCGGTATAGGGTTCAACCGTTACGGTCGGGCGCTGCTCTTTTAACGCTATAAGTAAATCAGGCGGTGGCGGCGTATATTCCTCCAAAATTCCGACTGATTCATCATCCTCACCCGCTGCGGGCGGCGGCGTTGCGTCTAAAACAAAAAAAACCTTTTCATCTTGTAAAATACCGCTGTAGGCAAACGCAATTTGTGGGTCAGCGCCGACGATATCGCGCAATGGACGTATGGCAGCTTGATATTCCGGCGTTTGCTCCTGAATTTTATTTGTGAATAATTGATGCGCATCGCCGTCAACCGAGGCGGCGGCAATGAGTGCTGTTCTGGCTAAACCATCCCTGATCTCAGAGATTAAAGCATCCTTACTAAGTTGATACACTAGCCCGGAAATGCCCGCCAGCACTGCAAACGCAAGCGCGCCCGCTATCACACACTGCCAGAATATGACGCGCGGTGAAGCCAGCTTTTTTTGAGATAGCGCGTTGGCTTTGGCCATTAATTTTGGCTCATTGTGAAAGGGGTTGCCGCTAAACTGTGACCTGCATAGGGATTTGTTACAAGTGCAAGGATTGTAAAAAACTGCGATATGGTTTGATGTGTTAACACGATTTAAGCAGGCAAAAGCAACAGGGGGAATATGGAAAAGATAGACACTGATGTCGCAATAATAGGCGGCGGCGCAGCAGGGCTCATGTGCGCACAGCGGCTCGGGCATCTAGGCCAGCGAGTGCTGCTGCTTGAACACGCCAACCGAGTAGGGAAGAAAATCCTAATGAGCGGGGGCGGCCGCTGCAACTTTACTAACTTACGAACCAGCCCTGAACATTTTTTATCCGAAAACCCAAGGTTTTGTATTTCGGCGCTTGCACGCTACACGCCTGCTGATTTTGTCAAGATGGTTAAGCAACATCAAATTAGTTTTCACGAGAAAGAGCTTGGGCAGCTCTTTTGCGACGATTCGTCTAAGCAGATTGTGAAAATGCTGCTTGATGAATGCACAAGCGCTGGGGTTAGCGTAATGACGCAGAAATCGATTGATTGCATTGAACGCACGCCGCAAGGTTTTTTACTGACCGGCACGGAAGTTAAAGTGCAGGCGCGTGTGCTGGTTATTGCAACAGGCGGCCTTAGCATTCCCAGCATGGGCGCAAGCGGATTTGGCTATAAAATCGCCGAGCAGTTTGGCCACAGCATACTGTCGACTCGTGCGGGGCTTGTGCCTTTGACGCTAAGCGGAAGCTATCAGGAGCAATTTTGCCAGCTATCGGGTTTGGCGCTGCCGGTGCGTGCCAGCGTTGGCAAGATCAGCTTTGAAAACGCGCTGTTGATTACTCATCGCGGCCTGAGCGGACCGGCAATTTTGCAAATCTCAAGCTATTGGCAGCCAGGCCAGAATGAGCCTTTGGTTTTGAATTTGCTGCCAGCGGGTGCTATGGCGCTGATCTTGCAGGCAAAACAGCAGCAGGGCGCAAGCTTGCTTATTGACTGGCTTGCTCAGCTGTTGCCAAAGCGATTCGCGCAGCGGCTAGCTGAGGTTTACCCTGACATTGTGCCAGCCGACCGGCGTTTAGCGGATTTGAACAAAAATGCGGTCGTCGCGCTCGCTAATTGCTTGAGCGATTGGCCAATCGTTGCCAGCGGCACGGAAGGCTATCGAACCGCCGAAGTAACCTTGGGCGGCGTTAATACGCGGGAGATTGATTCTAAATCTATGCAGTCCAAACGCGTTTTGGGGCTTTATTTTATTGGTGAGGTTTTGGATGTCACCGGTCATCTTGGCGGCTACAACTTCCAGTGGGCTTGGGCTAGCGCGGTGGCGGCCGCTGAAGCGATCGCGGCGTGAAGCTGAAATGATTCAGGTGAATTAAGCGCAAACCGCCGGCAGTACGCCGTTTTGAGCCGCGATAAATCATGACTCACGCGGCGCGTTTGCAGCCCAAACGTTTGTCGAATTGGTTAAACTACAGACCTGAACCACATTGGATTATTTATTTTGGCAAATCATTTCCCGCTGCGGCTCATTGACAGCAAAATGCTGGCGGATTCGGTCCGTCATTTAGTTTTTCAGCGCCACGGCGCGGAGCCAATGCCTTACATTCCGGGGCAGTTTTTACAGATACATTTTGAGCATAATGGCGGCCCTTCCAAGCGCAGCTATAGCCTAGCGAATTCGCCGAGCGAGGCGGAACCGGCAGAATTTGAAATAGCCGTCAGCTACGTTGAAGGCGGTGCAGCCACGGCGCTTTTGTCCGGTCTGATTGCCGGTCAAGATGTGCAGGCCAGCGGGCCTTATGGTCGGTTTTGCCTATTAGACAGCGATAAAAATAAGCGCTACATTTTGATTGGAACGGGCACCGGCATCACGCCTTACCGAGCCATGCTGCCGCAAATAGCGCAGCAAATTACCGCACTGGGTAAACAGGTAGTGATA
>Ga0105045_10005544_pt1 | contig 11115 bp, 5 predicted proteins | sample MAT02_FD_78089 | JGI IMG/M metagenome (GOLD analysis project Ga0105045, IMG submission 78089) | Freshwater microbial communities from Lake Fryxell liftoff mats and glacier meltwater in Antarctica - MAT-02 (megahit assembly) | ecosystem: Environmental > Aquatic > Freshwater > Ice > Liftoff... | reverse complement strand
GATTGTTCTAAAAGACTTTCCACCATTTCTTCAAACGTTTCTACAGGAGACTCTTTTCTTCGCGACCCGCGTCCTGGCAATTCAAGGGTATGCCAATTAATATGACTTCCCAAATGAGATTGAAAAGACCTGAAAGAATAGCAATCACCTCCCGCGAAGGGTATGGCAATCAAATTCAGCGTATTCTGCTCAGCCATTTTATACTCCAAAATACTACACTTTCTTATCCAGCAAAGAAGCCAAACGCGCTACTTGTTTTTTCAGGGATCTGCTTTCTTCCAAAGTTTCTGGTCTTTTACCTCTGGTGACAAGTTCGTTCGACAGCATGTTTTTGAGTAGCTCATCCCATTTCACCGGTTCTTTGTCTTTACCATTGGTGCCATTCGCGCTATGAACTACTGCTTCTTCTTTTGGAGTTACAATAATATTATCACCCTTCGCTAAGTCATTGTCCATTACTTCCTCACCGGTAAAATCCAAACGCACTTCAAGTAGAAAGTTGGCCAGGTCAGTGATCGTACGCTGATCAAAAATAATGGTAGGTGAAAGATTGTGGCGCAACATTTTCGAGAGTCGGTTTACGATCTCGGAGGCCATCAGAGAATCAATTCCGAATTCAAATAAATCGGCCTCAAAACTGATTACACTGGGGTCTTCCTGTCTTACTACAAATGCTACCTGCTCGCGAATTTCATTTGACAGTAAATCAAAACGATCACTTTCATCTGCTTTCGTAAGAATAGACCACAGATCATTTGTCTGCGCTGCCTCTGACGTATCAATATTCGTTGTGTTGGTAACCGCCTCATTAAATAATTCGCGATACAATGGATGAATACTTCCATTCATGGCCTGAAATGCCACTTTATTTTCGAGAATAAATGGGGCGACAAGAATTTGGGATGGCATCGATTTGTTTTGCAAGGCATAGCCCAAGATTGCCATACCGGGTTCGAGATCGATCAAATCCACCCCGCGTTGCTTTAAATAAATTCGCAAAGTGCCAATCTTTTTCTCGTCGAGCATATCCGTTTCCACTCCCCATGCTCCCCAGTTGATGGATTGCGCGGGAAGGTTAAGATCCCGGCGGTGGTCAGCGAGCAAATCAAGAAAGATATTTGCCACTGCATAATTCGATACTGACTGAAGACCTGATAATGCAGATTGAGAGGAAAACATGCAAAATGTTTCTAAATTAAGATCTTTTGTCGCCTGATGAAGGTTCCAGGTGCCCAATACTTTAGGTGCTAAAACTTTTTCAAATTTCGCTTTAGTTTGATCAGGTATCAGCGCATCATCAATCAGGCCGGCAATATGAATAATCCCTTTTAGCGGATACTCTTCAGGTATTTTGGTTAAGGCAGACTTTACAGCCGCTTCATCCGTAACATCTACCTGAAGAACTGTGACTTTTTTGCCAGCTTGAACAATGGAGTCAATTATTTCTTGTACTTCTTTCGAGGCTTGCCTTCTTGACCAGAGCATCAAATGTGCTATATCGGTATTTCTGGCAATGTGAATCGCAGTTTGTAGACCCAATCCACCGAGTGCACCTGTCAGTATATAGGTGGATTTTGCAGTTAGCTTTTTGGCCTGTCCGGAAACTTCGCGGTGTCTTTTCAAGCGCAAAACCTCAGAATCACCCTGTAATCTGACCTGGTTCTCATCATCCAGACTGAGCAGAATATTCAGAAGATTCTTCTGATCATATTTTTCTCTGTTGATATCAATCAGTTTCAAATCAAAATTGGTCTCTTTCACAAAGACCCGGGCTAGACCCCAAACTGGCGCTGCGTGTAGATTCTTCTTTCCAGATGCGAACCCTTCCGTAATCCAGAAAATTCGCTTAATAAAATCAGTGCCTTTTGAGTTAGAAATAGAAATAATATCCTGCAATTGCTGCAATCCATCCAGTGCCGTTTTATTGACATCATCAGGACTAAACTCTTCATCCTCATCTGGTTTCCCCCAAATCACAGCCAATGCATCAAACTGCGAATCGCGCAGCATGGAGTTGGCCTGATCCCAATTGGATACCACTGTGTGTGGAATTCCTTTGGTTTTTACATCCATCAGAAAATCGAAATAATCTTCCGAAATCATGTCACTGCAGAGGATTAATAAGTTTTTTGGAGTCACCGGATTTTTACCTTTTGGGGCTGGTTGCCACGTGAGATCATAAATCCAATCCGTGCGTAACTGGCCCTCTGCAATTGCGGGAGAAGCGGCCGGGCTTGACTTTCCTCTGCGTGACGCCAAGCCTGCTTCGTTGGGTTTAACCCAAAACTTCTTTTTTGTGAAAGGGTACATTGGGGTAGGAATGGTCGAAAGTCCACGGTTGGCGTGATATGCTTTCCAGTCGATTTCTCCCCCCGCCACATAATATCGGGCCACGCTCAAATAGAGCAGGTCCCGAAGTTTGGGGTCCTCACTCGCTGAGGGCAAACTGAGGTAATTTGAGTCCTTAAAAACATCTGCGGAAGCAATACCCAACAATACGGGATGCGGACCCACTTCAATGAGTACATCACATCCGGCCTGAAACAACGTATCCAAACCATCTGAAAACCGCACCGTCTGCCGCAAATGATCAACCCAATATTGCGAAGTTGATATTTCTTTACCTGCGACTGCTCCGGTTGTATTGCTCACAAGTGGTATGCGGGAAGGTTGCAATACAAAAGTATCGAGCAGGTCACTAAAAGCACCCGAAATGGCATCCATAAGCGGAGAGTGCCCCGCCCGCGCTATTTTCAACACTTTCGTTTTAGCTCCTTTTTTGTCAAAATGATCTACCACCGCCTGGACATCTTCCACATGGCCTGATATCACAGTCTGATTTTTTCCATTTATTACACCTATACTCACCCGATCTTCTTTTCCCGCTATCACCTCAGCAACCTCTTTTTCGGAAGCTTGCACGGAGGCCATCGTACCAGCAATGGGCATTTCACCGATAAGCTTGCCCCGCAACACTGTTAGGCGCAATGCATCAGAAAGTGAAAATACGCCACTGATGCAAGCTGCCACAATTTCTCCGAGGCTATGGCCGATTACCATATCTGGATTTACACCAAGTGATTCCCACCACTTGAACATGGCGTACTCATAGGTAAAAATAATGGGCTGCATCAGGTCAATCCGATTCAGTAGCTTTTCTTCTTCGCTTCCGGATTCGGAAAACATGATTTTTTTTAAATCAACCTCTAGCAAATTTTTAGTGATGGCAAAACATTCGTCGACAGCTTGTGCAAAAATGGGTTCGTTCTGGTAAAATTCCTTGCCCATTCCGGCATACTGAGCTCCCGAGCCTGTGAAAAGAAATGCCTTTTTACTATTGGCCAGTTTTGGTAATGGACCGATGCCAAATATGGTTTCCTGATTATCGGCCAAACCTTTCAATCCTTTCAGAATTTGCTCGCGCGAATTTCCAATTACAACTGCGCGTTTGGAAAAGTGGTCTTTACCTAGAGATAGCGAATATGACAAATCAGAAAGTGAAATTTCTGAATGAGATTCGATCATCCCGTGTAGATCCTTTATTTTCTGATTGAGTGATTTTTCTTCCCTTCCGGAAATGGGTATCACGTCAACTGATCGGCGTGGAGCTACCATGCGGTTGTTTTTGGCCGGAGGAGCGATATAGTTTTCGAGAATGACGTGCGCATTCGTACCGCCAAAGCCAAAAGAACTAATGGCCGCACAGAAATGCTCCTCACCATTGGCAAGGGATGTGGTTTCTGTGGGGACAGATAATTTGACTTTATCCCAATTGATTTGTGGATTGGGCGTTTTGAAATTGGAATGTCCGGGTACCGATCCATGGCTAAGTGCCAATGCGGCCTTTATCAATCCGCCAATACCGGCAGCGACTTCCATATGGCCAATATTGGCCTTTAGAGCGCCGAGTAATATCGGCTCCCCTTTTCCATTTCTGTACACAGCATCGAGGGCGTGTGCTTCTATCGGATCACCAAGGATGGTTCCGGTGCCATGCGTTTCTACGTATTTCACCTGTTCGGGTCGTATTCCGGCATCTGCGAGTGCAGCTTTAATAACTTTTTGCTGGGCCAGTCCGTTTGGCGCAGTGATACCATTGCTTCGACCATCCTGATTTACAGCCGATCCTCGGATAATGGCGGTGATTTGATCACCATCTTCGATAGCTTTGCTCAGTGGTTTTAATAAGACTACTCCACATCCTTCGCTGCGTGTGATTCCATCCGCAGATGCATCAAAAGATTTGCATCGTCCACCGGCAGATAACAATCCGCTTTGAGAAAAAAAGACATTTACATCCGGCGTTAAAATCATATTGACTCCTCCGGCAATCGCCATTGAAGCTTCGCCGTTTCGAAGTGATTTGACGGCCTGATGAAGGGCCACAAGAGATGAAGAGCATGCGGTATCAACGGCTACGCTCGGTCCCTGAAAGTCATAAAAGTAAGAAACCCTGTTGGCCGCCAGGCTTAAAGAATTTCCTGTGGCTGAGTAAATATTTTGATCAATACCCGAGTTTTGAACAAGCTCGCTATAAGGCATACCCGAAATCCCAACAAAAACGCCGACATCTTTTCCCCTCATTTTCTCTGAAGGGTATCCCGCATTTTCCATCAGGTGATAAACCTGCTCAAGCATGATGCGCTGTTGCGGGTCCATCACTTCCGCTTCACGTGGCGAAATGGAAAAAAATTGCTCATCAAAAAGATCAATATCTTTCAGAAATCCACCCCATTTCGAGATCATTTTAAATGGAGCTTGTTCTTCACTGTAGTAATCACTAAAGTTCCACCGTTCTGGCGGAATCACATCTATGGAATCAGTTTTATTGACCAAATTGTTCCAAAATTCCGTTGTGTCTTTTGCGCCGGGAAAGCGGCATGACATACCAATAATCGCAATCGGTTCGTTCGATAAAGTTTTGTCAGCTACTATTGTCTCCTCTGAGGATTGAATGCCCAAAATATGCCGACTGAGGTCGTGGATGGTGAAATAATCGTAAAGATCAGTCACCGGTACTTCTTTGCCGAGGTGAAAACTGAGTCTCTCGGCCAATTGTATTCCTTGAATGGAACTCAAACCAAGTTCTGCAAATGATTTGTGGATATCAACCCTCGAAATGTCAATCTTAAATGTCGAAGCCAGCTCATTTTTCATCAATTCGTGCAGCTTCACAAGCTCTTCCTGACTCTGAGAAGAAGTGGAAAGCGACTGCAATTTTTCCTGTGGTTTTTTCTCAGGCGAAAAACTGTCTTTGTAACTCCAGAAATCAAGCAAGCCGTCAATTTCGCCTTTGTTGTACATTTTTTGGCAAAGCGATCTTTGAATTTTACCACTTGTGGTTTTTGGAATTCTGCCGGGACTAATCAGTCCTATGGCCGTAGGTGAAAGCTGGTGCTCCTGAACAACCACCCGATTAATCGATGCAAAAATTTCCCTGGCGTCATATTTTTGCAGATGTGCTCTGGTAATTTCTTGTAAAACCACTATTTGGGGTTGTCCTTGCTCATCTTCTATGCTGAATACAGCGCCTGCGTTTTGCTGCAATGCCGGATGGGCATCCTGAATGGTAGCTTCGATATCATAAGGATAATAATTGGCGCCATTGATGATAATCATTTCTTTGATACGGCCGGTGATAAACAAGAATTCATCACTAACAAAACCCATGTCGCCCGTGCGCAGGAATATGCCCCGATCTGCCAAAGGAATCCCATTGCGGTCTTTGATCGTGGCCCCGTATATTTCATTGTTTATTTCTTTCCTGTTCCAGTAGCCTTTTGTGATACTGGGACCAGCCAACCACAATTCTCCTATTTCATCTGGTGCGCATTCCACCTGGGTATCAGGATTTACAATGGCATGTACAAAAGTAGGAAGAAAGGGCCCTGAACTTACAAGTTCGATTGACTCACGGTCTTCAAGGGTATCGTCCACAACATCCACTTTACCTCGGGAAAACGAATTTTTATCCAGTTTAAGATATTTCAGAGAACTTACCACTCCGGTGGTCATGAGCGTGGTTTCTGCCAGACCATAACAAGGCAGAAAAGAGTCCACCTTAAATCCTGCTTTTGCAAAACGTTTGCTAAAAGCGCGAATGGTTGATGCTTTAATTGGTTCTGCACCGTTGTATACCCTATTCAAAGTGGATAAATCTAAATTGTCAATTTCCTCGTCTGTCAATTGTTTCACACACAAGTCAAAAGCAAAATTGGGTGCGGTAAGAATTTCAGCCTTGTATTTTTTAACAGCATTCAACCATCTTACTGGTTTCCGAATAAAATCAACAGGAGCCATAAACGTCAATACACCTCCGTTATAAACGGTGTTGATGATATTTCCGATCAATCCCATGTCGTGATAGATTGGCAACCAACTGATGAGCTGAACACATTTGCCTGATACAGCGGTGATGAGATCAACATTGTAAAGAATGTTGGAATGTGTTACCTGCACACCCTTCGGATCGCCCGTGGAACCTGAGGTATATTGAAGAAAAACGAGGTCATCATCGGTCAATTTTGGAAGAGATACGGAATCTTCTGTCAGTATCTGATCCAACTCAATCCAGGTTACATCGTGAAAAGATGCAACGTCGTCAAACCATTCCTTCGATTGATTTTTGATTTGAGATGTAGAAATGACGAGTGTTGGACCACAGTCATTCGCCACATTTTCAAGGCGCCCTATACGCCGACGTCCTGAGGGCGGATACATTGGAACGGCCACAATACCCGATAATACACAACCATAAAATGCTTTAATAAATCCCATGCCGGTAGGGAAAACGAGCAATGCGCGGTCACCCTTTTTGGCATGTTTCAATAATTCTGCTGCTGTGCTCTTTGCAGATTTGTAGAGCTCTTTGAAAGTGAGTGTCTCCGCCTCGCTCTCCCCATCTTCCAAAAGCCGGAATACTATTTGGTCAGGTGTTGTTTTTACATGGTGTTCAAGAGCGGCTATTATTGACGAGAATTCGGGGGTATAAGATTTCTTTTCCAATTTCAATTCGGGTTATGTTGGTTATCAGTTTGGCTGGTCTGCTTGCTTTTTTTTTTAAAACGGCTGCACGAATATAGTGATTTACATCCGGTCTTGTCAAGGTGATAAGTGCAGCATTGGTCTATATCCAGCTTTGATTCTTAACTATGATTCACTACCATATAGTATTCTCATGATTGGCTGGCTCGCAAGCAATTTATTTTTCGGCAACCCGAAAAATCGGGAAATATGAACGGATGAGATTTTGATCGTAGTCCCGTTGAATTTTCGGGATATCCTCGAAGGCATATATCTCGTTTTCATCAATTTCGGGCAACCACCCATTTGCTTCAGCATATGCCACCGCCTCAGATCCCTCCTTGAAATTGGCGTAATGTGTGTGAACATGGATGTGTCGGCTGATGCATTCGATAGCGCGATAGTTTGTTAGGACCATTCCTTCCTTCCATCCTGCGGTGGTGATGACTCCCATCCGATCAAGAATTTTTAGAGAGGCACGATATACTGCAAGGCCTATATAATCTATTACTATGGCTGCATTGCGACCACCAGTCTTTTCATGGACCATTTCAATAAATCTGTTTTCGGCGTCGAGATAAAGCTTTTTGTAGTTTTTATCTGTATTATATTGGCGTTGATCAAATTGAAGATTGGAAAATTCGCGGCGGTCTATGGCCTGCATACCATCTGCTTCAATCATTGAAAGTCTGTCTTCACCCGAACTGATCATGACGACATTGAACCCCGCTTTTTGCGCAAGCAGCCCTTGTGCATAAGATACGCCACCGCCCCAGGCCACCACATATTCATCGGCTGGATTGGCATCCTCGAGTTGCGCACGCCAGCAGCGATAAGCTACTTTCCAGTTTGCCCAAGCTGTAACATAACGCAGAGAAAAAGCAGCCCATTGAGCCAACGTATATTTCGTGTCCTTTGGAATAGGGATCACCGAAATTCCTGGCATTTTTGCTATTTTCGACAGTACGCCCATGGTGCCGGGGGCGTCATAACCCATTATTTTCACGGGGTATCCCCACTTGTCGACTATGCCCACACAGAATACGATACAAATATCTCCCACTTCACAGGTGTTTACGTTCGCTCCTTTTTCAATAATGCGCACCACGCCGGCATTGCCGATCACAACCTTTTCCTCGCCTCGCAGAAGGGCAATGTCTACGGGTTTTCTCTCAATTGAATGACTCATATTGCCTTCCCAACAGCCATAAAGAGGCTCCACGAGTACTTCTTGATCCGTAATAGGATCCATGGCAAATGTTTCAAAAACCAATTCGCCAGGCTTGCCATCTCCCTCTCCCTTGTACAGCACCCATGCATCGCTCTCAATCCGATCTTTCATAATTTTTATTCTTTAAATATTTAAAATTTGCTTGGTTCCATTATTCCGGTGCTAAACTAAACGAAACCAATCAAAATTGGATTCGTTTTTCCAATCTTTTAAAAAAAAATATTAAAACCCCGATAGGGACGCTATCGGGGTTCAAACTGACATATAGAATGTAAGAAAAATGTGAAACTAATTTTTTGACAAATGCCCATGTACAGGCCATTTTATGGTGTCTTCATCTATGAACAATGGGCCCCACTGCACATCCATGACAATCCCATCTTCAATCCAGAATACGATTTCGTCATCATCGGCTGTGATGGTCATGGAGTCCGGCATTTCGGCCGAAGACCAATCGTCGTAGCTGAGGTTGGTGATTTTCATTTTTTTGAGGGCTTCAACAAGGCCATCTTTCGACAGACCGATAACCTTTTTGTCATGCATTTTCACTTCCGGATTGCTTACCGCGATGGTGCATAGTTTCCAGTCTTCCACTTTGTCGAAACTGAGAGAAACTTCAATCTCATCATAGTGCCATGATTCGGTAATGTCTTCATCATCATCATCGTGAGATTGCGATTCTACTTCATCTGGCTCGCCCAACAATGCTTTGACATCCGCTCTTTGCATGCCAAATTTGAGGTCTCCAAGTCCCTCTCCAGGTGTTATATTTGCAATGTTTGCTTTCATGGTTTTCGGTTTTAAAGTGGTTTCAAAGATAGCGTTTGAAAAGAATCCAACACATTAAAACAAAATCAATTGGCAAATATTTTATCAATCAGTGTTCTTCCTGATAATATATCTTGTAATATTTTCTTCCGTCTTCCTCCTGTCCTTGTTTGATCAACTCCCGGTCACCGTGGATGTAAACGTGAAAATTTTTATCGAGTTTAAGAACGCTTTTGTAATTCCTGGCGTACTTTTTTACTGCGTGAGAAGAAATATCAAATCCACCATCCGCTTCCATGGGCAGTTCTCTCAAATTATCTGCAGTATAGTGTCGGAATGATTCAATAACAGCGGGTTCCTGAAAAACATCGCTTTCAAACTCCGCTTTATTGAATTGTTCGTGCTCCTTAAAATATTCCGCTGTTCGGTTGAGCAGATCGATCTGTTCAGCTTTAGACATAGGTACATCATGAGCCACTTCTTTCATCAGAAAGTCGCGGGTGCATTGCATAAACTCCCGGGTCTGATGAAAGCTGTCATTGCAGGGTGAAATCTGAAGAAACTGATCCTTCCAGTATTGCGCATCGTTGCCTTTATTCACGCGGTCAATCATGGCTATCCGGAATCCGTTTTCCCGTTCAAGGTCGAATATCAAACAGCCCTTGTCGAGCTTGTTGATTTGAATGCCCTTTTCGGAAAACAGATAAAATCCATCCTGATCGTGGTCCAATTTGAGAAAATCTGCCTTTCGCTCGGATTTGAAAAGCCCAATCGCCCTTGTGGCTTGCGCACCCACCACCACATTTGAAAAAGCGGCAACAAATAAATCTCCGGATCGAATCTGCGGATGGGTGGACAGATCGTATAGAAGTCGCGCCATGTCCACAGAGCGGGGCAGGAAGAGTTCAGTCTTATCAAACATATCGCAGGCAAATGCATAAAGCGGATTCATCCTGAAATCCCCGTTAGAAAAAGTAAACTGATACAGTTCCGGAGCTACGAACGATTTCAGGAAATAGGTGAGAAGCAACTTATTCAGCTTTCCATCTTTCGTGCTGAGTAGTTCTGTGCCGGCAATAAAATCCTGCTCGTTGTTTTTGTTTCCCACCCGGTGGGCAACAAGGGCCTCAAGTTGGCAAAGTTCAAAGTTTAAGGCTTGTGATGTTGATGCGGTTATTGAGGTCTCGATATCCATTGAAATAGTTTTTGTAGAATCAGTTCTTTAAATTGCGTCTGCCAGAGCCTTCAGATAGTTGCTGATCCCAGAGGTCCAGGTGTGAATTGGTAAAATGGGTGTGCGGAAAATGTGTGAAGGAGGCCAGGACTTTCGTTTATATCCATCACGCAATCTATTTCATATTGACAAACTGAAGCGGCAATCCGAAATCTCCACGCCGGCAAAGGGCAATGACTTGTTGCAAATTATCGATAGACTTGGAGGTGATGCGCACCTGATCATCCATAATGGCAGTCTCCACCTTGATTTTGGCATCCTTAATGGCTTTCACGATCTTTTTAGAAGTCTCCCTGTCTATGCCCTGAGAAACAGGGATTTCTTTTTTCACAACCTTGCCCGAAGCATAGGGTTCTTTGGTAAGGTCGAGGCTTTGAGGATCTATTTTGGCTTTGACGAAACGGCCAATCAAAACGGTTTCCATTTGGTCAATCCGAAAATCATTTTCCGTTGTCAGAGATATCACAAGGTTCTTTTTATCGAGGGAGATTTCACTTCCGGTGCCTTTGAAGTCATAACGGGTTTCGATTTCCTTTTTTGCGGAGTTCACCGCATTGTCGACCGTCTGCATGTCGACTTCTGATACAATATCGAATGAAGCCATGTAATAGATTTTTAGAATCAAGGATTCAAATATCGCATTTTGAGTTGGGTTTCCACACCGGATAGGTTTTGATAGCGGATACTAGCGAAAAAAAATATTTCCATCAGAATCCTTCAAAACTCCCTTATTCTGATAGTATCCAATTTCGTTAAAATCCTTCAGATCAATTAGAAGAGAATCAGTAGAGCTGATTTTTGTGAAAACAAATACCATGTTTTCCGAATCTCCGGCATTTTGGTGATTGGGATCGCCGAG
>Ga0105045_10005543_pt1 | contig 11119 bp, 8 predicted proteins | sample MAT02_FD_78089 | JGI IMG/M metagenome (GOLD analysis project Ga0105045, IMG submission 78089) | Freshwater microbial communities from Lake Fryxell liftoff mats and glacier meltwater in Antarctica - MAT-02 (megahit assembly) | ecosystem: Environmental > Aquatic > Freshwater > Ice > Liftoff... | reverse complement strand
TGGATCGAATTGTAGTCGTAGCGTGCGCCGAGCAGGAGTTTATCGCGTCCTACACTGATTTCGTCCTGCACAAACACACCGGGCAGGTACGTTTGGCTGGGGCGGTTGCGGCCTTCGGGGGTGCCGGTAGCGGGCGTGTTGTCGTCGTAGTAGGTGTAGCGGAAGGGCGTACCAACCAGCAGGCTGTGCCGCCCGGCGGTTTTGTCCCACAGCAGTTGGGCAAAGGCAATTTTCTGGTCGGCAAAGTAGGGCGTGGTGCCGTAATAAGAGTTCTGGTTATGGTCATTGAAGGAGTATTGCAGGGTCACTTTCCCCGGCACGGGCAACTGGTAGGCCCCAATCACTTCCCATCGTTTGGTAAAAATGCTCTCGCCGTAGCGATCGTCACCCCCCCGGTCGGCGCGGGTCCAGCGCACGTCGCCCCCCCAGCGGTCTTCGTAGTAATAGCGGGCGGCAATCGTGGCCAGTCGGTTTTCTTTGCGAACAAACTGCCACTTGTTAAACACCGAAACGCGGTGTTGCAGGGTCAGGTCGGTGAAGCCATCGCCGTTTTTATCGACCGGGTTCTGGTAGTTGAAGTAGTTCACGCCCAACAGCGACGTAGCCTTCTGACCCACCGTGAATTTGGCCCCCACATCAACGTTCAGCTCACCGTAGCTCGTGCCAAACGCATCGGCAGCAAACACGGGGGCTTTTGCGGGGTTTTTGGTAATGATGTTAATCAGGCCGCCCACTGCCTCGGAGCCGTAGAGCGTGGAAGCCGGGCCTTTCACGATTTCGATCCGCTCGATCAGGCTGTTGGGAATGCCCGTCAGGCCATACACCGTCGAGAGACCACTCACAATCGGCACGCCGTCGATAAGCACCATCGTGTAGGGGCCTTCCAGCCCGTTGATCTGAATGTCGCCCGTGTTACACACGTTGCAGTTGAGCTGGGGACGAACGCCGTTAACGTAAGAAAGCCCCTCGAAAATGCTCGGTGTGGGGTTTTTAAACAGAAATTTGGGCGTGATAATATCCACCGCCACCGGGCTTTCCGATTTCGACACTTCTTTGAGCGTACCCGACACGACTACCTCATTCAGGAAATTCTGGGCCGAGGGCAGGCTGATAATCAGATCGAGTGGCTTCCCGGCCTGCACCGTGATGGGCTGTTTCTGAGTTAGATACCCCACCGCCGAAGCCAGCAATTCGTAGCGTCCTGCGGGGATGCCCGACAGCGAGAAGCGGCCCGCCGAGTCGGCAACGGCCCCAAATTTGGTTTTGGCCAGGGCCACCGTCGCAAACGAAACGGGTTGCCCGTTGGCCGTTACGATACCCGTCAGCGACCCCGCTTGGGGTGATTGTGCATAAGACAAACCAGCAACCGTCAACAGCGTCAGCAGTAAAAAGATTGATTTCATAACGTCGGCGTAGCCAGCAGCGTGGCCGAGTTGGTAATGTTCCAGACGGGTTCTTTGGTCAGACAATGCCGGAGCATCTTCTCGAACCCCGCCGGTTTCAACAGCTTGCCAATGAACACAATGCGGGTAATGCGGTCTTCATCGTCGGCCCAGGATGCGCCTTCGGTCAGGGTCAGGGTTTTGCTGACCGACTGCACAATCCAGCGTTCGTTCCGGCTGGCATCATAAACAATGCCTTTTACGCGGTAGATGTCCTTCCCCGCAACGGCGGCCCGGCTGAACAACAGCAGCGACAACAGCCGGTGGTACAGACTCGTGAGGTCGAAGGATTCTTCGAACCGAAAGCTGAGCGACACAATATCGCTGTGTTCATGGTGGTGATGGCGGTGGGGCAGCGTACCCAGCCGATTGATCGGTTTTTCAGCGTGGGGATGGTCGTGCGTATGCGTGTGCTCGTGAAGGTGGCTTTCTCCGGTCTTCTTTCGGGTAAGCGTCAGCGATGCGGGTTTGGGAGCTTGGGTGTCGCTGCGTTCCACGGCCATCAGTTCGGCAACCGGGTAGCTGTCCCGGTTGCCAATCAGTACCGTAGCAAAGGGGTTCAGGCCCCGCAGCGTTTCGGCGAGCCGGTCGATATACGCCACCGAAACCCGGTCAGTTTTATTGATGAGGATGCAGTCGGCAAACGAAACCTGCTGAATGGCTTCTTCCGTATCGCGCAACTGGTCTTCAATCAGTTCGGCATCGACCAGGCAAATGACCCGTTTGAGGGTAAACTCGCGCTGTACCATCGGCAGCATCAGAAACGGCACGGCTACGTTGGCCGGGTCGGCAATGCCGGTGGTTTCGATGATGAGTTCGTCGAAGTTATCGCGCCGGTCGCAGAGAGCTTCCAGCACGTCGAGGAGTTCGTTATTGAGCGAGCAGCACAAACAGCCGTTGCTCAGTTCGGTGATGTCCACGTCGGGGCGCACCACCAACTGCCCGTCGATGTTTTCCTGGCCGTATTCGTTCTCGATGAGGGCAAAGCGGGTTTGGGGCCGGTGGGCCATCAGGGTGTTGAGCAGGGTGGTTTTGCCCGACCCCAGAAACCCCGTCAGCAGGGTTACATCTTTGGGTATGTGTTTATTCATGTCGCAGGTGATTTCGGCTGGCAGTTATCGCAGGTACCCTCGGCGAGTACCTGAATGGTATTGATCCGGTACGTACGCACGGCGTTCATATAGGCTTCGGGTAGTTCGGGCAGCGACACGACGGTTTCGCATTGTGAACACTTGAAATGGGGCTGATTGCCTGCGGATTGAACGGCTTCGTAGAAATACGAGCAAGCACCCTTCGAGTCGATGAGTTTCTGAATCAGTCCGGCTTCGAGGAGGGTGAACAGGCAACGGTAAAGACTGACCCGATCCAGCGCGTGTTCGAAAGTCCGCTCCAGGTCGGCGTGGGTATAAGCCCGCGGGGACTGCGTGAGCAGATGCAGCACTGTGATACGAATGGGCGTAGGCCGAACGCCTTTGGCCCGCAGTTGTTCAGCAATGGTGTCCATATAGGTTAGCGGTCAGGCAGGAGTTCGGCACCCTCCAGAATGTAGTTCAGCTCGTAGATGTTGTCCGCATTGAGCCGCAGCGTTCCTGAAAATGACCGCCGTTCGTCGGTACGAAACTGCCGGGGCAATCGCTTGAACTTGAGCATAATCAGCGACTCAGCCCCAGCGGCACCGCAGAAAAAACAGGCTGCCATCGGAAACTCCGACACCACATATAGACCGCTTTCAAGATCGATCGGAATCACGTACCCCTGAATGGCAATGGCTTTGCCGTTCAAAGCTTTCACGCCAGGGCCAAACGTGGGATAGAGGGCCACCAGATTTTCCTGGGGATACCATTTTTTTTTGAACTGTACATCATGCAGTCGCGCCCAGGTCAGTCGTTCGGGTTCGCCCGGTAAGTGGTCAACTGCCCCCCCCGGCAAGGTTGTTGCCAACATCAACAGTAGGAATAGGTACGATTTCATGCGGTAACGAGGAAAAGGGTGGTTTGCTGTTGGGCAAATATACCATCACAAATGCAACGCTGTTGCATTTGTGATGGTATATTTGCGGCCAGATGAAAAAATACTACCCACTTTTCTGGTTCATGGCAGGGAGTCTTCTTCCCTCAACGGCTGTGGGTCAGTGGGTAAAGGTATCGGGGCAGGTACGTGACGCACTCACACAACAGCCGCTGGCCGGGGCGGTGGTGCAATTGCAACCTACCGGCGAAGCAACGTATAGCGACGGACAGGGGCATTTTTTGGTATCGGTGTTACCAAATCGGTCGCACACCATCTCCGTGTCACTGCTGGGCAAACAGCCTGTAATCCTCCCCCTCCGACCCACCCGCGACACCACGCTCACGGTGCTGCTCGAAGACCGTTCGTTCGGGTTGAATGAAGTCGTGGTGGTGGCGAAGGAGCAACGGATTGGTTCGTCGTCGGTGATTGATAAATCGGCTCTGATTCACGTACAGCCCACCAGCCTGGCCGACGTGCTGCAACTCGTGCCGGGGCAATTGGCCACCAACCCCAACCTCGGCGTGGCTCAGCAGGTGACACTCCGGCAGGTGCCAACGGGAGCCGACGCACTCCGGGCCAACGCGCTCGGCACGGCCATCGTGCAGGACGGTGTGCCGCTGTCCAACAACGCCAATCTGCAAACGGCCCAGACCATCCTGAACTCGTCGCCGGGGAGTTTGCCGGTGTTTTCGAGCGTCGCCGGGCGGGGCATTGACCTTCGACAAATTGGGGCCGACAATATCGAATCGGTGGAGGTGATACGCGGTATTCCTTCGGCCCGCTACGGCGATCTGACGTCGGGACTGGTCATCGTCACTTCGCGCATTGGCGTGGTGCGGCCAGAAATGCGCGTGCGACTCAACCCCACGCTGGCCCAGGCAGCCTACGTCAGTGGGTTTCATATCGGGAAAAGCAAGGTCAACACGCTGAATGTCAGCGCAGATTTGCTACGAGCCGAAGACGACCCCCGCGACCGGGCCAACACCTACACCCGGCTGAGCGGACAGGTGGCGTGGAAACGTCAGGGCCAACGGTTCACTGCCACGTCTATTCTATCGGGCTTCCGAACACTGGACGATCAGAAAATAGACCCCAGCGACACCCGCACCCAACGAAAGCGGTTTGCCCGCGACGTTGGCGGCAAGCTCAGCACCGAAGGCCGCTGGCGACCGGGCCGGGCGGGGTTGAACAGTCTCCGGTACGTGGCCGCGCTGACCTACGCCAACCAGCAGGCATACACCCAGGAACTGATTACCCGCGATTTGTTCCCGCTCTCAACGGCCCTGACCGATTCGATATTGATTGGTCGGTATGGCGAAAGCGAGTACCTCAGCCGCCTGACGGTGGACGGTCGCCCGCTGAACGGCTACGCCAACGTAGAAGCCAACTGGCTCATTCGGGGCGATGGGCCACTGGGCATCACGCAAGCCATCAGCGCGGGTGTGGAGTATCGGTTGGACGTAAACCTCGGCGAGGGGCGACAGTTCGACCCGACGCGCCCGCCCCGGCAGAACTACGGCGTGGGCGAACGACCCCGACCGTACAGCAGTATCCCAGCCCTGCAACAGCTATCGTATTACGTCGAAAACAAGCTGACGGGGCAACTTGGCACTCGCGCATATATTATTCAGGCCGGGTTCCGGCTCGATAATGTACAGCCAGACGGGCCGTTCAGCAGTCGGCTTGGCCTGGTGCCTGCGCCCCGGCTTAATGTGGCCCTTGAAACCCTGCCGGGCGTGTTTGTGCGGGCAGGCGTGGGCGTAACGGGCAAGGCACCGACCCTCGACGTGCTGTATCCGGGGCCGCGCTTTTTCGATCTGGTCAACGTCAACTACTTCGCCAACAACCCCGCCGAACGGCTCTTGCTAATGACCACGCGGGTGATTGACCCCGTCAACGCCGGCATTCGGCCCTACCAGAGCCGTAAGGCTGAAATCGGCATCGACGGGCAACGGGGCGGGTTCGACGGGTCAGCGTCGCTGTTTTGGGAAACCACAACGGGCGCGTTTGGCACCAACCGGCTTGTGCAGCCCTACGCCCTGGCCCGCTACGACATTGCCGCCAAACCAGCGGGCAAACCGCCCGTTTTGAGTGAACAGCCGACCCGCTACGACACCGTGTTTGTCGGCTACGACATACCCGTGGCCAACCGACGTTACGATAATCGGGGCATTGAGTTTTCGCTGCTGACTCCCGAATGGGCCAGCTTACGCACCCGGTTTCAGCTAAACGGAGCCTATATCCGGTCCGGCAGCGTGGATGATGGGATTATTGTGGATGCGGACCGGGCCTACACAACCCAGACCGTTCCGAAGCGAATAGCCATTTACCAGAGTGCGGCTAATCGGAGTGCGGCCCGGTTCAATACCAGCTTCCGGCTTATCCACCGGATTCCTAAACTGGGGTTTGTGGTCTCGGCCCTGTGGCAAACTATCTGGACCAACACCAACCAAAGCGAACCGCTCAACCCCAACCCGGTTGGGTACGTGAACCGCCGGGGCGAAACAGTTTTGTTGTCCCCGGAACAGGGTGCATCGGCGGAGTTTACCGATTTGCGCCGGGTAATTAACACCCGCCAGGAGATACCGTTTGAGCCGCCCCCGCTGCACCTGATAAACCTGCGCGTGACTAAAGAGTGGGCCAAAGGCTACGGCTTTTCTTTCTACGCCAACAACGTTACCGGCAACCGCCCGCTGACATTCAATCCCCAGAGCGGGCAGTACATCCGGCGGAATGAGCCGCTGTTTTTTGGAGCCGAAATCAACCTGAGTTTTTAAGTTAATCTATTTCAAATCAATTTTTTATGAAAAATACAATGACATACGCAACCCGGTTCATCATGCTGCTTTTTACGGTTGGCGCGTTCTGGTCCTGCAAACAGGACGATCCGATTCCGACCGTTACGCTCAACGTTAACGCCCTTTATCCGGCCACCTACAACCAGCCCAACGCCACCGGCACGCGGGTCACGCTGACCAACACCGCCGATGCCACCAGTACCACCGCCGTTGCCGATGCGTCGGGGCAGGCCGTGTTTCAGGGCGTGCTGCCGGGTACGTATAACCTCTCGGCCAGTCGTTCGCTAACCGATGCCGAAGCCGGTACGCTGACGGGTATCCGCCAGCGGGTCGAGTTAAATGCGGTGCAGAACAACGTCGTGATTATGGAAACGCCCAGCCCCCGCATCATCGACCTGCGGCTGAGCGGCTCGGCACTGGGTAACCTCGTGATCAAAGAAGTTTATTATGTCGGCTCCCGAACCCCGGCAGGCGGTACGTATTTCTCCGATCAGTTCGTGGAGATTTACAACAACTCGACCGATACCGTGTTTCTGGCCGGGCTGTGCATTGCCGATGCCTATGGCGTATCGGGCCTGATTAACCCCACCAGTAGAGCGACTGAGTTCAGTTCGAGCAGCCTGACGCAGGGAACATTCCAGCAGAACGTGTATGTAAACAGCGTCTGGCGGATTCCCGGTACGGGGCGGCAGCGGCCCCTGGCACCGGGGCAGAGCATCATCATTGCTCAGGACGGCGTAAACCACAAAGAAGCCGCCCTGAACCCCAACAGCCCTGTTGACCTCTCGAAAGCCGATTGGGAGACTTTCAACGAACGGCCCGACGGCCGTGATGCCGACGCGCCCGATGTACCGAACCTCGAACGACTGTACTTTACGGGCGGTTTCGACTGGCTGGTATCCGTGTTCGGACCGGGGCTGGTCATCTTCCGAACCGATAATTTCGACGCGCTTGATAAAGTGGCTATCCCCGGTGCAGCCGCCACCATTCTGCCCCGAATCCGGGTGCCGAACGCCCTGGTGATCGATGCGTTCGAGGCCCTGCAAAACGGCAACAGCGGTGGTTTTAAGCGCATTCCGACCGCGCTGGACGCGGGCTTTGTTTTTGCCGACGATACCTACAATCAGCAAAGTTTCCGGCGCAAAACCAGCAGCACTATCGGGACGCGACGGGTATTGCAGGATGCCAACAACTCGACCACCGATTTCGAGAAATTAGCCAAACCAACCCCGAAAGCCTTCAACTGATGCGCTGGCTGTGGCTGTTACTACTCGGTGGTTCTGTACTGGCTCAGCGTGGCCCGGCTCAAACTGATGATCCGACACCCGCCGATAGCCTACAGCGTGGGCTGACCAATTTGGGAAATTCGGTTTGGCTGACGGGTCAGAATGCCGCCGGACTACCAAACTGGCAGTCGTTTGGATACGGTATCACCACGTTGGGGGCTACCCATAACACCGGCGATTTTCGGCGACCACAGGCACCCCGGCAACAAACGGCCTATGCCCTGAGCAGCGAAGGACTGAGGAGCGTGGGCCGCTGGCTGGTCTATGGCGAGTTTGCGTACCAAAAAACACGGGACCAGCAGATTAGCTTTTCGCACGGCTACGACCCGTTCAACGGCAATCCGTATCTGTGGGCCGACACGCTGGCGGGCGAGCCGGACGCGGCCCGTTGGACCCGCGACCACATCCGGGCACGGGTGGCCCTGTCCTCCCCCCGGCTGGGACGGTGGCGGGTGGGACTGACCGTGCCGTACCACGTAGGGCAGGGGTCGCGGCTGCTCGACCCGAAGCCGTTTTATCGGGTGCGGGAGTTGGGCGTGTTGCCATCGGTCTGGTATCAGGCCGGGCCGCGCTGGGGTTGGGGAGTAGTGGCGGGCGGGCAATCGACGCAGGAAGAAAACGAAGTGGGGTATTTCGCAACTGACTACCCGCTGCTCTACAGGTTGCGGGGCTACGGTTCGTTTAGCCGTTCGCCGGTCGTGACCGCCGAACGGCTCGTGAGCGGCACCGTCTGGCAGGGGCGTTTACAAACACTGCACCATACCAACCCGTCGGCAGGGGCGCAATCGCCGTCCTGGTTAGGGCAGGTGGGCGGTCAGTTCCGGCGAGAAACCATCCGTGAAGGCGTGGCCTCGCCCGAAGCCGGGGGCAAGTTTGCTGAAACCACCCTCGACGGGTTGGTCGCGTATGTGCGTCCGGTGGCAGCGGGCGGGAGCCGGGTGGCACTTCGGACGGACGTTCGTAATGGCATTGGCACCGATCCGATTCTCCGCACAACCGGAGCAACGTACCTGCTGGCAACGGCAGCAATAGACGCAACCCGCTGGCGGCAAACGGCGGGTGTGTTTCGGCGAGACGGGGTACGACTCTTGGCTGAATCGCTTGATTATCAAGATAAAATTACCCAAACCAACTGGTCGGCGGTGCGGCTCACGGGGCATTACGATGTTCTGCGCCGGTGGGAACGGTCTGATGGCGGAGCCTGGCAGGTTGGCGCAACGGCGGGCGTTCGCTGGATACCTGCTACCCAATTCAACGCCTTACGGCCTACCCGACTGACCACCATCCTGACCCGGCCTGATTACCAGATTCAGACCACAAGCGCGGCCCTGCTCAACGGCAGCGTTGGGCGAGATTTTCGGATCAAACGATTTGGCAACCTATTACACCGGGTTGATTTTCAGTTCAGTGGGCAGTTTACCGATGCCGGGAATCGGTTGACTGGCTCGCTTAACTACCATTTACTGTATTTATAGCCAATTGCTTACGCACGATAAGACCGCACCGGCGGGACCGGCGAATATGCGTCTCTACAAACCAAATGAAACATCTTCTTCCAATCCTGTTATTCCTGCTTATCGGTTGCGCCCCGGCCAGGCGTGGCCCGGCTTTGCAAACCCGACGTACTCAGCCCATTGATTTCGACCAAAAACTGGCCGATTCGTTACTGACACTCGGCTTTAACAACGAAGCCCTATACACGCTCATGGCCGATCTGAAGCCCATCAGCACGATTTGCGACATCAGCCTGCCCATCGCCAGCCTCGACTCGGCGGGGGTACACGACGCTATTAAACCGGAACAGAAACAGGTCTATTTCGATAAACTCACGCGCTGGCAACGAACACTCGACGCGCTCGAAACCCCCGATGTGGGCTTCATCATCAACCCCTTCCGGCAGGATTACGAAGGAAAGCGGGTAATGCAGATCAGCGCGTACCGCCGGAGCCGGGTGGCCCGGATGGTGGCTGACAATCAGGCATTTTTTGGCCAGTGGGGGTTTGTACCGACCAGCGAACCGGAAATCATTATCCACACCATCGAGTACGAAAATGCCGCCGACCGCTGGCGTGGCTACGGCTACCTGTTCGGCTACCCGCGCCACGCCGTTGATTTCTTCGTGGAAGCCGGGCAACGTCAGGCTAAGACCAAAGAGTTTGTGAAGCGTGATTTCTTTCAGATTCCGGTGGCATCGGGCAAGGCGGGCCATTTCACCTACGCCCTGCCCAAAGGAACCCCGCCCAACGCCATCGACTCGACGCTCTACCGACAGGCCGTGCAGGTACTGGAACGCTATCGGCAGGTACGCCCGAAATACGTCCGGTCTGACAGCAGTTTGCGGGCATTGGCCCTGTGGCAGTTTGTGCAACGGCAAAAGCCGTGAGCCACAAACCAGCAGCATAACAGTTACCGAAAAACACGTTCCAATAAAAGTTTTATCCCTATTTGCAACATGGTTGCAAATAGGGATACCTTTGTTGTGCCGACTGTCAAGCGGCTGTAATTGGGTATGGCAATCAAAAACATCACTGAGGTCAAGCGGCACCTCTTTTTATGTAGCGGTGGTACCTGCACCAACAAGGGCGCCGACGAAGCGATCACAAAAATTCGGGCCTGTCTTCAGGACGAGGGCTTAGACACCGACGTACACACGACCAAAACGTACTGCAACGGTCGCTGTAACGACGGGCCGGTGCTGGTGGTGATGCCCGAAGGCACCTGGTACAAACAGATTACGGCCGACAAAGCCCGAAAATTCGTGTTGCAACAGTTAGTCAAAGGCCAGGAAATACCCGACTGGGTGCTGTATCACTACGGCGACGAAACCCTTAATCCCGCCGAACCTAATGTTGCTTAGTACACAAAGTCAGGCCCTGCTGGCGGGTGCGCTTATTTGCGCCGTGGCGGGGGTGGGCGGTGTGGCCTATTTTATACCCGAAAACACGCTCCGCCGATTTATCCCGCTGGGTGTGAGCCTGTCCGTTGGGGTGCTGCTGGGCGATGCGTTTCTGCACCTGCTGCCCGATGCGCTCGATAAATTAGGTAACGCGCAAACAGTTATGGCCTGGACGCTGGGCGGCATTCTGCTGTTTTTTCTGCTTGAAAAAGTGGTACGCTGGCGGCACGAACACGCCATTCCGACCGCCACGAATCAACCCCTGAAAGCCTTTGCCCCGATGAACCTGATGGGCGATGCGGTGCATAACTTCACCGATGGAACGCTGATTGCCGGGGCGTTTCTGGTCTCGCCCGAAGCGGGCTGGGCCACCACCCTCGGCATTGTGGTGCATGAACTGCCCCAGGAAATCGGCGACATCGGTACGCTGGTCTGGGGTGGCTATTCGGTGCGCCAGGCCGTGTGGTATAACCTGCTGTGTGCCATGACCTGTTTGGTAGGCGTGGGTGCGATTCTGATGCTGGGTACGTGGCTGGAAGGCTACACGGCCTACGCCCTGCCCCTGGCAGCGGGCGGCTTTATCTATATCGCCGGGTCGGATTTGATTCCCGAACTGCACAAGCAAACGAATCGCTCGGCTCCGGTCCTGCAAAGCCTGTTCATTGCGCTGGGCGTGGGGTGGCTACG
>Ga0105045_10005541_pt1 | contig 11120 bp, 6 predicted proteins | sample MAT02_FD_78089 | JGI IMG/M metagenome (GOLD analysis project Ga0105045, IMG submission 78089) | Freshwater microbial communities from Lake Fryxell liftoff mats and glacier meltwater in Antarctica - MAT-02 (megahit assembly) | ecosystem: Environmental > Aquatic > Freshwater > Ice > Liftoff... | reverse complement strand
GTAAGCCCAATCCAGCCATTGATCGAAGCGATAAAAAGACTGATGCCCGTAATACTTTGGCCTAACAAAGCCACCCGTATGATCTGTTCACTATTGAATTTCCGTAGCATTAAACTATTCAACTGACTTGAAATAATAAGACCGGCAGCCACCAGCGCAAAGATCCACCCGTATTGCTTTTCAGACACTTTAAAGATCTCCATAAATACCGAGGGTGAGCCGGCGATATAGGCATATAAACCGGCGGAAGCAATGGCTCCTGTGAAAGCATAAGTATAAAACTGCGGCTCTTTTATCACGCCAACAAAACGAGTGATGATTGCACCTGGTTTTAAAGAATAGGTAGGGTCAGGCGGACGGCTTTCCGGCAAAACATAATGAACTGCTGCCAGCATAAACGCTGCCATAATAGTGAGTGCAATAAAAATAGAATGCCAACCGAAAGCAGCGGTAAAATATCCACCCAATGTAGGTGCAATAATGGGCGAAATGCCTACCACCAGCATGAGCATAGAAAATATTTTAGCATTGTCTTCTACTGCAAATAAGTCCCTCACCATTGCCCTTGATGCCACCATACCGGCGCAACCGCCAAGCGCCTGTAAAAAACGCAATGCAATCAGGCTATCTGCCGATTCGGCCATGGCGCACATTGCAGAAGTAAGAAGGTAAATTAAAAGTCCGGCAATCAATGGACGTTTGCGGCCAAACCGGTCCAGTAAGGGGCCATAAATAAACTGGCCCAATGATATCCCAATAAAAAAACTTGACAAAGACAAGGATACATGGGCTACCGTTGTGTGAAGATCTGTAGCAATATTGGCGAAAGCAGGCAGGTACATATCAATTGAAAATGGGCCGATCGCTGTGATCATTCCCAACACCAATATCAATAAAAATTTTTTCCTTCCAGTAATACCCATTGTAAAATATAAAAGATTTCCAACAACACGTTGCAAAGTTTCTAAACGGATTCAATGCAAGTAGTCGGTTTAGCTGGGGGTTAAAAATTGCAAGGCTCTTAAAAAAATGCTACCTGATACAGTCAGTTAGACAGGCTTCCAGCCTGATGCAACCATCTGATAAGGAGACAGTTAAATTCACTTACAAACTATTACTGATTTAAATTGAGCTTTCAATGAAGTACTACAGCTTTACTTTTCCGAGCCAGCAATCAAGCTAACAAATTTGCCGATAATAAATCCGAAACCAGCTTAACCAAATATTTCATTCAGCAACCCAGCCAAATGTACTCCGCCTCTTAGCAACTGTTGATTCAAAGGGGCCACAAAATTGAAATTGTATTTATAATCCAGCTTTTGATCCGGTTTGGTTTCGGTGTAAATCCTTTCGGCCAACTGGTAAGATTGATAAACCCACTTGCTTACCGGTTGCTGCTGCAGTATTTTTTTATCTTCTTTGGTAATATGATTGATGGCGGTGGCATATTCCGTGTAGCTCAGTTGCTGAAAAAGAATCAACTGGTCATCCCATACCTGGTGCAGATTTTTTGATTCATTGAACCAGAATACTTTTACCTTATTTCCACCTAAATCATCCGGCCGGCCAGTGTGCATTGGCTGGTGAATATCGCCTACCAGGTGAATCAACACCTTCAGGTAAAATACTTTGTTGTCAGGTGTTGCTGATTTATCTTTTAAACCGGCTGTTAAAAAATTAATTTTCGTGTAGGCATCAGTGGCGGTATCCGTCGCCAGGTAAGCCTCAATGGCATCTTCGGTTAAACCTTCCTTAAAATTGATAAAATGCCAGTTATACATATAATTGTAGGTAGCATCAGATTTTACAAAATCGGCCCAGTTGCTCACCATCGCTATCGACTCGGTGCCCAAAATTTTAAATACTTCCCGCCTGGCTTTTTTTGTAAGATGGCTTTCCGCAATTTGCCCGACAATGCGGTGTCCTTCCACGCCCCAGGCCATGCTGGAAAAAGGAAGATAACAAACCAGAACCAGCAGGATAATAGTTTTTTGAATGGTTATTTTCATTGAATAAAATTTATGGTGGTTTAAAATTTAACCCTGTGGGCAAAAATACGTCAATGCCGGGATAGGAAATAGCTGCTTAAAATAAAAATACGGCGATCACAAAATTAGCTGTCAGCAGAAATTTACCAAATAGCTTCTTTACACGGCAAGCCAGCAGATGTTTAAACATTATTATTTAGTAGTTAAACCTGCATCCACTCAACCTTCCACCATCATTTACGATTTATGTTACAAATCTTTAACCAGATGTTTCTTCTTTTTCAACTGAATACTCACTAATTTAGCCGTTCAAAAAAAACATTATGAAAAAGATATTAACGATTATTGCCATCGCTGCAGGCAATTTTATTTACGCACAAACATTGGTAACTCCACAGCCGAGCACTACCCAAACTCTCAAACAAAATTTCGGTTTGTCAGCCATCGAGTTGTCGTACAGCAGACCCAACTTAAAAGGACGCAAGGCCATGGGCGATTTGGTTCCCTTTGGTAAAGTTTGGCGTACAGGGGCCAACAATGCCACAGTACTTACTTTTGGCGATGAGGTAACCATTGGAGGCAAAAAAGTACCTGCAGGAAAATATGGTCTGTTGAGTATACCTGATAAAGACAATTGGACATTGATCATCACCAAACAACTCGATGTAACCTCACCCGCAGCTTACAAAGAAGAAAATGATGTGGTAAGAGTGAGTGCAAAAACAATGTCATTGAGCGACAAAGTTGAAACATTTACCATTGATTTTGCCAACGTAAAATCCAACACCTGCGATCTTCACCTTGCCTGGGAAAACACAGCAGTTGCACTACCAATCTCTACGGATGTTGACACTAAAATAATGGCGCAGATCAGCAACATCATGACCAAGGATAACCTTCCTTACTTCAATGCTGCGATGTATTATATGGAAACCGGTAAAGATTTGAACCAGGCGCTTACATGGCTTAACAAAGCCGCAGATCAAAATCCAACTGCATACTGGGTGCTTCATCAAAAAGCGAATTGCCTGGCTAAACTTGGAAAGAAACAAGATGCTATTGCAACTGCTACCAAATCAATGGAAATGGCTACTACTGCAAAAAATGGTGACTATGTAAAATTGAACGAAGACCTGATTAAATCACTTAAATAGGATTTTCTCCAACCTATTTCTTTTAAATATAATTGGCCGGAGGTTACCCATTAGAGGTAGTTTCCGGCCAATTTCTTTTACAGCAGTATTCAACTAGTGCTGTGTTAACTTTAAATTTTCGTACTATTTATTTTACTATACGAATTATAAAAATCGCATGGATACAGCAGGTAATTCTTAATTCGTGTAATTCGTGCCTACAATTCGTGTTATCAATTTAAATCACTTTAGACTTAACAGAACCCTAGTAAAGTTGCTCATCATACGGTAACTCCTGCACATCCATCTTTTTATTTACCAAAAATTGGTTCTTCCAGGCAACGAATGCCGCAATCAATGCCAGCAAAATTAATAAGGAAAACCCTTTTGACAGATCAGCTTTTTCCGATATAAAACCGATTAAAGACGGTCCGGTTAAAAAGCCAATCAGCCCGCCCGTAGTCACCATCGCAAAACCTTCCACCGTGCTTACCCCCGGAATATTGGCTGATGCGCTAAACAGCACCGGCACAATGCAGGAACAACCAAATCCGATCAATACATAGCCTGCAATGGCAATAGAAATCACCGGCGCCAGCACCACTATCAGAAAGCCGACGGCAGCCAGTAAACTTCCAGCAATTACAATGGTTTTACTACCAATTCTGCCAATCAGTTGATCGCCATTGAGACGGCCAATCGTCATTGCAATAGAGAAACCCGCATAACCAAGACTTACCAATGCTTTTGGGGCATGCATCAGTTCTTTTAAATAAATGGCACTCCAGTCCGCTACACAACCTTCGGCCATAAAAATAACCATACAAATAAATGAGATTCCCAGAATGGTGGGCGAGGGTAATTTGATACCCGATCTTGAATGGATGATTTCGGTATTATCCAACAGCAAATGCCGGTTTAAAAAAATGACCATGGAAATGACCGATGCTACCAACACAATTTGCCAGCCCGAAGGAATGCGCACCGCAAATAAAATGGCCGCCAATCCGGCGCTTACCGCACCACCCAAACTATACATACCATGACAGGTACTCATTAAAAGACGATCATATTTTTTCTCCAGCAGATTAACAGTGGCGTTGGAAGATACACCGTTTAAAAAACTAACAACGCCAAAAAAATAAAGGCAGATCCAAAACATCAACCTGTTGACCGAATTGATCTGGAGCACCATCAAAAAACATAAAAGTGTATAGCCTGCCACCATCCATTTACCTATCGGTATTTTGCTAAACACCCTGGTAGAAAGGAACATGCCGGTAATAGCACCCAGCGGCGAAAGCAATAGGGATAAACCAAGAGTGCCATCACTAAATGAAAGCCGCTGTTTTATTCCTGGGATGGCGGCTACCCAGGTGCCGAATAAAAGGCTGGAGGTTGCAAACAAAAAACCAACAGCCAGCGCAGGCTTTAATTTTATAAAAGAAGAAATATTTTTTATCATTTTGAAATCCAAAAATACAAAATAGACTTTCACAAAATGCAACCTTGTAAATTTGAATCCACCTATCATTATTATTAATGAACCCGTATAATATTGCCAGAAATGAAAAGAATGTTGTTTTTATCCCCCTAAAAAAATGATTGCAAGCATTGCTTATAATTATTTGATGAGTGATATACCTGCAATTGTTGAAGAATTCTTTCTAGAGTTATATTAAGAATAAAATGACGTATCCATTTGTCAATGGTGAATTGTCAATGGTGAAATATTGACCATTCACAATTGTCAATTCACACTTAACTTAACACTGGTAAAAATAATTTGATTGCTAATAAAAACTCCTCCTCCTCCTTCTTCTCCGCCTCCCTACCCTGGTTCGAATGACTATTAAAAAAAAGCTTCCTTTTATCCCCCAAATTAAGGGAATAAAAGAAAGCCATTTTTAAAACGTGAAGCCAATAAATAAATAAATTATTTATCAATCAACCTCATCACAAAACTATAGGTATATTTTTTATCCAGCAAACGGTATTGATTGTGCGGCAAAGCACCCCAGCTATTATCACCGCCAACACCACGTTGCTTTAAATCAATATTCAGGTAAACTTCTTTTCCTGGCTTGATATCAATCCAATGCTGTTGCTTCTTTGTGGTGCCCGGATCAAGATCCTCTGTCTTGTTGTTGGTAGCACTGAAACAGATTGGCTGAAGGCCTTCAATTTGTAAACCCCTGCCTTCGTTGTTGGTTAACCTTAGCCAGCGGGTATCGGTTTTATAACCACTCTCCTGCGGACGAATGTAATTGGTGGTTGCCTGGTTGGCTACTTCATCTTTGTACATTCCAACAAAAGAAGCGGTGTTTCTATCCGTGTAATTTTCAAACGGACCACGACCATAATAACTAAGGTTACTGTATTCCGCAGGCAACTGCATGCGCATACCAAAGCGGGGCAATTCAGGAAGGTTTCTTCCCGTCATATCAATTGCAGCGGTTACTTTTATAGAACCATCATTTTGTATAAAATATTCAATTGAATAAGGCACATTGATACCCGACAATTCATAGTCAACTTTTATAGATAAACCATTCGCAGTTTGTTCACCTACTGTAATGTTTTTCCGTTGAATATTGCTATGAGCGTTTCGCCAGACACCGAGTGCATCCGGCATATAATTACCAAAATCGTTGTCGGTTGGGGCACGCCAGAAATAGGGTTCCGGATATTGCTCAATCATTCCTCCCATTTTGTCAATGGCATAACTGCTGATGCGCCCCATATTCAGATTGAAGCTGCCGCTAATTTTGCCGGTAGTAAAATTCAGGTTATTCCCTGTTTTTGTTACCTGTAATTGCTTTTCTTTATCGGAGGAAACCGCAAAATAATCACCTGCTGTTTTAAATTGTTCCCTGGCTATTTCATGCCCGGCTTTTAAAAGCGGTGTGGCTGTTTTCACATAGGCATACAGGTTTAAATAAAACTCTGTTCCTTCCGGCGATTTAATTTGAGGAATGTTTAGATCGATATCTATTTGCTGGTGCGGTGCAAGGTTTACGGAAAACATATCTTCTTTCACCATCTCACCATTGCGCATCAACTGCCATTTAAAATTATACTGATCCAGATTTGTAAAATCAAACAGGTTCATCACCGTAATCGATCCTTTGGAAGCATCTTTTGCTTTAAACAAAATATTCTGGTACACTTTTTTTACTTCATTCAAACCCGGATGAATGCTTCTGTCAGCAGCCACCAATCCATTGGCACAAAAGTTTTCATCATTTTGTAAGGCATAGCCGCCCAGGTCACCGCCATAGGCCCACCAGGTTCTGCCGTCTGCTGTGGTGCGTTTTAAACCCTGGTCAACCCAATCCCAGATAAATCCACCCTGCATTTTTTTATCGCTCATAATCACATCCCAGTACTCCTGAAAATTGCCGTTACTATTTCCCATTGCATGTGAATACTCACACATAATAAACGGGCGCTTTTTATCCGAAGCCGCATACGATTTCATATAACTCATCGGAGGATACATCGGGCAAACAATATCCGTGTTTACGTCCTCTCCTGCTGATTCAAATTGCACCGGGCGACTGTTATCTCTTGCCTTAATCCATTTATAAGCATCCTTAAAAACAGGACCATTTCCATTCTCATTGCCCAGCGACCACAGGATAACAGAAGGGTGGTTTTTATCCCGCTCTACCAATGCATAAATACGGTTTATAAAAGATGGAGCCCACAAAGGTGAGTGCGCAACATGCTTTGCCGTATCATACGAGCCCTGCCCTTCAGCGCCCATGCCATGCGTTTCAATATTGGCTTCATCTACCAGGTACATACCATACTCGTCGCAGAGTTTATACCAAAGCGGATCATTCGGATAATGACTGGTTCTAACCGAATTGATATTGTTTTCCTTCATCAGTTGAATGTCTTTTATCATCAATGCTCTTGTAGACACATGGCCCAGTATTTCATCATGCTCGTGCCGGTTTACACCATGCACATAAGTAGCTACCCCATTGATCATCAACTGTGCATTTTTAATCTCCACTTTCCGGAATCCTATTTTAGAACCGGTTACTCCCAGTACATTTCCAGCGGCATCTTTTGAGGTAATGATACAATCATACAGGTTAGGAAATTCAGCGCTCCATTTCAAAGGATTTTTTATGGTACCATTGAAGGTGATTGTTTGAATAGAATCAGTGGTGGATTTAAATTTTTGTTGTTTGCTATAAACCGTTATTCCATTTGCATCCTGCACTTCTACCAGCACCGAGCCCGATTGAAAGGTATTGCCGGCAAACTTTCTAAGGTCCACGGCTGCACTGAATAAGCCATTGGTATATTTAGCATCCAAATCTGCCTTCAAGAAAAAATCCCAAACGGTCAATTTTGGTAAAGCGTACAAAAACACATCTCTTTCAATTCCGCTGATGCGCCAGAAATCCTGGTCTTCCAGGTAACTTCCATCATGCCAGCGAAACACCTGCACTGCCAAAACGTTGCTGCCTTTTACCAGGTAAGGACTAATATTAAATTCAGCAGGCGTCTTGGAATTTTTTGTCATGCCCACTTTTTGACCGTTCACATATACAAAGGCACAACCAGTGATAGATCCAAAATGGAGCAGCACCTCTTTACCATTCCAGGTGTCAGGAACCGTAAACTGTTTGCGGTAAGTACCTACCGGATTGTTGTCTCCAATAAAAGGAGGATTTTTAGGGAAAGGGTAAACGATATTGGTATAAATCGGAATGCCAAAGCCCTTCAATTCCCAATTGGATGGAACAGCGATATCATTCCATTTGGCATCATCAAGGTTGGTTTTAAAAAAATCCATCGATCTGTTGGCGTACCGGTCTGTATAAATAAATTTCCAGGTGCCATTCAGGGTTTGGTAAAAGGGTGATTTACTGTAATCGTCTGCTTTCACATCGGCAGCATTGGTAAAAAGCATCGCCGTAGCGTGTGGTTTTTCTTTATTTTGCTGAACCAATGCCGGGTTTTCCCAGTCATTCTGTTGCTGGGCAGAGCATACGTTTGAAAACAAAACTGCAAGCATAAAAATCCTCGTCATAGTATAATTGTTTGATTGAATCGTTAGTGGTAAATGTAGGATATATAAAATTAACTGGTGGATTTAAAGTTGGTTTTTAAACCAAAAAGAATTGAATAACCGGGTAAAATTAACAAGAATCACTCATCCTGAGCGAAGTCGAAGTGGCATTCATCCTGAGCGAAGTCGTGTTCATCCTGAGCGAAGTCGAAGGGCCATACACCCTGAGCGAAGTCGTATTCATCCTGAGCGAAGTCGAAGAGCCATACACTTAGCGAAGTCGAAGAGCCATACACCCTGAGCGAAGTCGTATTCATCCTGAGCGAAGTCGAAGGGCCATACACCCTGAGCGAAGTTGAAGATAACTACAACTGAGCGAAATGGAAGCATTGCAACAAGCGGAACACCCCGCTATTCGGAAGCAAAAAAGAAAATAGAATTCGGGCCAAAAGCAATTTCAAACTACCTTAATAATCCTATAATAAATGCAAAGCAGCTACAGCACTTATCCACTATTTTAAAACACACCAAAAATAACCCCTCCAACAGCACACATGCCATTAACCAATGGCCTGTTTCCTGTAGTAAGATCATACTTCGGCCATCCTGAAATCATCGTTTTCAACAACTACCTGTTTTACCTTGTAAGATCAATTTATTCTTTCATCTTAAACCAAACAAATATGAAAAAGATACTTACCCTGATGCTGCTATTCCCAGTGTTAGTGGGCTATTCTCAAAAGTGGGAAAAGAATTACGATTTTGTAGATAACTGCCTATGCGGATTATCGAAGGTCAAAAAAAATGACAAAATAGGCTATGTCAGTAAAGAAGGCGTAGAAGTAATCAAACTACAATATGATGATGGCCTGGCTTTTGAAGGTGGCTATACAGCCGTTAAAAAAGGCGATAAATGGCTATACCTAGACAGCACGGGAAAAGAGATTACAGAAGCCATTTTTGATGATGCACTTAGTTTTAGCAATGGACTTGCCGCTGTGGCGAAAAACAACATGTATGGCTTTATCAATATCTCCGGCGACATAGCAATACCCATAGAATTTTCAAATGCAAGTGGATTTACCGAAGGGCTTGCACCCGCTGCTAACGCCAAAGGTTATTGGGGATTTATTGATTTAAAAGGCGGCTGGGTAATTAAACCCCTCTACCATTTTGCCAATAATTTTGAAAGTGGCGAAGCGAGGGTAATGAAGGGTGAAAAGATATTGTACATTGATAAAACGAATAAGGTTTTACATGAATAGCTGGATGTAATCAAGTTCAATATAATACAAACGCAGGTGTCGATAGCTGTCTGCCCCTTCAGGCGTTTCCTTTATTTCTACTATAATATTTTCAGCAGGTTGTAAAAGAAATTTCTTTGCAGCAACGTCACCTTGCAGGGTTTATGCAAAAGCCGGGGAAGTTGCTGTGAAGTTTTTTTACATTTAGCATTGCGGTTAATTACTCTTCATTAAAAAGCTAAAACCGGTTTCGACTGTAATAGTAAAAAGTGAAGATGATAATTCCCTACAGGCGCAGGAATCTGTCCTATCTCACCCATATTACTAATTTGTTGCATTCAGAAATTTATCAATAACAGCAGAGCGTGCTTCATCATAACAAAAATAGTTGCGCAATTACCGGTCGGACCGTCCCAGTCTGACAGGTGTAAAATGATGTCTGTCTTTATTCCATTTAAGCCGTTGCTAATTGTGTGTTTATGTTTTCAATTACTTCACACAATCCAATCAGTCCGGGACGGTCAGATTGGATTGTGTCACCAGCCAGAATATAAGCTCACAATTCAATGTGCAAAAACTACAGCAGTCTGACCGTCCCGGTCCGAACGCTGTAGTTCGAATGTCAGCATTTATCTAATCGAACCCGTTGGGAATTGTTTTTATTAACAAGTTAATGCAGAGCCAGAGTGCTGCGCCCGATCGATTATTTTGCATCAGCCTAATAGACGATGCCCCCTCATGTGTATTCCCCGTTATGAATCGCCGTGTTTAAAAACCATTCAAATAATAATATCAAGCAGCCTCTTTGGTTCTGTAAAATAATCAATCGCACAGTGTAGGCGCAGTATTCTGCCCCTGTGAAAAATGAAAATGCGCCTGTATTATCTTCTGTAATGGTCATTTCTCAATAGCAATTATTGATAACCGGGTTGTTGATTATAAGTTTTAGGTTTTTGGGTATCATCAATTTTAGCGGTTGTATCCCGTTGCCAACATTCAATCTTGTATTTATTCCGCTGAGGGTCCAATTCGCAGCGATGGTTGGCATACTGTTATTTACAATATAAAACAATTGATTGTCTGCGATAAAACTCGTGGGGTTACTACCACTGCCATCAGGATTGCTGCCCCATGTGCTCAATTTTTCAAGTGTTCCAGTAGCTTTGGAATACCAAACTGGTAGTTTAAAAATATTTTTGGCAACTACTTTTTCAAACAATGCACGGTGTCCGGCATTGTTAAAGTGTATTAAATCGCCGCTTGAATATTTTGCAAGAATGGAGGAATCTGCGGGATTTACCATTCCATCCCAAAAATTTAATGTTTTGGCCAATCCAAACCTTTTGATAATGGAATCTTTAATGTCAGTCAATTTTTTCTTAACTAAAGGGGTATTGAAAGCGTCATCTGTTCGTGGCTGTGTGGTGGTAATGAAACAAGTATACCCTTGAAAAATGAGAGAATCATAAATGGTTTGAAGGCAATTCAAAATTTCAGCAATGCTGTATTCAATGTACTGGTTAGATGGAAAGTTCACTATTACCGAACCATTGGCACTATTAGCTAAATCTTCTAATAAGAAACAAGCCTTGCTAACATTTACATTACTATCGGGAGTGGCCCGACCGACTGGTGGAACATAGCTTGTCGGCATAGCATTATATGGATCCGCACCTCCCAGACCAAGATTGTATGCAGTATCGATTAGCCGCAATTGGCATTT
>Ga0105045_10005540_pt1 | contig 11120 bp, 9 predicted proteins | sample MAT02_FD_78089 | JGI IMG/M metagenome (GOLD analysis project Ga0105045, IMG submission 78089) | Freshwater microbial communities from Lake Fryxell liftoff mats and glacier meltwater in Antarctica - MAT-02 (megahit assembly) | ecosystem: Environmental > Aquatic > Freshwater > Ice > Liftoff... | reverse complement strand
GAGATCGCCGCGGCAATGCGGCTGGTGTGGGAACGGATGAAACTCGTGATCGAGCCGAGTGCGGCCGTGGGTGTGGCCGTGGCGATTAAAGAAGAATTCCGGGAGTTGCCGGGGTTGGCGAACGTCGGGATCATCCTCTGCGGCGGCAACGTGAGCTTGGACAAGTTGTATTGGTGAATCAAACAGAGCCGCGAGCGTCAGCGAGCGAATGGTTTGATCTCAAATCACAGTTCGCTCGCTCACGCTCGCGGCTCCGCTAGCTATGGAATCGGCACGGCCACGCGGAAGCCGGTGTAAGGGCTGCCTTTCTCCGGGTATTGCGAGAACGGATTAGCTTGTTCGTCTTTCAACAATGCCGGGGTGAGCGGTTGGGCGAGGGTGAAGTTGCGGCCACGGAGGATCGCCTTTTCCTTACCCGCGAGCGGCGTGAGTTTGCCGGTCGTCCATTCCCAACCGTTGCCTGCCATGTCGATCAAGCCTTGGCCGGTTACATCGAGCGGTTGCTTTTCGCCGTGGGTGGATGCCGGTTCGGCTCGATTGATCGCGGGAGTGCCACCGGGGAGCGTGAGAGCACCCGCGGCGGCGTCCCATTGTTCCGGGCTTGGCAACGCCCCGCCGAATTTCTCTTGGGCGAAGGCGGCCGCTTGGGCCAAGCTCAAGTTCACCACCGGAGCGTTCGGTTGCCCGGCGCCCTTGAACAGGCTGTTCCACACCTTCGATTCCAGCATGTAAAACGCGGGCACGCTCGGAGAAGCGATCAGTCGGAAACGTACGGTTTCGCCATTCACCTCGAAATTGATCCACTCGGGCAGCGAACGATTGCCGATGATCGTAACGATCTTCGCCCCTAGTTCCGGTTTCGCGTTCGGGGGCAACAAGGCTACGCCGCTCGGGGTCGCCGGTTTCGTCGTTGGCGGCGGTATGATCATTTCGGTCGGTCGGGAATCGGTCGTCGGTTCCGTGCCCGGTGCGGTCGATGGGTTCGTGGTTGATGAAGGGGGAGTGAACAGTACATACGCCAAGCCTGCTAGCCCGGCCGCGAGTGCGATGGCGATTCCCCCGGCGATGATGGCCTTCGGTGGCCCGGCTTTCTTCGCGGTGCGTTGAGGTACGAACGACCGTGCGGCGGTGTTCGCCACGGTTCCCGATTTATCCTTGGTGGCAGTGGCCGAGTGCGAGATGCCGCCGGAGTACGTTCTGGTGTTGCCGGAATCCCCCGCGATTAAAGATTGCGTGGCGGCGATGCTTCCCGAAACGCTGCGGTTGTTGGCCGAGATGGAAGTGGAACCGCTGCGCGACATCGCCCCGGCCGCGCTCGGCACCCGCATCGAGTTCCGCCCCATCGTTCGACCGAGTTCGATGGCGAACTGCAAACAGGAAGGGTAACGATCCGATGGGTTTTTGGATAACGCCTTCCGCACGACGGCCCTTTCCTCCTCGGGAATGAACTCGGCGAAATCGAATTTACCATCGAGGTGGGCGAGCATCATTTCGGACATCGGCCCGAGTTTCAGCAGCGATTTTCCCTGCCGGAGTTCGCCGTACACCAAGGCGAGGCTGTATTGGTCGCTAGCGGGGCCGCCTTCGCCACCCCAGACTTCGGGGGCCATGTATGCGGGAGTGCCGGCGAAGGTCATGCTCGCCATGGCATTGTCTTGCTGGCGGGCCAAGCCGAAGTCCGCGACCTTGGCGTGGCTTCGCAACAGCAGGATGTTATCCGGTTTTACGTCGCGGTGCATCACCTTATGTTCGTGCAAATAATCCAATCCTTCGGCGGCCTCGGCGATATACTGCACCGCCTCTTCGGGGGGCACCGCCCCCATGCCGACGGCTTGGCAACTCTTCAACCGGGCTTTGATCGTGCTATCGGCCAATTCCATGGCAATGTGTAACCGCCCGTCGGAAACCCAGAAATCTTCGGTGGCGAGCAGGTACGGGTGCCGGAGGTTCTTGATGAGTTCCAGCGAACGGAGTTCGCGCTGGGCACTGTCCATATCCATCGGTTGCAGAAGGATTTTGATGGCCTTCTCGATGCCGGACGGGTGCTTCTTCGCCAGCCACACTTCGCCGAACATGCCGCGGCCGAGCTGCTTCACGAATTCGTATTGTTGCGAAACGCTGTTGCCAATTTCGAGGGCGTGCGTACCGGAACCCGGTGTGCTTCGCAACATGGAGGGAGCCGGTTGCGAAGCGACCACGGGCGGCGGCGGAGCGATAGATTCCAACGATGGCCTGAGCTTCTCGAACTGATCGGGGAAGCGCGAACGGTAAGATTCCACCGTGGGGTTCTCCCCGGCGGCGGCCCGGCAGCGGAACTCTTCGACGATCAGCTTCGCGGGCAATCGGGAAGCGGGGCCGAGATCGGGAAAACGGCGGAGGTACTCATCGAGGCGGGGTTTTTCCCCGGCTTTGGCCCGGTGATCGAGATCGATGTGGACGAGTTCGAGGAGCACGGCCTCGCGCACCGAGCCGCTGAGGTCGCCGATGTATTCGTCCCAATCGACGTCGCGCCCACGGCGCAGCGCGGAGTGGAAGTCGTCGGCTCGGGCCGAGAGCAACTCGCGGGCTTCGGAATTCAGCGGGGCGGAGTCGGCGGGCATTTTGAGATTGTATCGAAGCGGCGCGGTTCACGCGAAATGAACTTACGAGTCGGTAAATGTGAGCAATTTACCCGGGGGCGAGGTTGCGTACTCGCAAGGCAAGATAATGCGATTTGGTTCCCATGACCAATTGTGCGAATATTGGAAGCACCAAAGTTCGCACAGGTGCGGAAATCTTTGAAACTTGGCAAACCCCTATCGATAGCCACGGTGCGAATTGTGGGTGGAGGCGTTGCAAAAGCGACGAAACAAAACATCCACTGAGCTATGGGTTCGAGATGCCCGGAATTGGAGCACCCGTGCTAAGAATGCGGGCGACCGTTGGAGATGTTCATGGAATGCCAATGCGCGAACGCGTATTTCTATCCGATCCAAAGCGATGTTTTGCAATGGTTTACAAAATTCGCACTCGCAGTTTCCGTGATTGGCATCGGTCGTGCTCTAATATACTTCGGCGAGAGCCAATAACCGGATTGCGAAGCGTGGGAGAGGCGCTTCGCAGTCCGGTTTTTTCGTTGTGCCGCGGCTTTGTATTCGTGACTCGGCACGCGGTTTGTATCATTTCCCATGTCAGATCATCTGCCGCCGTTTGTCGAGGCTCTCCATGGATTCTATCGCCTCTTGCCGGGCCGGTTTTGCCAACGTCGATGCCGATGCCGCGTTGAAAGAAAAGGCCCTTTTCAATCTCAATTCGTGGCTCACGCAAGCGGAATTCGTCGGTTACAAACCCCAGATCGATCGCCTGATCGAACTTGGCAAATGGGCCGTACTGCTCGACAGCTTCTACCAGATCATGCCGTTCGGAACGGGCGGTCGTCGGGGTGCCGTCGGCATCGGCCCCAACCGCATGAACCTCTGGACGCTGGGCGCCAGCGTGCAAGGGCATTGCGAATACCTCAAGCAGAAGTTCCCCGGCACCAAGGAACTGCACGTCGTTCTCGCTTACGATGTCCGCCGCTTTACCGACAAGCGCCAACAATACGATCCGGCGTTGCCGAATCCGGTGGTGGGCCTCACGAGTGCGAACTTCTGCCAGTTCGCCTCGGGCGTCTATGCCGCCAACGGCATCCATTCGCACATTCTCCCGGCGGATGCCACGCGCTACGTTTCTACGCCGGAACTGAGTTTCAGCATCCGCTATTTGAACGCTCACGGTGGTCTGAATATGACCGCCAGCCACAATCCGCCGGACGACAACGGCAGCAAATTCTACGACGAACGCGGCGCCCAACCTGTTCCCCCCGAAGATCAGTTGATGAGCGACCTCGTGGACAAAGTAACGGTGATCCGTTCGTTGCCGTGGGCCGATGCGGTGAAATCGGGTAAGGTGCATTTCCTCGATGAAGCTCCGCACAAGTCGTACATCACCATGTGTGCAAAGACGGCGTTGATTCCGCCGCCGCGGGCCGACGAAATTCGCGTGGTGTACACGCCCTTGCAAGGCGTGGGTGGGGGTTGCGCCGGGGAAACGCTGCTGGCCGCCGGGTACAAGTACATTCCTGTGGCCGAGCAGATGGAACCGAACGGGCAGTTCCCGAACGTGACGAAATCGCCGAACCCAGAAGTGCCCGAAAGCCTGGATCGTGCCGAGGCCACGGCCAAGGCGAACGGCGCGGACATCGTGATTGCCACCGATCCGGATGCCGACCGCATCGGCGGCCTCGCTTGCACGAGTGCGGATGGCAAAGGCGACTACCGCTTCATCACAGGGCAGGAAATCGCCACGCTGCTCACGTACTTCAAGCTCTCCCGTTTGTCCGCCCAAGGGGATCTGCCCGCGTCGCCCATCGTGGTGACGACCGAAGTGACCTCGGGGATCATCACCCGCCTCAGCCGGCATTACAACGCCCAGGTAGTGAATGATCTGCTCGTCGGGTTCAAGTACCACGCCGAGGTACTGCGGCAACTCGAAAGCCAAGGCACCTACGGTGACGTGACCGGTTCCACCGCGGACTTCATCATCGCCACCGAGGAAAGCCACGGCATCTTGGCCACGCCGAACCTGCGTGACAAGGACAGCGCTTGCGCGGCGCTGCTGATGGCCGAACTCGCTTTGTTCATGAAACGGCAGAAGCGCACGATCCCCGATCTGCTCGACGATCTCGCCCGCCAATTCGGCTACTACCGCAACGAGTTGTTGAACATCGTGATGCCGGGGATCGAGGGGAAGACGAACATCGCCAAGATGCTCGAAACCCTGCGCAAGCAGCCCCCCGCGACCATCGGCGGACTCACCGTCGCCTCGGTGGAAGACCTGCACGATGAAGCCGGGAAGATGGGGCCATTCAAAGGCGATACCGATAAAGCGGCCCGCAACTTCCTGATTTTCCGGCTCAACGGGCCGAGTGTCGATGCCAAGGTTTGCCTGCGGCCCAGCGGCACAGAGCCGAAAGCGAAAGCGTACATCGAAGTCTGCTCCGCACCGCGACCTGCCGGTACTTCGGAAGTACTTTGGGGTACGACTACCGCCCAGATCGACGGGCTGGTTCAGAAGGTGGCGACCGACTTCCTCACGATGGCGATGGCGACCGTCGGGCAAGTGCCCGCGGCAGGGGCGGACAAGCTGAGCCGCTGATCGAACTAAATACTACTCACTCATAATCAACAACTATGCCCACGTCATTTGGAGTTGGAGTAGTTTCAGCCGTTGGACATTAGTCGAGAGTTGTTAGTGCGAAGGCCAGCCGTTGCAAACTGCCACAGCACTTCGGCGGCCTGTTCGATTTGCGCCAACTCCACCCATTCATCTTTGGTGTGCGCCTGGGCGATATCGCCGGGGCCGAACACCACGGCCGGGATGCCAGCCTCCTGCACGCTACTGGCATCGGTGCCGTAGGGCACCGCGTCGATGGTGTGCGACCCCTTCACGGAGTCGATGGCTTTGCCCAAGCTCTCGATGAACGCTTCCCCACCATGCGGTTTCAACGCGGGGCAGGCGAAGCTCGCGGGCAGGGTGCGGAACTCCAACTTCTTCGCCGCGAGGAACGCATCGAGCTCGGCAATCGCGTCCGCCGCCGTTTCCCCCGGCAGCAATCGTCGATCAATGCTGATGCCGCAATGATCGGGGACGGTGTTCGGGCTGGCTCCTCCGTGGATCATCCCGACGCTAATCGTGGGTGAACCCAACAAGGCATCGCTGCGTGACGCCTGCAATTGCTGGGCGTACTCTTCAATGGCCGTGAGAACCTTGCCCATTCGATACACGGCGTTCACGCCCCGTTCGGGCCGCGAACTGTGGCACGCGATGCCGGTGGTTTCAATGCTCCAACGCGCGACGCCTTTGTGGGAACGCACGATGTTCAATTGCGTCGGCTCGGCCACGATGGCGAAATCGGCTCGGAAGCCGCTCTTCATCAAGTGCTGAATGCCGAGGAAGGTGTGTTCTTCGTCGATGGTGAAAGCGAGCGTGACCGCGGCGGAACCGGCGGGCTTCTCCTTCACCAACCGCTCGAAGGCACCGAACATCGCCACGCCCCCCGCTTTCACATCGCAGGCCCCGCGGCCGTGAAGCTTGCCGTTCTCGATCGTCGCCGCGAACGGTTCGATGATCATGCCATCGACGGGTACGGTATCCTGATGGGCTTCGAATAAATAGTGAAACTTCGCGGGAGTGGGTGGAATGTATTTCGCAACGATGTTCGAACGGCCGGGGAGAACTTCGATCCGTTCGTACGGCACGCCGAGTTCGCGGAATCGTTCTTCCCAGTAATCGGTCACGCGGGATTCGTGGATGAGATCGGGCGGAAGATCGGTACGGCCCATCGGGTTGATCGAGGGCCGCCGAACGAGTTCGGCGAGGTGGTGAGCGAGGGAGTGCATGGGATCAGGGTATGGAAGCCATCCCTGCGGGGATCGATGAACATATAATCTCCGCATCCCGTTCGGAAATGGAATCCCCCGTGCCCCACGATTACGATGCGATCATTCTCGGGGCCGGGGCGGCCGGCCTGTTGGCCGCGATCTTCGCGGCGGAGCGCGGTCGCAAAGTGTTGCTCCTCGAAAAGGGGCGCAAGGCGGGCGTGAAAATCTTGATGTCCGGCGGCACCCGCTGCAATATCACCCACAATTGCGACGTTCGCGGTATCGTCGAAGCGTTCGGCAGCAACGGCAAGTTCCTGCATTCCGCACTGGCGCAATTCACGCCGCAGGATGTGGTGCGATTCTTCCACGCCGAGGGCGTTCTCACCAAAGTTGAAGAGACCGGCAAAATCTTCCCGGTGAGTGATCGTGCCTTGGATGTGCAAATCGCGCTCTTGAAACGGCTCGAACGCAGCGGGGCGATACTCGCCCTCGGCGAACCGGCAATCGATTTGAATTCGCTCGCCGAGGGCGGATACAAAGTCTCCACGCCGATTCGGGAAGTGTCGTGCGAACGCGTTCTCATCACCACCGGAGGATTATCCTTCCCCGGCTGCGGCACCACCGGCGACGGCTATGGCTTCGCCAAGAAGTTCGGCCACACGATGGCTTCCACGCGCCCGGCACTCGTTCCCATCGTGGTCGATCTGCCGTGGGTGAAAGAATTGAAAGGCATCACGGTGCCGAACGCCGGGTTGAAGGTGATCGACCCGGCGAACCAAGTGTTGAGCAAGCGGAACGGTTCGATGCTGTTCGCCCATTTCGGGCTGACGGGGCCATCGCCGTTGGATGTGAGCCGGGCTATCAGCGGGCACGAGAAGCCGGGTTCGTTGCAACTGGAAATGGATTTGCTGCCGGGCGAATCGGAACAACAGTACGACGACTTCTTGAAGGTTGAAACCGTGGCTAATGGCAAGAAACAACTCGCGGGGGTGATCGCGGAGAAGTTCCAACGCCGGCTCGCGGATGCGATTCTCGCCTTGGCGGGCATGCCCTTGGATCGCAAAGCGGCCGCCCTCAGCAAGGTGGATCGGGCGAAGTTGGTGAACCTCACGAAGCGGTTGCGTTTAGCGGTTCGCGGCACGCTCGGTTACGAGAAAGCGGAAGTGACTGCGGGCGGAATCCATCTCGATGAGGTCGATTCGCGGACGATGCAAAGCAAACGCCAGCCGGGGTTGTTTCTGGCTGGCGAAGTGTTGGATCTGGACGGTTGGATCGGCGGGTACAACTTCCAAAGTGCCTGGAGCACAGGCAAGCTCGCGGGGATGAATCTGTAGCGTCCGCCGCACGATTCGAGCAGTCAAACAGGATAAGACCCAATCACTTGAAAAATACACGCGATAGCTCACAGAATCATAGTTTTGCTTCTTGATTCTGCTCGTGTATTGTCTGTGTTGATCGTGCGGCGTTGATACCTCAATCATTTTGTCGGCGAGTAATCGGTCGCTTTCAAGAAGAGCGATTTGACGCCGTCCGGGGTGGTGAGGGAACCGCCGCCCTTCTCCTCGGAAGCTTTGCGGGCCGAGAGCCAATCGGGATCCATGCGGAAGGCGTCGAACGATTTCTTCGCCTCGGCTTCGCTGGCGTGCGCGATCATGTAAGTGAGCATGGTGTCGCTGTTCTTTTCCCCTTTGGCCAGCGTGGAGTACCAAAGGTTCACGATGCCATGCTTCTCGAAAAGTTTTAGGGTGTGATCGCGGAAGCGGGCGTTCAAGTTATCGAGGTTGCCGGGCGTGGCGGTGTACGTCCGGAGTTCAAACACCCGTTCCCCCTTGCCGACGCTCGGTGCGATCACCGGGGAATAATCGGTGGCGGTGAGGAAGTGGGCATCGATTTTCGCCACGATCTTGCCGTTCTTTTCCGAAGCGGCCGAGGCGGTTTTCCAATCCGGATCGGCGGAGAAGGCTTTGAACGAGGCATCCCGGCCGGCTTTATCCTTGTGGGCGAGCAGGTAGTAAAGCTTTTCGTCCGGGTTATCGAGCGGCACCCAATAGCCGATATTGGTCATGCCGTGCTTCTCGAACAGTTTCAAGGTGTGATCGCGGAACCGGGCGTGCAGATCGTCGAGTTTTCCCTTGGTCGCGGAATAGACGCGGAGTTCGAACAAGCGGGTCTCCTGCGGTTTCTCCGCAGCGGCGGCGAGGGGCGCGATCGCGAGGATCGCGGTGAGTGTTAGAATTCGTGACAGCATAGAAATTTCCTGCTTCGTGTGAAGGAAAAGTGAAAACTCGGCGAAGGTCGCGTTGCCTTTTTAGCGAACACGGCCTTATCATAAGGGTAATCATTCTATCTGGAAGACACCAAATGCGCACCCTGTCCCAAGGTGCGAGACGGCGTACGGCGTTCACTCTCATCGAACTCCTCGTCGTCATCGCAATCATCGCCATCCTCATCGGCTTGTTGTTGCCCGCAGTACAGAAAGTACGCGAAGCAGCGGGCCGTATGAAATGCGGCAACAACCTCAAACAGATCGGGTTGGCCCTCGCCAACTACGAATCGGCCAACGGGAGGTACCCGGCAGGTCGCGTCGGTTGCGATGGAATTGATAATGCTCCTTGCAATACGATACCCGCGGCACCGCACCCGGGCCGCAACGGGATGAGCGGCTTCGTTCTGATCCTGCCGTTCATGGAACAGCAGAACCTCTTCAACCAATTCAGCGAGACGGATCCGGCATATAGTTTCAGACAGTCCCCCAGCACTTGGATCGCCAAGAATACCGGCGTTCAAACCCGCCCCGCCGTTTATGTTTGCCCTTCAGATAGCACGACCCAGCCTTCCGTCGCATCATTTGGTGGTCCCGGCAACGCGGCCCCTGGTGCCACCAACGTGGCTACCGGGAACTACGCCTTCGTCCACGGCAGACGCGGCCCGGACGAAGGCCTCAGTGGCGATATGAAGGTGAACAACACCGGCATGTTTAACTACTTGCGGACGTATAAGCACGGCGAATGTTCCGACGGACTCAGCAACACCGCCTTCGTCGGCGAAACCGTCGATGGGCATTTGGAAACCTCCTACAACGTTTGGTCGAGTGCCGATCGCCACGAAAGCTCGCTTCGTTCCACCGTAAATCCGGTCAACACCAAGTCTGGTACGGGCATCACCACTTCGCTACGCGGCGCTGCACTCAACGGAGCCTTCGGCAGTCGCCACACTCGGGGTGGGCAGTTCGTTTTCGGAGATGGCCACGTCGTGTTCATCCAAGACAGAATCGCTTTGGACATCTACAAAGCGATGTCTACCAAAGCTGGGGGAACCACAGAAACTGCCGCCACTCCTTAATCCGGAAACAACATGCGAAACCTCCCTCGTGGTAGTCTGCTCGCCACAATCCTCGGCGTATTCGTCACCGGATGCAGTTCGGAACCCAAAATGGTTCCCGTCTCTGGTGTTGTTCTCATCGATGGCAAGCCACTAACCCACGGCAAAATCCAAGTTGCCCCGGCGAATGCACGCCCCGCATTTGCCACGATCGGCCCGGATGGTCGCTTCACCCTCGGAACGTACTCCGCCGACGATGGCATTCCCATCGGCTCCCATCCCGTGGCGATCATCGCCCACGAAGCCTTGGGGCCGGGCTCCCAAAAATGGCATGCCCCCAAGAAGTACATTAGCACGGAAACTTCCGAACTCACCATCTCCGTGGACAAAGCCACCAACGATCTCGTGGTCAACCTCACATGGAATGGCGGCAAGCCGTTCGTTGAAAAGCACGAGAAGGAATGAGTGGCTTCCGGCCCGTGGGTTTGATACCCTCATAACACCAACCACTCGGAGCCTTCCCCATGCTTCCACGGATCGCCCTCCTTTTCGTATTCGCGATTGCACTTCCGGTTTCGGCCGCCGAGAAGACCGGTTTCCTCGATAAAACCTTCAAGAACGCCGACGGCTCCGAGTCGCCCTACGTTCTCTTCGTACCCGCCGCCTACGATGGCAAAACCGAAACGCCCGTGATCCTTTTCCTGCACGGTGCCGGCGAAACCAAAGGCGGAGCCAAAAAGCCCGTCGAAGTCGGCTTGGGGCCGGTGCTGAAGAAGCAGGAGAAAGAGTTCCCGGCCATCGTAATCATTCCGCAAGCGGAAACCCGCGGTTGGGGGGCCGACACGGCGAATGCCAAACGGGCCTTGGCCATGCTCGATACGGTTACCAAAGAATACAAGACAGACTCCAAGCGGATCTATCTCACCGGTTTGAGCATGGGCGCCTACGGCACGTGGAGTATCATTCCCACGATGCCGGAGAAGTTCGCTGCGATCGTGCCGATCTGCGGGGGTGGCGATCCGACCACCGCCGCGAAGTTCAAAGATGTCCCTTGCTGGTGCTTCCACGGCGACAAGGATGCCGCGGTACCGGTGCAGAAGTCCCGCGACATGATCGAAGCGTTGAAGAAAGCGGGCGGAGCACCCAAGTACACGGAATACCCCGGCGTTACGCACAACAGTTGGGATGCCGCCTATGCGGATAAGGAAATGTGGAAGTGGCTCTTCGCCCAATCGAAGAAATAGTGAAAGGAGTACCGGCGATGAAAGGCGAAAAGACGGGCGATGGTGGAGCGGATGGATCGCGGAATTGCCCGGTGCGAACGCACAAGAGTGAACCCGAGGAAAGCTTGCGGAAAGCCTTGGCGGACATACTCGAATGGAACCACGCGAACGCTAT
>Ga0105045_10005538_pt1 | contig 11120 bp, 9 predicted proteins | sample MAT02_FD_78089 | JGI IMG/M metagenome (GOLD analysis project Ga0105045, IMG submission 78089) | Freshwater microbial communities from Lake Fryxell liftoff mats and glacier meltwater in Antarctica - MAT-02 (megahit assembly) | ecosystem: Environmental > Aquatic > Freshwater > Ice > Liftoff... | reverse complement strand
CCAGGTGGACGTGGCCTACGGCGAGTTGCCACGGCAACAACTCGACGTTTACCGCCCTACCACGCCGGCACCGTCTGGGGGATGGCCCGTCGTGGTGTTCTTTTATGGCGGTTCGTGGAACACTGGGGAGCGGGCCGGGTATGTCTTTGTCGCCGAGGCACTGGCCGCGCGTGGCATTCTGACTTTGGTGGCCGATTACCGGCTCTACCCGGCCGTACGGTACCCTGATTTCCTGCACGACAGCGCCAAGGCTCTGGCCTACGGATTCGACCATGCGCAGGCGCTGGGCGGAAATCCGAAGAGAATATTCGTCATGGGCCACAGCTCGGGCAGCTACAACGCGGCGATGCTGGCACTCGATCCGCGCTGGCTGTCCGACACCGGCCACACGCCCACGGCGTTGGCGGGCTGGATCGGCTTGGCAGGCCCCTACGATTTCTATCCGATCGTGAATCCGGATGCAAAACCGGTGTTCTTCCATCCGAACTATCCGCCGAATTCACAACCGATTGATTTCCCTTTAGCCAACGCGCCACGCAGCTTTCTTGCAGCCACCCGCAACGATGCCCTGGTGAACCCGCAACGCAATACCGTGCAACTGGCGGCCAAACTCGAGGCCGCCGGCGTGCCTGTGACGCAGAAGCTGTACCCGAATGGTTCGCATATCAGCCTGATCGGATCTTTTGCCTGGCCACTGCGCTGGATTACCCCTGTGCTCGATGACGTCACAGAATTTATTCGCAGTGCGCCGCCGGCGCGCTGATTCCGCGACCGGCCGGACTGCCAGCGACGACAGCAAAGCTCAGAGCGCCGCGGTCAAGGTGCCCTGAACAAGCCGATACTGCCTCGCACAGCGCTGTGCGAGGCTCTCGTCATGTGTCACGACGATAAAAGCGGTTCCTTGCTCACGCGCAAGCCCCAGCATCAATTCGAACACCCCATCGGCGGTATTGCGGTCCAGGTTTCCGGTCGGCTCGTCAGCCAACACACAAGCCGGTGCGGTGACCAGGGCGCGCGCGATGGCAACCCGCTGACGTTCACCACCGGACAGCTCCGCCGGCCGGTGGTGCAAACGATCCTGCAAACCGACGCTGGTTAATGTGGCGCTGGCGATGGGTGCCGCCTGGGCTGGTGGCATGCGTCGAATCCACAACGGCATTGCCACGTTGTCCAGCGCACTGAACTCTGGCAACAGATGGTGGAACTGGTAAATGAAGCCCAGATGCCGGTTGCGCAGCCGACCCTGTTCGGCTGCGCTGCAGGTCGACAGATCAGTGCCCATCAGCTGTACGCTGCCACTGGTGGGGGCGTCCAGTGCGCCAAGCAGATGGAGCAAGGTGCTCTTGCCCGAACCCGATGCACCCACGATAGCCAGAGTATCGCCGGCGTACACCTTCAGATCGACGCCAGTCAATACCGTCACGTCCAACCGGCCTTCATTGAAGCGTTTGGTCAGCCCCTGGGCCTGCACAACCACATCACTCATAACGCAAGGCCTCGGCCGGATTGACGCGGCTGGCGCGCCAGCTCGGGTAGATCGTGGCCAGGAAGGCCAGCACCAGCGAGATCACCGCGATCGGCAGGATGTCGCCTTGTTGCGGGTCACTGGGCATGCTGCTGATCAGGTAGATGTCCTTGGGCAGGAAGGTGGCACCCAGCAATCGCTCCAGCGCGGGCACGATGACGTCGATATTGAAGGCCACGCCCAGCCCCAGCGCCAGCCCGGCCAACGTGCCGATGACGCCGACCATGGCACCTTGCACGACGAAGATGCCCATGATCGAACGCGGACTGGCCCCCAGCGTACGCAGGATCGCGATATCGGCGCGCTTGTCGGTCACCGTCATCACCAGCGTACTCACCAGGTTGAATGCAGCCACCGCGACGATCAAGGTCAGGATGATGGACATCATCCGTTTTTCCACTTGCACCGCAGCGAACCAGGTCCGGTTCTGCCGTGTCCAGTCGCGGATCAACAAGTCACCGGACAGGCTACGGGCCAATTCGGCCGCCACCTCCCTGGCCTGGTGCAGGTCGCGCAGCTTGAGCCGGATGCCGCTCGGGCCTTCGAGGCGGTACAGCCGCGCTGCATCGTCCACGTGCATCAGCGCCAGCGCCGAGTCGTATTCAAAATGGCCGGAGTCGAAGGTGCCAACCACGGTCATCTGCTTGAGGCGCGGCACCACGCCGGCCGGCGTGACCTGCCCGCTGGGCGTGATCAGCGTCACGCTGTCGCCTTCGCGCACCCCCAGCGCACGCGCCAGTTCACCACCGAGTACGATGCCGAACGAGCCGGGCACCAGTTGCGCCAGGCCGCTCCGCTCCATGGCACGGCCCAGGTCGGTCACTTCGGGTTCACGCTGCGGATCGATGCCGCGCACCAAGGTGGCCTTCATGTCCTCGCCCCGGGCCAGCAGGCCTTGGGCAAATATAAAAGGCGCAGCGCCTATCACCTGCGGACTGCGCTTGGCCTCTTCCATGGTACGCGCCAGATCGGGCAAGGCCGCGCCGTTTGCGGCGTAGATTTCGATATGGGAGACCACGCCCAGCATGCGGTCGCGTACTTCCTTCTGAAAGCCGTTCATTACGCTCAGAACGATGATGAGCGCGGCCACGCCCAGCGCAATCCCCAGCATCGACACGCCGGAGATGAAGGAGATGAAGCCGTTGCGCCGGGTTGCGCGTCCGGCACGGGTATAGCGCCAGCCCAGGGCCAATTCAAAAGGCACTTGCATCAGCAGCAATGGCGGTGGCAGGGGCAGGACAGGGGCATGGTCAGTTCGGCATCCGGAAACGCACAGCGGCGATTGTGGCATCGCGCCGCCAACCCTGGCAGCCCTGGGTCCACTTCGGCAGACAATAGCTGCATGCAGTTGTTGATTCCGTATGCCTATGTCGATGACCCGGGTTGCACCCAGGCGCTGGCAACGCTGCATCTGCCAGTACTTGATCCCTTGCTGGCCCGTTTGACGGTAGCGCGCACCGACACCGGGTCTGCCGACACACTGACACCGCCGCATGAACGTGCCTTGGCCCAAGCGATCGGCATCACGGCTGCCGATGGCCTGGTGCCGTGGGCCGCATCGGCAGTTGCCCGCAGTGGTCGCGACCCCGGCACCAACGGCTGGGCCTGGATCACGCCGGCCCATTGGCAAGTGGGTGCCGACCGCATCCAGATGACGGACCCCGCCACGTTGCAGTTGTCGCACGACGCATCGCAGACGCTGCTGCAGGCCATGGCACCTTATTTCGCACAGGACGGCATCGAACTGATGCCCGATACACCCGGACGCTGGCTGGCCCGTGGCGACGCGCTGACAACGCTGGCAACAGCGTCATTGGACCGTGTCATCGATGCCGACGTGGGACCCTGGATGCCGGCGACCGCATCCATGCGCCGGTTGCAAAACGAGATGCAGATGTTGCTCTACACGCATCCGGTCAACGACGCCCGCAGCGCACAGGGCTTGGCCAGCGTCAACTCGTTCTGGGTCAGTGGCAGCGGTGCAATGGCACCCAACACTCCGCTTACACCGGTCAAACCCGAGCCGGCGGTTGCCGACGCGCTGCGACCCGCCGCCTTGCGCGGCGATTGGACCGCCTGGGCCGAGGCCTGGCGTCAACTCGACCAGGGTGCCTGCCAGAAACTGGCTGGCGCGATCGACCGTGGCCAGACCTGCGAACTGGTGCTGTGCTCCGAGCGCAACGCGATCCATTTCACCGCTGCTGCCTTGGGCTGGCGCGAACGGCTGCAACGCCGGCTGAAGCGGCCGAGCCTGAAGGACTTCACCGCGCTATTATGAAAATCACCACCCGGGACATCCCGCCCCGCGCCGCCTGGACCCTGGAACAGGCAGGCGTGCATCCGCTTTTGGCACGGCTGTATGCCGCGCGCGGCGTCAGCGCCATGGAAGAACTCGACGAAGGCCTGAACCGCCTGCTGGCACCCAGCGGCTTGCTCGGCAATGACGAGGCGGCAAGGCTGCTGGCCGATGCCATTGCGCAGGACAAACGCCTTTGCATCGTTGCCGACTACGACTGTGACGGTGCCACCGCCTGCGCAGTCGGACTGCGCGGGCTGCGCCAGCTCGGCGCGCGCCATGTCGGCTACATCGTTCCGGACCGGGTGCGAGACGGCTATGGGCTGACCGCGCCGATCGCGCAGCGCGTCAAGGACAGCGGTGCCGACGTGCTGATCACGGTGGACAACGGCATCGCCAGCATCGAAGGTGTGGCGCATGCGCGTGCGCTGGGCCTGCAGGTGTTGGTGACCGACCACCACCTGCCAGCCGACACGTTGCCGCAGGCCGACGTGATCGTCAACCCGAACCAGCCCGGCTGCAGCTTCGAAAGCAAGTCGATTGCCGGTGTGGGCGTGATGTTCTACGTCTTGCTGGCGCTGCGCTCGGAGCTGCGCGCACGCGGAGTGTTCACGCCGCAGAACCAGCCCAAACTAGACGCTTTGTTGCCGCTGGTGGCGCTAGGCACGGTGGCAGACGTGGTGCGCCTCGACGCGAACAACCGCCGCCTGGTGGCCCAGGGGCTCAAACGGGTGCGTGCCGGTGCCATGCCCAGCGGCATGGCCAGCCTGTTCAGTGCTGCCGGTCGTTCAGCCCAGGTTGCCACCACCTTCGATTTCGGCTTTGCACTGGGCCCGCGCATCAATGCGGCCGGGCGCCTGAGCGACATGACCCTGGGCATCGAATGCCTGCTAACCGACGACCCGCAAAAGGCAGCCGAGCTGGCGCGGCAACTCGATGCGATCAATCGCGAGCGGCGCGAGATCGAGGGCGACATGCGCGAACAAGCGATGCAGATCGCCGAGTCGCTGTTCGAAGAAGGTGACGAGCCGCCACCGGCGATCTGCGTGTTCGACCCCGATTTCCATGAAGGCGTGGTCGGCATCGTGGCCTCGCGCATCAAGGACAAGCTGCACCGACCCACCTTCGTGTTCGCGGCGAGCCAGGCACCGGGCAAGGAGCATGAACTCAAAGGCTCAGGCCGATCCATTGCCGGTTTTCATCTGCGCGATGCGTTGGACCTGGTGGCCAAACGCCATCCGGGTGTGTTGCTGCGATTCGGCGGCCATGCGATGGCCGCGGGCTGCACCATCGCAGAGGAGCATCTCGATACCTTCGAGCAGGCCTTGTCCGATGTGGCCCTGCAATGGCTGGACGATGCCACCTTGCAGCGTCGGCTGGAGACCGATGGACCGCTGGCACCGGAATACCGCCGGGTCGATCTGGTGGACACCTTGCACAAGGAAGTCTGGGGTCAGGGTTTTGCGCCGCCGGTGTTCAGCGAAGAGGTAGAAGTGGTGTCGCAACGCCTGGTGGGCGAAAAGCACCTGGCGCTCAAGCTCAAACACCAGGGCACGCCGATTGACGGCATCTGGTTCAACCACACCGAAAGCCTGCCGGCACGCGTGCATATGGCGTTCCGTCTCGATGCGGAAGAGTGGAACGGTTCGCGCAAGCTCAAGTTCCTGATCGAGGGCGTCGCCCTGCTGACGCGCTGACGCCGGAATGTTCGACCAACCGACATGACCCAGCGGCGCGAATAGAATCGACATTTCGCAATTGCCGCAGTGGGGAACCCGATGTCCGACCAGAAATACCGCCTTGTCACCCGCAGTGACTTTGACGGACTCGTATGCGCAATCCTGCTCAACGAGATTGGGCTGATCGACGACATCAAGTTCGTGCACCCCAAAGACATGCAAGATGGCAAGGTTGCCATCACCGGCAAGGACATCACCACCAACTTGCCCTACGTGCCCGGCGCGCACCTGGTGTTCGACCATCATGCGTCGGAAACCGTGCGCAACAGCGGCGAGCGGCCCAAGAACTACATCATCTACCCTGGCGCGCCGTCGGCGGCCCGCGTCGTTTACGAATGTTATGGCGGCAAGAGCCGTTTCCCCGATTCGTTCGACGACATCATGATCGCGGTGGACAAGAGCGATGCCGCCGAGTTCACGATTGATGAAATTCTGGACCCCAAAGGCTGGGTGCTGCTCAACTACATCATGGATTCGCGTACCGGGCTGGGCCGGTTCCGCGAGTTCCGCATCAGCAACTATCAGCTAATGCTCGATTTGATCAACTACGTGCGCAACCACACCATCGACGAGGTGTTGGCATTGCCCGATATGGTGGAGAGGGTCAACCTGTATTTTGAACATGCGCAAAAGGCCAAGACGCAGATCCAGCGCTGCACGACGGTGCACGGCAACCTGGCTGTGCTCGATTTGCGCAACGAAGAGACCATCTACGCGGTCAACCGCTTCATGGTTTACGCCCTGTTCCCGCAGACCAACATCTCGATCCATGCCATGTGGGGCGTGCAGAAGCAAAATACCGTATTCGCCACCGGCAAGTCGATCACCAACCGCAGTTCGAAAACCAACATCGGGGCGTTGATGCTGAGCTACGGCGGTGGCGGGCACGAGAACGCAGGCACCTGCCAGATTGCCAACGACAAGGCCGATGCGGTGTTGCAAGAACTGATCGTCCGGATCAACGCCGACGGTTAAAACCCGCTCGGCAGGCCCGGGGATCTAAAATAACCCGGTGAAAACGATTCTCAACGCCGATCTGCATTGCCACTCCGTCGTCTCCGACGGGACCCTGACCCCCGAAGCACTGGCGGCCCGTGCCAAAGCCAATGGGGTCGAGCTGTGGTCGCTGACCGACCACGACGAAATCGGCGGCCAGGCGCGCGCTGCGATCGCAGCCCGCCAAAACGGGTTGCATTACCTGACCGGCACCGAGATCTCGGTCACCTTCATCGGCAAGACGGTGCATATCGTCGGCCTCGGCTTCGATGCCGGCGACCCGCGCATGGCTGAAGGCCTGTTGCGTACGCGCGGCGGGCGCGGCCAACGGGCGCAAGACATGGCCGCCGGCCTGGCCAAGGTCGGTATTGGTGGCGCGTATGAGGGCGCACTCAAATATGCCGGCAACCCTGAGTTGGTTTCGCGCACCCATTTCGCGCGCTATCTGGTCGAAAGCGGCGTATGCAGGGACACCCACGAAGTGTTCCGCAAATACCTGACCGAAGGCAAACCCGGCTATGTCGAGCACCGCTGGGCCGCGCTGAAAGATGCAGTGACCTGGATCACGCAGTCTGGTGGCGTCGCGGTGATTGCGCATCCGGCACGTTACAAGTTCAGCGCCAACGAAGAGTACGCCTTGTTCACCGAATTCAAGAACCACGGCGGCCAGGCGGTCGAGGTGGTCACCGGCAGCCATACCAGCGCCGAATATGTGACCTACGCCGAGACGGCGCGCGAATTCGAACTCGCCGCCTCGCGCGGCAGCGACTTCCACAGCCCCGACGAGTCCCACACCGACCTGGGTACCTTGCCGTTGCTGCCCGGTGCGCTGACGCCCGTGTGGGAACTGCTGGAGTCACGCATCCAGTGACCCGCTCCAGCCACCCGCGGTACTGATCTGACATGGCCCAATACTTCGAGCTGCATCCGGACAATCCGCAGCCGCGACTGCTCAAGCAGGCGGTTGCCTTGCTCGAGCGCGGCGGCGTGCTGGCGGTGCCGACCGATTCCAGTTATGCGCTGGTATGCCATCTCGACGACAAGGCTGCAGCCGACCGACTGCGGCGTATCCGGGGTATCGACGACAAGCATCAGCTCACGCTGCTATGCCGCGACCTGGGCGAACTGGCCAACTACGCGCGCGTCGACAACCGGCAATACCGGCTGCTCAAGTCGGCGACGCCGGGGCCGTATGTTTTCATCCTGGATGCCAGCAAGGAAGTCCCCCGGCGTGTCAGCCACCCGCAGCGCAAGACCATTGGCATGCGGGTGCCGGAGCATCGGGTGCTGCAGGAGCTGCTGGCACTGCACAACGGCCCTTTGCTGTCCACCACGTTGATACCGTCTGGCGAGACCGTGCCATTGAACGACGCACAGGAAATCCGGGGGCAATTCGAACGCCAGATCGACGCGGTGCTTGACGCCGGTCCCTGCCCGAACCAGGCGACCACCGTCGTCGACCTGACCGGCGGGGAAGTCGTCCTGGTGCGCCAGGGGCGTGGCGACGCGGCAGCGCTGGGTCTTTGACCATCATTTTCGTGATGGCCCCCGCCCCTGCCTTGCGGCAGGCCCCCCGAGGGGGTGCAAGAAGCCTTGGGGCGGCCCTGCGTCTTCTTGATGGCCCCCGCCCCTGCCTTGCGGCAGGCCCCCCGAGGGGGTGCAAGAAGCCTTGGGGCGGCCCTGCGTCTTCTTGAGAGACAATCGCCGCGTGGATGCCGCCAGCCTGTTTCAATCGATCCTGATCTACGCACTGCCCGTACTGTTTGCGATCACGGTGCATGAGGCCGCCCACGGTTATGCGGCGCGGCACTTTGGCGACGATACCGCGTACAAACTTGGGCGCATCACGCTCAACCCGATCAAGCACATCGATCCGGTAGGCACGATCCTGATACCGCTGATGCTGTTGTTTGCCACCAAGGGCGCTTTCCTGTTCGGTTATGCCAAGCCGGTGCCGGTGCGTTTCGACCAGCTGGGCAACCCCAAGCGCGACATGGTGTGGGTGGCACTGGCTGGGCCGGCGTCGAACCTGATCCAGGCATTGGGTTGGGGCTTGTTGCTGGTGGTGCTGCATGGCATGGGTGTGCGCGAGTTGTTTTTCCTCAAGATGTGCCAGGGCGGTGTGCTGGTCAATGTGGTGATGTTCGTTCTCAACCTGTTCCCGCTGCCGCCGCTGGACGGTGGGCGGGTGCTGGTCGGCCTCCTGCCGAATCGGCAAGCGGCGTTGGTCGCCCGTATCGAACCCTGGGGTTTCTTCATCGTCATAGCGCTGCTGCTGATGGGCGTTGTCAGCACCTTCTGGATGCAACCTCTGATGGCGTTGACGTATGGCTTGCTCGACATCATCTTGACCCCATTCACCTGGCTGTTCGGCTAGTCTTTTTTCCGCACCATGCGCATCACCCGTTTTCTCACTGGCATCACCACCACCGGCACGCCCCACCTGGGCAACTATGTCGGATCGATTCGACCTTCGGTGCGCGCCAGCCTGCGCGCCGATGTCGAGAGTTTCTATTTCCTGGCCGACTACCACGCGCTGATCAAGGTCGAAGAACCGGCGCGTATCCAGCGCTCGACACTGGAGATCGCCGCTAGCTGGCTGGCCGCCGGGCTTGACCCCGAACGCGTCACCTTTTACCGCCAGTCCGACATCCCCGAGATTCCCGAGCTCACCTGGTTTCTGACCTGCGTCACCGGCAAGGGCCTGCTGAACCGGGCCCATGCCTACAAGGCTGCAGTCGACAAGAACACGGCGGCGGGCGCCGATACCGACACCGATGTGACCGCCGGTCTGTTCATGTACCCGGTGCTGATGGCTGCAGACATTGTGATGTTCAACGCGCACAAAGTACCGGTGGGTCGCGATCAAGTGCAACACCTGGAAATGGCGCGCGACATGGCCAGCAGCTTCAACCACCGATACGGACAACACTTCACGTTGCCCGAAGCGGTGGTCGAGGAATCGGTAGCGACTTTGCCCGGCGTGGACGGACGCAAGATGAGCAAAAGTTACGACAACCATATTCCGCTGTTCGCGCCCCGCGCGCAGCTGAAGAAACTCATTGCCGGCATCGTCACCGATTCACGCGCGCCCGGCGAATCCAAGAACGCCGAGGGGTCTGCTTTGTTCCAGATTTTCCAGGCCTTCGCCAGCAATGACGAAACTGCCTCCTTGCGTCAGGCCTATGCAGACGGTATTGCATGGGGTGACGCCAAGACACGGGTGTTCGAACGGCTGGACGCTGAAATCACGCCGATGCGGGAACGTTATGAAGCGCTGATGCGCGATCCGGCAAAGATCGAGGCCATATTGACGCGCGGTGCCACCAAGGCCCGCGCCATCGCCCAACCCTTCATGGCCACCCTGCGCGACGCCGTGGGTTTACGCAACCTGGGTGCCAGCAGCCAATCCGACACGGCCAAAGCCGACAAGGCGGCACTGCCCAGTTTCAAGCAATACCGCGAGAAAGACGGGCAATTCGCCTTCAAGCTGGTCGATGCCAAAGGCCGGTTGCTGCTACAAAGCCAGGGTTTCGTCTCGCCCAAGGATGCCGGTGCAGCCATTGCGCGTTTGCAGCAACTTGGCGCGGCCGCACTACCGGCCTTTGAAGGCCAATTGACCACCGCTGACGGCGTGTCGGACGACGACATTGCAGCTGCCTTGCAACAACTCGCCGACGCCGCTTGATCGTGACCAAAAGCACCGCTGCGTCGCGGGCAGACACGGCATCTGCTCCTGCCTGCGGGCTGTGAGCGCTGCTACAATCCTCCCCGTTCGACACAGGAGAGGTGGCAGAGTGGCCGAATGTACCTGACTCGAAATCAGGCGTACCGCAAGGTACCGTGGGTTCGAATCCCACCCTCTCCGCCAAAGTCAATGGCCTGACACTATCAAAAAATTCAGTGTCAGGCCACTTTTTTTGCAAAGACGCCAGTGGCGTTTCTCGTGATACGTTAAACCAGACATCGCCGCCACCGACCTCTTGGCTCGGCGATTCTGGACGAGGCGTTGCCGAACGTTTTTTCGCTGTTCAACCTGGTGAGCGACGCGCTGCTGTCGTGAACGGCACAGCGGCGGCGGATCGGGTCGCTGTCAGCACTGCTGACAACCCCGACACAGTTGCTGTGCCAATCGGGCATTGGGAAGCCGCCGCGACGATTGCTGCTGCTGTTGCAAACCACCTGAAGTTGGCGCAGCATCGGCCCGTTTGATTCCCCAATGGCTGAGTCAGCCCGGTTGATGCCCATCACCGCATCGCCCCTGCCCGCTCACGCGGGCACCATCGCCGGACTCATCTCCTGAAACCCGGCAGCCGAAAGGCGTCGAGATACTCGTCACGCACCGGGCACGACAGGCGTCCAACCTACCCCAGCAAAAACCTGCGCCAACCGCGTCGTCACTACGAGGCACCAGTCAGTAGTGAGTTGGACCCCGACATTCCACCGAACCGGCAACGTGTGAGCTTCAGCGCCGAAGGGCTTGGCGCGCACTGGTTGATGGACGGCAAACCCTTTGGCCGCAGCCCGCAGGCGCAATGGCTTCCATGGCCTGCCGCCATGTGGT
>Ga0105045_10005537_pt1 | contig 11121 bp, 7 predicted proteins | sample MAT02_FD_78089 | JGI IMG/M metagenome (GOLD analysis project Ga0105045, IMG submission 78089) | Freshwater microbial communities from Lake Fryxell liftoff mats and glacier meltwater in Antarctica - MAT-02 (megahit assembly) | ecosystem: Environmental > Aquatic > Freshwater > Ice > Liftoff... | reverse complement strand
TCCAAGACGCTCGTGCGTTGGTCAGGCATTCGGATCGGATCGAGCAGTGTTTCGACGGCGATGTACTTGGCGGTCGACATAGGTTCGACCAAGTCGATCAGTTGGCTGAGCTGAATTCCTGCTCAAGGAACGACCATCGACTAGGCCTCAACGCACCGCATCCTATAGATACGCTCCTGCGGTGGAATCAATGCATGAAGCTCATTAATGGTAAAGTTCCGAGGTTTCTGAACAAGCCCATCTACGGCAAGTGACCAACCATCCGTCTTGAAGTTTGCGGCGGCGGATGCAACGCCTTCCTTTTGCGTCGTGAACTCGGAAGTCTTTCGGGGGTAGCTGATGCTGCAATTGAGTAGCAAACCAAGTTTTTGCGACGCTGGCGGGACCAGCCGATTGTCGCTTGTGCGTGGGTTTCGAATGCGGAAGCCGGATGCAGCCGTTACGAAAAAAGGCACGCTTGACTGCGTGCCTTTTTTATTTTTTTGTCCAACAACCAAACCCGGTAGGAGGCTTAGACTACGCTTTTGATCGTCTTTAACAATCGCGAGATGATCTTGTATGGATCGGCTTGCGAATTTGGACGTCGGTCTTCCATGTAGCCCTTGTAGCCAGCGTTGATGAAGCTGTGCGGAATACGGATCGACGCACCTCGGTCGGCTACACCGTAGCTGAACTTGTCGATCGATTGGGTTTCATGCAATCCAGTCAAACGCAAATGGTTGTCTGGACCGTAAGCGGCGATGTGCTCGTCGCGGTACTTGTCGAAAGCGGCCATGAGCTTCTCGAAGTACTCTTTGCCACCTTGCTCACGAAGAATGGTCGTCGAGAAATTGGTGTGCATGCCCGAACCGTTCCAGTCACCCTTGACCGGCTTGCAATACAACTCGACGTCGAGCTGATACTTTTCGGCAAGGCGGAACAAAAAGTAGCGAGAAATCCACATGTCGTCGCATGCCTTCTTCGAACCCTTAGAGAATATTTGGTATTCCCATTGGCCCTTGGCTACTTCTGCATTGACACCTTCGAGAGTGATTCCCGCATCGAGGCAAATGTCGATGTGTTCCTCGACAACTTGTCGAGCGATGTCGCCAACATTTTTGTGACCAACGCCGGTGTAGTATGGACCTTGTGGTGCAGGGTATCCGGTCTCGGGGAATCCGAGCGGACGGCCATTCTCCATGAAGAAGTATTCTTGTTCGAAACCGATCCAAAGATCTGCGGAATCTTCGACGGTTTGACGGAAGTTGGATGGGTGTGGTTCACCGTTTGGCAACATGACTTCGCACATTACCAAGTAACCATTGATGCGTGTGCTGTCTGGATAGAGAGCAACAGGCTTCAAGATACAGTCGGAACTTTTACCTTCTGCTTGTTGGGTAGAACTACCGTCGAAGCCCCACGGGGCCAGGTCTGCAACGCTGGTCGGTGCAGTATCGACGACCTTGGTCTTGCTGCGCAGGTTCGGTTCTGGCAAATAGCCGTCCAACCATACATACTCGAGCTTAAATTTTTTGTCCTTGGACATTCAGCTACATCTCTCGCATACTTGAGGTACTTAAAATACGATTTCGGTTCGCATTCCCTGCATTCCTGCGCGGGAAACAAAACATGCATTCACGCCTGCACGTCCGCCGCCCAACCGACACCAATCAACTCTCAAGCAACCTGTCTACCCAAACAGCCTGCCCCCGAGTCTCCTGCCCAACTAGCTGCAAAAAGACTTCTAATTTGGAGGATCCGGTTTGCCGAACCTGCCCAAGAAATCCGATCTACAAGCTACAACGTTGGGTGACTGATGTTAAGCTGGTATTGCTTAACCGAAACATACATTAACCGCCTCTCTAAAGCTCAGCAAGCGACCCGCAAAGTTTCTTTAATCCCACCTCTCCCCGATTACTTTGACTTATTATGCATGCAGCCCCGTTACTTCTCCTTGTCCTGGCAGTCATGGCAATTGCCTATCGCTTTTACAGCGTCTTTTTGGCAACCCGAGTCGCCTGCAACGATCCAAACATAAAGACACCGGCGATTCGACTGGATGATGGTCAAAATTACCATCCGACCAATCGTTGGATTCTTTTCGGCCATCACTTCGCAGCCATCTCCGGCGCCGGACCGCTGATAGGTCCCGTATTGGCCATTCAATTCGGGTATATGCCAGGCTTGATTTGGCTAGTGATTGGGGTTTGCTTAGCGGGGGCCGTTCAAGATTTTCTCGTGTTGAGCGCGAGCGTGCGGTATGAGGGGAAGTCATTGGCTCAGATGGCCCGGGAACTTTTGGGGCCACGAGTCGGGTTGCTTGCCTCAGCCGCTATTTTGTTCATTGTCATTATCGCATTGTCTGGGTTGGGGATCGTAGTGGTCAAGGCATTGGGTGGCGAGTCCGTGCCGATGGTCGCTGGAACTAAGATTACTTTCCCTGGTGAGCTCGAACAGCAACCGAACTCCAATGGCACGCGACTTCAAGTGCCGCCAGGTTCAACGATCGAATACACGCTTGGGGCTGCCAAGCCGGACTCGAACGAGGAGCCACGCAAGGCGAGTTTCAAACGCAGCGAGACCTTCACCATGCAAGTACCGGTCGACGCTGAATTGAAACAAACAGCAGATGGCTTTATTGTTCCTGCGAAGTCGTTTGAGCTGATTCGCGGGAGCTCGTGGGGGACTTTTACTATTTTTTGCACGATCCCGATCGCATTGTTTGTTGGATTGTACATGTATCGATTCCGAAAGGGACGCATTGGCGAAGCGTCACTTATCGGTGCCATTGGCGTTTTGGGAGCGACAGTAGCGGGAAACTGGATCCCTGGTTCTTTTCTCGAACCCTATTTCTCACTTTCACGGCAGGGAATTATCTTAGCAATTTGCTTCTATGGATTCATCGCCTCGGTGTTGCCCGTTTGGCTGCTTCTTTGCCCACGCGATTACTTGTCGAGCATTCTGAAGATAGGAACGATTCTTGTACTCTTGCTCGGTTTGATCATCGCCAATCCGGTCATGCAAGCACCTGCAGTCAACGAATTTTACGCCAACGGTGGCGGACCTTACTTCAACGGTGCCATCTTTCCATTCGTTTTCATTTGCATCATGTGTGGTGCTATTTCAGGTTTCCACTCGTTGGTCTCCTCTGGAACGACTCCCAAAATGGTGCAGTCGGAAAGCGACTTGCGATTGATCGGTTACGGTGCCATGTTGATGGAAGGACTGGTCGCCGTCTGTGCGCTGTTTGTGGCAGCCGCGATGCCTGCTGGCGATTACTGGGCGATCAATATCGACTTGAGCAAGATCCACTTGCATGCGGAGACATTGACCAAGATGCATGCTGACGTGGACCACTTGCAAGAATTGGAGCGGCAGGTCGGGGGAGAGACGCTACGTGGACGAACTGGAGGCGCGGTAACGCTTGCTGTTGGGATGGCCAAGATTATGACAGATGCAATGCAGAAATTCTCCAGTACGATCGCCATTGATGGAGTAATCAAGTATTGGTTTCACTTTGCGATCATGTTTGAAGCTCTGTTCATCTTGACCACGATCGACACGGGTACGCGGATCGCGAGATTTCTGCTTCAGGAGGTTTTAGGAAGTTTCATTCCCAAGTTTGCGAAGATGGATTGGTGGCCTGGAGTGATTCTCAGCACTGGGCTTGTTACCCTGGCGTGGGGATCGCTCATTTGGAGCAGTTCGATCGACACGATATGGCCTATGTTTGGAATTGCCAATCAGCTTTTGGCGGGGATTGCATTGTGTGTCGTTACAACTTGGTTGTTCCAATGCGGACGCGGTCGATATGTTTGTGTTACTGCACTACCGTTGCTATTTATCGTGTCGACCACGTTCACTGCAGCAGCGCAAATGGTCACTGGGCGATTCTGGCCAACCTTTCGACGGGGGTGGGAAAGCGGCAATTTGGCGGAACAATTGCAGGGCGGATTATGCTGCTTGGCGATCGTGTTTCTGATCTTTTGTTTTGTGGTTATCTTGGGTAGCTCGATCGCCAAATGCGTAAGCTTTTTGCCAAAGACGAGAGAACCCATACGGAATTCCTAGTGCGTTATCAAATCCCATCGGCTTGTCCGATGGTTCTTTCGGCTTCATACTTAGGTCTATTTCCTTAAGATTTCTTTGCTGATGCCTTTTTTGGCGAAACGAATATCGCGCTCCGACAGGTATACTATCCCTGTGAACATAATCACATGATCCTTGGCCTCGACTCCTTTCCGACAGGGCAGCATGAAACTCAAAACCTTACTTTCGTTACTGCTTCTGATGTTTCCTTTCACGCTTGTCGTGTTAGGGATACAACAAGCTCCAATCAACGATAAGTTGTTTGCAAGGGACAATTTAGTGGCATGGTGCATTGTTCCGTTTGACGCTGGCAAGCGTAGTCCAGAGCAGAGGGCGGCAATGCTTAAGGAGCTCGGCATCAAACGGTTCGCCTACGATTATCGCGCCGAGCACGTTCCCACCTTCGAACGCGAAATCGTTGCCCTCAAAGAAAACGGCATCGAACTTTCGGCTTGGTGGTTTCCGATGACGCTCAATGACGAAGCGAAAATGATTCTGGCTCTATGTGAAAAGCATCAAGTCCATCCTCAATTTTGGGTCATGGGCGGCGGCAATCCAAACATGAACGCAGCCGAAGCTGAGGTATTTGCTACGCAAGAAGCCAAACGCATCCGCGAAATTGCGATGGCCGCACAGAAAGCGGGTTGCAAAGTCGGTTTGTACAATCATGGCGGTTGGTTCGGGAAACCAGAAAACCAAATCGAGCTCATTCGGAAAATCGACATGCCCAACGTTGGAATCGTATTCAATCTGCACCACGCACATGACGAACTCGATCGACTCCCGGCAATCTTGGAATTGATCAAACCGCATCTGTTGGTGCTCAATATCAACGGTATGCAAACCGACGGCGAGCGAAAGGGCAAAAAGATTCTCCCGATTGGAGAAGGGGACCGGGACAAGGAGGTTTTGAAAACCATTTCCGCAAGCGGCTACTCTGGACCGATCGGCATATTGAACCATACCGACGAGGACGCACGCAAACGCCTTGCGGCAAATCTAGTAGGACTTGAAACGCTTGTTTCAGAATTGTCTGCTGCAAGATCCAAGAATTGAGACGCTGTCTGCGAAAACAACTGGGGTGGGGCTTGTGGAAACTTGTAGCGAACGCCGCGTAGACTTTCGGCTTATTGCCAGGCAAACCGAAACTCTTGGCGATTTCCGCTACGTTAAGTCCAAGCCGTACCGCTAATACCTCGCGCGAACTAATCCCTTTAGCAAAAAACCGAAAGTACCGCTGGGCAAGCCAGCGGGATTTGAGTCTCGGCCAGACCCGCTGGTGTAGCCACAAAGCATAATGATCCACAGGACAAGCCTGTGATATTTAATAACAAAACCCCAATGGCTTGCCCGTTGGTTCTTTCGGTTTTGTGCTAATGCGGCAGGATGCCACCTCTAGGAAGTTGCTCCATTCGTCGCATCCGGCATGCATGCCTGCAGGGCGTGACTTTTGAAAACTAGACCAATGTTTCTTTTGATAGAAATGCTTCACAGCGTTGCTAAAAAGGGGCGCGGGGGAGAAATCGCATTGGTTTCATTCAATTCCAATAGACTTTAGCAGTTAGTTCTAGCCACTCACCCTTGCGAGAGATTCAGTTTCCCAAACCGAGTGCAAAGAGAATCATATTAAATCCTATTTGGAAAGCGTTCTCGCGAACGTAACCTCGGCACTGCATTGAGTGCTTCGTTTCCATGGCACAGCTCAAGTCGTTAGGCGAAAAGAGCATGACGATTCGCCCCTTCCATTCGAGCGCAAAAATCTCCGCTGGCCCTTCTCGTTTCGCTTGCTTGATATCTGAGCTTGTGTTCGTAGGATCGACGAGTGATACGTTCCCCAAATCAAAACTTCCGAACGCGTTGCGGAGCAAGATAGGATGCTTGGGATCAAGCGTTTGCCAAGTCGATTCAGGCAGGGCTTTGGCGAACTCTTTGCGAACACTTGCTGTAAAATCCGCGGAAGCACAAATCGAGTCTCCCATGACGAATCCACCGGTTTCAAAGTGCTTTCGCAATCCAGCTCCTTCCGCATCGTTGAACGAAAAGCTGTTGCGACCGTGTATGTACAGTAGCGGGTATTTTTGCATTTCCTCGCTACCAAGCGAAACCATGGGCGTCTTTTTTTCAACGAGGGCAAGTGTCCAATTGTGGTACACCTCTAGCAAGTTGGAGACTGCTTTGCTCGCATCGTCGGATCCACCGCTATGCATAATCTTGCCAATCGCGAGCGATCCGCGATCCAACGGAGGTCGATTCGTTTGGGATTGGACAATCTGAACCGCCTCTAGTTTGTCCTTTAGTTCCCGTCCGGTTGCATAGGCTGCCACGTTGACCCCAATCTTCACTGCGTTCTGTATGTCGGCATCAACCTTGGGGCTATATTTCTTGACTATACCGTAGGGGCGAGCCAATTCCCAACGACAGGATAGGCTTATCGGTGAAAAGACGACGCTTGTTCGACAGCAGGCTTCAACGCCATAGAGCCAAAAGTCGTTTGGCAAGGCATTCGGATCGACTTTGGTTTCCGCGGACCAAATGGGGTGCGAGGGTGACAGTTTCTGCATGGGCTTGTCGAATATTTTTTCCATTTCACTCCGGAACGAGCGTTCAAACTCGGCGCCATTGCAGCCATCGCCATTACACGCCTCGGCGAAGATGAATCCGTTTTGCTCAACGTATTCTTTAAGCAGTTTCCTTTGGTTGTCAGTAAGTTTGAACTCGCGAGAGCCGCTAATAAAGAGAACTGGAGTCTCAAGCAAATCTTTGAGCGTTGCTTTTTCGAGCTGGACCGATTGCCATGCGAGTTCGCGTTTCCAAACCGACTCGATATGGCCTGTTAGGTTTTGGACAGAACGACGATGATGCCGCCAATCGTTGTCATTGCCAAATTGCAAGTGTCCAATGACAACTTGGCGTTTGCCTTTACTGAGAAACAAAAGTGCCAGGGCAGTTGCTGTAATATTGTCCGGACCGTCCTGAAACGAACCTCCTATTTGTTGCGATTGAATTAGGAATTCTGCTCCTTCACGATACCAGTCATGCGTGCCAATCAGCCGCTGGCCTGTTAATCTACCAACGCGTTCCAAAGCATATAAGTAATAGAGAGTAAAGCCTGGACCGCCGACATTGTGGGTCACGGAAAAATTCCGAGCTAACCAATCAATTGAAACGTCTTCACTTTGCTGTTGGGTTCCACAACATTGGATTCGATCGTTTTGAACGTTTGCATTCACTCCAGCAGATGCGTCTTGCAAAATGATAGTCGAAGCAATGCCGGCGCAAGTCATGCTTGCCGATGGCCCATTGCTCCCGTTATACCCCCATGCATCGCCCCGTTTTACGTCAGACCAATACTTCGCGCATTTAGCAAAAACGTCTTTCGCATTTTTCTCCTTAGATTGAATCCCCAGCTTGCTGGCTTCCCAAAGAGCAAGAATCGCAAATTGAGTATTCGACTCATCTCCTCCGCCGCCTGAATCCTCGTAGGACCACCCGCCATTTCCCAACTGGGCACTGCACAACCAGTCCACCGTTTCTTGAATGCGGTCTCGGTCTTTTGCTGGCTCCGCGGCGCAGAGCACCATGATTTTCAACGCCGCCTCATAAGTTTTGACTGGCTTTCTCGAACGGAGGTAGTTTAAGGCCAAGCTCACTTCTGGTGACTTCGATGTCTTGCCCGAGCTGAGCAACGCTAAAGTGACTAGAGAAGTTTGCCCCGTCCCATATGATGTCTGACCGGGCCATGAGCCTATTCGGTCTCCCGCCTTATTCTGCGAACTCGATAAATAGGAAACGCAGTTCTTGATCGCTTCCGATACATTTTCGGGAGTCGCTTTTCGATTTTGCGCAACGGCAAATTTAGGAAGGACCATGAGGAAAAAAAACGTCAACAGTAATGCTAGTTTCATTTTTGCTCCTGAAGTCAACTTGATCGGACTGGGGGCGAGGAATCCCTCGCTTACGCTTCGGGTTGTTATGTTCCTCGCTTACGCTCTCATTTTTTGTGCTTGCTCCCCTCGTCGTTTTTAGGTGACAGGGGCAGGGGTGAGAGGTTGGCCAAATGGCACTCACTTTGTGAACTGTAAGCGTTAGCTTCGGGCCTGAATCGCCCGCGGCTAGCGCCGTCGGTTCACAAGACTCGCCCGCGGCTAGCGCCGTTGGTTCACGAAACTTGAAAGTGGGTGCCATTGGGGGTTAGCCGATGCAGCCTCTAACATTCTCCTCACAAACCGGTGCTATGATTCCGCGTTCGGTTACGATGGCGGTGATTAACTCTGCGGGCGTTACGTCGAAGGCTGGATTGTAGACTTCGACTCCGCTCGGAGCTGTTTGCCGACCAAAACCGTTTACGATTTCGTCCGCTTTGCGTTGTTCGATTGGAATGTCGTTACCAATCACGATCGAGAGATCGAAAGTGCTTCGGGGAGCCGCTACGTAAAAAGGAATGTTGTGGTATTTTGCTAAGACCGCAACGCCGTACGTTCCAATTTTGTTGGCTGTATCGCCTCTGGCTGTGATTCGATCGGCACCGACGATGACGGCTTGGATTTTACCTTCTCGCATCACTTGAGCGGCCATTGAATCGCAAATGACGGTGCATGGCACATGTCGCTGTTGCAATTCCCATGCGGTCAAACGAGAACCTTGGAGCAGTGGTCGAGTTTCGTCGGCGTAAACGTGCAAGTTCTTGCCTTGGTCTTGTGCGGTAAAAATAGCCGACAAGGCCGTGCCATATTCTGAGGTCGCTAAACCGCCGGTGTTGCAATGAGTTAGGACACCGGAATTGTCCTCCAGCAATTGCGAGCCGAATTCACCGATCGCATGACACATTCGGCGATCTTCATCGTGGATCAAGCGAGCTTCGCGAAGCAACGCTTGCGCTAGGTCAGCGGGAGCTGCGAGGTTTGTATTTCGCTGGACGATAGCTCGCATGCGATCCAAAGCCCAGAACAAGTTGACGGCGGTCGGTCGGCTTGTTGCCAAGTAATCACATGCCTGAAAAGCAATGTCTCGAGACTCGTTCACGGTGGAACCACTGAGAGCTCTTTGAACTCCCAACACTACACCGTAAGCGGCCGCGATCCCGATGGCAGGAGCGCCTCGTACACGAAGCGTCACAATGGCCTCGAATGTTTCTTCGATCGTGGTAATCGAGAGCACCTTGAACTCTAAGGGAAGCAAGGTTTGATCGATGAGTTGAAGGCAACCGCGGATGTCGCCAGCCCATTGCACCGAAAACACTTGCTGAACAGGAAGCTGCGTCGCGGTCATTCTGAATCTTTCCGGACGTCGGTGGATGGTTCGAGGTCAGCAGATTTTGTGTCAGCAGGTTCTCCATCGGCAAACGGTTCAGCCAAGAGTTCTTGCACTCGTTTAACTAAACGATCCATCACAAACGGCTTGTGCATGTAGTCATCCGCGCCCAGCAGGCGAGCGTAAGTTTGATGCCTCTCCCCTTCGTTGCCAGTGACCATAATGACGCGTACCCCATCGCGTTTCGTGCTTCGCAAATGCTCGAGTACCAAAAACCCACTTCGGCCAGGCATCATCATATCCAGCACCATCAGGTCCGGGTCCACAATTGGAATAGCCGCGACTCCTTGGTTGCCATCAGGAGCGTGGGTTACCTCATAACCGAGTTTTTGCAGCGCAAACTTAACGGGGTCAGCAATTTCAAAGTCATCGTCTACGATCAGGATGCGTGGCGAACGATTTTCGGTTTGCCAACGGGGGGCAATAGGCATAGTTTTGCAATCAAGGTGGGATGACGGCCGAAGACCAATGGCCTATCAGCACAAGCGAGCTGCCCTAAGTATAGCAGTCTTTTGGATCATAGCACTATCGGCTGCGTCAACCATTTCTTCCAAGTCCAACCAGGCGGCGGGAGGAATGGAATGGCCGTCCACCATGGCATTTCCTTTAGATCGCGAGGCGGGGACGGTGGAACTTCATCGGGGCGAACGGATTTCGGAGGTTTTGCGAGGGTCCAGCCCGAGGCCGGCTCGGGTAGATTAAGCGAAAGATGGTGCTCTTGCTGACGCTGTTCGATCCAGGTAAGCGTCGGAAAAGTCGAGTCGCCTGGCAAGAAGGTGTTGGCGTGTTTTAGTCGGTCTCGAGCGAGTTGGAAGTCTTCTTTGGCGACAGCGGCCAAGCTCAAATTGGTCCAGGCAGCGGTGTTCCATGGATGCAACGATGCTGCCTCCTGCCATTCGGCCTCGGCCAAATCCCATCGACCTTGTCGCGCAAAGATGTTGCCTTTTCGGACCTGCGATGAGCCTTGCATAACCCAAGGCAAGTCCAACGTTGCGTCTACCGGCACGTTCGTGGGGGCGACCAACGACCAGGATCGACGAGCCGTTGCCATCAATACTCGGCCATCACCCGTTGGAGTCTGCTTTTTCAGATCCGGAAACTCTTTTTCTGCTTGCAATCGGTCGATTGCAACGGTTTCTTCCTTAATTTTTAAACCCGTATTAACATCGGTAACGACCCAGTGGACGGCGATAGTCTCCACCTTTTTCTTTGGCTTGAAGATGCTGAATCGCGGCTTCTTGTTCGAGTCCGGCTTCGGAGTGTCTAAATCATCACTCAGAACATGACCTTGCAATATGAAGTCCATGCTGGCTTGTCGAGCGGCATTCAAGGTGGCCATCTCGTTTGGCTGATTATCGTAAGAGACTAACCGAATTCCGCCAATTTGTTCCAACTCATGCGGATACAAAGCGGCGACTAATGGACTTGGTTGCGGTTGTGCTTGTTGCATTACGTTTTGCAAGCGTTGAGCGACAACCGGATTTCCACCAATGGGCGCTACGGCGACCCGGACATGACCTGCTTTTGCAACTTTGGAGGCCCGCCAGGTATGCATGGGGGCAGTCATGTGACAGCCCGTGCAAAGCATTACCGAACTCGCCAAAAGGCAGGTTTGGCCAAGAGCCAATAGATTCGTTCGGGTCCAATTGCGCATGTTCGATCCTTGACTTGTACAGTAGCTGAATCGCGACCTCGTAAGCAAGACAGCTTTTCGGGCCTATATGCTTTCCCGATTGCATGGCT
>Ga0105045_10005535_pt1 | contig 11123 bp, 8 predicted proteins | sample MAT02_FD_78089 | JGI IMG/M metagenome (GOLD analysis project Ga0105045, IMG submission 78089) | Freshwater microbial communities from Lake Fryxell liftoff mats and glacier meltwater in Antarctica - MAT-02 (megahit assembly) | ecosystem: Environmental > Aquatic > Freshwater > Ice > Liftoff... | reverse complement strand
GTGGCGCGATCGGTTGCGCAATCAAGGCGGCGTTTGCCGCGAACTGCTGGGCCTGCAACACGTCCATGCGCATTGCCTCCATCATCGAGACTGCTGTCAGATTGGGCTGGGCATTGGCGATTTCTTCTGCGCCCAGACCCCGAATGCCGATCGTGGCGGTGGCAGTACGGGTCTGGGGCTTATCAACAGCGTCGACAGAATAGCCAACGCATACTGGCAGGTTCGTTTTCCCATGACCGATTCCGTTTGTTTCGCATGACTATCGGGTCCGCGCGGATGCTGCCTACCGGTTGTGCTCTCAATCCTGCGCGTCCAGTACCGACTTCTTGAGTCTATTGGGTGCCAATGCTCCCGCTGAATCCAGGATCGGATAAGCGATCGAGCAGATGTGCGAATTGATGCGCTTGAGATCGCTGATCAGATCGATATGCAGTGAGCTGGTCTCGATGCTCTGCATGGTCTTGTCGGCCAGGCGCACCAGGTGGGTGGCGGCATATTGGCGCTCGAGCTCGCGGAAAACGGCTTTTTGCTCAAGCAATTTCTGGGCGTCGCGCACGTTGCCGTGCAGGAACACGCTCATGCCCAATTTCAGGTTCTCCACCAGGTGTGCATGCAAGGTGCCGATCTCCTTGACGCCGGCATCGGAAAACTCGCGACCGGTCTTGATCTTCTTGTCCTCGATGTCGATCAACACGCGCTCGACGATGTCGCCGATCTGCTCCATATTGATGGTGAAGCTGATGATGTCGATCCAGCGCTGGCCTTCGCTATCGCTGAGCGCTTCGCGCGAGATCTTGGTCAGGTAGTACTTGATGTCCGAATACAGCTCATCGACGGTGTCGTCCAACTTGCGCAGTTCCAGCGACAGGGCGCTGTCGTTGCTCTTGATCACGCGCATCATGCCTGTCAACATGTTTTCGACCACATCGGCCTGGTGCATCGCCTCGCGTACCGCGCAGGAGATGGCCAGCGACGGTGTTGCCAGCGCGGTCGGATCCAGGTGCCGTTGGCGGCCGGCGACAGTGGAAACCTCGGGTTTGGGCAGCAGCGCCCGACTCCAGCGCGCGACGATGGGTGTCAACCCGATGAAGACCACGCCCACCGCCAGGTTGAAGCACAGATGGTAGATCACCACCAGCGTGCCCGCGTCGGCTATCAAAGCGCCGAGGTACTGGACCCAGTATCCGACGAATGGCGCGGCGATGGCAATGCCAATGATCTTGAACACCAGGTTGCCCAGCGGAACCTGGCGTGTCTCGATGCTGGTGCCCAGGGTGGTCAGAACGCCCAACAATCCGCTGCCCAGGTTGGCACCCAACACCAGACCCAGCGCGACGTCCAGCGGGATCACGTTGGTGGTTGCCAGCGTCGCGGTGAGCAGCACCATGGCCAGGCTGGAGTAGCACAGGATGGTCATCACGGCACCGACGAAGATCTCCAGCAGCAGGTCGCTGGTGAGCGAGGCCAGCAAGGCCTTGATGGCAGGTGCCTGCGTCAATACGGTGGCCGATTGCGACACCAGGCTGAGCGCCAGCAGCATCAGGCCCAGGCCGATCAGTATGCGGCCAACCCGACCCACGGTCGTGGCCTGGCGCGAGATGTACATCACGACGCCGACAAAAATGAACAGTGGCGACAACCAGGACAGGTCGCGCGAGAAAACCACGGCCATCAGGCTGGTACCGATATCGGCACCCAGCATCACCGCCAGAGCGGAGTCCAGCGACATCAAGCCCTTGCCGACAAAGGACGCAACGATCAGCGCGGTGGCAGTGCTCGACTGGACCAGCGCCGTGACCCCCAGTCCCGACATCACTGCCGTGAGCCGGTTGCGCACACTCTTGGCCAGTATGTTGCGCAAATTGGCACCGAATACCCGCAAGATTCCCGTGCGCACCAGCTGGGTGCCCCATACCAGCAGGGCGATTGCTGCGAGGAGGTTGAGGAGGTGGGTCAAGTTGTTGTTTTCAGCGGGATCGGCGTACCCGCAAGAGTTCGTCCAATATCATGGCAATGGCTCCGATGGTAATCGCGCTGTCGGCCACGTTGAAAGAGGGGAAATACCAGCCTGCATAGTGGAACTGTAGAAAATCCACCACATGGCCATGCACCAATCGGTCGATGACGTTGCCGATCGCTCCGCCCAGAATACAGGCCATGGCAAATGCAAACAGGCGCTGGCCGGGATGCGACTTGAGCATCCACACGATGAAGATCGACGCGCCCAATCCGACGGCGGAGAAAAACCAGCGTTGCCAGCCTGACGCATCGGCCAGGAATGAGAATGCAGCGCCTTCGTTGTGAACCCGCACCAGGTTGAAGAAGCTGGTGACGCGCAGACTGTCGCCAAGCCGGAAATACCCCAGCACCATGATCTTGGTGAATTGGTCGGCGATCAGGATCAGCAGTGCCAACCCCAGCCAGGGCAACATGCTGCCGATTCCCCGCGCAGAATGGACCGGTTTCATGCGATGGCCCGCTCTTCGCCGGTGCCATACAGGTTGGTGGTGCAGCGCGCGCACAGTCCGGGATGCGCCGGATCGTGATCCACATCGGCACGGTAGTGCCAGCAGCGTTCACACTTCGGTTCGGCGACCGGCATCGGCATGGTTTTCAAGGCTGGACCTGCCTTGACGCTGGCCGCCGACGTGATGAAGACAAAGCGCAGGTCCTCGCCCAGGCTTTGAAGAGCGGTCAGCATGTCAGCATGGCTATCTTGCGGAACTTCGATGTCCAGGCGCGCCTGCAGTGAAGAACCCACCTTGCCAGACTCGCGCAAGGCTTCGATCTCCTTGTTGGCCATGTCGCGCACCGATCGGATCAGGTTCCACTTTTCCAGCAGAACAGGGTCCGGCGCTGCCATCTCGGCAAAGGTGCTGGTGAAGATCGACGCCTCGTTGGCCTGCGGAGTCTTGCCGGCGGCCGATAACACGCTCCATGCTTCCTCTGCAGTGAAACTCAGGAACGGTGCCATCCAGCGCAGCATGGCCTGGGTGATCTGCCACAGGGCGGTCTGAGCCGAGCGCCGGGGCCGCGAGTTGGCACCGGTGGTGTAGAGCCGGTCTTTCAGGATGTCGAGGTAAAAGGCACCCAGGTCTTCGCTGCAGTAGATCTGCAGTTTGGCTACCACCGGATGGAACTCGAATATCTTGTAGTGGGCCAGGATGTCGGCCTGCAGCTGCGCGGCCCGCGCCAACGCGTAGCGGTCGATCTCCAGCATGTCCTGTGGTGCCACTGCATCGGTGGCGGGATCGAAGTCGCTGGTGTTGGCGAGCAGGAATTTCAAGGTGTTGCGGATGCGCCGATAGGTGTCCACGACCCGCGCCAGGATTTTGTCGTCGCCGGCAATGTCGCCGGAGTAGTCGCTGGCAGCTACCCAGAGCCGGATGATCTCTGCACCGAGTTTTTTCGACGTCTGCTGTGGATCGACGCCGTTGCCCAGACTTTTGCTCATCTTGCGGCCCTGGCTGTCGACCGTAAAGCCATGGGTCAGCAGGCCGCGGTAGGGCGCGCGATCGGACATCGCACACGCCGTCAGCAACGAGGAGTGGAACCAGCCGCGATGCTGGTCGTGGCCTTCCAGGTACAGGTCCGCCTCGGGACCGCTGTCGTGGCCACTGCCCGGGTGCGAACCCTTGAGCACCGTGGTGTGGGTGGTGCCGGAGTCGAACCAGACCTCCAGGATGTCGTTGCTCTTGGCATAGTGCCGCGCATCGTCTTCGCCAATGATCGACTCGGCGCTGGCCTTGCTCCAGGCCTCGATGCCACCGCGCTCCACCATGTCGGCGGCCTGGTCGAGGATATCCATCGTGCGCGGATGGAGTTCACCTGAATCGCGATGGATGAAAAACGGCAGCGGCACGCCCCAACTGCGCTGGCGGCTGATGCACCAGTCGGGACGGCCGGCAATCATGTCGCGCAGGCGGGTGCGGCCGTTCTCCGGGTAGAACGCGGTCTGCTCGATCGCGTCCAGCGCGAGCTGTCGCAAGGTTTTGGCGGCCTTGTCTTTCGTAAAGACGCCGACACCCTCGTCCATGCGGATGAACCACTGGGCAGCCGCGCGGTAGATGACGGGCGTCTTGTGGCGCCAGCAATGCGGGTAGCTGTGGCTGATGTGGGTGGTCGCGAACAGCCGGTCGGACTCGGCCAGCACCTCGATGATGCGTGGACAGGCCTTCCAAATGTTCATGTCGCCGAACAGCGGCAGGTCGGCAGCGTATTGGCCGTTGCCTTGCACCGGGTTGAGAATGTCGGTCAGCGCCATGCCATGGGCCACGCAGCTATTGAAGTCTTCCACGCCATACGCCGGTGAGGAATGCACCAAGCCGGTACCGTCGTCGGCGGTGGCATAGTCGGCTAGGTAGATGGGCGCGTGGCGGTCGTAACCAGGATCCACATGCGCCAGAGGATGGTGAAACTCGATGCCTGCCAGCGCCGTGCCCTGCGTGGTTGCCACGACGGAGCCGGTCAGTTGGTAACGCTCCAGGCATGACGCCACCAGGCTGGCTGCCAAGAGCAGCAGCCCGCGTTCGGTATCGACCAGCGCATAGTCGAGTTCCGGGTTCAGGTTGAGTGCCTGATTGGCTGGGATGGTCCAGGCGGTGGTGGTCCAGATCACGGCGAATGCCCGCTTGGGCAAAGCGGCCAGGCCAAACGCCGTGGCCAGGCGTTCGGGTTGCGCGCACAGGAAGCCGACGTCTAGCGTCTGGGATTTCTTGTCGGCATATTCGATCTCGAACTCTGCCAGCGAGGAGCCGCAGTCGAAACACCAGTACACCGGCTTGAGGCCGCGGTAGACGAAACCACGCTCGATCACTCGCTTGAAGGCGCGAATTTCGTCGGCTTCATTCTTGAAGTCCATTGTGCGATAGGGATGATCCCAGTCGCCCAATACACCGAGGCGCTTGAAGTCGGCCATCTGCAACGCGATCTGTTCGGTGGCAAAAGCACGGCTCTTGGCCTGCATTGCATCGCGTGGCAGGCTGCGCCCGAATTTCTTCTCGATCGCATTCTCGATCGGCAGGCCATGGCAGTCCCAGCCCGGGATGTAGGTTGCGTCGAACCCCTCGAGCTGGCGTTCCTTGACGATCATGTCCTTGAGGATTTTGTTGACCGCATGCCCCATGTGGATCGGGCCATTGGCATACGGCGGACCGTCGTGCAGGATGAACTTGGGCGCGCCATGGCGCGCATCGCGCAGTTGCTGGTAGATGCCCTTGTCTTCCCATTCCTGGGTCCAGACCGGTTCGCGCTTGGGCAGGTCGCCGCGCATCGGAAACGGAGTCTCGGGAAGATTCAGGGTACTGCGGTAGTCGGCTTTATCTGTCATGGTGCTGGGCCCACGCTCGGGCGCGGGCTTCCTGGAGGCAGTCTGATCGGTGGTACCGGGCAAAGGGATAGTCTGGCCTGGCATCGTTTGCGCTTGGGTGAAACGCCTCGCAGACCGAGGCCGACATGGCACCCGGGCGAGACCTTTCGCCCGCTAAATTCGGTCGCGGGTGGTCTGTCGGTGGGTTTGCGCGTGAATCGGCGCGAAGTAGGCACGTGCCGCATCACGGTCTCTGGATATGCCACGCTCGAGCGCGTCCAGGGATTCATACCGGAGTTCGTCGTGCAATTTGTGCAGCAGTTCCACCCGGATGAGTTTACCGTAGCCATGGTCGTGACCCCACTGCGCTGGCCAGTTCAGACAATGGGTCTCCAGCAATACGCGACCGCCGTTGACGTCGTTCGGATCAACCGACGGTCGTACGCCCAGGTTGGACACGCCCTGCAGTGGCTTGTTGCCCAGGCCATGGACCTGCACGACAAAGATGCCGCTGGCAGCGGGCTTCCAGTGCGCGAAGCGCAGGTTGAGGGTGGGAAATCCCAGTTCCCGCCCGAGTTTGCGGCCGTGCACGACATGGCCCGAGATCCGGTAGGGGTGACCGAGCAGACGTTCCACTTCGGCCATCCGGCCGCTGGCCAGTGCCTCGCGCACAGCCGAACTGGAAACCCGCAAGCCGTGGACTTCATAGCTGTTCATGCGTGCCACGTCAAACCCTTGCGCCTGGCCAGCGGCGTCGAGCATCGCGTAGTCACCCCCGCGCTGCGCTCCGAAACGGAAATCGTCGCCGACCAGCACATACCGGGTCCGCAGCCCTTGTATCAGCACGCCGCCGATGAAGGCCTGCGCTGTCTGGGAGGCCAGGCGGGCGTTGAATGGCATGACGACGGCCTGGTCGATGCCGCAATGCGCGAGGTCGAGCAATTTGTCGCGCAGGCTGGCAATGCGTGCGGGCGCGCGTTCCGGTTTGCCGGTGGCAGCGGCGAAGTAGTCGCGCGGATGGGGCTCGAAGGTCAACACGCAGCTATCCAAGCCGCGCTGGGCCGCTTCGGCGCGCAACAACGCGAGCATCGCCTGGTGGCCCCGGTGCACGCCATCGAAGTTGCCGATTGTGAGTGCACACGCAGGTGCCAGGTTGGCATGGTGCAGGCCGCGAAAAACTTTCATGCAGTGGGTGAATCTTGTTGTCAGTGTTGCCGGGAACGCTGCGGGGGCCGTGTTTCCAGGCGCGAGGTCACGGAAAGCCTGTATATTGTGGCCCACCGTTGCGAGGGCACGTTCTTCACGGTCCTGTCGAACCATCGCAACCGCTTTCCGCGCTGCAAGGCGCAGTATCAGGAGGAGTGTTTTGAAGGTCTTGAAGCTCTCAGCCCAGGGATTGCCACAGTCCTGGATTTCTCTCGAACAAGCCGTCATTCATTACGCGGCCGGGGAAGTGCGCTGGGAGGCGGGCGGCGAGGTGGCAGTGTTCCATGGCGGGCACAACGCGCAGACCGGCGCGCAGTCGATCATCGCGGTCAACAGCATCATCGGCACCAAGGGTGTTCCCAACATCAATCCATTCAGCCTCAAGCCCAGCCTGACCAACAGCAAGCTGTTTGCCCGCGACCGCAACGTTTGCGCTTATTGCGGCCAGCAGCACTGTGAAGAAGGCCTGACGCGCGAGCATATCGTGCCGTTTGCCCAAAATGGGGTCGACCACTGGATGAACGTGGTGACGGCTTGCCGCCCCTGCAACCACCGCAAGAGCAGCCGGACCCCGGAGCAGGCCCACATGCCGTTGTTGTTTGCGCCCTATGTACCCAGCCTTTGGGAAGATTTCATCTTGCGCAATCGCCGTATCCTGGCCGATCAGATGGAGTTTCTGATGACCCATCTGCCCAAGTCCTCACGCCTGATGGCCTGATCGCGTTCAGGCTGCCAGCAGCGGCGACCCATCGACAGGCCAGGTGGGTTCGTGTGCGCTTGACTGCTGATCGGTCTTGATGGCGCGATCCAGCAGGAAAAACGTGCACATCGGCCCTTTCCCCTTGATGGCGATCGTGCCCCGGCATTCGAAACGGTGCTGCAAGCGCAGCGCTTGCCAGACCGCAGCGGAAACCTGGATCCTGCCGGGTTGACCGGTCGATTCCATGCGACTGGCAGTATTGACCGCATCTCCCCACACATCGTAGTGCAGGCGCTTGACGCCGATGACACCGGTGATGGCAGGCCCCACGTGCATACCCGCGCGCACGGCAAGGGTGCTCCCGGTGCGTTGGTTGTACTGTGCCACCGCAGCGAACATGTCGAGTGCCAGTTCTGCCACCGGTGCGACGGCGTCCTTGCCGATCACCATGTAGGCATCCCCGATGGTCTTGATCTTCTCGACCCCGTGGCGGTCGACCAGTGCGTCGAACTCGGAGAAAACCGTGTCCAGAACCCGCAGCACCGCATCGGGTGGGTGCATCGCCGAGAAACGGGTGAAACCGACGATATCGACGAACAGCACGGCGACCCGTGCATGTTTTTGCGCTGCCACCGCGTTGTTGCGCTTGAGCTCATTGGCGATCGCCATGGGCAGGGCATTGAACAGCACCGCATCGGCCCGCGCGCGCTCATGTTCGACCAGGCGTTTTTCGTCGTAGAGAGCCCGGCTCATGGTTATCAGGTGTGCGTCCAGCAACAAGGCCACCACGGCCAGCGCCAGCAGGTTCATCGCGGCTCCGCTGGTGTAGAAGATGCTGCTGCCGTCAAACCACACGATCGATGCCAGCAGACTCACCGCGCTGGCAATGCCCAACGCCTTGCGCAGGCGGCCTGGGTAGCTGAACACGCAGACCATCGTGAGCAGGAAGATGGCGTAGGTCGACATGTCGCCACTGAGCACCCACGAGATGAAGCCGAACCAGGTGAACAGGGCGGCACCCACGGCCATGCAAATGGCCAGGCAGCGCTTGCGCGCGCGGTGTCCCGCCAGCCGGGGGGCCAGACCCAGGAAGACGGCGAAATACAGACCCGCACACGCATGCCACACGGGCAGGTGCGCATGATGCGGCTTGTCGCCCCAGGTGCCATTGGCAAACAGCACTGGATCGACCACGAGCAGCATCAGCAGCGCAACCAGCAAGCCCAGACGGCACAGTGGCACCAGCATGCGGAACGAGCGAGCGATCAGCCAGCGTTCGAAGTCGATGCTGTCATCCACTGCGCGCCCAATGTTGTGCATGAGTCCTCCCAGACAGGGGTGCCATCGATCCAGTTTTGCGGTCCGATGGCTACATCCTTGCTGATAGTCGCGCAAATGCGCACCGCCCGGCAGGCGGTGCGGCGCAAACATGCGCAATTGGGGGGAGAAAACGGGTGCTGAGACCCTGGGCGTGACTGTCCGGATGTGCTTCAGGCGAAAACGCCGGCGCTCGATTGCATGCGGCTGGATACTTCGCTCAGTTGGTGCAGGCTGTCACCGAACACCATCTCCATCTGGGTCAGCCGTTTGAAGTAGTGGCTCACGATGTACTCGTCAGTCACGCCAATGCCGCCATGCAATTGAATGGCCTGTTGACCAATGTAGCGCATCGATTGCCCGAGCTGAAACTTGGCCCGGGCCATGGCCGCCCGCCGCTCGGCCGGCGGCGCACCCAGTTTGAGGGATGCGTAATAGCTCATCGAGCGCGCCAGTTCGAGTTGCATTTTCATATCGGCCACCCGGTGCTTGAGGGCCTGAAAACTGCCGATCACCACGCCGAACTGTTTGCGGGCATTCATGTAGTCGACGGTTATCGCCAAGGTTTTTTCCATCACGCCGACAGCCTCGGCGCAGGTTGCTGCAATGCCGACGTCCACCGCATGCTCCAGCGCTGCCATGCCGTCTTCGCTGATCAGTTGGGCAGGCGTTCCCTTCAATGTCAGTTCCGCCGCGCAGGCACCATCGATGGTGCCATAGCCACGGGTCGAGGCGCCCGAGGCCTGCTTCTCGACCCAGAACAAGCCGATTTCTCCATCCGCGCTTGCGCTGACCATCCATGCATCTGCATTGTCGCCGGCCACGACCAGGCTCTTGTTGCCAGTCAATGACCAGTGATCGCCCTGTCGGCTGGCGGTGGTGTTGCAGCTATCGAGCCGGTAGCGGCTGGCGCGCTCCTGGTAGGCCAGCACCGCCATCTTCTCGCCGCTGGCGATCAAGGGTGCCCAGGTTGAGGCCAGAGCCTTTGGAGCATGGTTGCTCATAACAGCGCCTGCGATCAGTGCCTGCGCGAGCGGCTCGAGCACGATGCCCCGGCCCAATTCCTCCAGCACGATCATGCCCTCCACCGGGCCCATTCCGAGACCGCCCAGTTCCTCGGGAATATAGAGCCCGGTCAGACCTAGTTCGGCTAGTTCACGGTAGGCATCGGCTGAGAAACCCCCGTCGGCAGCGACTGCGCGGCGACGCTCGAAGGTATAGGCTTTTTCGACCCATTTGCGTACGGCATCGCGGAGCTGGTCCTGGTCTTCGCTGAAATCAAAATCCATGATGTCACCTGTTGTTCAATGGAAGGCCTGCCGTCAGGTCGGGCCTTACGGTAGAGCTCGTTGCGCCACTAACCCAGTACCACCTGGGCGACTATGTTGCGTTGCACTTCGTTCGAGCCACCGTAGATGGTGGTCTTGCGCATATTCAGATAAGTCGAGGCCAGTGGCGCGCAATGCAGCGCGCCGACCGCATCGCCTTGCCAGCCCGCTTCCATGGCCTCGTGGATCAAAGGCAACGCATACGGGCCGGCCGCCAGCATCATCAGTTCGCTGTAACGCTGCTGGATTTCGCTGCCGCGAATCTTGAGCAGACCGGCGATGTCCAGCGACTGTTTGCCAGACTTTTCTGCCGCCAGTACCCGCAGAACCATCATCTCCAGGGCCACCACATCGATCTCAAGCCTGGCTATTTCGTCGCGGAAACGCAGGTCGTCGTAGACGCCTTCGGCCTTGGCGATGCGCTTGAGGCGTTCGAGCTCGCGCTTGGCACGGTTCACATCGGCGATATTGGTGCGCTCGTGGCTGAGCAGGTGCTTGGCATAGGTCCAGCCCTTGTTTTCCTCGCCGATCAGGTTCTCGGCCGGCACTTCGACGTTGTCGAAAAACACCTCGTTGACCTCCACGCTGCCGTCCAGCAACCGGATCGGCCGCACGGTGACGCCGGGCGATTGCATGTCGATCAACAGGAAGCTGATACCGGTCTGCGGTTTGCCATCGTTACTGGTCCGCACCAGGCAGAAGATCCAGTCACCGTACTGGCCCAAGGTGGTCCAGGTCTTTTGTCCGTTGACGATATAGCTGCTGCCGCGGCGTTCCGCGCGGGTCTTGAGCGACGCCAGGTCGCTGCCTGCGCCCGGTTCGCTGTATCCCTGGCTCCACCAGACGTCTCCGCTGCCGATGCCGGGCAGGAAACGCGCCTGTTGCGCTGCATTGCCAAAGGCCATGATGACCGGTGCAACCATGACAGGGCCAAACGGGACGACCCTGGGAGCGCCGGCCAACGCGCATTCTTCCTCGAACAGATGTTTTTGCACCGAGTTCCAGCCGGGGCCGCCAAATTCCTGGGGCCAGCCATGACCCAGCCAACCTTTTTTGCCCAGAATCTTGGCCCAGCGCTGCATGTCGTCCCGGCTCAGGTGCAGGGCATTGAGCACTTTGTGCGAGATGTCGGCGGGCAAGTTGGCCGCAACCCAGGCGCGAATGTCCTCACGAAAGGATTGTTCTTCAGGGGTGAATGCCAGATCCATACAGTTGACTCCAAACGGGCTGTGCCATGTTGTAGCACGGTCGTGCGATTGTCCAT
>Ga0105045_10005533_pt1 | contig 11123 bp, 9 predicted proteins | sample MAT02_FD_78089 | JGI IMG/M metagenome (GOLD analysis project Ga0105045, IMG submission 78089) | Freshwater microbial communities from Lake Fryxell liftoff mats and glacier meltwater in Antarctica - MAT-02 (megahit assembly) | ecosystem: Environmental > Aquatic > Freshwater > Ice > Liftoff... | reverse complement strand
GGTTTTGCCTATCAACAACAGGGGAACGATGACGAAGCGATCAAGTATTTCACAAGCGTCGCCGACGGTTACCGAACCGAAACGGCAGCGCGGGCAAGATTCATGATTGGCGAAGTCTATTTTGGCAAGCGTGATCTGGCGAAGGCCATTCCCGAGTTCCAACGGGTTATGTATGGATTCGGAGCAGACAAAGCTCCCCAAGAGATCAAAAACTGGCAAGCGAAGAGCGGTTTTGAAGCTGGCCGATGCGCCGAACTGTTGATCCAGAATGCAAATGATCCGGCCCGAAAAGCGAAGGCGATTTCGATTGCCAAAGACTTTTTCAAGTTTGTTATCGAAAAACATGCAAAGCATGAATTAGCATCAAAGAGTCAAGAGCGACTCGATGTGCTCAATCGAATGAATCCAAACACCTGAGCGAACGCTCCGATGCCCAATCCCGCTAATGATCGAGACTAGGTAACCAATTGAATCCAACGCTTCGCCTAACGACGCCGTTTTTGCCGCCCTTGGTTTGGTTGTTGCTAGTCGTATTGATCGTCAGTGTCGGTTTCGAATTGGGACCCTCGACCTCCGCTCAAGAGGTCGACATTCCTGTCGATTCCGAAATGGTCGAGTCGCTGATGAAGCCGACTCCGACGCAACCAACGCCTGGTGACGGATTGGCAAAACCGAGTGGAATTGATCTGCTTTCGTTGATCACTCAAGGCGGGATATTCATGATACCAATCGGCTTTATGTCGTTCTTGGTCGTAACCCTGTCGGTCGAACGACTTCTTAGCCTGCGGCGCAAACGCGTCATTCCAAAGCAACTGACGAAGGAATTGGAGGCGATGATGCAACCGCTGGATCGCTTCAATCCTGCGGTCGCTTTGGCAATCTGTCGGGAGTATCCGTCACCCACTGCAACGGCCATCGAAGCCATGTTGCTACGGACCGGCCAACCGCTCGCAGAGATTGAACGTGTGGCGTCGGAGACGATTCAACGAGAAGCAGATGACTATGCGGGCCCCATTCGTTGGCTTGCACTTGCCGCATCCGCGACACCATTGATGGGTTTGCTTGGAACGGTATGGGGGATGATCGTCGCATTTCATGAGTCGACCACATTGACGGCCGATCGAAGTCGCAGCGAGCAACTGAGCGAGGGCATTTATGTAGCTCTCGTTACGACATTGGCGGGTTTGGTCGTCGCGATTCCAGCAGCCATTTTAACTCAGTACCTTGAAAATCGGCTTTCGAAATTGTTTCATCGGATCGAGCGTTTTACGTTTGACATCGCGCCGGGACTGGCCCGATTTGCTGGTCGCACTCGGATGGATGGTGACGGGACGCTGCGAGCAATGCCAGCGATCGCAGTGATGAACACTTCGAACGCTCCGGCAGCGCCGGCAAGCGCGACAGTCCCTCCGGTCAACTCCGGCGCCCCGCCGGTCGCTGGAACCGTGAAGTCCGAACGATTGAAACGATGAACATCCCGATCCCCAAGCGTTGCCTGCTGAGTTCGCGAGGTTAGATTTTGCCAATTGCCATCAAGCGTTCCAGCGCCGCAAACAATTTAAGTTTGACGCCATTGATCGATGTCGTTTTCCTATTGCTGATCTTTTTTCTCGTCACAAGCAAGTTTGAAGACGAAGAGAGGCGACTCGATATTGTGTTGCCCGCAGCTTCAAGCGCCACGCCGATGACTCGAAAACCTCGCGAAATCGTAATCGACGTTGATTCCTCGGGAAAGGTTTATCTTCGCGGTCAAGAGATGGGGCTTGAGGAACTCGAGCGGTTGTTGACCGCCGCCGTCGTTGATAATCCTACGAGCCAATCGGCTATCATCCGAGCCGACGGAACGACCGCCTTTCAGCCCGTGGTCAGCGTAATGGACATTTGCAACCGAACGGGAATCGTCGACTATTCGGTGACGACTCGAGAAGCTCCGAAAGAATAAAGAAAAATGCTTCGTGCTTAGAAACCATCCATGACAACTTCTGCAGCGAATTCAAGCGCATCGCCAAACACATCGTCAAACACATCGGAACGAATGTGGCCGCTTGACTTTGGTTTGATCGGATTGGGGTCGCTCGTTTTCTTTATCGTCGCGTCTCAATTTCGATTTGATGACCCGCGTTGGCTATACAACGCTTGGACATATGTTTTGATTGTCCCTTCGTCCGTAGTTGGCTTGTCATTGCTGGCCCGCAGCGTGGCATCCAAGTTCGTCGAGAAGTCAATTCAACTCGGATTTTTGTTTAGCGTTTTCGTTCATCTGTCGCTGCTTTTGTTGGCGGTTAACGTCATCATCTTCAATCGTTACTTCCCGGAATCGTTCACGGGCAACGACCAAAAGCGAGTTCCGGCTAAGAAAACCGTGCCGGATTATTTGTTCGCGACGCCCTCCAGAGAAATGACGCAGCCTGACTGGTCCAAACCGATCGATGCGGAGACGGCATCGAAGGTGGAACCGCTGGAAGAGCGAACATTACCTCCGGTAGAGAATTCAGCGCAACGTCTTGAGATGCCGGTCGAACGTATTGAAAAACCGATCGAAGCCGAAAAGTTTCTCATTCCGCGGCAGACGCCCGAGGCAGCGCTACCCACACCAGCGGATGCACCAGGCAAGCGCGCCAAGAGTCTGGCTCAGTTGAATGAGCAGTTGTCACCAAGTCGCGAGCCTCAGAAGATCGAAACACCGCAAGAGCGAGTTCAGCCTTCGGCTTCAAATTCGGAACCGGCACGTGATCTCGCTGAACCGGCACGCTTAAACCCCGCGACTTCGGCTGCGATGGCCGCTTCGAGTATTCTTCCGACCCCCGATCTTCGGCCCCAGACGACGCCTACGTCGGGCAGCGCGCTAGCAGCGGCGGAAGATCATGTGCCGATCATTGGAAACGTAAGTACCTCGGTTGACCGAGTCAAAGCACAGCAACGCGAGCGTTCGATCACGGCTGCCGGGGCCGCGCCAGCACCGATGTCAGTCGCAGTGGCTGCCTTGGATTTCAATGCAGATCGAATGTTGTCACCAACCGACTTACCCGCGTCACGTATGAGTCGCGCTGTCGGGGCAAGCCTTACTGATGACTCTAGCGCCGAAACAAGTCAGGTTAATCGCCCCGGTGTATCTGCTGGTTCGCCAGCTCGTTCATCGTTGGCTTCCGCGTCTGGCATCCCAAGCGTCGATGCTGGCTCTGCTGATCAAGCGACCTCTCGGATGAAAATCGGCCGACCTGGCTTTCCGATTCCTGCCGGAGTAGCCTCAACAACCAGTTCTGCTCTGGCGGCCGATATGGCGGCATTGGGCCAAGCGAGAGCAGGCACCACCAATCAAACAAACCAAGGTGAAGGTTCACCCGCGGAACGCATCGCCGAAAGTACCGGAGGAAGTCGAGGCGACTTGGAACTCGAACGCTCTGCAAGCCAGTCGCTTGAGAGTTCCTCGTCATTGGCCCTTAACATTGAGATGCCAGAGGGAGTCATGGGCCTGTCTAACACGCCAGCCGTTCGATCGGGTGTATCGGTCACGACGGATGCAGAACCAGCGATCGAATCGATGTCCATTCGACCGCGAGATCGCAAACGAGTCGACGTCGGTGGACCCATGGTCCCGGCTGGAACGGAGATCGCTGCGGTTGAATCGTTCCGTCGTCGAACGATGCGGACACAAGGTGGTGCAGCACCTTCGCCGATGGGTGTCGTTGGCCCAGCGACCGAAGAAGCGATCGAAAGGGGACTCGCGTTCCTCGCTTCGCGACAAGAGTCCGCAGGCAATTGGAAATTGCAGGGCCATGAAGAAAAAGTGTTGCTGCAAAGCGACACGGCGGCAACCGGATTGTGCTTGCTTTCATTCCAGGGAGCAGGCTACACGCACCAACAGCATCAGTACGCCCCGGTCGTTGCTCGAGGACTGCAAGCGATGCTTACGATGCAAAGCAAAGATGGCAACCTCTATCGCTCGGAGAATCCGGTGAGCGACCAAAATGTAGCGTTCTATTCTCACGGCATCGCAGCCCTGGCGTTATGTGAAGCGTATGGGATGACAAGAGATGAAGAACTACGCGAACCGGCACAGCGAGCGATCAATTTCATCGTTGCGACACAGCACAAAGAACGTGGCGGGTGGCGGTATCAACCTCAGGTCAGCAGTGATACCAGTGTGAGTGGCTGGATGATGATGGCTCTCAAGAGTGGCGAGTTGGCGGGTTTAAAAGTATCGGAGGATACGTATAAGGGAATCGATCGGTGGCTTGACTCTGCACAGGCGAGCCCCACCGAGGCCGATCGATATCGTTACAATCCGTTTGCCGCAAATACGCCGGCTCAGAAGCACGGTCGTGACATAACGCCGACGATGACCGCCGTTGGAATGTTGATGCGAATGTATTCGGGATGGCGCCGAGACAACAAGGAAATGAAGCTAGCGGCCGAGTACATCGGAAAGTTTCCACCGGCAATCGGCGATAAAGACGCTCCGTTAAGAGACACCTATTATTGGTACTATGCGACTCAGGTGATGTTTCACATGGGCGGCGAGCATTGGGAGAAATGGAACCAAAGTCTTAATCCGATCCTTGTGGGTAACCAGGTGAAGGCAGGTCCCCAAGCTGGAAGCTGGGACCCGAAACTTCCGGTACCGGATCGATGGAGCCCGCACGCCGGGCGGCTTTACTTAACCACGATGAACCTACTGTCGTTGGAAGTCTATTATCGCCACCTACCGATTTACGACGATGTCGCGAAATAAAAATCGCGACAAACCGGTGTTTTCTTGCCAAGATCCGATCGATCTAGTCGAACAATCTGCGACAACGGAAGAACCGTTTGCACGATCTCTGCGGAATGATGGCATCCAATGAATACCAATACAATCATTGCCGACTCTGAGAACGACATTGAGATCGACGCAGTGTTGGCCCCAAAAAGTGATGTGATTGCGATAGACGGCCAGGGCATGCCACCGCAAAGCGTACCCGCGAGGCAGTCAGTCATCAGGCGAGCCTTTGGCAGGGTTGTTCGTGCGACCCGGTTCGCTTTTGAAATCTTTTCGTTGGTGACGCTTCTCGCAGTGATGACTGCCTTGCCTCTGATTCAGCTGATCGCTTTCGGCTATTTGCTTGATGTTGCTGGCAAACTTGCATCCGGTGCAGCCGTGGGTCAGGCGATACGATGGCGAGCCGTAGCCGGGCGAATCGGAATGGCCGTGTTTGCCCTTGCATTGCTTGGTTTGCCGATTCGATTATTGACGCATTATGCGGCTGTCGCCGACGTGGTTTCTCCGGGGACGCAAGATGTGGGGTGGTTACGCCTGGGAGCCGTTGCACTGACGATTCTCGCGATGGTCCACCTTTCGTGGGCCTGGGCACGTGGCGGACGACTGGCTCATTACCTTTGGCCAGCTCCTTTGCTTTGGCTTTCGAGATTTTGGAGACCATCGACTTGGTTGTCAGCCGCTGACCGATTGATCGCGATGATTCGATCATTGGAGATTCCACGCCTGTTTTGGTTGGGGGCTCGAGGCGCGATCGGCACGTTGATCTGGTTGTTGCCTGGGACGGTTATCATTGCTGCCAATCGAAATGGCACAACAGGTTTCGCAGGATTGATTGGAGCCATTGCCTTCGTCTGCATGGGGATCGCGTTGCTGTACCTGCCGATGTTGCAAGCGAATTTTGCTGCGGAAAACAGATTTTCTGCGATCTTTGCGGTGAGACAAGTGCGGCGTGATTTTCGCGTTGCGCCATGGGCTTGGTTCGGTGCGATGTTTCTCACGCTCGTGCTGCTACCGATTCCCCTTTATCTGCTCAAGATTGAACCGCCACCTCCGGAGTTGATCTGGCTACCGACTTGGTTCTTTATCGCGTTGATGCTGCCGGCGCGCGTTGCGAGCGGTTTAGCCCTTCGCCGTGCCCGTTCAAAGCCCGAAGGAACGAGCTTTTGGGCATTCTCTTCACGCTGGATCGTTCGCCTTTTGATGCCAGCCGTGGTGGGTGTCTACTTGCTTTTTGTTTACCTTTCCCAGTACGTTTCCTGGGATGGCTTGCAAACCTGGGTTCAGCAACACGCCGTGTTGGTGCCGGTTCCGTTTGTCGGCGGATAGAACGAAAAGAACAAATCTCATGCTGCCCCGAAATATCAATATCATCATGATCGCGGTATGCATCTCGTTGCTTTGCTATGCGACTGCGGCCCGGGCAAAGAAGGCGATTTTAATCGGCGAAGCCATTCACTTGATCGACCAGTTTTACGTCGATCCGGTCGAGACGAGTGATTTGGTCGAGGCTGCGATGACTGGTCTTACGTCAAAATTAGATGAGCACAGCGAGTTCATTCCGCCGCGAATGTATGGCGTGTTTCAGGATGTGATCGAGCAAGAGTTTGCGGGCGTGGGAATCCTTGTGGAGCAACCCGTTGCGAAAAAGCCTGTTCGAGTAAAGACACCACTGGTCGGTTCACCAGCATTAGCGGCAGGAGTGCTTCCGGGTGACGAAATCTTGAAAGTGAACGGAGAAAATGTTTCCACGATGGAAATCGGCGATGTAAGCAATCGCCTGCGTGGACCGATCGGAACCGAAGTCACGATTACAGTCGGGCGATTGAACGATAACCAGGAATCAGAATCCGTTGACATCAAACTTTCGCGTCAGACAATCGAACTTGAATCGGTTGTTGGTGATCATCGAGACGATGAAAGCCGTTGGGTATTTGCGCTCCGCGATCATCCTGAGATCGCATACATCCGGCTAACGAGTTTTGGCGAGAAGACGGTCGCCGAGTTGAAACGCGTTTTGGAAACGCTCGACAATAATTTTGAGTCTTTGATCCTTGACCTTCGTGCGAACTCCGGTGGCTTACTGAATGCCGCAGTCGACATATGCGATGATTTTCTTGATGGAGGACGAATCGTTACCATCAAGCGGCGCGGTGGCGAAATTGACTCCGAGTTTGATGCGTCGCCAGGCGTTCTCGTAAGTACCGACAAACCCCTTGTCGTTTTGATTGACGGGAATTCCGCTTCGGCAAGTGAGATCGTTGCCGCATGTCTTCAAGACCATCACCGAGCGGAGATCGTCGGCTCGCGATCGTTCGGAAAGGGAACCGTGCAAAACGTCTTGTCGCTCGACTATGGTCGCAGTGCCCTGAAGCTTACCACGGCTCGATACTATCGCCCTAATGGCCACAACATTCATCGACTTCCCGATGCCAAGATCGAGGACGAATGGGGAGTCTCACCCAACGAAGAAAATACGGTGTTAATCATCGACGAGGATTATCTTGAGCTGATCCAGCAGTGGGACCGATCGACCTACCCGGTTCTGAAAAATGACGGCTCCGATGCATCGGATATGTCGCGTCCCGTTGTTAAGGACCCGCAATTAGAACGGGCAGTCGAGGTCTTAAAACGAGTTGCGAAGCCGTCGGGTGACGTCCTGAAAGCTCAAAAAGCCGCTTAGACCGCTTTTGGGAAAATAAATTCGACTTCAATCCGAACAAAGGCTTGAAATTCGTTGATGATTGGGGAGCGAGCAATTACCATCGGGGGCAATCGTCGTGTCTCTGTATCTTATATCCTGCCGATCGTTTCCGAATAGGAAATTTCCCTATGTATCGCCTTCGGTTTTTGGCCCTGGCATTGGTCGCAATGACCTATTCCTCGGCGAATGCACAAAGCAATGTTCTCGCCGAGTATTACGGTTTGGGAGTTCACGCTTACTTCAATCACGACTTGAATCAGGCATATGATCGGCTTACCAAAGCGATCGACAACGGGCTCAACGATCCTCGGGCATATTATTTTCGCGGTTTGACCAGTGTCGCTTCGGGACGCGAATACGAAGCCGAATCGGATTATCGAACCGGTGCCGAACTTGAAGCTCGAGGCAACTTTGGACCTTCAATTGGTCAATCGCTAACACGTATACAAGGCAGCCACCGCTTAGCGATCGAAGAAATGCGATTGCAAGCTCGCCTTGATTTTGCTGCAACGGCAAAGGCACGATCCGATGCTCGCTACGGCGACATCGAGGCCTCGGATTCGGAAGTTTTGCGAGAGCGACCCGCACCTCGGCAGCCAGTCGCACCACCGCCAGCCACCCCGCCGGCCGCAGAGAATCCATTTGCGAATGATTCGCCCGCGGGCGAACCAAAAGTTGAATCGAAGGATGCGCTCGAAGGAACGATGACCGATCCGTTTGCTGACGATGCGGCTCCGACCGCGCCAGGCGATGCTCCCGCACCCGCCGCAGGTGACGATCCGTTCGGTGGATCGGCAGCTCCGGCACCGGCGGACGACCCATTTGGTGGTGCGGCACCGGCTGGCGAAGCCGATCCGTTCGGTGCTGCGGACCCTTTCGGAAACTAGGCAGTGTTCTACGGCAGGTTATTGATCAGACGCTCGTTCCTTAGCGCCGTCCAAAACGGCTCTGGAATGGTCAGGGCGACGGATTGAACATGGGATGCCACGCGATCAGCACGACTGCTGCTAATCGCGACCGTGTTAACTGCTTTTGGCTGTCTGCCGAATGCACACGCCGCGTCCATGGGTGAAATGTCGAACTCTCGACAGATCGACCAAAACTGGTTTCGCCATTCAATCTTGGCAGCATCGCTAGGCACGACCGCATCGATCTTTCGGTAGTCAAAGAAGTCTCCACCTACCAAGAATCCGCCATGCAACAGGGCGGAATTGATGATACCGACGCCGTCATTTGACAATCGGTTCATGAACTCGAGAAGTTCTATCGGGTGCGAGTAGATTGTGTAACTGTTTGCAAACATGACCCAGTCGAATCGGCAGTAGTTCGACAACCACTGAATCGATTGCCAGTTCTTGGCGCCAATGCCCACCGCGGCAACCTTCCCGTCATCGCGGAGGCGCTCCAGTGCCCGATAGGCGCCAACGATGTCAGTCGTCCGTTTCTTCAGATCGCTGTCGTCCGTTGCCGCCGCAAGGTATTCGTCGGGATCGTGTACCGAAACGAGATCGGCGGCGTAAGGCGACAGGAACGCGTTGCCTTCTTCAAAGCATCTCAAGATTCCGTCATGACTAATATCCTGGACGGCATCGTGCTCAAGACCAAACCAGGCCCCAGGTTCAAACGTTGGTTCCGCCGTGATAAGCGGTGTACGCCGCCACGCAAGCTTATTGCTAATGACGACGTTTGATTTCGGGATACCGATTCGATCTAGTTCGCGACCGATCACCTCCAGTGACATTCCCGCGCCGTATTTGCCTGCGGAATCGATTACGATCGGCGGCGCGACATTCGCCACCCATTGTTCAACGATGCGAGACTTTTCTTGTGGATCAATCGCACGAAAAAGATTGCCCAAGCTGGTCGCGCCGAACACGATAGGAGGCAGCTTCAATCCGGTTTTACCGAACGGCAAACGTTGATGGGTGGGAAAGCTTTGCAATCGAATTCACTGTGGGTTAGGTTCGTCCTGCGCTAATTGCGTCTAGCTCATGCCGACGACAAGCGCGTCGAGGTGACGCCCGAAGTGATCATCAAGCACCGCTTCGTAGGTATCCAAATGGGAACGTAAAATATCCTTGACGAGCGGCCCCAGCTTGGAACTGGTAAGTACCGAACCAAAGGTGCAGTGCAAAATCTGACGCCCGGGTTTCGTGAATCCCATGCCTGCGGATACGGTGTTCCAACATTCTAGGTACTCGGCTTCAAGGACCGCATCGCTAACGTCGGCGTTCGGTACGGGCGCGTCGGCAAGCGTCGCCGAGACGTGATAGGTTGCTTTATCGGTTTCGTATCTCGCTCGACCAAAAGCAATGATCTCTCGAAACGAGGCGGGATCATGTTTCGCAACCACTCGCAGGGCTTCCAGGTAGCTAGTCCCGGCGGTCTTCACATGAAATAGCCCCTTGGTTGCTTTGGCCAGAGCCGTGTAAATCGAAACTTTATCGCTTCCAGAATGGAGGCTTAGCTTATAAGGTCCAAGTGACTTTGCGATCGCGGCGTGATCGGCCAGAGATTTTTCGAGTGCCGTATGATTTCCTTTATAGTCAACGCCCTTCTCGAAATCGCCGATAAATCGCGGTGCAAGACTGACCAGTTTCATTCCCGCCTGGAGACATTGATCGGCAATGATGTAGTGTTCGGCAAGGGCTGTCGGCTGATCGGTTTCATCGACCGATAACTCAATTTCATAGTCACGACCGCTCGTTCGATGAACCGTGTCGATGTGCTTAGCAAGCGAAATCGTTTGTTCAATTGCCTTGCCGTACTTGACCGCAGCGCGCATGCATGCGAGCTCATTGAGGTCGATCGTGGTACCAGTCGAAAGTCCGACCGAGCGCCCTCGGTAGTCATCGAACCAGCTTGTATCCGATGCAATCCGTGCGAAATGATCTCGAACCGTTGCTTCGTCATAGTGATCGGCTTTTTGATCGACATTTCCAGAAGGATCGATCGTAAAGAAGGTGAAGCCGACGGCCGCCGTCACATCGACATCGTCAGGCGTCTTTAAGTGATCAGCGTCTGCGCCTATCGGTCCGGTCCAGCCGGCAGCCTGCGCACCACGCATCGCGTCATCCATGACTTGCTGTGGTGTACGCGATGTTCGTGCCATTTCGCGAATTGACTGCTGAGGGAATATCGGCGCAATTCCACTGCCACTTCGTTTCATTGCCGCAACGTGACCGGCAGTCGCAAAGCCAATCCGATCACCAAATCCAAAGCTGGGGGCAAGGCCAAGAGTCGAGGGCATTAGAGGTTTGTCAATCGAGTGTTGAGAGGAGAGCCATAGAAGACCTGGAGTTTAGTATGCGATATCATCCGTATCTACTCCTGTTACGTTATGCACGTTTCTAACTGGCGGCTCATTCATCGCGAACTTGTCATGAAAATCGAACGTATTTTTGCCCACCGTGTCGAATTGCCCTTGGTCGAGGGATCTTATAAGTGGTCCGGCGGAAAATCGGTTTCGGTGTTCGACAGCACCATCATCGGCATAGAGATCGACGGCGGACTGGTCGGCTTTGGTGAGGTGTGCCCGTTGGGGCCGTTTTATTTGCCGGCCTATGCCGAAGGCGTTGCAATGTCCTATTCTTTCTCTCCCATCACACCCTTGGCCGCGATCATGTAAGGATGTGTCTCCGCAACATCGACTTCAAGTCGGCT
>Ga0105045_10005531_pt1 | contig 11130 bp, 6 predicted proteins | sample MAT02_FD_78089 | JGI IMG/M metagenome (GOLD analysis project Ga0105045, IMG submission 78089) | Freshwater microbial communities from Lake Fryxell liftoff mats and glacier meltwater in Antarctica - MAT-02 (megahit assembly) | ecosystem: Environmental > Aquatic > Freshwater > Ice > Liftoff... | reverse complement strand
GTAGGGGCCTTCCTTCGCCTCATCTTGGAAGCTGATTGGATTAAGCCTCCGGCAAAGCCGCCGCCAGCGCCTCGACCCGTTCTTTCGAGGCCAGGACATCCTCCGGCTTAACCCGCGGGCTCAGTTCGAGCACGAGCTCATGTTCCGGCCGCCAAAACTCGCTGACCATCTTGAAGTCGATGTGGCCGGATCCGACGGGCTGGTGATCCTGTCCCTGGGCACTTACATCGTGAAGGTGAAAGCCGATCAGCTTGGAGGCGTTCTGCACCAAATGGGCCCGTTGGTCCAGCAGCCCCATCGTTTGCTTGATGTCCGCATGACCGGTGTCGTGCCAATAGCCCGCCGGGTTTCCGTTCGGCAGACCCGCGAGGAACTCCGCGTAATCGGCATCGACGGGCAACTCCTCGAATTTTTCGCGATTCTCGAACCCCAACTTCACGTTCTTCGCCGCCGCGTAATCGAAAATCTCCCGCATGCTCGCCTGCGTCTGCGCCCAAAACGGCTTCATCCGCTTCCGCAGCTTCTCCACGCACTTCGCCCGCAACGCCGCATACTTCGGGTCGCCGTCGCGGCCGGCATCGGGGTGAACGCCGAGGTAGTCATGGATCTTCCGCGCCGGATTGCCCCAGAAAAACGAGACGCTTCCGAGATGGCAGACCAACACCCGCGCCTTCACCTGAGCCGTAAAATCGATCGAGCGTTTCGTGTGGCGCAGCCACTGGTCGTGCTCGCGATAGTCGACCGACGAGGGTTCAAACAAGTTCGGCGCCGCCTGCGTGATGCCGGTGGGCAACGGACAAAAATTATGCGTCGAACCGTTCGTCACGATACCTTCCTCAACCGCGCGGAGAATCCCGGGGACCAAGACGATCCTGACGCCGTGACTCAACTCGACCCGGCCAAAACCGAGGCCCGCCATCTCTTTGAGCATCTCGTAGCCATCCTGATGGCGGTGGGAGCACCAGCAGCTCGAAAGCGAAAACGAAAAACGCACGGCCGCGAGACGACCCAAATGACCATCAACTTGCACGAAAAAAAGCCGCCTGCCGAAAAAATCGGCCGGCGGCAAATCAGATCGGGCAGTTCCGATGCTTAGTCGGCGTGACGGCGGCGGAGCATGGCGGTGAAGGCCATGACCTTGGTTTTCCGGCGGCGCTTCTCGCAGGGCTTCTCGAAGTAACGCTTCGCACGGGTGCCCTTGATGATGTTCTCGCGCTCGAGCTTCTTTTTCATGCGACGGATCGCGCGGTCGATGGGCTCGTTCTTACGGATTTTGATTTCGATGGGCATGCTCGGGAGGCGGTTGGTGAAAGGGAAAGGGAGGAAACAAGCCGGGACGTCGCTCGCCCGTCAATGGCTTTTTTCCACGTCGGCACGCGGTCGTTTGCGGCCTCCGCACACCCCGATTTCGGCCTTTCGCCTTGCGCGTTTCCCCTCCCCGCCTTGCCTTCGCCTTCGTGTCGTCCGCCGATCAGAACTTTGTCCATCTCCACGTCCATTCGGACTACAGCCTCTTGGACGGCGCCTGCCGGATCGACCGCCTTATGGACCGCGCCGTCGCCCTCGGGATGCCGGCCATCGCGCTCACCGACCACGGCAATCTTTTCGGCGCGATCGACTTCTACAGCACCGCCAAGGCCAAGGGCATCAAGCCCCTCGTCGGCTGCGAGCTTTACCTCGTCACCACCTCCCGGCTCGAAAAACACGGCCGCTCCGACGACGACGGCAAGAGCATCTTCCACCTCGGCCTGCTCGCGAAAAACCTCACCGGCTACCAAAACCTCCTCAAACTCGTCTCCGACGCCCACCTCAAGGGCTTCTACTACAAGCCCCGCACCGATCTCGAAACCCTCGCCAAATACGCGCCCGGTCTGATCGGTTTCACCGGCTGCCTCGCCTCTCTCGTCCCGCAGCACCTGCTCCATGATCGCGAGGACGAAGCCCGCAAGGCCTGTGCCCGCTTCGTCGATATCTTCGGCCGCGAAAACTACTTCGTCGAAATCCAAGACCACGGAATCCCCGAGCAGAAGAAAATCATCCCCGGCCTCCTCAAGCTCGCCGAGGAGTTCGACCTGAAGGTCATCGCCTCGAACGACGTCCACTACGTCAACTCCTCCGACTCCGGCCCGCACGATGCGATGCTCTGCATCCAGACTGGCGCCAAGATCGAGGAGGAGAAACGCATGAAGTTCACGGGCCACGAGTTTTACCTCAAGTCCCGCGCCGAGATGGAGAAACTCTTCGTCGAGATTCCCGAATCCATCACCAACACCCAACTCGTCGCCGAGATGTGCGACCTCACGATTCCCTTTCCCAAGGGCAGCGAGCGTTACCCGAAATACCCCCTCCCCATCGAGGTCTCGTCCAAAATGGACCGTTCCGGCTACCTGAAGGACCTGTGTATCGCCGGCCTCCGCCGCCGCTACGGGCTCGACTACCACGCACCCGGACAACACCCCGATCCTGTCCTTGGACAAACCCTCGTCGACCGCCTCGATTTCGAGCTGACCATCATCGGCAAGACCGGTTTTATCGACTACTTCCTCGTCGTCTGGGACTTCATCGACTGGGCCCGCAAACACGACATCCCCGTCGGCCCCGGCCGCGGCTCCGGCGCCGGCTGCCTCGTAGCCTACCTCCTCGCGATCACCAATCTCGACCCGCTCCGCTTCAAGCTGCTCTTCGAACGTTTCCTCAATCCCGAGCGCGTCTCCCCGCCCGACTTCGACATCGACTTCTGCATGCGGCGCCGCGGCGAGGTCATCGACTACGTCCGCGGGAAATACGGCAAGGACTGCGTCGCCAACATCATCACTTACGGCACCCTCGGCGCCAAGATGGTCATCCGCGACATCTCGCGCGTCCACAACCTCGCCTACGCCGACGCCGACCGCCTCGCGAAGATGATCCCCGACGAGCTCAACATGACGCTCGAGGACGCCCTGATCAAATCCGCCGAGCTCCGCGACGAGGTCGCCCGCAACCCCGTCGCCAAAAAAATCATGGACCAGGCACGCGTCCTCGAGGGCATGGTGCGCAACACCGGCAAACACGCCGCCGGCATCATCATCACCGACCGCCCCCTCGACGAATTTGTCCCCCTCACGTTGCAGGAGGAGGACGTCACCGTGCAGTTCGACATGAACGCCGTCGGCAAACTCGGCCTGCTCAAAATGGACTTCCTCGGCCTGAAGACGCTCACCGTCATCGCCGACGCCGTGGACAACATCCGCCGCACCGCCGACCCGAAGTTCGACATCGAGACCATCCCGCTCGAGGACGCGAAGACCTTCGCCCTCCTCAACTCCGGCCGCACCACCGGAGTGTTCCAGCTCGAATCCGGCGGGATGCAAAACCTCTGCCGCCAGATCAGCCTCTCCACCATCGACGAGATCGTCGCCCTCATCGCGCTCTATCGTCCCGGCCCGATGGAATGGATTCCCGACTACGTGCGCGGCAAAAAAGACCCCTCGACCGTCACCTATCCGCACAAGCTCCTCGAAGAAGTCTGCCGCGAGACCTACGGCGTGATGGTCTATCAGGAGCAGGTCATGGAGGCCGCCAAGATCGTCGCCGGTTACACCCTCGGCGGCGCCGACATGCTTCGCCGCGCCATGGGCAAGAAAGACGCCGGGGCCATGGCCGAGGAGCGCGCCAAGTTCGTCGAAGGCGCGAAGCGCGTGAACGACATCGAGGAAAAAACCGCCGACTCGATCTTCGACATCCTCAACAAATTCGCCGGTTACGGCTTCAACAAATCCCACTCCGCCGCCTACGCGATCCTCAGCTACCAGACCGGTTTCCTGAAGGCCAACTACCCCGTGCAGTTCATGGCCGCGATGCTCAGCTCCGAGCTCGGCAACTCCGAAAAAGTCTCCCACTTCGTCGCCGAGTGCGAAGCCATGGGGCTGAAGGTCCTCGGCCCCGACGTGAACGAGTCCCGCGAGATGTTCACGCCTGTCTTCCGGAAGAAAGCTGAGAGCCAAGAGCTCAGAGCCCAGAGCCAAGCCTCCGAACCCTCAGCTCTCAGCTCTCAACTCTCAGCTTCCCGCGGAGGCGAAGCCACCGCCGGCATCCGCTTCGGCCTCGCCGGTGTCAAAGGCGTGGGCGAACTCGCCGCACAGAAAATCATCGCCGAGCGCGACGCCCACGGAGCCTTCGCCTCGTTCGAGGATTTTTGCTCACGTGTGGACGGCCGCGCCATCAACAAGCGCGTCCTCGAGCACCTCACCAAGACCGGGGCCTTCGATTTCAGCGGGGCCTCGCGCAAGCGACTCTTCGACAGCATCGACGGCGCGATGGCCACCGCCGCCAACCACGCCCGCGACAAAGCCGCCGGCCAGCACAGCTTCCTCGACATGCTCGCCGAGCCTGCCGCTCCACCTTTCGGAACTCAAAACCCAAAACCTGAAACCCAAAACCCCTCCGCCGCGGCGGCGGATTTCACCTCCGCCGAGCGTCTCGTCTTTGAAAAAGAGCTCCTCGGCTTCTACGTCACCGGCCATCCGATGAACGTCTACGGCGGCATCACCGAAGCCCTCGACACCTACGCCGTCGACGACCTCCTCAAGCAAGGCGACCGCGTCGAATTCCGCCTCGCCGGCATCGTCAGCAACATCGTCAAACGCCTCTCGAAAAAAGATAATCGCCCGTGGGCGGCCTTCACCCTCGCCACCAAAAACGCATCCGTCGCGCTCAACCTCTTCGCCGACGGCTACGCGGCCTACGGCGCCATCCTCGCCGAAAACGCCCCCGTCCTCGTCCTCGGCAACATCATCACCGGCACCGAGGGCCCGCGCATCAACGTCAAGGAGTGCTACCCGCTCGACAACGAGGTCCCGCGCCTGGTGAAGAAAGTCACCTGGCTCGTCCACCCCTCTCACCCCGAGTTGCCCGCCTTCCTCCGGCTCCTGCGCGAGACCCTCAACCGCCAGACCGGTGAGACCCGCGTCGAGTTCGCGTTCCTCTTCGAACACCGGGTCGCACCCTACGCCGAGGCCAGCACCGCGCTGACTTGGAAACTCAACGGCGCGACCTTCCAATCGCTCCGCGCCCACCCCGCCGTCGCCGGCGTGCAGATCCAGACCCGCGCCCTCGAACTCAAAGCGGACCGCCGCTGGTCGAAGAAGGCGTGATTCCGGCCTCCGGGAAATAACGTTTCCCCTTTTCGCCACTTTCGTGTGTTTCGTGGTCGCACATGATCGACCAGGCCCTGCTCAACCACGCCGCCGGCGTGCTCAAAACCATCTCCGCTGACCAGCGCGCCGACACCGCCCTGCGTTTCTACTTCGAGACGCACCGCTACCTCCAGCCCCCGGCCCGCCGCATCGTCAGCCGCACCGTTTTCATCTACTTCCGCTGGTTTCAATGGCTCGACGAAAAAGCTTCCCCGCAAAAACGCCTCGAGCAGGCCGTCGCCTTGCAGGAGCGTTTCACCGCCGATCCGAAATCGATCAAGCCCGAGGCCCTCGCCGTTCTCGCCGTGCCCGCGTGGCTTAAGACCGAGTTCGACGTCACGCCCGACTACCTCCGCCAGATCCAGCGCGATCCCGCGCTCTGGCTCCGCGCCCGCCCCGGTCGCGCCGCCAGCCTCGCCAAGTCGCTCTTCATCGCCGAAACCACCCCGCACGCCCCCGACGCCGTCCTCTTCAAGGGCACGCAGGACCTCTTCAAGTCGGAGCAGTTCAAGAACGGCGAATTTGAAATCCAAGACCTCGCCTCCCAACTCGTGGGCGTCGCCGCCGCTCCGCAGCCCGGGGAAACCTGGTGGGATGCCTGCGCCGGCGAGGGCGGCAAGACCCTCCACCTCGCCGATCTCATGTTCAACAAGGGCCTCGTCTGGGCCACCGACCGGCACGAAAAGCGCATCGAGACTCTCCGCCGCCGCGCCGCCCGCGCCAAACTTTTCAACTACCGCGTCGCCTTCTGGGACGGCTCCGCGAAGCTCCCCACCAAGGCCAAGTTCGACGGTATTTTGCTCGACGCCCCGTGCAGCGGCGTCGGCACCTGGCAGCGCAACCCCCACGCCCGCTGGACCACCACGCCCGATGACGTCGCCGAGCTCGCCGTGACCCAGCTCGCGATGCTGAACCACCTCGCCGGCTCTCTGAAACCCGGCGGCCGCCTCGTCTACTCCGTGTGCACTGTCACCCGCAGCGAGACCACGGCCGTCGCCGACGCCTTCTCGGCCGCGCACCCCGAACTCGAGCCGCTCCCGCTCGCGGCGCTCAAATCCCCGCATGCGGCCCTCCTGCTCCAACCCCACGAGCTCGACGCCAACGGGATGTTCATCGCGACGTGGCGACGAAAAAAATAACCGCCGCCACGGTCCGCGCCGATTTCAACGACCCCGTCGCGGTCGTCCACTACGCCCGCGCCGCCCACTTCATGGGACTCTGGGCCTCGGAACGCGTCCTCATCGAGCGCTACTTCACCGATCTCGCCGCGCCGCTCCTCGAAGCCGGCTGCGGCGCCGGTCGCGCGACCGTCGGCCTCTGGGAAGCAGGCTATCACAATCTCACGGCCTTTGATTTTGCCCGCGAGCTTCTCGACCAGGCCCGCAGTCTCGCCACCGCACGTGGAGCTACCGCGATCCGCTTCCTCCACGCCGACGCCACCAAGCTCTCCGCGCCCAACTCCCGGCTCTCGCCTCCCTACGGCGGCGCGCTCTTTCTTTTCAACGGCCTCATGCAGATCCCCGGCCGCGCCCGACGCCGCGCCGCCCTCCGCGAACTCCACCGTGTCTGCCTGCCCGGTGCGCCGCTCCTCATCACGACCCACGACCGCGATCAAACCCAAGTCGAACGCGCGCTCTGGCGACTGGAAGCCCTCCGCTGGGAACGCGGCGAACAGGACCCGCGCCTCGTCGAGTTCGGCGACCGCTACTTTGAGGAGGCCGGCACCGGCCGCACCTTTATGCACCTGCCCGACCGCGCCGAGATCCTCGGGGATTTCGCCGCCACCGGCTGGACCCACGCCTTTGACGCCCTCCGTAAAACCCTTGGAAAGGAATCCCGCGCCGTCCGTGATTTTTCCGACGAGTGCCGCTTTTGGGTGGCGCACCGCTCCGCTTAGTGTGGCCCGCGCTACGCCATCCCGCCCTTGCTCCGCCGGAGGAGCCGGATCACGGTCGCAGTCCTTTCCCATGTCCGCTCCGTTCGCACGAAAGCATCGGTCCATATCCTCGGCCCGCCCGGCATGAGCACCGCCGAATTTTTCGTCCTCGGCGTCACCCACCAACGCGCGCCGCTCGTCGTGCGGGAGCTCCTCGCGTTTGACGAGGCCGAGGTCGCGGAGTTGCACGGCAAGATGGCCAAGCTGCGCGGCCTGCGCGAACTGGTCATTCTCGGGACTTGCAACCGCGTCGAATTCTACGGCGTGGCGGAGACGCCCGCGGCGATCGCCCGGCTCGAGGCCGCCTTCTGCGCCAACCGACGGTTCGCGCCCGAAGCATTCGAGGCCTTGAGCTTCGAACTCACCGGCGCCGCCGCCGTCCAGCATCTCTGCGAGGTGGCCGCCGGGCTGGATTCCCAGATCGTCGGCGAGACGGAAATCTTCGGTCAGGTGAAGGCTGCTTTCGCCGCAGGCGAAGCCCGGCGCACGGTCGGGCCCGGGTTGCAGCGCATTTTCCAAAAGGCTTTTCAGACGGCGAAACACGTCCGCACCCACACCGGCATCGGGCGGGGTTCAATGAGCGCCGCCAACATCGCCGTCGAGCTTGCGCGGAAGGCTTTCGGCGATTTGAGCACCGCCCGGATTCTGCTGCTCGGGGCCGGCGACATCGGCGAGAAAACCGCCCGCGCCTTCCGACGCAGCGGAGCCGCCACCATCGCCGTCGCCAGCCGGCGACTCGCCCCTGCCCGCGCTTTGGCCGCGGCCCTCGGCGCCGAAGCGGTGCCGTTGCCGCAGGTTCGGGCGCGGCTGGCCGATTTCGACATCGTCGTCGGATCGACCGCCGCCGCCCATGCCGTCGTGTCGGTCGCCGCCGCCGCCGCCGCGATCTATCGCCGGCCGCAGCGGCCTTTGTTTTTCATCGACCTCGCGCTCCCCCGGGATATCGCCCCGGGCGTCGCGGAATTGGCCAACGTTTTCCTCTACAACCTCGACGACATCGCGACGATCGCCGCGCGCCATCAGGCGTCGCGCACCGCCGAGGTCGCCCGCGCCCGGGCCATTATTGCTGAACGCGCCGAGTCCCTGTGGCGGGATGCCGCGACGAGACTTGATCGGCTGACCGACGGAGCCGCGCGATCCGGAATCTAGCGTCGCTGCGCCTGCCGCCGGTATCAGCGGCCGGCGATCGCGGTCCGCGCCCGCTCCAGCGCGGCGGACAGCTCCGCGGTCTTGATCGGCTTGCTGATATAGTCGTCCATCCCCGCTGCCAGGCAGTTTTCCCGGTCGCCCTGCATGGCATTGGCCGTGAGCGCGATGATCCAGGGGCGATCCTTTGCGAGCGGGTGCGTGGCGAAGATCGCGCGGGTCGCGGCGAGACCGTCCATCTCGGGCATCTGCACATCCATGAGCACGATGTCGTAAGGCTGACGCTCCACCGCCGCCACCGCCTCCCGGCCATTGCCCGCGACATCGGCGCGGTAGCCGAGACTGCGGAGCATGTGCAACGCGACGCGCTGGTTCACGGCGTTGTCCTCGGCGAGGAGCACCCGTTCGTGCAATTGAAAGTCTGCCGCCGGCAGCGAGGTGACGGGGAACGGTTGGGCCGAGGCCACGGAGGCGCCTTCGCCGGCGAAGAGTCCGGCCAAGGCGGCGGAAATCTGCTCGGGCTTGGCCGGCTTCACCAGGCAACCGGCGAAGAGCCGGGCCTCGACGCCGGGATCGCGCTGCCCGAGCGACGAGAGGAGGAGCAAGGGCAACTGACGCTCGTCGCGCAGCGCGCGCAACTCCCGGGCGAGCATCACGCCGTCCATCTCGGGCATATGCATATCGAGGATGCCGGCATCGAACTTCTCGCCGCTCCGCACCCAACGGAGGGCCTCGGCGCCGGACTCGGCCGCCCGGGGCGCCATTCCCCAAGAGCGGGCCAGCGTCGTCAGGATGCGTCGGTTGGTGGCGTTGTCGTCGACGATCAGCAGGGTCTTTCCCGCCAAGTGCGGAAATCCCGCAGCCTGGTAGGGCCTCGGCTTGCTGGGCAGCGCGTCGACGACGATGCTGAAACGGAAGGTCGAGCCGCGGCCGGGCTCGCTCTCGACGCTCATCGTCCCGCCCATCAGCTCGGCAAGGCGCTTGCTGATCGCGAGCCCCAGCCCCGTGCCGCCAAACCTGCGCGTCGTCGAGGAATCGACCTGCGAGAACGACTGAAAAAGCCGGTCGAGGCCTTCCTTCGGGATGCCGATGCCCGTATCGGTGATGGCAAAGGCGAGCTCGGTCCGTCCGTCGCGCACCTGCGCGCCGACCGACAGCACGACCTCGCCGGCGGCGGTGAACTTCAGGGCGTTGCCCAGCAGGTTGACCAGCACCTGCCGTAGTCGGGTCACGTCGCCGACCACCTCTCCGGGCACTCCGTCGGCGATCTCGTAGAGGAGATCGAGGTGTTTCTCCACGGCCTCGCCGGCCAGTAGGTCGAGCACGGCTTCGACGCATTCGCGCACGCCGAAGGGCGCGTGCTCCAGGTCGAACTTCCCGGCCTCGATCTTCGAGAAGTCGAGGATGTCGTTGATGATGGTGAGCAGCGCGTCGCCGCTGAAGCGCACGGTCTCGGCATACTCGCGCTGTTCGCCGGTGAGCCGAGTGTCGAGCAGCAGGCTGGTCATGCCGATGATGCCGTTCATCGGGGTGCGGATCTCGTGACTCATCATCGCGAGGAACTGGCTTTTCGCGACGTTGGCGGCCTCGGCGGCCTCCTTGGCCGCGCGCAGTTCGTCCGCCTGCTTTTTCTGGCCCGTGATGTCCACCGTAGTGCCGACCTCCTGCAGGATCGAGCCGTCGGCCGCGCGATACACCTGCACGGTCAGGATGATCCAGACCGTCTGTCCGTCGGGGCGGAAATAGCGCTTCACCATATCGAATCGGTCGGCGGCCCCGCTCGTGAGGGCGGCGTAGTGTTTGGTCTGGAGCTCGTAGTCGTCCGGGTGGCTGATCGCCTTGAAGTCGTCTGCGGTTATGGCTGAGCCGCGGACGAGGCCGGAAATCCGGTAAAAGCCGTCGTTCAATTGATAGACCGGGTCCGTGCCGTTTTTGGTCCAGGCGACGCCGATGGGCAGGGCGTTGAGGATGAAGCGCAGCTCGGCCTCGCGGCGCAACAACTCGTCGCCCGCCTGCTTCATTCCGGTGATATCGAGCACCGTGGTGAGAAATTCTTCGCTGCCGTCGGGGAAGGCCCGGCGCTGCGTCGCGAAGCTCACCCAGACCGTGCGCCCGTCGCGCCGCACATAGCGCTTGTCCAGCGCCAGTGAATTCACGCGGCCGGCAAGCAGCTCGGCGTTGAGCTCCGCTTGGCGCGGCCGGTCCTCGGGATGGGTCAGAGCCGTAAAAATCCCCGGGGTTTCCGCCTCGCTCCGGGTCAAGCCGCAGATCGCGAGATATGCCTCGTTGATCAGCAGCGAGAAGGTGCCGTCGCCGTGCTTGGTGCGGAGAGAGATTCCGATGGTCGCACCCTCGAAAATCAGCCGCAACTGCGCTTCCTTCCGCGCCAAATCTTCCTGCGCCCGTTTGCGCGCGGTGATATCGAGCATAAGCGAGATGTGCCCGACCACGGCGCCGCCCGGCTCCTCCAGTGTCTGTAACTCCAGCTCCACCCAAACCTCGCGGCCGTCCTTGGCGTAGTTGAGGACCTCTCCCTGAAACGTGCGTTCTGCGCGGTCGATCTCAGCGGCGGTCGCGGGGTCCGTGCGGGGCCCGCGGAGAAAATCGCCCGGGCGTCGTCCGCGCACCTCCGCGAGGGTGTAGCCGAAGACGCGGGTGAAACTCTCGTTGATCCATTCGATCCGCCACGACGCATCGGTGAGGAGGACGGCGTTGCTCGTGCGGCCCGCGACGAGCGCGAGGCGACGGGCCTCCGCCTCGCTGCGCCGCAGGCTGGCCGTCATGCGGTCGGCGAGGTGGATGGCGCGGACGCGGGCGTTGGTGAGCGACCACACCGCCGCCGCGACCAACACGCTGAGGAAGCCGCCCGCG
>Ga0105045_10005530_pt1 | contig 11131 bp, 8 predicted proteins | sample MAT02_FD_78089 | JGI IMG/M metagenome (GOLD analysis project Ga0105045, IMG submission 78089) | Freshwater microbial communities from Lake Fryxell liftoff mats and glacier meltwater in Antarctica - MAT-02 (megahit assembly) | ecosystem: Environmental > Aquatic > Freshwater > Ice > Liftoff... | reverse complement strand
GGTTGCCCACCTCGTCGAGCCCGATCCGGCGGCTAAAGAACGGCTGGATGCGCATGGCTCCCCCGACCAGGTTATCGGCAGGGGCCAGCCCAGCGTCAAATAAACTAGCATTTTCCAAGAAAAATTGCCGCCTTTCGGGAAAAAAAACTGAAAACCGCGTGGCATTGTTAACCTGGCGATCGGCATCTGCCTGGGCAAAATCGGTGTTGAGCGTCAGATCCAGCACGGTGTTGGGGTTGATGGCCCACTTGACCTCCCCGCCAATCTTGTGGTTCACTTGGCGATCATAGCCCACATCGGTGCCGTTGAACCGGTCATAAGCACTCAAAAAATAGGGCTGTACCCGGATGTTGGGCCGGGGTGGGGGTGGCTGGATGTCTTTTAGGAGGCCGGCGTATTCCATGCGCTGCGCACTAAAAGCGCGGGGATAGGGCGACCAGCCGGTCAGCTCATTGGTTTTGCGGCGGTTGCGAAAAAAATTGATCCCCCAAGATTGCCCCGCCTCGCTGTTACGGGGGTAGCGCAGGGTCTGCCACGGAATGGCGATTTCGGCCACCCAGCCGGAGTCGGCGCGGTGCGTGCGTACCCGCCACAGCCCGTCCCAGTCGGTGTCATATCGCCGATCGTCAAACGATAGCAGATCCCGCTGGGTAGCGTAGGGATTGGTCATAAACACCATCGCATTGCGTTTGTCGTTGAAGGCATCGATCGAAACCCCGAAAAAATCGTGGGACTGGAAATCAAAATCGCGCCTAAAGTCCGGGCTGCGGAGGGCTTTGCGGCCCAGAGAGTCTTTGGCAAAGACGGCCAAATACAAAAAGTTGCGGTTGTAGAGCAGCCTCACTTCGGTCTGCTGATTGGCTGGCTGGCCCTGAAAAGGCTCCACCTGCACGAAATTGGTGATTGGCTTGGCCAGTTTCCATTCATCCTCCGTCAAATAACCATCGACGAACACGTTCCGTTTGATTTCAGTGGCCCGGACTTCCCGGCGGATCGAGTCGGCTTTAAATACGTCTTGGGCAAAAAGTGACGTGCTCCAAAAAAGCAAGTTGAAGCTGAGAATGGCAAAACGTTGCATGGGTTGAACGAATGGGGAGAATAGCTGTACTGACAGGTTCAAAAAAGAAACTGCTGGTGCAATCGGGCAGGCCACTGGCCGTGAGTTGAGTTGATAATGCGTTGTAGGGCGCAAAAGTAGGAAAAAACCGGAAAAATGCGCAAGCCGCTTCCCGGTGGCAGGGCTTTTGCGCCAAAACAACAACTCGTTGATTGTCAATAAATTAAATTCGTATTTTTAACGACTTAATGATGGTAATTTATTCATAATTAAGTATTTACAATTTTTTGGTGCGGCAATGCTATCCCGGTGGCCTAAATTGCCAAGTCCGGTTTTTTTGCCAAAAATAGCGCAAGGCCATCAGCATGAACCCACTGCCAAGCAGGGAGACGACGTAGCTGGAAGTAATGAAAAAGTCCAGCCAACCAACTTGCGATTGGCCAAAATTTTTGTAAAACAACACCCCAATACTGCCCAGATACCCAACCGAATCGGCTAGATAAATCAAAAAGCCAACATTGCTCACATAGCGAAAAGTGGCAATGAGGCGGTCAAACAAAATGCTGTTGAACTGCACATAGCCCAAGTATAGCCCCAACCCGACCAGTCCGAACCACCAAACGGGGGAAAGCCAGCCACGCTGAAAAGCCAACGTGCTGAGCCCGACCAAGGCAAAACCAGTGATAACAATGCAAAAATTGATCATAGTGGCCCGGTGGTTGTTTTTGATCAACATCATCAAGCTGATGACCAACAGCACCCCAAGGGCAATCGGGGTTTCGGTCAGGGTAAAAAGCTGCGACTGGCCGCCATAGCCCAGGGCCAGCAAAACCTCGGTGGCAAAATTGTCCCGAAAATCCCGGTAGGCCGTCAGCAGTACATACGCCAAAATGAGCAGCACCAGCCCCGGGAAAAAGGTGCGGAGGAATTGCCAGCGCTGGGCCGCGCTCATGGGTGCGCGCTTGGTGCGCAGGGCTTCATCTTCGGCCGTGGGCGGGGGCAGTTGATCCAGTAAATAGACCAGCCCCACCAGTGGCAGGGCAAACAGGCCGGCCACCGTCAGCGGCATCCAGAACTCAGAAATGCCCCAAGCCTGCATCACCCACAGGCCCATGCTTTTGGACAGGCCCGAAGAAAAGATGAAACCAGCCGAAAGCCCAGCGGTGAGCACCTCGGTGGAGCGGCGGCCCTCCAAATAGCCCAGCATAAAGCCCCATCCCATGCCCAGCGGCAACCCGTTGAGGAACAGAAACACAATGTTGTAAGGCACTGGCACCAAGGCAAAGCCCGCCAAGGCTGCCCCGGCCGCGCCGGCCATGATCAAAATGCCAATGGCCCGCTTTTCGCCCGACATTTCCGAAATTACCTTGACCCCGATCCATTTGGAAATCATATAGCCGACCACTTGGGCCGTAATCAGCCAAATTTTATAGTCAATACCAGCAAATTGTAGGCCCGTAAAAGTGGCGGCGGTGAAAGGTTTGCGGAAAGCAAAGATGCAAGTGTAGGCACTGGCCGCCACCAACGAGGCATACAGCGCGAAAACCACGGGGCTGGCCCGGGACAGCCAAGCGGTGAGGGTAGCATTTTTCATGCGGAAAGGTAAGCAGAAAATTTGCTGGCTGGGTGGCCTGCTCATTTCTGGCCCTCCGCCCCGGCTCTGCTTGCCTGATTCGAGTATTTTTATCGGGCCAACCAACCAAAACCGGCCTAACTTTGTAACTTTATTTACTGGAACAGAACGCGCCTCGGTATTGGCTACATTCGGTTCATTGCAAACTAAGACGATACGAATCCGGCCCAAGTGGAGGACAGCGAATTAACACATATCATCCAGGGGTGCTTAAAGGAAAAGCGTGAGAGCCAAAAGCTTCTCTATGAGAAGTTTTATGGCTATGGAATGAGCTTCTGTTTGCGATACTCCAAAAACATGGATGATGCAGTTGAGATTTTGAACGACGGTTTTTTGAAGGTATTCAATAACTTGAAAACGTTTGATTTGGATAGGCCGTTCAAACCGTGGTTCAAACGGATCGTGATCAATACAGCCATTAACCACTTGAAGAAAAACGAAAAGTATATGAACAACGAGCGGCTAGACGGGGTGGAACAGCCCTTTGCCATGGAAAACATCCTTAGCAAGATTGGTTACGACGAAGTGCTGCTGATGATCCAAAAGTTGTCTAATGCCTATCGGACAGTGTTCAACCTGTACGTTATCGATGGCTACAAGCACGAGGAGATTGCCAATATGCTCGGGATCAGCGTGGGGACTTCCAAGTCCAACTTGTCCAAGGCACGGGAGAAATTACAAGGAATGGTGAAAGAAAAGTTGGGTTCAAACTATGTATAATTTTTCGGACGACGAACTGGACGCATTTTTCCAAAAAGCCACGGAGAGCAACAAATTGGGGTTCAATAATGGGGCTTGGCAGAAAATGGAACAAAAACTCGACAGGCAAAAGCGGTTGCGCTTCCTGTTCTGGGGATGTTCTGGTGCGTCCATTCTGGTAACTTTGGTGGCCGGCTTAATCTGGTGGGGGGCGTTTCGCTCTGGTCAGCCCGCCTCCGATATGACCGACATCACTCCGCCGCAAGTGAGCGGACAGTTGTCTGTGCAGGGCGGCCAATCAGCCATTCGCAATGGGCAAGCAGAGCCCATTGATGTGCGCAATGGGGCAACCGGCCCCGATTCATCGGCCCACGGTGCCGAACCTACAATTGAACGATTGAAGTCCCCCGGCGGAAAAATAGGAACGACCGATCAGTCCAGTTCAAAAAATTCAATCAAAACCGATCAGCAAACCATCGGATCAGTCAAGAAATCATTACGTCAATTAAATCGGTTAAATGGGAACAAGCGCCCGGCAGTGGTACAGACCACGGCGCAGCTAGAAGTTCCCCCTGTTTTGTCTGTACCAAACCCTCAAGTTGTGTTCGACCAGCTAAATTATCTGAGCCAACTACCACTTTTACCAATGCCGTCGCCCAAATTACTGGCGATCAGCGTCACTGGACCACCGGTCGAGCCCATTATATCCACGGTGGAGCCAGTGGCCGTTATTGCCACAACCTCACTGCCCCGGTTGGCAGTGGGGTTGCTGGTCTCCCCAGATTTGAGCTACACCGACATGGGGGATGTGGGCTCGCCCGGCTTCAAGTTTGGCTTGGAGACCGAACTCCGCCTGACCCGCAGCTTGAGCGTGGCCACTGGCCTGATCTACTCCCAAATGCGCTATCAAACTGCCCCAGAAAATTACAAGGCACCTTATTCTGGCTTTTGGCCGGGCGGACAAAAACCATTCGGGGCTTCGGGCCAGTGTGCTGTACTCGAGCTCCCGGTCAATTTACGGGTTTCCTTTGCCCAAAACCCGCATCGGCGTTTCTTTGCTGGGGTCGGCTTGTCTTCCTACCTGATGCTGACCGAAGATTACACTTTCAACTATTACAATGTCACCAATAACCGGTATTGGAACTGGAAGTATGCGGTGAACAACCAAAGCCGGCACTGGTTCGGCATCGTCAATCTTTCGGTGGGTTACACCCGTCAGTTGAGCCCACGCCTTGGCTTGCAGATTGAACCCTTTGTCAAGGTGCCGCTTGCCGGCGTTGGCATGGGCAAGATCAACCTCAATACGGCTGGCGCCTTTTTCTCAGTGCGCTACGGTTTTGGCCGGCCCAAGCGATGAGCCTTCGCTAAATCTGGGAACGGGTCAAAAATAATTGACCGGATTGGTATTGACCGCCGAGATGATGATACGTTCGTTCGGGAACGTGTCGGCCAGCTTTTCCCACAGCAATTCTTTGGTGCAAACCTCACTTTCATAATGGCCGATATCCGCGATGACAATCTTGCCATCAGCATCAAAAAATTCGTGGTATTTATAGTCCGCACTCACAAAAAAATCGGCCTTCGCGCCAATGGCGTGGTTGAGCAGAAAACTGCCCGCGCCCCCGCACACCGCCACCCGGTGCACATCACGCCCCCGGAGTGCAGTGTGCCGAACCACCGATAGCTGGAAGCGGTCTTTCAACAATTGGAGAAAAGCCGTTTCCGGCAGCGGGGTTGGCAATTCGCCCACCATGCCCGCACCTACCTCTTGGTGAGTGTTTTCCAGCAAATGAACATAATGCGCTACTGCTTCGTAGGGATGGGCTTGGCGCATGGCAGCCAGCAATTGCGCCTCCAAGTGTCCGGGAAAAATTACTTCGATCCGGTTTTCCGCTACTCGTTCCGGCTGGCCACGCTGCCCCAAATATGGATTGGCGCGTTCGTTGGGCTGGAACGTGCCCTGGCCCGATACCGTGAAACTGCAATGGCTGTAATTGCCGATCTGTCCCGCCCCGGCTCCCGCCAGCGCATCAAGCAGGGTTTGGGTGTCGGCCAGAGGCACAAAAACCGTTAATTTTTTAAGTAAATTGCGTTTGGGAACCAACAAACGGCGGTTGAGCAGGCCCAGCTTGTCGCTGATTTTGGCGTTGACCCCATTTAGTACATTATCCAAGTTGGTATGGATGGCGTAGAGGGCAATATCGTTTTTAATCGCTTTGATGATGACCCGCTCCACGTAGTTGCGGCCAGTGATTTTTTTTAGGCCCGAAAAAACGATGGGATGGTGGGCCACCACCAAATTGCAACCAAGGGCGATGGCTTCGTCAATTACTGGCTCGATTGCATCCAAGGTGATCAAAATACCGTTTACCTCTGCTGGTGGATTGCCAGTGATCAACCCAGCATTATCGTAACTTTCTTGATAGGACAAAGGTGCTAACTGTTCCAAATGATGAGCAATGTTGGCAATCGTTGGCATAAGGTTATTCTTTAAATTCAAAAAATGTTTTGTAAACTGCCAGATTCGCTTCATTGACCACCAACTGAAGGCTATCAATATATTCGTGCAGCCCGTTATCAATTATTTCATCTACATTGGTGTAATAGAGATCGGCCCGGTGAACAGCCAATTTTTTGGCGGCCCCGTTGGTGGGGGAAGTTTTTTGAAGCAGCCCAATCCGCTTGACCGACTCAAGGGCGTGGTGCAGGCAGTAATAGACCGACCGGGGGAACAAGCGATCCAAAATGAGGAACTCAACGATTTTTTGCGGGGTCAGTTGGCCGTATTTCCGGCGGTACATCATGTAGGCACTCGTCGACTTGAGCACCGTCGACCACTGGAGAATGTCCACCATTGATCCTACAGCCTTGGAATCGGGCAAAATAATAAAATACTTAACATCCACAAAGCGCGCAGTCATATCGGCCCGCTCCAAGAAGCGGCCCAAACGCCCAAAGTACCAGCCTTCATTGTGGGTGATGGTCGCGTCCTCAATGCCCGTCAAAAGTTCACTGCCCGATTTAATTTCCTTCAAAAACTCGCGGGGACTGCGCAAAATCTGCCCTTTCCGATCTTTGGCCTCTTTCACCCGGAGATAGAAACCGTTCAAGTGTTCCCACATCTCGATCGACATGTTCTCGCGGATAGTCCGGGCATTCTCGCGGGCCGAATTGATGCAGGAAATAATCGAATTTGGATTTTTCTCGTCAAAAATCATGAAATTGAGGACGTTTTCCTGGGTATAGTCTGCCTTGCACAGTTCCTCGAACAGTTCATCATCGGCGGTTGTTTCCAGAATCGGTTTCCATTGGACATCATCTTGTTGGTTGGGCATTTCCAGCGCCAAGTTAAAATTGACATCAATGAAGCGGGCGTAGTTCTCGGCCCGCTCGATGTAGCGGTTGATCCAGTAAATGGAATTGGCGACTCGGCTTAACATAGGCAATGGGGTTATAATCAAATAGGGACCACAATTATTTTGCACCTAGATCCACCACGCGGGGTCACCGCGATGCTTTGCGCGGGATTTGCCCCCCGACCAGCGTGCAGGCAGAGGCGACATTGCTGTGGTATTGCCCCGAAGGTAATAAAAGCATTAAACAAAGAAAACACTTTTGTTTTAAGTAGTCAAGCTTTATTTTTAACTTAGATCCAACCCTTTGAACAATGAATGTCCAAATCGCCCCTTCTTGGAAGGCCAAACTAGCGGTAGAATTTGAAAAAGCCTATTTCCAGCACTTGACCGCCTTTATCAAACAGGAGGTGCAAGCGGCCACGGTGTATCCGCCGGGCAAGCTCATTTTCAATGCTTTTGATAAATGCAGCCTTGAGGAAGCAAAGGTGGTCATCATCGGGCAAGATCCTTATCATGGCCCCGGCCAAGCCAATGGCCTGTGCTTTTCGGTCAATGATGGTGTGCCCACCCCCCCCTCATTGGTCAATATTTTCAAGGAAATCAACACTGATCTGGGCAAGCCGATCCCCAAAAGTGGGAACCTTGAGCGCTGGGCACAGCAAGGGGTGCTCATGCTGAACGCTACCCTTACCGTACGGGCCAACTCGGCCGGATCGCACCAAAAAAAGGGCTGGGAGGAGTTCACCGATGCGGTGATCCGCACGGTGGCCGAGGAAAAAACCCACCTTGTTTTTATGCTCTGGGGCAAATATGCCCAAGACAAAGGACGGCACATCGACCGGTCGCGCCATCTGGTGCTTACCGCTAAGCACCCTTCGCCCATGTCGGCCAATTATGGGGGCTGGTTTGGTTGCAAGCACTTCAGCCAAGCCAATGACTACTTGCGCAGCTTGGGCCTGACGGAAATTGATTGGTAGTTCTGCTTGCTTTCCTTTGGAAAACAGTAAAAAATAATCAATGAGCCATGTTAACTAATCAAAAGTCATTTTGAAAGACAAAAAAATTATTCTGGGGGTTTGTGCCAGTATTGCCGCCTATAAATCAGCCCAACTGGTTCGTTTATTGATCAAAAAAGGGGCCGAAGTACAGGTGATCATGACCGAGGCCGCCCACACGTTCATTGGTCCGCTCACGCTGGCCACCTTGTCCAAACGACCAGTACTATCCGAATTTATGGCGGATGCCGCCACCGGGCAATGGAACAACCACGTGGATCTCGGCCTGTGGGCAGATGCGCTGGTAGTGGCTCCGGCCAGTGCAAACACATTGGCCAAAATGGCCAATGGCCTGTGCGACAACCTTCTATCGGCGGTTTATCTCTCGGCCCGCTGCCCAGTTTGGGTGGCCCCGGCCATGGATCTGGACATGTACCTCCACCCGGCCACGGCGGCCAATCTGCAGCGGCTCTCTGCTTTTGGCCACCACTTGATCGAGCCCGGCACGGGCGAACTGGCCAGCGGATTGCACGGTCAGGGGCGGCTGGCCGAACCGGAGGTGATTCTGGCCCAACTGGAAACTTTTTTTGCGCAAGTTGCCCTTCCCCTTTCATTGGCCGGCCATCAGGCGCTGGTCACGGCTGGGCCGACGGTGGAGCCCATTGACCCGGTGCGGTTCATCAGCAACCACTCTTCGGGCAAAATGGGCTACGCTATCGCTGAGGAGTTGGCCAAACGCGGGGCCGAGGTCACGCTCATATCGGGGCCGACCCAGCTCCATCCCGTGCACCCGCGCATTACCCGCCTATCGGTGCAAAGTGCCGAGGAAATGTTCAATGCAGTGATGCAACACCTGCCCGCGAGCCGTTTGATTGTGCAGGCGGCGGCGGTGGCCGACTACACGCCCCAAGTGGTGGCCAATACCAAGATTAAAAAGCAGGGATCCAATTTGACCTTGGAACTGGTCAAGACCCGGGACATTGCGGGCGAGACGGGCAAACGTCTCCGGCCCGGCCAATTGCACGTTGGGTTTGCCTTGGAGACCGACCGGGAGCTGGAAAATGCGCAGGACAAATTGCTCCGCAAAAACTTTGATTTTATCGTGCTCAATTCCTTGCGCGACGCCGGGGCCGGCTTTGGCCACGATACCAACAAAGTGAAGTTGGTGCGCCGCCACGGCCCGGCACTAGATTTGCCCCTGTTGTCCAAGACCGAAGTTGCCCAAAAAATAGTAGATTTGATGGAAGCGACTTTGGGGAAAGTCAGGGAATCGGAAAATCCAACCTCATTTTAAAACAAAGAAATGAAAAAAATAGCTTTTGTGTGTTTTTTCTGGGCGATTGGGGCCTTGACCAGTTTAGCCCAAGAGCTAAATTGCAATATTATTATCAATGATAGTCAGGTAAAAACCCAAGAACGCCAGATAATCGTTCAAATGCGCGACGCAATCCAGCAGTTTGTGAACACCACCCGCTGGACCACCGAGAACTATCGCCAGCAAGAGCGCATTGCCTGTACGTTCCAGATCACGCTGCTGGAGGCCTCGAACGTGGCCGAAGGGAAATATTCCGCCAATGTGCAAATAGTCTCCCGGCGCCCGGTCTATGGTACGGATTATCAAACCGTCCTGCTCACTTTCTTTGACCGCAATTTTGTCTTTGAATATACCTTGGCCCAGCCGATGATTTTTACCGAAAATGTGTATTCAACCAATTTGACTGCCATGTTGGCCTATTTTGCTTACACCATTCTGGCTTTGGACAATGACTCATTTGCCAATTTGGGCGGATCGCCCCAGATTGAACGGATGCTCAATATTTTGAACAATTCCCAGTCGGCCAATGCCTCCGGCTGGAGCGGCAGCGACAGCCGGAACCGTTCGCTGATTGTGGAAAACTTGAACAACCCCCAGTTGACCCCTTTTCGGGAAGCCTATTACATTTACCATCGCCAGGGTTTGGACATGTTCGCCAGCAAGCCGGATGAGGGACGAAAAGCGATGTTGGAGGCTCTCAAAAAAATTCAAGAAGCGAACAGTGTGCGCCCCAACTCGGTGATGATCAACGCTTTTTTTGATTCCAAGGTCATGGAACTGGTCAATATTTTCTCCCAAGGCGATCCCGTGGTGCGCAAGGAGGCGCAGAAGCTGCTCATGCGCCTTGACCCTCTCAACACTACCCGTTATCAGCAGTTGGTGAAGTAAAAGCGATACGGAATATGTCTGCCATTTAAGCTGCGTCAATTATGTCCCCCGGACAGAATCATGGATAAATTAGGGGTTAAAAAAGATCTAGGTCTTTTTTAACCCCTAATTTTATTACATTTTGAGGGTTCCCCGGGCTTTGAAAATAGCCTTCGGATCGGGGAAGCCCAGCTTGGGGAATCGGGTTTCGCGGCCCAATATTTTTGCTAAATTTTAGCAGTTGACAGGGCAAGAAAAGAAAGATGAAACATATTTGCCATCCGTGCAGCACCCCAAAACCTGCTGTAGAGCACTTGGCGGCCCGATCCCTGCGCTGGCAGACACATTGTACAAGGGGGAGCATAGATTAGCCGTTCAGCTTCCAAAAATTCGACCCATGCCTGCTTGGGGCAGCATTTGGTGCAATTTTCCCGGCTTAATGCCCACCGATTGCCAGCGGGCCAGTCTGGCCCGAGGCCGCATTTTCCTTGACCAACATCCAGAGCAGGGCCGAAATGGCCAAAGTGACGGCGCTGATCATAAATACGAGATCCTTGTTTTCGGCGGCATTGATCAGCTTGCCCAGCAGGCCACTGGCCACCAACTGCGGGATGACCACCGAGAGGTTGAAAATTCCCATGAAGAGGCCCATTTTGGCTTTGTCCACTTTCTCGGTCATGATCGCAAACGGGAGGCTGACCGTAGCCGCCCAACCGATGCCCACCACCGCCATTAGTCCGTACAAGATGGGAGCGGTGGTGCCCCAAAGCACGATCAGCCCGTAGCCAACGGCCATGATCCCGATGCACAGCGCGTGGGTGCGCACCCGGCCGATTTTGCGGGCCAAAGGCTCCAGCACTGGGGCGGGCAACAGAAAGCCGACGGTGTTGAGCACGGCAAACGAAATGGCAATGGTTTGGCCAATGGAATCGTCGGTCATGACGGGTAGTTCGTACTTGATATAAGCAAAAATATAGACAAACATGGTTTGCACCCCCAACCAAGTAAAAGCATGGGCCAAATAGAGTTTCATCAGTTCGTTCCATTGGATGGGTACTTTTACGGGTGGGGCGGCATCGGTGGTTGTTGACTCTGCAACTAGGTGGCGTGGCTCGGTGATCAGAAAAGTGGGGATCAACGAAAACACCAGCACCAACCCGATCCCAAAATAAATCAGGGTGTAATTGCCAAAAGTAGCACTGATCATAT
>Ga0105045_10005529_pt1 | contig 11133 bp, 8 predicted proteins | sample MAT02_FD_78089 | JGI IMG/M metagenome (GOLD analysis project Ga0105045, IMG submission 78089) | Freshwater microbial communities from Lake Fryxell liftoff mats and glacier meltwater in Antarctica - MAT-02 (megahit assembly) | ecosystem: Environmental > Aquatic > Freshwater > Ice > Liftoff... | reverse complement strand
CTATCGCGCCAACCATCCCAAGGGCAAAGACGAGCTCGCCAAGTACAAGGCGATCATCGACGAGGGTCTTGTGCGACCCACCCGGCTCGAGCTGTTCGTGATGAACGCCGACGGCACCAAATCGCGGCAGGTCACCAACAACGGCAAGGCGAATTTCGGGCCATTTTTCCACCCCGACGGCAAGCGCATCATCTTTGCCTCGAACGCCCACGATCCCCAAGGTCGCGACTTCGATCTGTACATGGTCGGCGTCGACGGCAAGGGACTCGAGCGCATCACCCACAACCCCTCGTTCGACGGCTTCCCGATGTTCACCAAGGACGGCAAACACCTGGTGTTCGCGAGCAATCGCGACGCCGAGCACGAAGGCGACACCAACGTGTTCGTCGCCGAGTGGAAGAACTGACGTGCCCCTCGAGCTGCAGCCGGGCCAGCGCTACGGCGACTTCGAGGTCCGCAGGGTGCTCGGTAGCGGCGGCTTCGGCCAGGTCTACGAGGTCACCGATCCGCGCTTCGCCGAGCCGGTGGCGCTCAAGCTCTCGCTCGAGCCGGTGCGCTCGCTCGACATCGCCCAGCGGACGCTGCGCGAGGTCACGGTGCTGCGTTCGCTGACCAACGCCCACGTGGTGCGCATCCACGACTGTGGCCTGCGCCCCGACGGTCACGTCTACGTGCTGATGGAGCTGCTGCACGGCAAGCCGCTCGACGAGTTCCACGACTTCGACGTGCCCATGGATCCGGTGTGGGCTGCACACATCATCTATCAGGCGTGCCTGGGCCTGTGCGAGGCCCACGATCTGGGCATCATCCACCGCGATCTCAAGCCCGCCAACGTGTTCGTCGATCCCGACGTGCACACCCGCATCCTGGATTTCGGCCTGGCGCGTTCGTTCGACTCGCGCGGCATCGTCGGCGCCAACGCGACCGTGGGCCACATGCTGGTGGGCACGCCCCACTACGCCCAGCCCGAGCAGCTCGAGACCTACGCCCTCACCCCCGCCGCGGATGTCTACAGCCTGGGCATGATGCTCTACGAGCTGCTGTGCGGCCGGGTGCCGTTCGTCGCCGACGAGCCCGTCAGCGCCGTGCGCGAGCGCTGGCTCGACAACCCGATCATGTGGCTGCGCGCGCACGCGACATCGCCCGTCGTGCCGCTGCGCCGCTACCTGCCGGCCGGGGTGCTCTCCGACGCCCTGGTCGCGGTGGTCGAGCAAGCCCTGGCGAAGCAGCCGACCGACCGCTTCGCCGACGCCCGCGCCTTCGCCCATGCCCTGCGCGCCGCGTGGCCCAGTTGACGCCGCGGCCCGGGATTGCGCCACGGTCTGCTAGTATTCGTAGCCGCGGATGCCGACGCGAACCTCGACGAGTCCGCCGAAATTCGTCCGCGGCTGACCCGGCGAGCGACCGGCGACGAACACGTCCACGTAGGGCGCCACGCCGATGCGAACGTTGGTCCTCTGCACGTCGAGACCCTCTTGCCCGGTGGGGTACCAGTACAGCCACAGCTCGCCGCGGAAGGTCTGGCCGCTGCCGAAGGGATTGTAGCCACCGGGAGTGCCGGCGATCGCATAGCGCACCGTGGGCCCGAAGCCGAGCTGCGGAAGCACCTTGCCGCCGCGCTGGATCGTGAATGGCACCGGCAACGTGAACGTGACCACCGGGCGGGTCTGCGGGCCGTCGATGACCGCGTCGTAGGTAGTGTCGGGCGCGTCGGCCGAGGCGGCGGGCACCACGATTCCGACCGGGTTGGATCCCGACCAATTGCGATCGTAACGGACGAGCAGCTGCGGTGCGATCCGGTAGCGCCGGGGTTGGTGCACGTACGCGAGGAAGCGGAACAAGCCCTTTGCGGAGTGACGCGTGTCGCGGCGCTCGCGGGCCTCGCCCGGCGGCACCCAGCGGAATGTCTGCACCCCCCAATCGACGTCGAGGCCGACCTGGTAGACGACGGCGGGGCCGGTCATCGCGGTGACATCGCGCAGGTACTCGCCGATGAACCCGACCCGCCAACTCGACGCGAAGCCGCCCAGCGCATCGACGCTGGCGCGGCCCTGACCGCCGGGCCCCTCTTGGGTGACGGGGAAGCGGGCGGTGAATCCCAGGCGTCCGCCGTTGCACGCGTCCTTGCCGTCCTTGCACCGCGGCAAGAACACGAGGTCACCGCCGAGCGCGACCGTCGAGCTGCGGCCGGTGAGATCGATGTCGACATTCGGGGCGCCGCGCAGGCGATCGCGGCGCGGATCCGGTACGCCGTCCGGGAACGTCGGGTCGGTGCCCGGATCCGGTTCCGGATCGGGATCGGGCACTGGATCGGGATCGGGTACTGGATCGGGCGCCGGCACGGGATCCGGCTCCGGCAGGGGATCCGGCTCGGGCAGCGGATCGGGCTCCGGTTCTGGATCGCGAGGGTCCCTGGGCGGCTCCGGATCGCCCGGCGGCGCCGCGAGCACGCCGGCCTGCGACAGCGACGCGGCGAGCGCCACGCCGAGCAACGCGGCGATCATATCTTGAGCTCCATCTCACCGTAGCCCTGGTCGGTCCACAGCTCGAGGTTCTGATCGTCGGCGACACCCGGAAGATCCAGGCTCAACCGATACTTCGCCCTGCCGACCCCGAACACCCGCACGCGGACGACGATCTCGTCGTCGTCGACGTCGCCCGACCAGGTCGCGTCCCCGAGACCGTCGGCGACGATGCGCTTTTTGCCGTCGACGAAGGCGTAGAAGCGCTCGATCGTCCCCGAGATCGCGCGCAGGCGGAGATTCATCCGTCGGGCCATGGCGGCCCGGATTGTAGCCCAACGGCGCCGGGCGGCGCGATCAGACTGCGATGGTCCGGAGCGGCTGGGCCACGCGGACGTCGCAGCCGGTCTTGGCACGGACGTCGTCGACCGTGACGTCGGGGGCTATCTCCTCGAGCACGAGGCCGTCTGTGGTGACGCGGAAGTAGCCCAGCTCGGTGATGATCTCGTGGACGACCGCCTTGCCGGTGAGTGGCAGGGTGCACGCCGCGAGGATCTTGGGCGCGCCATCTTTGTTGGTGTGCTCCATCGTGACGATGACCCGCCGCGAGCCCGCGACCAGGTCCATCGCCCCGCCCATGCCCTTGACCTTCTTGCCGGGGATCATCCAATTGGCCAGATCACCGCGCTCGCTGACCTCCATCGCCCCGAGCACGCACAGCGTGAGGTGGCCGCCGCGGATCATCGCGAAGCTGTCGTGGCTGCCGAAGAACGACGCGCCCTTCACGTGCGTCACCGTCTGCTTTCCGGCGTTGATCAAATCGGCGTCGACTTCGTCCTCGGTGGGGAACGGCCCCATGCCGAGCAGGCCGTTCTCACTGTGGAATACGACGTCGATGCCGGGCGGAACAAAGCTCGCCACCAGCGTGGGCATGCCGATGCCGAGGTTGACGTAGTCACCGTCGCGCAGCTCGGCGGCCACGCGCTTGCAAATCTGTTCGCGTGAAAGCGGCATGGTCGGGCCTCAGGCGCGGGTGGTGCGGAACTCGATGGGCTTGACGTAGTCGCGACCGAGGATGATGCGGTCGACGAACACGCCTTGCGTGTGGATGCAGTTGGGGTCGAGCTCGCCCGGGGCGACGAGTTCCTCGACCTCGGCGATGGTGATGCGGCCGGCGGTGGCCATGACTTGGTTGAAATTGTTCGCCGTCGCCCGGAACACGAGGTTGCCGTGGGTGTCGCCGCGCCACGCCTTGATGATCGCGAAGTCGGCCGAAAGCGGGGTCTCGAGCACGTACCAGCGCCCGTCGATGCGGCGCACCTCCTTGCCCTCGGCGACGGGCGTGCCGTAGCCGGTGGGCGTGAAGAAGCCGCCGATGCCGGCGCCGCCAGCCCGGATGCGCTCGGCCAAGGTGCCCTGCGGCACCAGCTCGACCTCGAGCTGCCCCGACAGGTAGAGCTTCTCGAAGGCACGGTTCTCGCCGACGTACGACGACGTCATCTTCACGACCTGGCCGGCGTCGAGGAGCACGCCGAGGCCGACCCCGTCGATGCCGCAGTTGTTCGAGATGATCGACAGACCGCGCGTGCCCCTGCGGTGGATCGCGGCGATGAGGTTCTCCGGGTTGCCGCACAGGCCGAATCCCCCCGCCATCAAGCTGATGCCGTCGGTCATGTCGGCGACCGCGGCGTCCGCGGACGGATACGTCTTGTCCATGCCGTGCGCAGTGTCGCGCCCCGCCCACGGCCGTGGCAAGTGCGCCCCGCCCACGGCCGTGGCAAGCGCGCCCCGCCCACGGCCGTGGCAAGCGCGCCCGGCTGGGCGGGCACATGCCCAGCCGCGAATGGGGCGCAGCGGGATGTACCTCAGGGCAGCGGCAGGCAGGCGAGCGGGGCCGGCGCGGGATTGATCGCCCACGTGCCGTCCTCGTTCATGCGGATCGACGAGCTCGATGCCGCGTCGCCGACGTCCACGTCACCGTTCGGGCCCTCCTCGTCCGGGAGACCGTTGGTGTTGGTCGTGCCGTAGACAACGGCGTGCACGGGGATGGTACCGGCGCCGATGAGCGCGGCCGGAACGTCGAACAGCGCGACGCCGTCGGCGGTGGCACCCGAGTTCTGGATATCGGGACCGAAGTCGGCCGCCTGATCGAACACCGCGGCGCCGGGGAAGCCGGTCATCGCGTTGCCGTTGGGACCGCCGACCAAGAAGCAGCCGCCTGCAGCCACGGTGCCCTGGAGGTCGAGCGTGCCGTAGGTGTAGTCGGTGCCGCCGTGGCCGATGGCGTAGTTCGCCAGGTCCACCGGGCCGCCGGTGCCGTTGTACAGCTTGACCCACTCGAACCCGTTGTCGTCGCCGGCGGAGTCGTAGAAGACCTCGACGATCCGGACGCTCGAGAACACCGGGCTATCCACGATGTCGACGGTGGCGTCGTCGGTGGCGCCGTCGACGTCGGCGGTCACGACGACCTGACCCGGCGTGTCACCGGCGACGACGTCGAAGGTGGTCGACAGGGCGCCGGGCGGCACGACCACGATCGGCGGCACGGTGAGCAGGCCGCCGGGGAGCACCGTGAGCGTGACCACCTGGCCCACCGCGGGCGCCGGGATGTCGAGGCTGACGGTCATCGTCACCGCGGCGTCGAGGCCGACCTGCAGCGGATCGGGGCTGAGGGTCGGCAGCCGCTCCTCGGCGTCGCCGTACACGCGGACCTCGGCCTCGAGCAGGTCGCCGCCGAAGCTGGCGGTCACGGTGCCGATGCCCGCGGCGACACCGTCGAGCGCCACTGAGATGGTGGACTCGCCGTCGGGGACCACGATCTGCGCCGGGCCGGAGACGATGCCCGCATCGGGATAGCCCAGCGCGATGCTCGTGTCACCGAGCACGGGATTGGACATCTGCAGGGTCAGCGCCGGGGCCGGCACCGTCGCGACGGCGCCCTCGGCGAGAAACGACGGCGAAGGACCGAAGGCCAGCAGCGTGCTCGGCACGTCCTGCGGTCCGCGGGGCTCGAGCTTGCTGTAGTCGTTGGCCCACCGCGCCACGCCGACCAGGTACGGAAACTCCTGGCCCAGCACCGGCGGCGGCGAGAGCACGTAGAAGAAGTCGTTGACCCGCAGGCCGCCGTCGACCTCGAACTCGTTGAGCGCCGCGTTGTCGCCGGGGCCGCCAGGCGGCATGAGATCGGTGACGGTGAGATCCGGGACCTCGACCACCACACCCTCGAGCGCCTGCTGATCCGCACCACCCTCGACGAGCGCTTCCACGGTGGTCGGCGTGGGATCGACCCCATCGTTGTCGCTGGTCTCGACGATCGCATCGCCCGCAGCGACGACCTGGATCTGGCCGAAGAAGTCCGACACCGCGCCGCTGACGGTCACGCGGTCGCCCGGCTGGGGCGAGAAGCCGCCGTTGCCGTGATAGACGTACAGCCCGCTGAACTCGGGTCCGACGTACTCGGGATCGTCGGGGTGTACCTGCACGAAGAAGCCCTGATTCGCCGCGGCTGCGGTGACGAGCACGTTGTCGAGCACCACCAGCGAGTCCACGCCCGCGGTGCCATCCTTGACGTCGTAGATCGAGGCCGGACACGCGCCACCGCCGGGGTTCGCGATCTCCGGGCAGGAGTCGCACGAGTCGCCGACGCCGTCGTCGTCGGCGTCGTCCTGGAGCGGGTTGGCGTCGTCCGGGCAGTTGTCGTCGAAGTCGATGATGTCGTCGCCATCACGGTCGTAGAGGTCCGGCACCACGCAATTCTGGATCGCCTGTGTCGGGCAGATGTCACAGGCGTCGCCGATGCCGTCCCCGTCGGCGTCGGCCTGGACGTCGCCGTCGAGCGGACGGATCGGGTTGAACACGGTGGGGCACGTGTCGTCGTCGTCGGGTACGCCGTCGCCGTCGGAATCCTCGACCCCGTCGCGGGCCGGGAACTCCATCGGTCGCGACGGCTCGCACGTGGGCTCGCCCACCGGGTCGCCGCACGCGAACAGCTCATAGGACTCCGGATTGACGGCGCCCTGGATGCCGCCGATGGTCAGCGTGGTGTCGCGTTCGACGCACACCCGCTTGTCGATCTCGCAGGTCACCAGGCTCTCGCAGCCCGCGTCACCGAGGCCGACGAGGCCCTCGATGACCGCGGCGTCGCCGTACAGCGGCTGGCCACCGCGCAGCACCAAGGCGACGTTCTCGACGCCAGCGTCGATCACGGCACGGTAGTGTGCATTGGTCGAGCCGTCGAAGATCGCGAGGTCGGCGACGTGGCCGGGGCGGATGAGGCCGATCTGCGACTCGGCGCCCTGCGACAGCGCCGCCCAGTAGGTCGCCATCAGCCACAGGTCGCGGTCGGGGATGACATCACCGTAGTGATCGGTGTCGAGTTGGTCCGCGCACTTGAGCTCGCGGAGCATGTTCATCGAGCCCGACGCCGTCCAGTCGGTGCCCAGCGCCACGGTGACACCGAGGCTGCGGTAGGTCAGGACGTCGGCGGTGACGCCGTACAGATCGATGTTCGAGCGCGGCGACCACACCAGCTCGGACTGCGACGCCGCCATCGTCTGCACGTCGCTCGCGAGCATGCCGATGCCGTGGACCACCGAGGTGTTGTTGGCCATCAACTGCTCGCCGCCCGGTGCCCCCGACATGCACAGGAACTCGTTGTTGGCGCGCACGTTCACGCCCTCGGCCACGTGCGGCAGGTAGACGCCGCCCTGGAGGTTCACGGTGCCGTCGATGCCGGGGTAGTTGCAGCCGGCGATGACGTTCGGGCCGGACGAGTCACCCAGCGGGAACGTGCGATAGTTGACGTCGACGCCGACCAGGCCCTCGGTCATCGCCGCGGCGTCGAGGTTGCGCAGCAGGCCGCTCGCGTCGTTCGAGCCGATGGAGCCGGTGACGCTCGTGGCCCCGCCCATCAGCATGCGCAGCTCGCCGTAGAGGATGCCGGCCTGCGTCGAGTTGGCGCCGGGAAAGGTGTTGATCTCGTCGTGCCCGTTTTGGCCCAAGCGCCAGTCGTGGCGGTGATCGAAGCGCTCGTCGCCGTGGTCCTGGGGCTGCGAGAGGGTGAACGTGATGTGATCGTGGGGATTGATCAGGCCGGGCGAGATGACGCCCTCGGCACAGTCGACCACGGTCGCGCCGGCCGCCTGCGGATCGTCGGCACAGTCGCAGCCGGCGCACAGGATGCGGCCGTTGGCCTGATCGCCCTCGATGAGTACGGTGCCGCTCTCGAAGACGCGGTGCCCGGCGAGCACGTCGCCGCGGATGAGCATGGTGCCGGAGCCCGGGCTCACCGCGCAGACCGAGCCCGCGGGCGCGGCGGGGATGTCGTTGTCGCAGTCGACGACCTCGCCCGGGTCGACGGGGTCGCCGGTGTCGGTGCCGGTGTCGCTGCTGTTCTCGCTGGGGTCGGTCGAGCTCGAGCCCGTGGTCTCGTCGCCGGTCGTCGTGTCGGCCGCGGTGGTCGGGCCCGCCGACGTGTCGGGATCGACTGTCGTGGCCGGATCGACCGTCGTCGACGGCGACATCGTCGTCTCGCCCTCGGAGCTCGAGCTGCCTGGGTCCGATGTCGCGGTCGCGTCGTCGCCACACGCGACGCTCGCGACGGTTGAACCGATGAGATGGGCAATTACAATCGCACGACGGGTCACGGTGCCGCATGAGACGGCCGCATCGCCCAGGGTGTCAAGCACCACCGCGAGGTGTAGCGCTCGTCACGTCGTCATCTGCATGCGGGTCTCGGGGAGGTCGACTGCAGGTGACGGGACGGTGTTCGCCGCCGTGCAGGCGCCGCTGCCGCCCTATCACGCGCGCCATTTCACGCCCGCGTCGGGGCATGGGCGGGCACGCGGGCATCCATGCCGCGCTGCGCCGCCGCCCGCAGCGACGCGATCGCCCCCGCGGGATCGAGCTGCGGATGACGGAACACGCCGCTGCCCGACACCAGGCAGTCGGCGCCATCGGTGGCGACCGTCTCGGCGTTGGCGTCGGTGATGCCGCCATCGATCTGCACGTGCGCCGCGGCGCCGATCGCATCGAGGCGCTCGCGCAGCGCCCGGAGCTTGGGCCGCACCTGCGGGATGAACGACTGCCCGCCGAACCCGGGGTTGACCGCCATGACGAGCACGAGATCGCACAGCTCGAGCACGTGCATCACCGATTCGATCGGCGTGTGCGGGTTGAGGCTGACGCCCGCGAGCACGCGGCCACCGGCGTGGTGCGACAGCCCGCGGATCTGCTCGAGGTTGCGATGCAGATGCGGGCACGCCTCGACGTGGACGGTGATGATGTCGGCGCCGGCCTGCGCGAATTGCTCGACGTAGCGCTCGGGCTGCTCGATCATCAGGTGACAGTCGAGCAGCTTGCGGGTGTGGGGCCGCAGCGCCGCGACCACCTGGGGACCGATCGTCAGATTGGGCACGAAGTGACCGTCCATGACGTCGACGTGGATCCAGTCGGCGCCGCCGCGGTCGATCATCGCCACCTGCTCGCCGAGGCGGGCGAAGTCTGCACTGAGGATCGACGGGGCGATGATCGGTGCGGGCACGCGGGGGATCTAGCATACCGGGCACGGCCCCGGCCCTGCGCACGGTCAGTCGTGCGACGCCGGGTCGCGCGGCGCGGCGCCCGGTCCACCCAACCCGCGGCCGTCGCCGTCGGGATCCGTGATGGCGACCCACGCCTCGAGTGCGCGGCTCGCCAACGGACCGCGCACCGTGACCCCGGGCACCACGGCGAGCGTCACCACCGCGCCGATCGCCCACAGCACCACGAGCGCCCATGCGACGCGCGGCGCGAGGCCGGGCCATCCTCGCGCGGCGGCGAGGCCTCGTGCGGCGGGCCAGCGCAGCACCGCGACGCACGGCGGCACCATCACCGCGATGCACAGCGGCGCGAGCACGGCAGCGAGGGCGGCCACCGTCACGCCGATCATCGCGGGATCGCGGTGCCGCGCTGCGATCCATCCGGCGACGGGCACGGTCACCGCGATCGCGAGCGCGAGCGCCATGACGATGGCGATCGGGATCGGCCACGGGCGCGCGGTCGCCGGCAGCAACCGCCGGGCGAGATGCGTCGCCGCCCAGACCACCAGAGCGATGATCCCCGTGGACGCGCACACCGTCCCGCCGGCGACCAGCACCGCCGAAGCACCGCCGCCGTGCACCCCGGCATCGACTGCGACGACCGTCGCAGCGACGAGGGCCGCGGTACCGAGGGTGGCGCGCCGCCGAGTCATGGCGCACCCGGCAGCCGCACGGCGCGGGCCCGCGCGAGGTGATCGAGCAGTAACGTGCGCATCGCCGCAGCCCGCGACGCCCCGCGGGACGCCCCGCGGCCGTAGACATTGTCGCGCTCCGCCGGATCCGCCGCCAGATCGTAGAGCTCCCACAGCGAGTGCTCGAGATCGAGGATGAGCTTGTCGGTGCCGTCGATGGCGGCGAGCTTCTGCAGCTCGTCGCTGCCGTGGCGATACTGCTCGACCACCACCGGCCGCGTCGCCACCTCACCGCCGCGGATCTCGGCGGCGCGGCTGCGACCATCGGCGCCGGCGACGAACGGGATGTCGAGCAGCTCGAGCAGCGTCGGAGTGAGATCGATGAGCGACACCGGCTCGGGGATCCGCCGGGGTACTGCGCCCGGCCCACGCACCAGCAACGGCACGCGGATCGACTCCTCGTACACAGCAAAGGCGTGCATGCGCCGCCCGTGCTCGAGGAACTCCTCGCCATGGTCCGACGACACGATGGTCCATGCGTCCTCGGTGAGGCCGAGGTGTTCGGCGGCGGCGAACAGCCTGTCGACCTCGTGATCCACGAAGTGGATCTCGGCGTCGTACAGATCGATCGGCGCCTCGTCGTCGAAGTCGCCACCGCCGTCCCACAGCCGGTGCTGCGCAGGCGGGGTGTGGCGGGCGTGGGGCTCGTAGTAGTGCACCCACAAGAACAGCGGCTGGCCCCTGCGCTCGCGGGCGTGCTCGCGCATCCGCGCCGTCGCCAGCCGCGTGGTCGCGTGCGCCCCCATCGCGCCCACATCGTGGAGGATCACCAGGTCGTCGATGCCCTGGCCCAGGCCGTGGTCGTCGAAGAAGTGGAAGCTGTGCAGCACCACCGTGCGATACCCCGCGTCGTGGAGACGCTCGGTCAGCAGCACGCGAGCGTCCCCCAGCACGTGGGTCGCGTAGTCGAGAGACTCGACGAGGCGCGACGGGTAGGCAGCGGTCAGGATCGCCGGCATCACGCGGTCGGTGACCGGCGCGACGGTGTAGGCGCGATCGAAGATCACTGCATCGGCGAAGCGGGCATCCAGCTCGGGCGTGGTGTCGCGCGCGTAGCCGTACAGGCCGACATGATCGGCGCGCAGGGTCTCGATGGTGACGAGCAGCACGTTGGGGCGAGGCCGCACCGCCGGCACCGCCGCGGAGGTCCCGAGCGCGGGGCCGACCATCGCCCAGGTCAGATCGCCGCCGTGGCAGTCCTGATCGATGCCGTCCTCGGGCACGTCGATGGCGAAGGGATGGATCGCGGGATCGAACGGCGCGCAGTCATCCTCGGCGTCGACGAACGAATGGCCATCGCCGTCGACGTCGAGCACCCGCGCGAGCTGCCGCGCAACGGCGCCCACGGTGGGGCTGTAGCGGGCGATGACAACCCGCACAGACAGCGAGGTGGCGAGCACG
>Ga0105045_10005528_pt1 | contig 11136 bp, 7 predicted proteins | sample MAT02_FD_78089 | JGI IMG/M metagenome (GOLD analysis project Ga0105045, IMG submission 78089) | Freshwater microbial communities from Lake Fryxell liftoff mats and glacier meltwater in Antarctica - MAT-02 (megahit assembly) | ecosystem: Environmental > Aquatic > Freshwater > Ice > Liftoff... | reverse complement strand
TCGAAACAGGCGAATTGCAATCCGGGGTAGCACATCGAGCCGCCCGACTATTCCGCTTCAACGAAAAACAATATCAAGCTATGACTAAGAAAGGGTTCCACTTTGAAATCTAAAACAACTGGCTGTCGGGCATTGATCTTGGTCGATCTTCAAAACGATTTTGTAGAGGGTGGGGCACTGGCCGTGCCCGATGGAATGGCCGTAGTCGAAATCGCGAACCGACACATGCAGGATTTTGACTTGGTGGTTGCGACCCAGGACTGGCACCCGGCGGACCACCAGAGCTTTGCGAGCCAACACGCAAGGCGGTTTCTTTGACAACGGGCACCAAAAATCGACAGGCCTAGCTGAGTTTTTGCGAAGCGAAGGAGTTGATCGAGTTACAGTCATGGGACTGGCAACCGACTATTGCGTTCGCTTCACGGCACTCGATGCAGTGCAAGAAGGATTCGAAACAACCCTCATCCTAGATGGCTGCCGCGGAGTTGAGCTCCAGCCAGGAGACATTGCGAAGGCACTCGAAGAACTCATACGAGCCGGAGTTGCAGTTTCGGATTTGTACTAAGCCGTAACGGCAGAATGAAATTGCGGGGCTCGCGGGCTCGCCCCACTCTCCCTCGGCGGCTAGGCTGTAAGATCTCGCATAGCTGTCGCAACATAGCACTGAGCAGAACAAACTCATCGGGAAGCAGGATTTTAGTAAGATACTTTCCAAAATCGTCCTCCACGTCGTTTAGTGCACATGAGAACCATTGCGGCTATCGAATCAAATTCTTAAGAGAAAATCATATGCGGTAGAATCATCGTATTTAGTGGTTCCTAACTGGCCAAGAGCCACCGGACAACTGTGCCTAGTGTAGAGCAGTTCTCCGAACTGCTTTGAGTGTGAGTACTAGGTCTAGCCAAACCGACGCAAACGAACGCAAGCATTCAGACGTCGAGCCGAGCATTGTGACTTGGGTGGAAACGCTGGGCGTAACGGTTCGGAGAACCGTTCTACACTAGCCCTCCTCCAACGCTTCGCGGATTTCACTGACTACTGCTGTTCGCGTTGGCTGTTGACTTACAATTCTCGCCACATTTACTTTTAAAAGCTGACCAATCTTGCATGCCAAGTCCACGTCGCGAATACCCTCAAACTGATTCACGATCTCGTTGCGATAGTAGATCGTTTGACTGTCCGAAGTAAAACCACTTTCATATGCGTCTTGAAGCTCATCGATCCATGCTTCTGGAATCTGCCGTTGCCGACAGTACTCGAGTGACCAAATGTCGTCACCGCTACACTCAGACAACAGTTTCAACGCTTGGCTTCGATTCATACACTTCTACTGCCTCGAAAGCGGAGTGACTTTTAGACGCATCTCTTCGCCTTTGCGTTGAACAACGATCTCGACCTCTTGACCGACCTTCAACGCCTCAATCGCATAAGTATAGTCGTAGATATTCTCGACTTTGCGGCCAGCCAGCTCAATAATGATGTCCTTCGCTTGAACTCCAGCCTTCGAGGCGGGTGCATCTTTGGTAACGCCCGAGAGCAGCAGCCCCTTGATATCGCCCTGCGAGTAATCCGGAATCGTACCCAGATAAGCTGTCATCATCGCGCGAGCCCCTTGCCCCTCGGTGATTTGCTGTTCGTGAAACTCCGGTATCTCCTTGGAGCTCGCAACGGCTCTTGCCACCAACCCCATCAGCTTGGCCGTCTTTGCCGCACCCTCATAGTTCAACAGCTCGGGAGTATCACGCGGAGTATGGTACTCGGTGTGCGAGCCCGTAAACGCGGACAAAATCGGTACCCCTTTGCGAAAGAAAGTGCTCGCGTCCGTTGGCAAATTGCAATCGCTCTGCAACGTCAGTGGCAAGCCAACGATCGCATTGCGTTTCTCGATTTCTTGCGTCCACAAAGGTGATGAACCGATCCCTTGCAAAACGAGATTTTCCCGCAATCGTCCTACCATATCGAGGTTGAAACAAGCGACCATAGTTGGAAAAAGGCTATCTTCGTTTTTCCCCTTTGGAAGGTCTGGATACAGGTCGAAAAACTGCTTGGCAAAGTAGTCCGACCCGAGCAGACCAAGCTCTTCTCCCGACCAAGCAGCAAACAGGACATCATGCTCAAGCTTGAGTTTCCCAGCGCGCTTTTGCGTTGCCATCGATTGGGCAATCTCAAGCATCGCGGCAACCCCAGACGCGTTGTCATCCGCTCCGCGGTGCATCCCCTGTCGCTCTTCGTCGCGTGCCATGCTGGAACTACTTCCGCCAGAGCCCAAGTGATCGATGTGCGCACCGATGAGTATCACGGACTTGCTGGGTGTATCACGTGCTTGGAGCCGACCGATGGTATTGACCCCTTCCCCTTGGATTTTGTGGATATCGATAGTTGCTCCGACACGTACGCCAGGCAATTCGAAGCCCATCATCATTTCCCCCTTGTCGAGCTCTTTTTGAAGCTCAGGGAGTTTTTCTTCGCTCTTGAAAAACCAAGATTCGGCCACCGCATCGGTGACACTAAGTGCCGTGATGCCGGAACCAGAAAGTTTGCCTGCGACTTTTTCCATCGGAACTAACTGCTGGCGAACGTTACTGGTCGGACCGCTCACAAAGATGACCCCTTTAGCACCGCGTTCGCGAGCCAACATTGCCTTGTATCGCAAATCGCTAAACCGAGCAAACTGCTGACGACGTTCGGGCGTTACATCCGAAGGCATTAGCCGCAACATCAAGACCCATTTATTCTCGACATCCAAGTGCACATACGAATCGTATTCCGGTTGCCCTTGATCCTTGGGAGCGACGATTCCGTAGCCAGCAAAAACCACTTCGGTCGGAGCAATCGTTTCTGAATTGGAGAAGACCAACGGTCTCCAATCCGTGTTGAGCGTCAGTGGCTTATCAGCGGCGGTTAGTGCGTTGCGCCCCTCCAGCTCAACCCCAGCGGTGAATGGGAAGCTATGAAAGTAAGTCCCGTTGCTTCCTGCAGGCTCAAGCCCCAGCGACGCCATATAACTGGCGACGTACGACGTGGCAAGCTTCTCGCCGGCAGTGCCTGTCAAGCGACCACCCAATTCAGGTCGGCAAAGATAATCCACGTGGCGTCCAACATCACTAGCTCGGTAGTCCGCGTCATTGGCTTTGACGGCTGCCGCTGCTTCCGATTTGGCAGATTCAATTTGGCTCAATGAAGGTGGCTTGATTGCACCGCCATCGACCTTCTCGCCAGCAGCGCCTACACCAAGAGCTTCACGCGCTGCCTTGTCGTTCCACTCGGCCATGAAGATTTGCGATTTTTTATTGGCAGTTCGATTGGATGTCCACGATAGTTCTTTGCCATCGGGAGTAAAGACGGGCAAGCTATCGAAGCCGTCTGTCGTAGTAACACGAGTTGGAGTGCGGCTACCGTTGGCATCGACCATGTACAACTCGAAGTTAGCGAAGCCGTTGATGTTGGTGCCGAAGATCAAATAGTCGCCGCTCGGATGGTAATAGGGAGCCCAACTCATCGCTCCAATCGACGTTAAGCGTTTGACGTCAGAACCATCGATTTTGGCTGTGTAGATTTCCGCTGTTGCTCCATCCTCGGAAAACCGACGCCAGCAGATCCGTGTTCCATCCGGTGAGAAAAATGGACCGCCATCATATCCGAATTGATCCGTGATTCGGGTTACCTCGGTCCCATCGCTTTTCATGACATAGAGATCCAAAGCGGTTGCCGGATCGGTTTCGAAGAGGGCTTTCTCGCGTTCGTTTAAAGCAGATTGATAAGCGAGTCGGTTGGACGAGAAGGCGATGTATTTTCCGTCTGGAGAATAAGAGCCCTCGGCATCGTATCCTTTGATGTCGGTTAGCTTCTTGTATTCATGTGTTTTGCGATTCCATTCCACCAAGTCGTATTGTTCATCATAGTCCCAGGCGTAGCGTTTTTGTTTTCCTTCGGCGCGATCGTCGAGTTCCGCTTTTTGTTTGTTTGCGGATTCGGGATCAAATTGCGTTGAGGCAAAGAGCACGCGGTCGCCGTCGGGATGGATCCAAGCGCACGTTGTCTTACCGTACCCGGGCGACACGCGTTCGACGTCGCCCGTTTCTCGATCCATCAAATAGATTTGGTAAAACGGATTGGATTTATCCCGTTCGCTTTGGAAGACCATCGATTTGCCATCGCGGCTGAAGTACCCTTCGCCAGCACGTATGCCGTCGAAGGTCAGCTGGCGAGTGTTGCTAAGAAATCGACTCTCCGTTTGCGCTTCCGCCGATGCTTCCGCTTTCGGCGGCGAATCTTGAGCCATCAATGAGCCAAATGGAAACGAACAAGCTGCGAATCCGAGGGCAAAAGCACAAATCGGTCGTTTCCATTGAGCGAAAAACATGCGTATTTTCATTTAGATTGTTTTTTGAGGCGGAGGTTGGCCTGAGCGAATCAGAACCTTCTCAGTTTAGGCGGGGGAAAAGCTGTCTGCATTGTACCGTTGTATTTCGATGGCTGACAATCTGAAATACGGGTATTCGCGGCCATGCTTCTGATGCATCGTAGAGATTATCATCGTCTTAGCTTTGAAAAATCGCATGGTTCTGAACGAAACCAATGTGTTCTTCTCCCCCCTAGTAAACACATTGCGGGTAAACCTGGGGCGTGTTCCTTAGGATTCGTTACCCTTTCAACCTAAAGGAAGGAACTATTCCTTTCAAATGCTTTGGATAAATACTATTACAGCCACGCTGCAGGATCGGCGTCTGTCGGCATTCGCCAATCGCCCCGCGGTGATAATGAAACCGTTCCGACCTTGGGGCCGTCAGGAACGCAGGTTCGCTTGAACTGGGCGGCAAAGAATCGTCGCAAGAACGTGTTCAAAACCTTGGCAACTTCCTCGTCTGAATACGCGCGCTTAAATCGAGCGTGCTTGGCTAGAAGCAGGATTTTGCTCGGTGCCGCTCCCTCGCGAACAAAATGATACAAGAAGAAATCGTGCAGCTCGTAGGGACCGATTGTGCCCTCAGTGCTCTGGTGCATCGCTTTGCTTGCAGTCAACGGAAGCAGTTCCGGTGAAATTGGAGTGTCCGCAATATCTAGCAACACCTCGCGCACTTCGCCATCGAAACGGCTCAAGGCGATGTTCCGAACAAGGAACTGCACCAGCGTCTTTGGGACCGAGCAATTCACATTGTACATCGACATATGATCGGCATTGTAAGTACACCATCCCAATGCCGACTCGGACAAGTCGCTCGTGCCGATCACGAATCCCTTGTTCATCAGCAGCATCGTTCGCATTCTGGCTTGGACATTCTCGAAAACAAGATCGTTTCGGTTTTCGTCGGGTAGTCGCTCTAGCTCATCTTGCAGCGAACGCCAGTTCTTGCCCTCGAGTGCAATGCCGAAGGGTCGGTGCTTGAGCTCCAGAAACGTCCGAAAGCAACTTTCGCGAATATCAATCGTCTCCATCGCCAAGCCAAGAAGCGCCATCAGTCTCGTCGCATTATTCTTGGTCTGATCCGTCGTCCCAAACCCAGGCATCGTTACACCGATCAGGCGAGCCGAGTCCCAGCCCATGGCTTCCAACATCTTGGCCGCCACAATTAGAGCTAACGTGCTATCTAGTCCTCCCGAAACTCCGATAAAGAGACGCGTGTCTTTGCCCAGTCTGGACACTCGCTTTGCTAACGCGGCGCATTGGATTTCGAAAATCTCCGCGCAACGTTCTTCAAGTTCCAACTTGTTTTGCGGTACAAATGGATGCGAATCGACATAACGAATCAATGGCGTCGCCTCCGTTTCAAGCTCGAAAGCCACGCGACGAAATGGGAACTGGAGTTCGGCGTTTAAGCTTTGATGCATTGTGCCAAACACCCGTCGATCGTGATCCAATCGATCAAGGTCAACGTCACTGGTCGCGAAACTCACTACGCCGTCTGCACGAGATGCGTCCGTCAGAGGCAAACCGGTTCCAATTCTTTCGGACTCCGCCAGCAGCGAACCATTTTCAGCAATCAAACAATGGGCGCCAAAGACCAAATCGGTGGTCGACTCTGATGGCCCGGCGCTTGCATAGGCGTAAGCCGCAATGCACTTCCCCGACTGGGTCGTAACAAGTCGCTTGCGATAGAACGCTTTGCCAATTGTTTCGTTGCTTGCTGAAAGATTAAGCAATACGTTTGCTCCCGCAATCGCTTGGCAGGCGCTCGGAGGGATCGGGACCCAGAGGTCCTCGCATATCTCAACTCCAACGGTTGCTCCACCACATTCGAACAACAAATCGGTCCCGAATGGAACTTCGGTTTCAATCCCGGCAATCGATAAGGTCAAATGCGTCTTGTGTTTACCAGCTCCGGATTGAAACCATCGCGACTCGTAAAACTCTTGATACGTTGGCAAATGCTGCTTGGGAACAATGCCGAGGATTCGTCCTGTGCAAAGTACCGCCGCGACGTTGAATAGTTTTCCGTCCAGCGATAAGGGCAAACCGACGACGATTAACTGTTTGCTTTGAACGGCGACCAACAGTTCGATCAACTCCTTCTTGCACGCGTCCAATAGAGTACGCTGAGTAAACAATTCGCCGCAGGTGTAGCCGCTCAAGCACAGTTCACCAAATACGATCACATCGGAATCTGGAAAGGACTTGATCGCCGATTGAATTGCTTGCCGATTAGCCGCCGGGTTCGCAACATGAGTCGGAGTGGAAGCGGCGGTAACTCGCAAAAAGCCTAAAGGATGCATGGTTTCGATTTCAGCGAGCGGGACTTCGGTGGAAGTGAACGTGTTTCCATTTGCCTTGTTGACGGTGCCAGACGCGTGTCTCTTCCATCGCTGACGATACGGGCTTTCCGTCGTTCATACGTTGAGTTAGTCGAATATACGCGATGACAGCCACATCACCCATGATGCGTATGTGGGGAGCGACGATCGTGGATTGAACGGGTGTCGGTGGTCCATTCGCAGGCAAGTTAAAATAGTAGTTGTGAAATTCGAGCCCATCGACGAGATTGCCGAGCGCTTCCGGTTCGAAGCACGTAAGCGACTCATCGCAAATATCGGCATATGTGTTCCAATCCCCTGCAGTGATTGCGACAAGCAATTTCTGAGTCAATTCGAGCACGGCATCACGGTCGGATTCTAACGACATCGTATGTTCATCCACTTTCTGTTTTTCTGCTGGTTTCCAAGCCTGGGACCGTCTTAGTCCGGGCCGACCATTCTAACGGGAGTCTCGACGATGCGACACCACGCATGGATTCCTATCGCGAAATAGCAAAAGCTTTGGTTGATTTTGACTCAAACCAGCAGGACAACTGCCCGAGAGCGAATAGCCAATTGCATCATCCGCATGTTACCATGGATTAAATGGGAGACGCTCTCTAGTAGAGTCTGTAGCCCAAGCTTTGCAGCACTTCCTACATGGAGTGACGCGCGTTTGCGTTCAGGATGTCTTTCAAAACTGTTTTGGGAATTTAAAAAAAGATGGCATCTCGACGAGGTCGCGAGACCAAGAAAACCAGTCCTTCGCAAAGCTCGAAAGCAGGGGCCTTTGCTCCGACAAACGCAGTGGGCAGAGTAACTCTCGTTTTTTTAGTCCTGTTTTTGGGCGTTGGTTTGGCATCTTTCTTCCTCCTGCCACTTTGGAACGACGCACCAGAGACGGCAATTTCACTCCCTAAGTCATCTATCGCAAAGAACAAGGGCAGGAAGCAACCTAACGTTCAGGCCACGGCACCGAATCGCAACATGGTAAACGGGAATTTGACGTTGGCCTGGGATACCATTCGGCCTGATTTGATGATGCAATTGCAGCCGACCTCATCCACGAGCAACATAACTCCCACGGACTATGCCGGTCCCGATCGATGCAAGGAATGTCATCAGACAAACTACGACGACTGGTCGCGGCATCCACACCGGTGGATGAATGCTCTAGCAACGGAATCAACCGTGCTTGGCGATTTCCTAGGGGAAGCTACCATCGAATACAAGGACGGTGTCGGTCGGTTTTTTCGCGACGGCGACCGATACATGATGAGTTATGATCGTGGTGAACTTTCGCGACTTTTCGAAATAACACAAACGATCGGCTCGCGATACTACCAGTACTACATTGGAAAGGGTCTGAAAGGCATCGAAGCTGCTGACCACCCTTATTACCATGAGGATCAAGTACTCCCGTTCGGATATTGGCTCGACCGAAAAGCTTGGGTCCCGATTGTTCACGTCCATGACGAGCAACCTGAATCGGTTCGATGGGAAAGCGTGCTGGATCTCAAACCCAAAGAGAGTGGACTGGAAAAAGGAAATTCCGAAGTCGGTCGTTCCCGTGGCCTCTTTGCTACCGATGATCCATTGCCGCTAACCTATGCGAAAGCCTGTAACTTTTGCCACACGACCTTTCCTTTGGGCGATATGTTGGTTCGTTTTTCGGAAACCATAGGAGCGTCCTTGACCGAGCCATCCGTCTTTTCCATGAGCAATTACTTGGCTCATTCACGGCCTGATTTTTGGGATGGCAAAGATGTACCAGAGACGTTTCCCTCGGATGAACTCAAATCCAAGACGAGTAAGTTCATCGCGTCGGAGGCGAAAGACAACGCGGCCACATTGGGAATCAGTTGTGAAGCATGCCATCTGGGCTGTAGTTTTCATTCCGACAACAAACAAACCAAACCCTCCTTTTTGCCTCAAAGCCCTGACCTCTACGTCTATACAGACCCAACCAAAAAGGATTTGGGTCGAACCGCCAAGAACATCAACAGCACATGTGCGCGCTGCCACGTCGGCGCTCGACCAACCTATGCGGGAGGCATGGCAACCTGGAACTCGACCGAATACACCGACGCAATGAAAGGAAAATGTTATACACAATTGACCTGTGTACAGTGCCATGACCCTCACAAACCAACGGGCAAAAAATGGTCGAAAACCCCTGATCAAGATGACCTGTCGTGCGTGACATGCCATGACCGTTTCAGTCAGCCCGAAGTTCGTCTGAGTCACACACACCATGCATCAGGCAACAGCGGCGATCGCTGCATGAATTGTCATATGCCACACATCAACGAGGGGATGCAAGACGTCGTTCGTACCCATACCATCTTCTCGCCAACCAACGCCAAAATGATCCATGAAAATCAGCCCAACGCCTGCAATCTATGCCACCTTGAAAAACCAATAGATTGGACCCTCGGATATTTGAAAACATGGTACGGTCGAACCTATGACACTACAAAGATCGCCAAGAACTACCCCAACCGCAACGAACCGGTCGGGGTTGGCTGGATGAACTCAGACCATCCCGCAACGCGACTCGTGGCAGCATCGGCGATGGCGCGAGAAAACGCCCAATGGGGCTTACCAATGTTAGCCGACATGCTGGATGACGAATACCTGATGAATCGCCAGTTCTCGCAAACCGCCGTAGAATCCCTCCTTAACAAGAAGCTCAACGAGGAGTTCGGATACTGGTATTACGCAACGAAAGGGGATCGTAGAGATCCCATCGAAAAACTCAAAGTATTCCTTTCGAATCCTAAATTGCTACGGCCCGCTTCCGACGATGCGATACTACCATGATTCGAAATTTTTGCTTTGTTTTTTTGACCGTTATTTCGTTGCAACAGCTTTGTCCTGCGCAATCGCACTTCGAATTCTTTGAGCCCGTCCGTCCACCTCGGGAGCACCAAATCATGCTCCATCGAGGTATGCAACAACTGGCTCCAGAGAACAGCCGTGAAGCTGTGCTGGCCTGTGCACGCGACTTTGTCGAATGGGTGGAAGTGGATGTCCGACAGACAAAAGACGGACGGCATGTCATCATTCATGATGCAACGGTCGATCGAACGAGCAACGGGACCGGACGCGTTGATGCATGGACTCTCGCCGAAATGAAGCTGCTCGATTTCGGCGAGTGGTTTGCCCCTCGCTTTCGTGGGCTTCAAATACAAACACTGACTGAATTGTTGGAGCTTGCAAAAGGTAAGGTCAATCTCTGTTTGGATTGCAAAGACGTTGATCCAGAAATCTTGGTGGCGGAAGTGTTGGCTGCCGAAATGCAGGATCAAGTCGTCGTGTATGGTGATCTTGGGATGCTGGCCGAAGTTCACAAGTTCTGCGGGAACACCATTGCCAGGATGACCAAGTATCGACCCCAACGCATGTCTTTCGAGGAGTTTGCAAACGAGGTTGAGCCTGCAGCAGTTGAGATCGATGCGGATCTGGTAACTCGCGAACTTTGTCAAGAAATTCACGCACGCGGCATCAAAGTTCAGGCAAAAATCCTGGGGCCAGACTGGGATCAACCACGAGTTTGGCGTGAGATGTTCGCTGCGGGAGTCGACTGGCTTCAAACCGACGATGCGGCTGGCGTTCGATTCACGGATGTGCGTTCGCGGCTCAGCGATTTTCCAGTGCAAATCGCCTTTCATCGTGGCGCAAGCCGCTATGCGCCTGAGAATTCACTAGCAGCGATCCGACATGCCGTGGCTATGGGAGCTGACTATATCGAAATCGATATTCGTACTACGAGCGATGCGGCGCTCGTGTTGATGCACGATCGAACAGTGGATCGCACTTCGTCGGGGTCTGGCGCGATCAACGATCTTTCAGCCAAGGCCCTTGCGGACTTGGATGTCGGCTCATGGTTTGGCAAGCCCTATCGCGACCAGCGCGTTCCCAGCCTAGCAGAAGGGTTGGCTGCTTTCGGAGAGACGGCTAACGCATATCTGGATGCCAAAGACATCACGCCCGAAAGGTTACTCCAAGCTATCCAAGAACACGATCTCATGCAGCGTCATGTTGTCTATCAGTCGCTGGACTATTGCAAACGGTTACAGGAACTTGATCCAGCGGTTCGAACTCTTCCGCCGCTGCGCGGCACAAGTGATTTGGATAAAACACTTGAATCGAAGCCCTACGGTGTCGACGCAGCTTGGAAAGCACTTTCGGCAAACATGATTGAGCAATGCCATGCCGCCGGTGTGCGCGTCTTTTCCGACGCTCTTGGTGAGCACGAAAACCTGGAGGACTATCGACAAGCGATCTCGTGGGGAATTGACGTCATTCAGACTGATTTCCCACTGCGAGTCCTGCGGATCATCGAATTAAATGCCTCGAAGAGTGTCGCCAAAAGCAACTAGCTGTGCTTTTACGACATAGGC
>Ga0105045_10005527_pt1 | contig 11136 bp, 13 predicted proteins | sample MAT02_FD_78089 | JGI IMG/M metagenome (GOLD analysis project Ga0105045, IMG submission 78089) | Freshwater microbial communities from Lake Fryxell liftoff mats and glacier meltwater in Antarctica - MAT-02 (megahit assembly) | ecosystem: Environmental > Aquatic > Freshwater > Ice > Liftoff... | reverse complement strand
GAAATATTTTTTGATGAAGAATCAATGAAAAAGATGAAGTTTATTGGATTATTTTATATGTACTATTGGTATCAGTTCCGAACTGTGAACAACGGCTCACAGCGTAGAGAAAAGCTAAATTGAAACCCAATATTTAGCAGTATTCTAGCTGCGTGCAGTAGTTCGCAGTTTCCTCTCTAAATTGTGATTCCTTATCACGATTTTGCTAAAGCACCGTTCACTCTTCCTTCTAACACTGGACATTGGTTCTAAAGCTGAAACATCTCAAAGTATACCATCAGCAACAAGTCTTAATCCTTCTAACACTGGACATTGGTTCTAAAGCCATTGTTAGAATCATACATCACTAGTGGAAGTCTTAATCCTTCTAACACTGGACATTGGTTCTAAAATTTTATTGGGCGTGACAAAGGAATAATTGAATGTCTTAATCCTTCTAACACTGGATATTGGTTCTAACGTAAAATGCTTAATGGGAACAGAGCAGATGCTTGGTCTTAATCCTTCTAACACTGGATATTGGTTCTAACGACACTTCATCTTAAGGTATGGGACGACCATCAAAGTCTTAATCCTTCTAACACTGGACATTGGTTCTAAAGGGCAAAATTACATAAATTTTTAGTTTTCAAAACATTAATATCAACAATTTTAAGATTTAGCCTCAGACTAAATCTTAAAATTGTGTTAAAAAAATTTTCATAGTATTACGATTTCTTCGATTTCTAGCAAAAAACTCAGATCAATCGTAGTTTGAATTGCTAGCATACCTTTTATACATTCCTCCGTGAATGGGAAGATATGTATCTGATCATTGATTCCTAATTTAGGTAATATTTCTGTGCGAATCCAATTCAAGCGTTGCTCCTTATTTTTATAATTATGAGACATCAAATGTACGGATTTTTGTAATGGTATTGAATCTATTTTTAGTAGATATTTATATAGTCTTGTACGAATCTTATCCTCTTGTATATCATAGCATATCATCATGTATCTCATGGCTCTGGTTTTATTTTTAAAAGGAAGGTTTTGAATTCTTCTACAAAGATCATGACATATTTGCTAACTTCTCTCTCTTTATTATACCTTCTCCAGTCTTCATATAGCTTAGTTTTTATTTCTTTTGGCAGTACACTAGTGCGGAAAGGATAACTTGAAAGCATCACAGTACTAGAGGTTAAGAATATAGCTACAAATTCTTCAGCTTGGTGTCTAAAAGCCTCTATAATATCATACACAAGGCTTTTTCTGCCAGGTCCGTCTACATGAAAGATACCACAGCTAGGGTCAAGCCCACACGCAATGATACACTTCTCTATCATGCTATAGTATATGCCATAGACATAGTTTAAAAGCACGTTGGTTAGGTCTTGTCCGGGATGTTTTGTCCGAGTTTTGAACCTGAATGAATGCGGTAGGCAGCGATTATAAAGCTTCCAATATAACTTGGAGTTGTGAGCCTCTTTGGTGAGGATTTGAGCATGACTGCTCTCTAAAGCTAGACTTTCATTTTCAAACCAAGATAATCTATAACTTTGTATTAACTCAGATTTCATATTTGGCCTGTATTGTAGTATGAGCTCTAGCCTTTTGTCTACCTTGATTTGTAACCACTCAAAGCTTTTGGCTTTCAGCAGGGAGTTGTTTTCACCTGATGTCTTTAATTGGTTTTTGTAGGCGTCTTTGTCCATCTTCAAAAAGTAAGGGAGGCATTTGACAATCGGTTGTCCGCTGCCATTTTGGAAGGTCATGAGTATGGAGTATTTATTAATCAAAGTAAAAACGTTACTTGCAATCTTACAAGATTTTAGCACTTTTATAGATGCAATTGATGCTCCATTGACTTTTTTTATTTGATTGTCCATGATGCAAAGTAGATAGGGTGCTTTGTAGTCTAACAATACATCTTGACTTTTCCCTTCAGATTGAGATCGTAGAAATACAGTATCTCTTAAAAATACTTCAACATTTGTATATTCAAAATGAGAAACAACCTTTTTAATAAAATCTAGTAATATTTCTTTTGCTTTATTTCTAGAAATATAAATATCTTGTTTTAAAAGATGTAAGAATTCTGTCAAGATAAATTCTTGATCAGCTTCATCAAACTGATTTGCCCATGATTGTATATGCTCTTTATTCATAGCAAAACCCTGATTGTTATCATGATGATAATCTCCAATGATTTCAATTATACCATCAATAATTTCATCCATAGAATAACTTTTATTTAAAAAAATTTAAAAAGTACATCTTTTAACTTTCTATATTAACCATTTACTGGTCTACATGAGGAGTCTCAATTATATTTTCCCCCAATAAAGCCTCCATTTTAGAGATGCTCTTTAGGTTTAGATTGTGGATTCCTGAGAGCCATTTGCTTAATTTAACTTCCGACTTGCCTAGCTGGATAGCAAAATCTTTTTGACTCCATCCTTTTTTGGCTAAAAGATACATTACTCGCTCAGAGATATCAAGATTGACATCTACAAACCTTTCCTTCTCGGGGGAAGAAGGACTTTCAAAAAATGTTGTAGTGTTGTTGTTTGTCATTTTCATTGATTCTTTAAAATTTTTAAAAAACTAGCTGTCCATTAAAGTCGTTCAGTTTTTGGTCATTGAGCTCCGAAGCTTTTCCTGAAGTTAAAAGCCCTTCCGCAAAAGCCCTATAAATTAGTTGCTGCATCCTATTGGATTGCTCAAATCCATGAAAGTCATAAGGTTCATTAATATTCCAACCCATTAGCTTGAATGCATTAAAAATCTGTTTTACAGCATGGTCGTTAAGGATGTTGCAAATTTTTATTCTCATAAGAATTGCTTGCATTGATATGCCATATTGCCTTTTTATAGCTCCCAGTTCTTGTATTATTATGTTGTTGCGATGTTCACCTAATTCTTTTTTCAATGCTTTTTCTGGAATCAACATTACTCCTGCAAAATGATTGCAATATTTTTCTATCTGACTTTCCGATGCATCACCAAAATTATCCCCAAGCAATAAATGACACAATTCATGTAGTAATGTAAACCTGATTCTGTCTGGTTTGTTAGCTTTCTCTTCATTATACCCTATTACAGGGATATCAGCATTAACCCAAGTCTGAAAGCCATCTATTAATTCGGATGTTTTTACTTTTACTATTTTAATCCCATTATCTTCAAGTAAATCGATTACGTTGGAAATTGGGTCTATTCCCATATTCCAGATTTCCCTGACTTTCATTGCAGCAGCAGTCACGTCAGAATAATTTTGTACGCGCTCAAAGGGTTGTAATGGATTTTGAAATGATATATTAACACCTAGAACATTTTCAATCTCCAAATATCTAACTAAAAGTTCCTTAGTAGTTTCAATTATTTGCAACTCATCTTTTGAGGGCAAAATATGCAGTTTCCTAAACTCAATTTTACCTATATTTAAAGAACTAATCTCTATAAAAAAATAATCGATAGAAACATCCAATTCTTCTGCAAGTCTTTTAAGCATATCTTGGTCAGGATTTACGATTCCTTTTTCATATTTATGTAATGCTTGTCTAGAGATGGTATTGTTTAGTTTATTGGCTAAATCCTGAAGAGATAATCCTTTCAAAATTCTTGCCGATTTTAATCTTTCATTTATTGGATGGCCCATGATGAATTGAAATTTTAAATTACCAATTAGGCCGCAAAGGTAATAATTTGTTTTTAATATTCAAGTTACATTATTCGAAATATTATTAAATATGTCAACTTGTCACGTAACCGTTGATTTACATATGCCATATTTTCTTAAATATATAATAAACTGACAAAAAGTAAGTTAATTTTTGAATGGCATAGGATTTGACCTTTATCAGATGAATTAATATTTTTAAATCTTAAATTATGTAACCTATGGCAACAAATCCACGAAAAGGAGACGGACATAGAAAAGGAGCCGTCAAAGACAGATCACAAGTACAGAACCCCAAAACTGATCAGTGGGTCAAACGAGACTCAGACACTGGTAAGTTTATTGATGTCAAACAAGATGGGAAACCATTTAAGGGAGTGAGGAAAGAGAAGTAATTTAATAACTTAAAAAAAATATTCATGGACAAAGGTTTACATTTAGAAAACGTCGTCAAGACACATCAGATTACAAAAGAAAAAGATCTTTTGGATAAACACATTAAAAAGAAAAATGAAGTTAAGGATGCATTAAAAGAAAAGTATGAGAGTGATATTTATGAACCTTATAATTCTGGTTCGTATGCAAAGAACACTGCTATCAATACTAAATTTGATTTTGATCTGGTTTCACCGTTCAAGCGCAATTCCTTTGGATCAAATGGCACATTAAAGGAAATGTATGAAGACTTGTATGATTTTCTTTATGAAAAGTACAAGAATGATGCGGAGGTTAGAAAACAAAAAGTTTCCATTGGATTGGATTTCTATGCAGACGCCGTCGGGGATAAAATTAAAATCGACGTTGTTCCAGGCAGAGAGTTAAATCAAGACCAATACACAGATGATGAAAACCTGAACCTCTATGTATATTATAAGTATGGAAACATAGACGCTGGTAGTGAAAGGATAAAAACTAATGTTCAGTCACAAATCAGCAACATTAAAGATAGAGCCGACAAAGAAAAGGAATCTATTAGGAAAATAATTCGCTTACTGAAAGTTTGGAAACATAGTAAAGGTGACTATCCTACCAAGTCTTTTTTTCTTGAACTTATTACAATAAAAGCTTTTGATAATAATACAATCACGGGCAACTTGTGGGATAAACTAAAAGTGATTTCGGAATACATTAGAGACAACGTGACTAAAGATGGCTTTACACTTACAGACCCTGGTAACAGCTCAAATAATTTAGCTGATACTTTGACTGAACTTGAAAAGCAGCAACTGTCTGATGATATGAAAAATATGCTTGAAAGGATAGATGATAACGAAGTAAATATCAAAATCTACTTTCCAGAAAATCCGAAGTTTAAAGAAAAAGATAATAATGAAAATAGGTATGGTACATATAAAATCATGCCAGTCCCTCCAGTAAAACTGAACTTTGGATAAGAAGATGGCCGATAGAGTTAGTGAAATCAATGCAGTATTAAAAGGCATTTCCGATGTCAAAATTATTAAGCCCTTTGAGCAATTTGAGTTTGAAATTCAAGGATGTATTTCTGTTTTTGTTAAAGGTTTAGAACAAGCTTTACTTTTTGATGTCGCAATAAGTCCTCAATATCCATTTAAATACCACGATACAGAAACAATTAGTTTCTTCAATGACTCCTTATTGGAATATAAACATATTATGCGAAATGGGTCAATTTGTATTCATACGGCTCACAGCCCTATTTTAAAACAAAAATTGGAATATGATTTTGAATCTGTAAAAGCTTGGATTAAGAAGTATTATATAAACAAAGACAGTGACGGTCATTACGAACATTTAATTGTACCACTAAAGACATTTAATGACAGCCACTTTGCTTTTTTCTTCAATGAAGTAGATTATGACTTTAAAAAGGGCCAATTTGGATTTGTAGATTATTCCACACTTAGCTATGGTGTTTTTTATAATGATAAAATCAACAGTTCTATAATACAGAAGTTCTATGATAGAAATAAGAAGGTTTTGGCAGAAGTAAATTGGAATTTTATGATGAAGTCACTCAATACACATACAGGGTTATATATTTTTATAAAGGAATCTCCATCAAAAAATCAGCGCTGGGTTTTAGATAAGTGGGATGAATTTTACGATTTGTTACCTCAATCATTTCTTGAATTCTTATATAAAGTAGATTCTAATAATCAAAAAGAAAAAGGTAAATGTTTCCCATTGTTTTTAGGATATAATATAACAGAATCGGAAATACATTGGCAAGTTATTATGATGGAACTTGGTAGTTTTCCCATTTATGGTGACAAAGTAAATAAACAATGGATCACCTTGATAGATGGTAACAAACCCATTAATTGGGCTATGACAAGAAACTGCTCATATAAGTATTTTTATGGAAGGGGCCGTTTATGCGATAAATTAACTACTTCTAAACTTTTAATAATCGGAATTGGAGCAATTGGCAGTATAGTTGCCAAAACACTGGTAAGAAGCGGTTGCACTAAAGTTGATTTTATTGATTACGATATAAAAGAACCTGAAAATGTTTGTAGATCTGAATATTCATTTTTCACGGGAATAACCAATAAAACCAATGATTTAATAAATGAGATGTTTTTGATATCGCCCTTCTTTGAGTCACCCAAAGGAGGTTACGATTATTCAGAAGCGTTTAATTTTTTCATAAAATCACATTTAACTGATACAACTCTAAAATCTGAAATTGAAAAACAACTTAATGAATATGATGTAATTTTCGATTGTTCTGCTGATAACGATTTGCTTTATCTATTAAGTCACCTAAAAATAACATCAACACTTTTAAACCTATCAATCTCAAACCATGCTAAACAACTTGTATGTTCTGTTGAAAAAAATCGTTATAACTTTATTACTACTCAATTTTATGAAAACGTTTTAAAGTTTGATATGGAAGATTTGCATAATCCAACTGGATGTTGGAATCCGACTTTCAAAGCATCTTACAATGATATAAATGCTATGGTGCAGTTTGCTTTGAAACATATCAATTTGAGATTAGAACAAGACAAGGCTTTGAGAAATTTTGTTATTGAAACAGATGATACGGATTGCCTTACCGTTAAACTGAATGAATTTTGATTTTAAGAGTAGAAAAAATAGGATTAAGCCTAGAAGCTGATGAAGCACTACTAAACAGCTTAGTTGAGAATGCTAGAAGCCATTACCCAAACGAGTTTGGTGGTTTTTTGATTGGGTATTACAATGATGATTGTACCCATTTGCATATAACTGATACGATTTTGCCTACCAGCTTTAAAGCTTCAAAATATTCATTCCAAAGAGATAATATTGGAATAAATGATGAACTTATTAATTTTTATAACCAAAACCTTCAAAAGGTATATGTAGGTGAATGGCACACACATCCTGACAATAGTTCTATCCCAAGTGTAAAGGATATTTCTGCTATTAATAAAATAGCTATTAGTCACAATTCAAGACTTGCCAATCCGGTATTGTTGATAATTGGATTTTTGAAAAACTATTTGGAATATGGTTTTTATGTATTTTTTAATGATAAATTGTATAAATATGAGTAAAGTTGATTTGAAACAATTATTTAGTGGTTTGCAGAAACAAATGTCTGCTCAACTAAACACAAATAGAGAATTTATTTACCATCCAGGGTCAAAAGGTGATGCATTAGAAAACGCTTGGATAGAATGGTTAAGTAAATATTTGCCAAACAGGTATTGCGTTGATAAAGCCATTGTAATCGATCACGAAGGGAATACAAGTCACCAAATGGATATTGTTATTTATGACAATTGGTTTACTCCTTTTATTTTTAATCAAAATGGTTTTTGTTACATTCCTGCTGAAGGGGTGTATGCTGTATTTGAAGTCAAACCAGATATACAAGGTAATGTAGGGGATAAAAGCTATATAGAGTATGCTGGAGATAAGATAGAGAGTGTTAGACAGCTAAAAAGGGAAGCTGCTAGCTTCATAAATGGTGGAATAAAATTTGCTCCACGACCATTAACTAAAATTGTTGGCGGTATTCTGTGTAGCACAAATACTTTTACTCATAAAAATAATGATACTATTACTGGCCATATTCAAATTTTAGACAATTTAAAAAGTATTGATATGGGCTGTATAGCAGATTATGGCAGCTTTTATGTTGATTACAAACCTAGTACTGAAATTAGTGATGTGGGACACGATGCATATTTGGAGTTTTACGCCAATAGACAATTTAATAAAATCAAATTTAGTAATGCCGATCATTCTTTTGTAACATTCTTTATGCAATTAACACGGTATTTACAACAGGCAATTGGGACAATACCAGCAATAAACTTAAATGCGTATTTATCAAATATTGGAGAAGAAGTGGATGAGGAAATATAATATTTATTGTTGTATTATGGAAAATACATAAGAAGCCCTATGGTTTTTTCCCTAGGATTTATTGTTTAACAGCGGCTCCATGTAATAAGTGGGCTTGTGACTTTTCACAGCCCATTTTTATTTTTCTTTTTATTATACTTAACCTGCCTCACCAGCCATCCCCATCAATCCTTCATCCTCCCCATCACCCACCCTAACCTGTCCATTCATCAGCATAGGCAATAGCTAATCTCGAAGTGAAGTCAGTTCTTGGTTTTCTTTTATATTTCGAGTTTTCATTTCAAACATTGGCGTTAATATGCCATCAAATTTTGACAAGAGAAATGATGATGGAACGACAATTTTTAAATTATTTAGAACTGCAGTTGTCAAACTAGGAACAGCTGTTCCTACATTCATAGAAGCAAGATTTAAAGTTTGTAAGAAAAAAAATAAATATTTCCCACTTTAAGTGATTTTCATTTTTGTATAAAACATTGTATCTACTGACCAGAATGGTTTATCAAGATAGAATAAATTACTCAAATCTCCCTTAATTTCTGAATGTTTGAAAGATTTCTTTAGAAACTTTTCAGCTTTGGCTTTTCCCTCATCTGATTCTAACGGATTTGAGATAAGATAAATCAACACTTGATAGTGTTTTATATAATGCTTCTGTTTTGAATCAAATACTATTTTGGGTTTTGGGTCATTCCAATTCATATCAAAATCTAATTGCCCCATCATCTGTCTTCCTAAGGCTTGCGCCCAAGCACGAATGTCACCTTCACCAGCCAAGTAGGCATTCTGAACGGAGGCAAGATGGTTTGAATTGTCAATATGGAAATAATCCGCACTCAATTGTTTCTCCAGTGATTCCTCCCAGTTTTTGCTCGCCTGAAACCAAAAGATGGCTAGCGCGGTGATAAAAGTCATAATACCTGCTACGGGACCTGTCCAGTTCCAAAAGCCTTCTGCCATTGATGTCCAATCTACATTCCCAAACTTATATAGATATACCAATAGAAGTAAACCTAACAGAATCAATAAACTATAAGACCAAGGGCTAGAATGTTTAAGTATGGCGAGAATCCTTTGTTTCATAAAATTAAATTAAATGGTGGAGAAGTCGATAGTTGAAATACCTATATTTTTAGCTTTATGCAATAGCCTCCAATCAAGAGAAACAAATGGCTGATCAAGTTTTAAGGCAAGAGCTAAAAAAAGGCAATCGTATATGGGATGATTGAGAGCAAAGGAAATATCTTTTGCTTCTTTCAATATGTCATTATGGTGGTAAAATACTTTTATCAGACCAATGGCATCGACATAAATTTTATCAATAGTGTCAATTGGTATATATTTCAAATAATGTGCTTTTCTTAAAACGTTTATAAACTCAATTTTTAAAATATCAGGCGCCTCAATATCTAAACCTATTACGTCTAAAGTATGAACAGTATCTTCACCAAAGTAAAATTGAAAAAGTACATTGGTGTCTATAATCATCTGTCTTTATCTTCACGTATCATCTCGACTATTTCTTCATTGCTGATCTTAACGCTTATCCCTTTCCTAAGATCCTTGATTCTTTCAAGTGCGTCCAGCTTTCTTAATAGATAACTAGCGTCCGCCTGTTTTTCTGTGAGATACTCATCCAAGATATGTATCACTTCCTGAGTCATAGACCTTCGGCTTTCTTCTGCCGAGTTTTTGAGCCCCTCATAAAGCCCTTGGGGCAGGTCTCTTATTTGTATTGTAGGCATAGTGCATGTATTTTGCATGAATAAGCGGTGGTAAGAAAAATTAAGTTCCTTGTATGATAATATTGTGATCCAAGAATAACTAATCTACTAAACAGTAATCTTATGAGCTTTGTGTTTAAATATCTTTATAATATTTTGACAAAACGACTTTCATCTTTTCCGTAACTACTCCTCCTGAAATATCAGCCTAAACTAAGATCCCATCATTAATATGTTTTGGCAAATTATCTTTTCCTGATATAGGTAATTCATGATGTCGATTATGATAAAGTGTTTCTTTTTCCAACCACTCATCGAGATGGATACCTTAGTCATCAAACCATTTAGTTATGATTTCTGATATGTCTTTAGACCTTTTTAATGATTGATTATCCATGAATTTATAATGGTTTTAGTTATACTATTTTGTTGTAAGCTGTTGGTGCTTATGCATGATTTTAAGTTGTTATTTATTAATGAGTAAGGTGTAAAGTGCATCAGGATCAGAAAATAATTCTTCTATTTTATGTTTAGAATTGTCAACATTTTGACCAGCTGCCAAATCTAAAAATCGTTCAATAAGATTACCCTCAAATTGTGGAAAAATATCTAAGTTTCTCTCTTTCCATCTTTTTGCCTCTTTAAAAAATTGATCTAATGTTAGATTTCCACTTATAAGTCGCTCTGGTAGCCCTGCAGGCATAACCGTCTTAAGGTGCCTTCTTACTTCATCAATATCTTCTTTATATAGATTATCAGAAATATATTTTTTGATGAATTCTATGTCGGTGGACGTAAGAGCGTTAGAATAAAGAGCTTCTTCTTCGATTAACCTTTGTTTTGCTTCCTGAATTAATTGGTGGTGTTCTAAATCTTTCTGTTTCTTTGCTTCAATTATCTTTAGTTTCTGCTCCAGGATCATATTCCTTTCTGCTTGTTCTTCAATTTCTTTCCGCTTTATGTCGCTTAATCTAAGGTTTTGGCTCTCAACTCTTACTTTTAATTGACTTTGTTGAAAACTTAAATATACATCTTCTGTGACCATTGTTAATTTAACGAAACCAGGAAAGAACATATCATCTTTTGATTTAAAATGAACTTTTCTAGTCTTTTGGGTTATTGCATCTAAATTAACTAACCCTTCTTTACTTCTTTTAGTTGCTTGTTCAGTTTTAGTATGATCTGAGTATCTCCAATCTCCTGTAATACCGTGATAACCTGTACCTGATCCTATTCTTAATAAAACACTATTAGTTTCTTGATTATGTTTTTCAAGATCTTCCCACATCGCAATAGCTTGAGAAAAGTCTTCATTAGGGAATTTTCTAAAGAAACGTTTCTCTTTTGATATAAAGTTCGACGTATGTTCACGAGCTAAACTCATCCATTGGTTATTGGAATATT
>Ga0105045_10005526_pt1 | contig 11136 bp, 10 predicted proteins | sample MAT02_FD_78089 | JGI IMG/M metagenome (GOLD analysis project Ga0105045, IMG submission 78089) | Freshwater microbial communities from Lake Fryxell liftoff mats and glacier meltwater in Antarctica - MAT-02 (megahit assembly) | ecosystem: Environmental > Aquatic > Freshwater > Ice > Liftoff... | reverse complement strand
GCTGCATGCGCGGCGAAGGCGCGCCGAGCCCGATCTATGAAGGTGAGGACAGCGTGATCGCCTGGGTGCTCTCCGGCCGCACGCAGGCCGACAGCAAAGGGCGCAATAAGGTCTATGACCCCACCTACTATACCGTGCCGCTGCCTGGAGCAGGTGAGCCCAAGCGCGCCATCCTGGACAGCTACACCAAGGAGCATTCTGCCGAGTATCAAAGCCAGGCGCTGATTGATCTGGCCTTCCGCATGCGTGAATCGATCTCCAACTTCGACGCGATCGAGAAGATCATGATCCACACCAGCCATCATACGCATTACGTGATCGGCACCGGTGCGCAGGACCCGCAAAAGATGGACCCCAAGGCAAGCCGCGAGACGCTCGACCATTCCATCATGTACATCTTTGCCGTGGCACTCCAGGACGGGCGCTGGCACCATGTCGACAGCTACACGCCCAAGCGCGCGGGACGCCGCGACACCGTGGCCCTCTGGCACAAGATCGAAACTTGCGAAGCGCCCGAATGGACCGAGCGCTATCACTCGCGTGACCCCGAGACGCTGGCCTTCGGTGGGCGCGTGGAAATCACGATGAAGGATGGCACCAAGCTCGTCGATGAACTTGGCGTGGCCAATGCGCATCCGCGTGGCGCACGCCCCTTTGCGCGGGAGCAATACATCGAGAAATTCCGCGCGCTGACGGATGGCATCATCACTGCACGCGAGAGCAATCGCTTCCTCGAAGTGGTTCAGAGCCTGACCAGCCTGAAGGCAGGCGAACTCGGGGCGCTGCATGTGGCACTGCCCAAGGGCGCCCTGCTGGATGCCAAGCCAGGCATTTTCTGACGGTCGCCGGGGGGAGCTGCTGTCTCCCCCCGACCTCAATAGACGCTCAGTCGCGCAAGTCGGCCGGCACGACCCCGCCATTCTCCGCAAGCTTGTCCATGACTTGCTTGTGAAGCCAGGTGTTCATCGCGGCACTGTCGTTCGTGTCGCCCGTGTAGTGCAGTTCGGCCGCCAGCGCCTTGCGTGACTCCAGGCTGCTATCCAGGCCAAGAAGTTTCAACAAGTCCACGATGGATTGCTTGTAGTTGTAGGTCTGACCGCTTTTGCGGGCCATCTCTGCCAGGATGGCGCCAACGTCCACCTGCGGAGCGGCCTCTGCCATGGGCGACTGCGTTGGCTGGCTGGTGGGTGCAGCCGTGCCCATGCCCGCATCCGAGGCCGGCGCCGCCGCCGGCTCAGCGGATGCCTTGCTACCAAAGATCTTGCTCATGATCGACCCAAAAATACTCATCAACGTCCTGCCTTGCACCGCGCCTTCAGCGGCACGTATCGCGCAGAACATTCGAAGCATTGCTCGGGTTGCGCGTGGCGCGATGGACAGGGCGGCCGGCAGGTTTAAGCTGCACCGCACAACAACCCGCCACGTTGCACGAATTGAGGAATGCCATGGTCGAACAGATCGAAGTCCGCAAAGGGCTGGTAGGCGTCTACGCCGATGAATCCAGTGTCTCGAAGGTGATGCCCGAGACGAATTCCCTCACCTATCGCGGCTATGCCGTGCAGGATTTGTGCGAGGAAACCTCCTTCGAGGAGGTGGCCTACCTGCTGTGGCACGGCGAATTGCCCAACGCGACGCAGCTAGCCGCCTTCCAGGCCGAGGAGCGCGCCAATCGCGAACTCAGCCCCGCTCTGCTGCGCGTGTTGCGCGATTTCCCGAAGGAAGCGCACCCAATGGATGCGATTCGCACCGCGATCAGCTTCATGGGGATGGAAGACGCCGAAACGGCCGATATCTCCGACGCCGCACAGCGCCGCAAGGCCTTGCGCATCTTCGCCAAGGCACCGACCGCCGTTGCCGCGGCACACCGCCTCTCGAAGGGGATGGAGCCGATGGCGCCCGATCCCTCGCTCTCCTTTTGCGAGAATTTTTTCCATTTGGTCTTCGGTAAGGTTCCGCCAAAGGAGGTCATCAAGGCCTTCGACGTCTCGATGATCCTCTACGCCGAGCACACCTTCAACGCCTCGACCTTTGCGGCCCGTGTGGTCAGCTCGACTATGGCCGATATTCATGGCGCCATCGTGGGCGGCATCGCGGCCTTGAAAGGCCCGCTGCATGGCGGCGCCAATGAGGCGGTGATGCACATGCTCAAGGAAATCCCCTCGCCAGACGTCGCCGAGGCGTGGCTGCGTGATCGCTTCGACCACAAGGCGCTGGTGATGGGCTTTGGCCACCGCGTCTACAAGAATGGCGACAGCCGCGTGCCGACGATGAAGAAATACGCCGAGGTGATGGCCGAGGTGGTGGGCGACAAGCGCTGGATGAACACCTCCGCCGTGCTCGCACGCGTCATGCTGGCGGAGAAGAACATCCACCCCAACCTCGATTTTCCCGCAGGCCCTGCCTATTTCCTGATGGGCTTCGACATCCCGATGTTCACGCCGGTTTTCGTGTGCAGCCGCATCACCGGCTGGGCCGCGCATGTCTTCGAGCAAAGTGCCGACAATCGATTGATCCGCCCACTCTCACTCTACAACGGTGCGGAGCAGCGGCCTGTGCCGGCGATGTCGGCGCGCTGATCGCGCCAACAATGCGGTGATGGTGTTGCAAGCCGTGGGTTAACGCGGATGGCGTTGTGATTCACGAAGTGATGCAATCGCGAGTCACTCCACGAAAAATCTGCACGCAAAAGCAGAATGTATTTGACACACGACTCGCGCATTCCGATAGCGTTGTTTACGCACGCATTGACGCGCGATTCGTTTGCACGTTCAGACCGAAGCGCATTCAGCGCGAGAGACGAGCAGCACGGGATCGCAGAGCAGCGCGAGCGACGAACGGAAGGGAGAACCTCGATGAGGTTTGCCGGATCAAATTTCTGGGCTCTGCGGGAGGAAGGCAGAGGGCCATCGCCTGATACCGGGAGACAGCTCGAAACTGCACCTGACTTCGACCCACCGATGACCTTAGCATTTTCGAATGCTCAGCCGTTCGTCGCGCCTGTGTCCAATCAAACTTCACCCAATCTGATGCGCGATCGCGCAAGGAGAAACCAGATGACCGATACGACCGAAACCGCCGACATCAAGCCACGCGCGCAAGCAATGGCCGTTGCCGCCGGCGCCCGCCGCACCGCAAAGAAACCCGCCACCGCGCGCGGCCGTGTGGCTGCGAAGAAGCCGGCAGCGAAAAAGGCCGCACCAGCAAAGGCGGCAGCCCCCGCCAAGAAGGCTGCGACCGCAAAGAAGGCTGCGACCGCGAAGAAGGCAGCACCAAAGAAGGCTGCTGCCCCGAGGAAGGCCGCCGCCAAGAAGGCAGCCCCCGCAAAGAAGGCCGCGCCAAAGAAAGCCGCTGCTCCGAAGAAGGCCGCCGCAAAGAAGGTAGCCGCGGCAAAGAAGGCCGCGCCCAAGAAAGCCGCTGCTCCGAAGAAGGCCGCCGCCAAAAAGGCCGCCCCTGCAAAGAAGGCCGCGCCAAAGAAAGCCGCTGCTCCGAAGCCTGCTGCCAGGAAGGCGGCACCTGCCAAGAAGGCTGCTCCGGCGAAGAAGGCCGCAGCACCCAAGCCTGCCGCGAAGAAGGCCGCTCCGGCAAAGGATACGAAGCGCGCCGAAGCGGCAAAGAAGGGCGCTGCCACGCGCGCCGCAAAGAAGGCGGCCGCCTCCGCCGCCGCCGCTGCTCCGGCACCGGCCAACGAGACGCCGACGAACTGATCCTGGGCAACTTTCCGATATCAGTGCCTGATCAAGGCGCCACCCCAATGGGTGGCGCCTTTTTCATGCCGGGCTGTTCAGCCCCACTTGCCCATGAAGAACATCTCAGCAGCCGCCTTGCGCGAGCGTGGCGCTGTCTCGCGCTCCGCCAGTTTTTCGGGCAGGGCGGAAGCGGGACCAGGTGTGCCAAGCACCATCGCTGCGATGGGCGCCACATCCTCAGGGATGGCAAAGGCGACGCGCGCGGCCTCGGCATCGAAGCCGGCCATCTGGTGCAGTTGCAATCCCATTGAAGCCGCCTGGATCGCCATGCCGTTGCTCGCCTGGCCCGTATCATAATGCGACCAGGCGTTGGGCTTGCCAGTGCCAGCCGAGTTCAACCGCGCGCAAGCCAGCATCAGCACTGGTGCCGAGCCGATCCAGCCCTGGTTGAACGATACAAGGCAGCCGAGCAGCTTGGCGAAGGCCTCGGGCTCATTCGCCTTGCGCGTGATGAGGTATTGCCAGGGCTGCTCATTATACGCCGAGGCGGACCAGCGCCCGGCTTCGAGGATGCTGTGCAGCACGGCATCGGGCACCAGCGTATCGAGGTAGCTGCGCGGGCTCCAGCGTGCGGAAATGGCGGGGAGCACGGGGTGGTCGGTGGGCGCAATGCGATCCATGGGCAATCCTATCCAAAGGTTGAGAGAAGATCCTCCACCTGCCCAGGCGTGAGCAGGCGGGGATTCATAGCACGCAGCATGAGCGCGAGTTTCGCGGCCTCTTCCAGTTCCTCCGCAGCGTTCACCGCATCAGTCAGGGTGGCGCCGCAAATCACCGGACCGTGATTGGCGAGCAGCACGGCGCGTGCCGTCAGTGCGGCCGCGTGGATGGCAGGCTCCATCGCCGCATCGCCAGGCCGGTAATAGGCAATGAGCGGAAGCGTCCGTCCCACCCGCATCACGAAATAGGGTGTCAGCGGCGGAATGACTGCATTGGGCAGGCAGGAGATCGCCGTCGCGTGTGTGCTGTGCAGGTGGACCACGGAACCCGCATTCGGCCGCGCATCCAGGAAGGCGCGATGGAGGAACACCTCCTTGGTTGGTTTGTCACCACCGACATGCTTCCAGTCACGGTCGAGCTTGCTGATCCGCGCAGCCTCCAGGCGGCCCAGGGAGGAGTTGGTCGGCGTCATCAGATAGCCGTCCTCCAACCGCACACTGATATTACCGGCGCTGCCCACGCTATAGCCGCGCGCAAAAAGGGATGCGCCCAGGCTGACGAGCAACTGGCGCTGTTCATCTTCCCGCATGGTCAGGAAAAGGCCTTAAGAAAAAAGTCACGCGCGCCAAAATTGCCGCTTTTCAGCGCGAGCCACATGCCATCGGGGGCGGCATCGGGCGCCGCATGGGTCCAGGGAACACCGGGGTCGATCTCAGCGCCGATGCGCAGGGAGCGCACGCCAAGGCGCTGCACCACCGCGCCCGAGGTCTCGCCACCCGCGATCACCAGGCGGCGCACACCGGCGGCAACCAGATCAGCCGCGATCTGCGCCATGGCATCTTCGATCAGAGCGCCCGCGGCATCCCGGCCAAGCTTTGCCTGAAGTGCTGCCACGCGCTCAGGCGGGGCGGAGGCCGCGATCACGACGGGCCGCCCTGCCTCCAACTTGCCCGCCATCCAGCCACGCGCCTGCGCTGCAAGTGCTGCGGCAGCGGGTGTGGCGAGCGCATCCAGTTCCAGCGTGGGCACATGATCCCGCGCGAGGCCGATCTGGCCCAGTGTCGCGCGCGAGCAGGAGCCGGCGAGGACGGCGCAAAGCCCGCTCACGTCCGGCAGGGCGCCCGCATCCTCGCGGATCGGCAGAAGTCCCGCGCGGCGGAAATTCTCGGGCAGGCCCATGGCGATACCTGAGCCGCCGGTGATGAGCGCATGCTTGGCGCAGGCCTCGCCGAGCGCCATGAGGTGCGCATCCGTCACCGCATCGGCGATGGCGAAGCGGCGATTGGCGTCGCGCAGGCGCGTCACCTCGTCACGGATCGCTGCTGGTCCGCGCTCGACCACGGTGAAGGAGATGAGGCCGACGCTGCCCTCGCTTTGTCGGCCCAGAACGCGCACCAGGTTGGCGTCGCGCATGGGGGTCAGCGGATGGTTCTCCATGCCGCTCTCGCTCAACAGATTGGCACCCACGAACAGATGGCCCTGGTAGATGGTGCGGCCATTCGTTGGAAAAGCCGGGCAGGCAATGGCAAAGCCGCCATCCAGGCGCTTGAGCAGGGCTTCGGCGACGGGGCCGATATTGCCCGCCTCGGTGCTGTCGAAGGTGGAGCAGTATTTGAACAGTATCTGCTTCGCACCCGCCGCGAGCAACGCTTCACATGCTGCGAGCGACTGCGCCACGGCGTCCTGGACGGGGATCGTGCGGGATTTCAACGCGATGATGATGGCATCGGCCTCGGGCAATGGCCCGTAGGGCACACCGATGACCTGGACGGCCCGCATCCCCTGGCGAACCAGAGTGCTGGCAAGGTCAGTGGCGCCGGTGAAGTCATCCGCGATGCAGCCGAGCAGGGGCATGGGTCTCTCCGTGTTTGCCCTGCTTTAAGGCGGGCCTGGCGGCTGGGCAAACGGGGCTTGAATGCGGGGCCAGGCGACGCAACATGGATCAGCATGAATGACGATCCCCCCCGCCCCGCGGTGCTGGACATGACGCCTGAGGGTGAATTCCGGCAAGCCCCGCCACCCAGCGGCCTGAACCTGCTTTTGGCGCGGCTGAGCGGTGTGGCGGTTCTCATCGCTGTCGCGGCGGGTGGGCTTTTGCTCATGGCATTGGCAATTTTCTTTATTGGGCTGCTGCTGCCGATTGTCATCGGCGCCGGGGCTATCGCTGGTCTGTCCATCTGGTGGCGGCGCCGTCGCTTGCGGAAGATGGGCATCGAACCCGCCCCGATCCGGATCATTCTTCGCCGCTGAGCCTCCAAGCCATGTGACTTCCGGAGGGTTTGCCGTCATCCTGCGCAAACCACAAAGGAGCCACACATGCCCCGTCGCGTTACCCTCGCCGCTGCCCAGCTCGGCCCGATCCAGAAGGCAGAGGGGCGCGATGTGGCGATCGGTCGCATGCTGCGCCTCATGGAGCACGCCCATCGCCGCGGCGTGGAAGTGGTCGTCTTCCCCGAACTGGCGCTGACCACCTTCTTTCCGCGCTGGTATGAGGAGGATGTCAGCAAGGCTGACCATTGGTATGAGCACGCGATGCCCTCCAACGAGACGGCACCGCTGTTCGAGGCCGCCCGGAAGTACGGCATCGGCTTTCACCTTGGCTATGCGGAAAAAACGCCGGACGGCCATCGCTACAACACCGCGATTTACGTGCACCCCTCGGGTGAGGTGGTGCTGAAATACCGGAAGGTGCATCTTCCCGGCCATCGCGAATACGACCCGATCCGCACGGTGCAGCACCTGGAAAAGCGCTATTTCGAGGTGGGCGACCTTGGCTTCCCCGTGATCCGTGCGCCACTGGGCGAGCAGCAGGCCAATATCGGCATGATGATCTGCAATGACCGCCGCTGGCCCGAGGCCTGGCGCGTCATGGGTCTCCAGCAGGTGGAAGTCGTCATGTTGGGCTACAACACGCCATCCCTGAACATGGATAATCGTGGGTTCGAGGCGCATCATTTGCGCGTGGAGCACTCCCACCTCTCCATCCGCGCAGGCTGCTACCAGAATGCCTGCTTTGGCGTGGCCACCGCCAAGGGCGGAACGGAGGATGGGCATGAATTGTTCGGCCATTCCATCATCGTGAACCCGCAGGGCGAAATCATGGCCCAGGCCACCTCCTGGGGCGATGAGTTGATCACCGCCGATTGTGACCTGGATGACTGCGCGCTGGGCCGCAGCACCATCTTCAACTTTGCCGCGCATCGTAGGCCGGAAGCCTATGGGCGCATTCTGGAACAGGTGGGTTCGGTGGAACCGCCGCTTTGGAAGGCTCAACCGTAGGGGAAGCTGCCCAGCCAGAGCACATCCCCGATGCGCGGCGCCCCACTGGCCAACATGGCCAGCCGATCAAAGCCCAGCGCGATGCCGCTGCCCGCAGGCATGCCGTGTGCGAGGGCGGACAGGAAATCGTTATCCATCGGCCAGGAATCGGCGCCGCCGTAGAGGCGCTCACGCTCGGCCACGTCATGGGCGAAGCGGGTGGCCTGTTCGAAAGGATCGGTCAATTCGTCAAAGGCATTTGCCAGTTCGATCCCGCCGGCGAAAAGCTCGAAGCGCAGCGCAACTCGCGGGTCGGTGGCGTCGCGACGCGCTAGCGCGGCCTGGGGTGCGGGCCAATGGGTAAGGAAGCTCGCATGCTCTCGGCCAAGGCGGGGCTCCACATGGTCGAGCAAGAGACGGAAGAAGGCATCCTCCCAGTTTTCATCCGCGCGCGCGCCCAGGGCGCTGGCGTCGCCCGTGCCATCGGGGCGGATGCTGGCGAGAAGGTCGAGGCCCGCCCAGCGGGAGAAGGCCTCGGCGCAAGTGATCCGCTCGAAGGGGAGGGTGAGGTCGGTCGTAACCCCCTCATGCGCGACGAGTGGCGGGCAGAGGGCGCGAACCAGGCCCTCTGTCTCCTCCATCAGCCCCTCCAGCGTAAGGCCGGGCCGGTACCATTCCAGCATGGTGAATTCGGGCGCGTGGCGGCGACCGATCTCTCCATTGCGCCAGACCCGCGCCAGCTCAAACACAGGCCCCGCGCCGCCAACCAGTAGGCGCTTCAATGCCAGCTCCGGCGAGGTGCGCAGCCAGAGCGCGCGCCGTTCCCCCTGGCCGATATGCGGCAAGTATTCGCTGCGGAAGCCGCGCAGATGCACCTCCATGCCTGGGGCGGGAACCAGGCAGGGCGTCTCGACCTCGCGATAGCCGCGCGTGGTGAACCAGACGCGAGTGGCTGCGGTCAGGCGCGCACGCGCTTCGAGGAAGGGCAAGCGCGCAGCGAGGCTTTCGGGGTGCCAGGAGGGTTGGGGCATTGCGCCGCCGGGCTTACCAGGGCAGAGGCTGGGCCGCCATGTCCCGAACGCTCCGCACCGCCCAAGACCTCGCCGAGGCCGGCCTGATCGGGCCTGCCGCCGTGCCAGGCCTTGAGGCCGTGCGGGCGCGCTATTCCATCGCCGTCACGCCAGCGATGGCCGCGCTGATCGCCGAGCATGGGGCGCCCATCGCGCGGCAATACCTGCCGGACGCAGCGGAACTCATCACCGCCGCCCACGAACTCGATGACCCCACGTCGGACGCGCCCTTCACGCCGATCAAGGGAGTGGTCCACCGCTATCCAGACCGCGCCTTGCTCAAACCGCTGCTCGCCTGCCCGGTCTATTGCCGCTTCTGCTTTCGGCGCGAAGCCGTAGGCCCCGACGGCGGCCTGTTGAGCGAGGCAGAGCTTGAGGCAGCGCTGGACTGGTTTGCGGCAACACCGGCCGTGCGCGAGGTGATCCTGACGGGCGGCGATCCGCTGATGCTCTCGCCGCGTCGGCTTGCGCACATTCTGCAACGCCTGGACGCCGTGCCACATATCGAGACGCTGCGAATTCACAGCCGCGTGCCCGTGGCCGACCCTTCGCTGGTCACGCCCGCTTTGCTGGCCGCACTGGCAACAAACAAGCCGCTTTATCTCTGCGTCCATGCCAACCACGCTGCGGAGTTCACGCCAGTTGCAGCGGTGGGACTGCGCGCGCTGCACAGCGCGGGCCTGGTGCTGCTGGGCCAATCCGTGCTGCTGGCGGGCGTGAATGACAGTGAGCCGGCGCTGGAGGCCCTGTTCCGCGCCATGCTGCGCCACCGTGTGAAGCCCTATTACCTGCATCAGCTGGACCCAGCGCCCGGCACAGCCCGCTTTCATGTGACCGAGGAGCGTGGGCTTGCGCTGATGCGCGGACTGCGCGGGCGCGTCACTGGCCTCGCCTGGCCCACCTATGTGCGGGAACAGGCTCAGGGTGCCGGAAAAATCCCGCTTGGCATGGCCGGTATGCGTATCGGGGCTGGACAAGCCGGAGAAGGTCGTTAGATACCGGCGCTTGGCGGGCGCTTAGCTCAGTTGGTAGAGCAGCTGACTCTTAATCAGCGGGTCGTAGGTTCGAGCCCTACAGCGCCCACCATTTAACCTCACTGGCCGCCAAGGCATTCAGCCTGGCAATCTCTGACTTCGAGAGTTTCGTTGATGCTGGTTTCCCGCTCGGCTCTCAGACTCGTCTGATACATTCTTCTGCCGATTGACCCAGTCGCCGCCGCAGTGCCATAGGCAATCAGCCAAGTAATGGGGACCTTTCTTGTTGAGAGGGTCAACCGCCACACATCAGCCACCCCGGGCGCGCAATCATTTTCCGTGGCTATGCGGGTCATTCCAGAACGATATTGGCCCCTCCAATCACGGCGCCGAGTGTTTCGATCTCACGCCGCGTCAGGGCGTAGAATTCGGGGATGGTTATGGCGGCAGAGGTCGCCCCGCCTTCCTCCGCCCGACGGCGGATCGTCGGGTCTTCGGCCAAGCGTCGCATGTCCGCGTTCAGTCGCTCCATGATCGGCGCCGGAACGCCGTTGCCGGAGGAGGCGTAACAGCCATATCGCACGGATTAAGTCAGCGAAGACGCGCCCGGCCAGATCATGCGGCGCCCGCAAGGTGAAAACGCTGAGAATCAACGGCTACAGGCAGCCCCGCCTAGCACGCAGAAGGTCGCGCAATGGGGATGATTCAGCGCCACTGGGCGCGCTGCTTCGGCCAGAGTGCCGCCAAGTTCGAAGCGCTTGTCATAAGCCAGTAGCGTGCAGGCCAGCACCGCCGGATGCTCGGCCCCCTTGCGCTTCACCACCATGCGCGAGGAGGCGCACATCATGCTGTCGGGCGATTTCTTCAGGATGCCCCAGCACGACTCGGTGATCTCGGGCACGTCACGGTCGGAATCCATTTCGGGGAAAAGCATCAACGCCACGGGGTCATGCGCATCCACCGGGATGCCCCACTTGGCGAAGAGCCCCGCATAGCCGGCGCGCATCGCTGCCTCATCCTCGGCGCTGAAACCCGCACGACCAGCGACGTGAATCGCAAAACCCGCTTGCGCCAGCCAGGCCAGGCCTTCAAGCGTGCGCGCAAAGCTGCCCGCGCCTCGCTCGATGTCATGGACGGCAGCGTCATGGTGATCCAGGCTGACGCGGATGATGAGGCGGCCAACCCCGTGCTTGTCGCGCAGCGCCAGCATGGGGGCGGCGTAGCGCCGCATCGGCTGCATCGCATTGGTCAGCACAAGGGCGCTGAGGCCACGGCCCAATACGTCGTCCAGCATTGGCACGAGTCCCGGGTTCATGAAGGGCTCGCCTCCCGTGAAGCCGATCTCCTCCACATCCAAACCCTGTGCTTCGTCCAGATAGCTGCCCACCTCGGCGGCGTTCAGATAGACCAGCGCATCGTTGCGCGGGC
>Ga0105045_10005524_pt1 | contig 11138 bp, 10 predicted proteins | sample MAT02_FD_78089 | JGI IMG/M metagenome (GOLD analysis project Ga0105045, IMG submission 78089) | Freshwater microbial communities from Lake Fryxell liftoff mats and glacier meltwater in Antarctica - MAT-02 (megahit assembly) | ecosystem: Environmental > Aquatic > Freshwater > Ice > Liftoff... | reverse complement strand
GCAGAGGGTAGAACAGAGAGGGGCACTAAGTCCAGAGTTTTCCGCCTCTCGAGGGATGAAAATCCCGTCAAAGCTGCCTTTAACCGCTGTTTTCACCTTTGTTTACTTGCCCACGCAGTAGAGCATCGAGCCGGATCGCAGAAGAAGGCGGTCGCCGAGAGGAACCGGCACGGCGCGAAAGGTCTCGTCCTTTGCCCCCTCGCCGAGGGAGTTCACCGCAACGACATCGAGGGTTTTTCCGGGACGCAGGATGACGACATCCCCGCCCTTGACAGTCTGGTAGTAGATGAGTCCGTTGGCCACGAGCGGGGCGGCGGCGATCTCCATGGACTCACCGAGCCGCTCGGAGTAATGGACGCTACCCGTCCCGGCATCGTAGCTGCTCGCGATACCGCTCATGCTGGAAATGACGAGGAAGTCCCCCACGACGGAGGGCGAGGGCAGGTCGCGTCCGCCTTTGCGGGGGGCGAGCCAGAGGCGATGGGTCGCGGTGACGTTGCCTGATCCGCCAAGTTTCACACAGTAGACATCGCCGGGCTTGCCGCAGACGACGTAGAGTTTGCCGCGGGCGAAAACGGGGACAGGCTCGCCGCGGCCGGTGGGGGCCTCGCAGAACCAGAGTTCCTTCCCGGTGACGGGGTCGTAGCCCTGCACTCCGAACTCGCCGTTGATGATGAGCTCCTTTTTCCCTTCGTATTCGATCAGGGCCGGACTGCTCCAGCCACCTTTCGGTTTCGTTCCCCGAGAGGTCTCCCAGGCGATCTTGCCGGTCGCGAGATCGACCGCGACGAGACGGGAAGGACCCTCAGAGTCACAGTTCTGGATGACATTCCCATCGACGATCACGGGCGAAGCGGCGATGCCCCAGGTGCCCGTGAAATCACCAAGTGGGAGCGACCATTCTTTTTTCCCGTTCAGATCATAGGAGTGCAGCCCGCCGGGACCGAAAAAGGCGACGACGTGTTTGCCGTCGGTGGCACAGGTCGGCGTCGCGAAGCTGTTCATCGCGTGGATCTGCTCGGGCTTTTCGCAGGCGATGGTGTCCTCCCAGAGGGTGGAGCCGTCGGTGGCCGATAGACAGATGACGTAGCGCTCGCGGCCATCGGCGGAGGCGCTCGTGAGAAAAAGTTTATCTCCCCAGATCACCGGAGAGGACTGGCCCGAGCCTTTTAAGGAGGCCTTCCATTTGATCCCCGACGCGTCCCAGGTCGTGGGCAGGGCGGGATTATCGACGATTCCCTGAGCTGCGGGCCCGCGGAACTGGGTCCAGCCATCGGCCGCAGCGGCGGGCATGACGAGGCAGAGAGAGAGAAAAGGAACGAGGCAGGTTTTCATGGAGCGGGAGCTTTGTTCCCGGGCTTCCGGAAGACGAGAAAATGCTGAATGGGAAGAAAATCGCGAACTTCGACAAAATCCAGACCGACGGCGGCCATCTCGGCGGAGATCTGCTTTACCGTCATCTTGTGAAGCGGCTTGATCGGCACCGCCGGATCTTCGCCGCGGTATTCGAGAAAGACGACCCGTCCGCCCGGCGCGAGCCCTTTGACGATGGACTCCATCATCTCACGCGGATGGGAAAACTCATGATAGGCGTCGACCATGATGACGAGATCGACTTCCCCCGCGGGCAGGCGGGTGTCCTCGATCGTGCCGAGGAGCGGCTCGACATTCGTGATCTTCTTTAGCTTTTTATTCCCTTCGACAAAGTCGAGCATCTCCTGCTGGATGTCCTGAGCGATCACTTTTCCCTGCGGAACGAGAGGGGCGATGAGAAACGAGAAGTATCCCGACCCGGCCCCGATGTCGGCGACAACATCGGTCGGTTTGAGGTCCAGATTCTCGATCACGAGAGAGGGCCTTTCCTCACCCTCGCGGTCGCGGCGCTCGAGCCAGGAGATCGCGTGGGAGCTCACCGTCTGGGAAATTTCCCGTCCCATGTAGACCTTGCCGATTCCGTCGCGCGACGGTTCCTTGGCCGTGTAATGCCCTTCCTCAGCAACGGCTGAACGGGGAAAAAGGCCGAGCCCGGTGAAGGCGGACAAGAGCAGCAAAAAGGGGGCACGACTACGCATTGGGATATTGTTACCCCGAGGGGAGCAGACTGAAAAGCGCGAAAGTGCCGGAATTGCGCGAGTGAGGGACGACGCGGGAACGATCACAGAGGCCCAACTTGGCCATTGCCTGAAAGTTCCGACAGGTTTAACATCGCCGCCACTATGGCTGACGACGAAACGAAAAAACAGCACGCGATCTATGGCAGCGCCGGTATGGCCGCCGCCGGGATGATACGCACGGGCAAATCGCGGGCGAAGTCGGCCAAGGAACCAGCCGCCGAAAAAGTCGAAGAAGAAACGGTCGAAGCCGTCGGCATCACGGAGCGATCCGATTCTCTCTCGGATCTCGTGATTGGCACCGAAGAATTGGAAGTCCCCGCCCCCGAGGTCGAACCGGCTCCTGAAGAGACTCCCCTCCCCGTCTTCCAGGGGCATCGTGCCGCCGTCATCGGCCATACCGGGCGAGGAAACTTCGGCCACAGCCTCGATCTCATTTTCCGCCGACTCGACGGCGTGCGCCTCGTCGCCATCTCCGATGGTGATGCCGAAGGCCTCGAGGAATCCCACGCCCGCAGCGGAGCCGAGCACCCTTACGCCGACTACCGCGAGATGCTCGAGCAGGAAAAGCCCGATCTTGTCTCGGTCGCCCCGCGCTGGACCGACCAGCACTACGACATGGTCAAGGCCGCCCTCGAAGCCGGAGCCCACGTCTGCTGCGAGCGCCCCCTCTGCCGCACCCTGAAAGAAGCAGACGAACTCCTCGCCCTCGCCGAGGCGAAAAATCTCAAGATCGCCGTCGTCCATCAGATGCGCTGCGATCCGCATGTGGAGCTCTTCCACGAGCAGCACCGGGATCTCATCGGCGACCTCATCGAGATGAAAGTTTTCGGCATGATGGATCACCGCGCCGGGGGAGAAGATCTCCTCGTGCTGGGCACACACCTTTTTGACCTCGTCCGCTGGTTCGGCGGAGAGGCCAGCTACTGCACCGCGCAGATCACGAAAGAGGGCGAGTCCGTCATCGCCGAGGATGCCCACCTTTCCGAAAAAGAAGACCTCGGGCCGCTCCTCGGGGATGTCATCCATGCCGAGTTCGCGATGGATTCGGGAGTGCACGTCTCCTACGTGACCGACCGACGACTTCATCATCTTCACGGCCCCTGGGGGATCGAGTTCATCGGGTCGAAGGGCAAAGCACGCCTCTTCGCCGGGATGCCGCCCACCCTATCCCTGCTGATGGAGAGCGATCCCGCCTCGCCGGATCGGGAGGAGCGCTGGCAACGCTGGCCTGTAAAAGAGGAACCCTATCATGAACCCGTCGACAAGCTCACCGGGACCGATGCCTCGAACCGCCTCATCGTACAAGACTGGCTCGCGGCCATCGACGACGATCGGGAACCGAAAAGCTCGGGGCAGCGCGCGATGAAATCGCTCGAGATGATCCACGGCGTCTGGCAGGCCGGGGCGACGATGAAGCGGGCCTACTTCCCGCTCACGAACCGGCTCCATCCGCTCAGCGAAGAATCGATGTGAGCCGCCCGCGTTCACGCGGACGCGGAACCTCACTTCCCCGTCCACGCTCGACCAGGTCTCCCCGATGACTCCCCGCAAGCCGGCTCTCATATTTATCTTTATCACACTCTTCCTCGACGTGCTCGGGATAGGCCTCGTCGTGCCCATCCTGCCGAAACTCGTCGAGCAGCTCGCCGGGGGCGGAATCGACCGGGCCTCGTATCTCTTCGGCTGGCTCGTCGGGCTCTATGCGCTGATGCAGTTCCTCTTCGCCCCCATCATCGGCAGCCTCTCGGATCGTTTCGGGCGGCGCCCCGTCATCCTGCTCTCGCTCTTCGGTTCGGGCATCGATTATTTTCTCCTCGCCTGGGCCCCCACCCTGCCGTGGTTTTTCCTCGGCCGCATCCTCTCCGGCATCAGCGGGGCGAATTTCTCCGCCGCCGCCGCCTACATCGCCGACGTCAGCCCGCCGGAAAAACGGGCCGCGAACTTCGGCATCATCGGGGCCGCCTTCGGTCTCGGGTTCATCTTCGGCCCGGCTCTCGGAGGCTGGCTCGGGCACTACGGCCTGCGAGTCCCCTTCATCGCGGCGGGCATCCTGACATTGATCAACTGGCTCTATGGCTACCTCATTCTCCCCGAATCCCTCAAGCCCGAAAACCGCCGCGAGTTCAGCCTGAAACGCTCCAATCCGGTCGGGGCACTCCTTGAGTTGCGGAAGCATCGCCTCGTCGTCGGACTCTCCACCAGCTATTTCTTCAGCGGCCTCGCCCACCAGGTCTACCCGAGCATCTGGGTGCTCTACACCGGCTACCGCTACGGGTGGAACACCAGGCAGACCGGACTCTCCCTCGCCCTCGTCGGACTGATGGCCGCGATCGTTCAGGGTGGTCTCGTCCGCAAGATCATCCCGATGATAGGCGAGCGTCGCGCCGCCGTGGGCGGACTGCTCATCATGTCCGTCGCCCTGACCGGCTACGGACTGGCCCCCGAAGGATGGATGGTCTACGGCATCATCATTTTCGGCTCCCTCTCCGGCATCGCCGTGCCCGCGATCCAGGGCATGATCTCGCGCACCGTCGGGGACAATGAGCAGGGCGGCATCCAGGGATCTCTGACAAGTCTCCAAAGTGTCGCCGGCGCGATCGGGCCTCCCCTCGCGACGGGATTGTTCGGCTTTTTCATCAGCGACCGGGCCCCCTCCCTCGTCCCCGGAGCCCCGTTTTTCTTCAGTTCGGGTCTGACGGTGATGGCCGCCATGCTGGCCGCGCGGAGTTTTCGGAGGAATCCGGTGGAAGTTTCCGCGTAAAGGAGGCCTCGAGGAGCGCTCGCGCTCGGACCTTCACGGAACGCGATCCTCAGAAAAAACCGCTATTTCCCATTCTTTTCAGAAGTATTTCTCACGAAGGGCCGAGTTTTAAACCTTCCTCAGATATCAGCCCAAATACCACATCTTGTGGTCATTTTCGATTTGACACCACAACATCTAGTTGCAACTCTAATAAAAGAGTCGCAATATGGGCGATTCTTCCTTCCGTTCCGTGCCATGCGCTGCGTCAAATGCAATAGCCTTGAAGACAAGGTCATCGATTCCCGCCTTTCGAGGGATGGTTTTTCCATCCGGCGGCGTCGGGAATGCCTGGGCTGCGCCCACCGATTCACTACTTACGAGCAGGTGGAGCGTCGCGACGTCCTCGTCGTGAAGCGGGACGGAACGAGAGAACCTTTCAAGCGTGAAAAACTCCTCGGTGGCCTTATCAAAGCCTGCGAGAAACGGAGAGTTTCGATCGACGAACTTGAAAACGCCGTCGAGGAGATCGTCAACGAGCTCACCGCCGACAACTTGAGGGAGATCCCGAGCCGCATCATCGGCCCGAAGGTCATGGCCCATCTCCAGCAGATCGACCCCGTCGCATTTGTTCGCTACGCCTCTGTCTACCGACAGTTCCAAGACGTGGGCGAGTTCAGCGAAGTGATCGAATCGCTGGAAAATGCGCCGATGAACCACCTCCTCCAGCCCGATCTCTTCGAGTCCCGCTCTTGAGCGGGATGAAACGAGATTTCCCCAGCACACAAACACAGACAACAGACCGCTTCACCCGCCGAGAGATACCCCATGATCGCCCTGCCGCACTCCCTGCCCTACATCCGCATCGGTTCCTCCAGTCTCGCTCTCTGCGAGTCTGATTGGCTCACCGAGACCTTCACCAACGCCGCCAGCGGGACCGATGTGCCCGATTGGATGGCCCGGGACATCTCCCGCGGTGTCGAGAGCTTTCTGATGAAGCACTACAAGGGAACCGTGATCGACTCCGAAGATCTCTTTGCCCGAATCGAGAAGACGCTCACCTCTCTCGGTCTCAATCACGTCGCCGCGAAGATCAACAAGACCCCGCCGCCCGTTCGTGTCTCCCTGAGCGAACTGGCCCGCCGCGCCGGGGCCGGCTACGAGCTGGCCTTTTTCCATCTCCTCGAAGAACAGCTCAAGTCCGCCGCGACCGGCGGCGCCACCACCGTGGAATGCCACGGTCTGCGCAATTGCGTGCGCCGACTCACCTCGACCAAAAAATGGACGGGCCGCTGCGAGGTGCTGAAGACCGAGATCACCGACTTCGTCGATCAGATGCGTGAACGCGTCGCGGCGATGCGCCCGGACCTGACTCTCGTGATCGCTTCTTAATCCGGTGCGACATCGATGACCCTGTTCGAGAAAATCATCGCCCGCGAGATCCCCGCGAACTTTGTCTACGAAGACGAGTTCGTCGTCGCCTTCCACGACATCTCGCCCCGGGCGCCGACCCATATTCTCATCATCCCCCGCAAACCCATCCCGCGAGTGGGTGAGGCGACTGCGGAGGACAGCGCCGTACTCGGTCATCTCCTCATCGTCGCGGGTAAAATCGCGACGGATCTCGGGATCAACTCGACCGACGAGGGATTCCGTCTCGTCATTAACAATGGCAGAAACGGCGGCGAGGCGGTTCCCCATCTCCACGTTCACCTCCTCGCCGGACGCCCCCTCGCCTGGCCTCCGGGTTAGGCGCGACGGTGAATAAAGAGAGTCAGGTGAGGGACGATACCCTCTTGAAGGGGCCTTTGTGAAATTTGTTGTTTTCCTTATTAAGCATTTGGGATCAGCCAAGTTCGCAGTATCTTCGAGGGTGAACCCGACCTGCTCCAACCTCGACATCATCGGATGGCGCGAATGGCTATCGATACCCGAACTCGGGATTCCACGGATCAAAGCCAAAGTGGACACCGGTGCCCGCACCTCGTGTCTCCACACCTGTGGCCTCGAGATCTACGAGGGCCAGGGGGGCGAAGAACGGGTTCGCTTCACGGTCCACCCACTGCAGAGGAAGCCCGATTACGCCGTCGAATGCGATCGTCCCCTCCTCAACCAGCGTCAGGTCAAAGACTCGGGCGGCCACGAAGAAGTCCGTCCCTTTATCTCCGTCCCCGTCACCCTCGGCCCGCTCACCTGGGAAGTGGAATTCAGCCTCACGAATCGCGATAACATGAAATTTCGCATGCTTTTGGGCCGAACTGCGATGAAAGATCGCTTTCTCGTAAATCCCTATCTCTCCTACCAACTCGGAAAGTCACTGCGCCGCGTCAAGGCCAGCCAAGTGTGACGCCGGGTCGCCGTCGCCCGAGCCCGCAATCCCCACTTTTTTGAATCATGAAAATCGCCATTTTGTCGCGTAATAAAAAACTCTACTCCACCAACGTCCTCTACGAAGCCGGTCTCAAGCGCGGCCACGAGATGCGCGTGATCGACTACGTCCGCTGCCACATGGAGATCACCTCGATGCGGCCCGCCATTTTCCTGGGCAGCGAACGGCTCGACGGCTTCGACGCGGTCATCCCCCGGATCGGGGCGAGCTACACTCACTTCGGCTGCGCCGTGGTGCGGCAGTTCGAAATGATGGGCGTCACCAGCGTCAATGAATCGGTCGCGATCTCTCGCTCGCGGGACAAGCTGCGCAGTCTCCAGCTCCTCGCCCGCAAAGGGATCGGTCTCCCCGTGACGGGCTTCGCGCACGACCCGCGCACGACCGAGGCTCTCATCGACCAGGTCGGCGGGGCACCTCTCGTGATCAAGTTGCTCGAAGGCACCCAGGGCGTCGGCGTCGTCCTCGCCGAGACCCGCAAAGCGGCGGAGTCCGTCATCGAAGCCTTCCGCGGGCTCAACGCGAACATCCTCGCGCAGGAGTACATCAAGGAAGCGGGCGGAGCCGACATCCGCTGCCTCGTCGTCGGCGGCAAGGTCGTCGCGGCGATGAAACGCCAGGGCAAGGAGGGCGAGTTCCGCTCGAATCTCCATCGCGGCGGCACCGCCTCGGTCGTGAAGATCACTCCCGAAGAGCGCTCTACCGCGACTCGGGCGGCGAGCATCCTCGGGCTGAATGTCTCGGGAGTCGACCTGCTGCGTTCGAACCATGGCCCCGTCGTGATGGAGGTGAACTCGTCGCCCGGTCTCGAAGGGATCGAGCGCGCCACCGGCAAAGACATCGCCAAGATGATCATCGAGTTCATCGAAAAATCGGGCAAAGGGGAAAAGGCGACCCGCACCAAAGGGAAAGGCTGAATGCCACCCCGGGCGACATGAGCGACATGAGCGACATGAGCGACATGAGCGACATGAGCGACATGAGCGACATGAGCGACATGAGCGACATGAGCGACCCCTCCCCCCTCACGATAGGATCGGTCACCTTCCTCCCCGGCGAGTCGGGCATGGTTGAGCTGCCGATCGGTTCGCTGACCGGGTATCTGCCGGTGACAATGAGCGTTCACGTGCGTCGCGGCCGCAAGCCGGGCCCGACCTTATTGCTCACCGCCGGGATCCATGGCGATGAACTAATCGGCGTGGAAATCCTGCGCCGAATCCTCCAAACGAGAAACTTACAGAACATGGCGGGGACGCTCATCATCGTTCCCGTGGTCTGCATGCCCTCGTTTCTCAATCGGGGACGTTACCTGCCCGACCGCCGCGATCTCAACCGGCTCTTCCCCGGGTCTCCAGGCGGGTCGCTCGGCTCCCGACTCGCGAACACCTTCGTGCAGGAGGTCGTCGCCCATTGCACCCACTCGATTGACTTTCACGGCGGAACAGTGGGACGCCCGAATCTGCCTCAGATCAGGGTTTCGCCCGGCGACACCGTCGCGGCGGAAATGGCGCTGGCTTTCAAACCGCCTGTCGTGATCGAGACAGGACTGCGCGAAGGTTCGCTGCGCCACCACCTGCGAAATCTGGGCATCCCCACCCTGCTCTTCGAAGGCGGGGAGGCGCTGCGCATCTCTTCCGACGCGGTTCGCTATGGTCTCCGGGGAGTCTACTCGGTGATGCGCCACCTCGGCATGTTGCCGCGCCTTCGCAAAGCGATCGAACCAACGACAAGGACGGTCTTTTCAAACCACACGACCTGGGTGCGGGCCCATCAGGGGGGACTGGTCATCCCCCTGATCGACCTCGGCAGGGCCATCGTCCCGGGGACAAAACTGGGGCTCATCGCCGATCCCTTCGGCCGACACGAGACGATCATTCACAGCGAATTCGAGGGCATCGTCATCGGGATCACCCGAGAGGGCCACGCTGACGAGGGCGACGCCCTTTTCCACATCGCGACGACGCCGAATCCGCAACGCGCCGAGGCGCACATCCAGCGCAGCGACGAGATTCTCGAGGAACACACCGATCCGCTCGGGTGAAAGGGACGCGAATCAGCGCAACCACGTTATTGTTGAGAGAGGCGCAACGTGTTCTCATGCCATCATGACGAATCGCTTCATCCACTGTTATGCGGGGGCCATCGGCCTGGCCGCTCTCTTCCCCGCCCTCACGGCCACTGCGCAGGGTACATCCCCCAAGCCCGATCCCAATCGCGAAGCCGCCAAACGCCCCCTCGCGATGCTCGAATCTGCCGATTGGCAGGATCTCTTCAACGGCAAAGATGTCGCCGGCTGGACCGGCGACACGGCCGGTTACGTCGTCAAAGACGGAGTCCTCATCTGCCAGCCCGGTGCGAAAAATCTCGAGACGGAAAAGGATTACTCTGATTTTGCCTTCACTTTTGAATTCAAGATGCAGGCGAGCGCGAACAACGGCATCGGCATCCGCGTGCCCACCGGCGCTCGCCCCGCGCAGGACGGACTCGAGATCCAGATCCTCGACAACGACGGAGCCGCCTACAACGCCGAAGGGATCATCGACGGAAAACCCCGCAAACTCTCCTGGCTGAAGCCCTGGCAGGTCCACGGCTCGGTCTACGGTCACGTCCCCGCGAAGACGGGTTACCTGAAGCCGGTCGGCGAATGGAACACCCAGACCATCGTCGCGATCGAGGACCACATCATGGTCATTCTGAACGGTGCTCTCATCGTTGATACCTTCCTCGAAGATCAGCCGCCCCTCGAAGCGGGCTTCAACGGTCGCAGGAACCGCACCGGTCGCATCACCCTCGCCGGGCACAGTGATCCGATGGAATTCCGCAGCCTGAAGATCACCGAGTTCACTCCCTCTGACCCGGTCGCCAGCACCGCAGACAACACTCCCCCCGCCGGTTTCACCGCCCTCTTTAACGGAAAAGACATCGCCGGCTGGAAAGGGCTCGCCCACAACAATGCGGTCGAACGCCGCGCCCTCACCGGCGATGCTCGGAAGGAAGCCCAGACGAAGGCCGATGAAGTGATGAGCGCCCACTGGCGCGTCGAAGAGGGCGTCCTGATTTACGATGGCAAGGGCGCGAGCCTCTGCACGGCGAGGGACTACGGCGACTTCGAGTTCTATTGCGATTGGAAGATTCCCGCCGGGGCCGACAGCGGCATCTACCTGCGCGGCACCCCGCAGATTCAGATCTGGGATCCCTGGGATGCGAAAAAGAAAGACGGCACCGCGCCGACCACTCCCGAGGAGTGGGTCACCGCCTATGCGACCGGACGCAATCTCGGCTCGGGTGGGCTCTGGAACAACAAGCGCGCCCGCAACCAGCCGCTCGTCCTCGCCGACAAACCCATCGGCGAATGGAATCGTTTCCTCATCCGCATGGTCGGCAAGCGGGTCAGCATCTGGCTCAACGGCAAGCTCGTCGTCGATCGCACGGAACTGGAGAACTACTGGGACAAAGACGGCATCCTGCCGCTCGTGCGGGCCGACCAGATCGAGCTGCAACACCACGGCAACGAACTTAAGTTCAAGAATCTCTACCTCCGCGAGCTGCCTTACTGATCACTGATCGGTCCCCGCTGCTTCGTCACGGGATGCCTCGTCGGGCATCCCCTCGGGCATCCCGTAGATGAACCAGAGGTTGCGGATGTAGATGATCCACCCGGTGCTCTGCCCGAGGAAGCCGACGATCTCTTTGCGCCAGATAAAGTAGATCATCAGCATCGACGCCCCCAGCAGACTCAGCCACCAGAAGACGGGCGGCACGACCGAGGCGCGCGCCTTTTCGCTCGCCTGCCACTGCACGATCATGCGGGCGGTGAAGACCCCCTGCCCCGCGAGACCAAAGACGACCCAGAGGACGCCGGCGAGCGAAGTGACGTCGAGGATCCCGTAGATCCAAG
>Ga0105045_10005523_pt1 | contig 11140 bp, 13 predicted proteins | sample MAT02_FD_78089 | JGI IMG/M metagenome (GOLD analysis project Ga0105045, IMG submission 78089) | Freshwater microbial communities from Lake Fryxell liftoff mats and glacier meltwater in Antarctica - MAT-02 (megahit assembly) | ecosystem: Environmental > Aquatic > Freshwater > Ice > Liftoff... | reverse complement strand
GCTTCGGCCGCGGCTTTGTCCAGTGTCGTCTCAGCCATGCTTTCCTCCCCGAAAGCGCGTCAGAGTGCGCCCGTCACAGCGCGCTGGCCGCTTGCCATATCTCTTCCATGTAGCTGCGTATGGTGCGGTCGGACGAGAAGAATCCGCTGCGGGCGGTGTTGAGCGCCGCCATCCGCCACCAACGGTCAGGATCAGCATAAGCTTGGTCTACCCGACCCTGCGCCGTATGATAGGCGTCAAAATCCGCTGCGACCAGAAAGTAGTCGTGATGCCAGACCCGGTGAACCAGACTGTGATATCGGTCTGGCTCCTCGGGCGAGAAGACCCCTTCTGCAATCATCTGCAGGACGTCCATCAGCGGTTGGCTGGCCTCAATCGCTTTCTTCGAATGATCCGGGTCCTGGCGGCGCTTTGACACCTCTTCCGCCGTCAGGCCGAAAAGGAAGAAGTTTTCGGCCCCAACCTCTTGCAAAATTTCGACATTCGCGCCGTCAAGGGTGCCGATCGTGGGGGCGCCGTTCATCATGAACTTCATGTTGCCAGTACCCGACGCCTCTTTCCCGGCAGTGGAAATCTGCTCGGACAGATCGGCAGCTGGAATCACCCGTTCGGCCATGCTGACATTGTAGTTCGGGGGATAAACGATCTTCAGCAAGTCGCGGGTCAAGGGATCATCGTTAACAACGGTCGCCACATCGTTGATAAGTCTTATAATTTCTTTGGCCACTGCGTAACCCGGCGCCGCCTTGCCGCCAAAGATCCTGACGCGGGGGACCCATCCCCTGTTGGGGTCCGAGCGCAGCCTGTTCCAATGCGCAATCGCTTCCAGGATGTTCAGCAGCTGGCGCTTGTATTCGTGGATACGCTTTATCTGCACGTCAAAAAGCGCATCCGGGCTGGTCAGTATGCCCATTTCATGGCTGATCCAGTTCGACAGTTCCACTTTGTTCGCCCGCTTTGTCGCCGCAAACGAAGCGCGGAAAGTTGCGTCCTCCACATGACTTTCCAGCTCCTTCAGCCGGTCAAGGTCAGCCTCCCAGCCCGCACCGATCGTGTCGGTGATCAGCCCGGCCAGTGGCTTGTTTGCCATCCGCAGCCAGCGACGCGGGGTCACGCCGTTGGTCTGGTTCACGATCCGCCCCGGATGCAGCCGGTGCAGTTCGGGAAACAGGTTCTGCTTCACAAGGTCGGAATGAAGCGCAGAAACCCCGTTCACCTTGTGGCTCATGATGAAGGCCAACTCGCCCATCCGCACCTCTTGATGCTTCACGATACCCACATAATGCGGCCGGTTCGGATAAGCGCGGCGGTGCCAGCTATCAATGCGCTCGACAATCTGCATGTGGCGCGGCAGCACATTTCCAAAAGTAAAGGTTGCCCATTTTTCAAGGGCTTCTGGTAAAAGCGTGTGGTTGGTATAGCTCAGGCACGCCCGGGCTATGGTCAGCGCTTCGTCGAAGGGAAGGCCATGCACATCCTGCAACAGGCGGATCAGTTCTGGCCCCGCGATTGCGGGATGCGTGTCGTTCATCTGGATTGCGACGTATTTCGGCAAGGCGCGCAGGTCGGAATGGCTGGCGAGGAAGCGTCGCAGGATGTCTTGCAGCGCGGCTGATGTCAGGAAGAACTCCTGCTTCAGGCGCAATTCCTTGCCCTGATACGTGGTGTCGTCAGGATACAGCACCCGGCTTAGTGTCCGCGCCAGTGTCTCCGGTTCCGCCGCAGCGGTGTAATCCCCCCGGTTAAACCGCTCGAGGTCGAACTGCCCGGTCGACTTTGCCCCCCACAGCCGAAGGGTGTTCGCCCATTTGCCCTGCCAGCCGATGACCGGCGTATCGTGGGCCTCGGCGGTGACCGTCTCTGCGGGTTGCCATATTTCGCGGCCGTCCCTGGTCACGACAGTGCCCTTGAAACCGATGGTATAGGCGCTTTCAGGGCGCGCAAACTCCCACGGGTGGTCCTGTGCCAGCCAGTTCTCCGGCGTTTCCAGCTGGCGACCACCCTCGAAGCGCTGACAGAACAGGCCATGCTCGTAGCGGATGCCATACCCATAGGCCGGACAACCCAGCGTTGCCATTGATTCCATGAAGCAAGCGGCCAGTCGACCAAGGCCCCCATTCCCCAGCGCCGCATCGGGTTCATCCCCGATCACGGCGCGCAGGTCCAGCCCCACGGCAGCCATCGCTTCGACCGCCTGATCGTAAAGGCCAAGGTTGATCGTCGCATCCTCTAAGATGCGGCCGATCAGGAATTCCATCGACAGGTAATAGACCCGCTTGCGGTCCTCGGCCCAGGTCTGTTTGGTCGAAGCGAACCACGGCTCGACAATCCGGTCGCGGACCGCATGTGAAAGGGCCATGCGCCAGTCATGCAGGCTGGCATGCGGCGCGTCCTTTCCCACGGTGAAGGTCAGGTGCCGCAGGATATCGGCTTGCAGCAGTTTTGGGGTCACGCTCAGATCGGTCACAGGTTTGTCCAGCAAGGCTTCTCTCTCGCAAAGCCTAAGCGCCGCAGTACGACGGTCAAGGCATGGATGGGGAACGGTGTCGGTTCGCCCACGCGATGCGTTTCAAACCGCTTTCATGTTACCGCAAACACAATTCCTCCGCACCACTTATTTCAACGTAAAAAGCCGGATGATTACCCACTTCAAAGCGCTTTGAGCCATCTGATATCTGCAAGCGCATGCTGTCAAAGGAAAACCGCATATCCAGAGTCTTTGCCGAAATTTCTTGCGGTTCCGATGGTCGAAAGGTTGGCGACGACGCAGTAAGCCCTTAACCAAGGCCTAAACGCAGAAAAACCGAAACGTGATCACTGACCTGTTGCGGATGTCTCACAGACCGGCAATACCGTCGGCAAATCGTCATGAATCCGGCTTGTTACGGCCTTCGATCCGGGCAAGATGGTTATAGAATAAGAGCCAGCGAACGGAGCAGTCAGATGGCCAAGTCCCCCGTACAGCCGCAACAAGGCGGCAGCAGCGGTCAACCCCAGCAACCGCAACCCCAGCAACCGCAAAGCCAGCAACCGCAAGGCCAGCAGACAGGCGGGGCGATGCAACAGGCCGGACAGCCGATCTTCCGGGACTGGGCGTCGATCTAAGTCGGCTTTCGGGCGGCATCAGCGTTGACTTCAAGGCGGTCAGGCGAAACGCTGCGAAAGGCGTTTGCTTTAAGGTTGTCTGCGCATGTCCAGCCCGGTGTCCTCGATTCCGAACCTTGGCCCAGCTTCGGCAGAGGCTTTCGCGCGGTCAGGGATTACGACCGCAGAAGAAATCCGCGAGCTTGGCGCGGATGAGGCTTATCGTCGCCTGCTTGTCACTGGTGTCCGTCCGCATTTCATTGGCTACTATGTGCTGGTAATGGGGTTGCAGGGCCGCCCGTGGAACGACTGCAAGGGCGAGGAAAAGAAGGCGTTGCGCAAACGGTTCGACACACTCTGCGCCGGGTTCAACCGCAGCGACGCCAAGCTGAAAGCGGACATCGAGGCGACTCTCAGTTTCCTTGGTGTCATTCCACGATCGTAATGTGAGCGATACGCTTACCGTCGCGTGACGCAATGGCTGTGGTGCCCGCATAGCGCAGCCAGGGCACAAGTATCTAATATCAGGCACAATCGGAAATCTTTCCCTCAACCGCGATTCGAGCAGCGTTTTCTTTATGGCTGAGCCCCAGCCGTTTCAGCCAGTCGCCGATCGAGGCGCGATGGACCTTGATCCCCTGATCGGCGGCCAGTTCGTCACGGGTCTCGTCCAGCGTCAGGCCGGGGTGCGCCGTCGGCAAAGCTTTGCCCCAGCCCGCGAACCACGCCAGTTTGCCATGCCCGTCCGACGCGTAAGGCTTGCCGATCAGAACCCTTCCCACAGCCCTGGCGTGGCCGCAACTTCCAGCAAGTTGCCGTCGGGATCTCGGAAATAAAGGCTGTGACCTCCCCTTTGCCAGTCGGATTTGCTTTCAATTTCGATCCCAGCCGTCTCCAGATGTGCGCGCCACAGCGGCAGCGCCGCATGGGTCACCGCAAATGCCATATGCAACTGACCTGATCCGTCATGCGGCGGGATGAGCCCGCCTCCGGTCTGCACCGGTTGGACCGTACCGCCGCGAACAAACAGCAAAAGAACGCTGCGGTCGCTCACGTTGTAAGCGCGCAGGCGGTCGTCGCAGTGCAGGGGTGACAGGCCCATTATGCACTCGTAGAACGCAGCAGCCCGGTCCAGATCATCGACGTAGAGCGACGTTTCCAGAATTGAAAGCAGGGGCGGCGCCGGGCTATTCATCGCCGTTCTCATATAGGTGCAAGACAGCGCTTTCCTCGATGCCACCGGCAAAGACGAATTCGCCGTTCTGGAAATCTTCGATCCGCAGATGGGGGAAGGCGAAATACTTGGTAGGCACGTTGGCCTGGCTTGCGGCGAAGATGATCCGGCTGATCCCGGCAAACCGGATCGCCGACAGGCACATCTCGCAGGGTTGCAGCGTCGAGATGATGGTGCAATCCGACAGATCGGTGGCATTCAAGGCAGCCGCCGCGCGGGTGATCGCGACCATTTCGGCGTGCTTGGTGGGGTCAGACTGCAGATGAACCTCGTTTTCGCCGACCGCAATGATCTCGTCTCCCCGCATCACCGTTGCCGCGATGCCAGCCTTGCCTCTTTGCCGGGTCGCCTTCAACGCCCTGTCGATGGCATCGCGCATTGCGGCGCGCTCGCCTTCGGTGGGAACGATTTGCGCGTGGGTCATGTGGACTTGCTGATGCATTGAATCCTCGGGAAAATCGTTTTTGTGCTATTCCGGCTTGGCTCCGCGCCGGTGCATTTCGGCGAGAATGCTTTGCGGCACTACCCCTGCAAACATGGCGATCAGTTTGTTCATCACCCCCGGCACGACACCTTTTTTGCCCGCCATCATCGCGTCATAACCCGCGCGCGCGGTCTGGGTCACGTCACCAAGATTGTCGCTTTTGGCGATCGGGCTGTCGGCAAGCAGGTTTTCGGGCCGGGTAAAGATCGGCGTGTCGGTCGGGCCCGGCATCAGGCACGTCAGCGTGACCGGGCCATCCTTCCATTCGTCCTGCAAGGCGTAGCACAGACTGTCGAGAAAGGCCTTGGTCGCATTATAGACAGCGTCGTAAGGCCCCGCGACGAACCCACCGATGGAACCCGTCACCAAAATCCGCCCCCGACCCTGCGCCTGCATCCGCAGACCCACCCGGTGCAAAAGCGTTGTCGTTTGCACCATGTTCAGCATGATCAGTCGGCGGATCGACTCCCACTCTTGCTCGTGAAATGCTGTTCCCAGCGCACGGCCCGCATTCGCGCAAAACATGTCGATATGCTGGTCACCGATTGCCGCCCAAAAGGCATCCGTGCCCTCGCGCGTCGCAAGATCGACCTGAATCGTCTGCACGGTGCCCCCCAGACGGCGCAACTTTTCTGCAGCATGTTCAATTTCGGGCTCGTCGGCGCAGATCAGCAGGTCGTAGTGATCTTCGACGGCGAAACGGGCCAGTTCGTATCCGATGCCGGAAGATGCCCCGGTCACCACGGCCAATTTTCGATCAGACATTTTCGGCACTCCCGTCAGGCTTGGCCATCTTGCGGTGCATCGCGGCAAGCACGCTGTCGGGGATCAACCCGGACACCAAAGATTGCACCTTGTTCATGAAGCCTGTCGTCACACCGGATGCGCCCTCCAGCATGGCGGCGTAGCCTTCCTTTGCGACCATGGCGGGATCGTCCTTGTCCGGATCGTTGCCCACCGGGGTGTCGAGCATCTCGGCGCGGTCAAAGAACATCGTGTCCGTTGCCCCCGGCATCAGGCAGGTTACGCTAATGTCGGTGTCTTTCAGTTCATTGCGGATCGCGAGGCTGAGCAGATCGACATAGGCCTTGGTCGCATTGTACACCGCGTGATAGCTGCCCGGTATCCAGCCCGCGAGAGATCCGGTGATCAGGATGCGTCCGCTGCCTTGGGTGCGCATCAAACGGACAGTGCGGTGCAACAAATCGGTCGTGCCGATGACGTTGACGCGCAACACCTCGTCGAAGTCGGCTTCGGACTGGTCAAGGAACGCATCGCCCCGGCCGCGCCCTGCGTTTGCCATCATATAATCTACACGCCGCCCGCCAATGGCGTTGAACAATGTCCCGACTCCTTCGGGCGTGCCCAGATCGGCCTGAACGGCCTTTACTGTGCTACCTGACCCAGCCAGTTGTTCGCCGACGTCGTGGATGTCGCTCCCCTCCGCACAGATGATGATCTCGCATCCGTCAGCAACCGCACAGCGGGCGAGTTCCAGCCCGATCCCGCTTGATGCGCCGGTGATGACAGCAAGTTTTGCGCCGGTCATGCCCGCACCTCGGTACCCGGCTTCAGGACAACCTTGGTCCATTCGTTCTGGTTGTAGCGGAAGTTCTCATACCCGCGCACTGCATCTTCCAGCGGCAGGCGGTGCGAGATCAGGAACGTGGTGTCAATCTCGCCTTCGCCGATGCGGTGCAGCAGTTCGCCAAGATATTTCTGCACATGGGTCTGACCTGTGCGGATTTGCAGCCCCTTTTCCATCAACGCGCCCAAAGGAAACTTGTCCAGATACCCGCCATAGACACCGGGGATAGACACGCGGCCGCCCTTGCGAACCGCGATGATCGCCTGCCGAAGGGCGTGTGCGCTATCGGCACCGATGCCGACCTTCTGCTTCATGTTGTCCATGATCGCGTCAGGCGCCCATCCATGGCTTTCCATGCCGACCGCGTCGATGACAGCGTCCGGACCCATGCCCCCTGACATTTCCATCAGTGCCTCACGCACGCGGGTCTGAGTGAAATCGATCACTTCGGCCCCAAGCCCTTTGGCCAAGGCCAGACGGCCCGGGTATTCGTCGATTGCGATGACCTTTCCGGCTCCTTGCAACAATGCCGACTGAATCGCAAACAGGCCAACCGGCCCGCAACCCCAGACAGCCACCGTATCGCCGGGCTCGATTTCCGCATTTTTGGCCGCCATCCATCCGGTTGGCAGGATGTCGGACAAAAAGAGCACCTGGTCGTCGTCCAGCCCATCGGGCACAACGATCGGCCCTATGTCGGAAAACGGAACACGGACGTACTCCGCCTGGCCCCCCGGATAGCCGCCGGTCAGGTGCGAATAGCCGAACAGACCTGTCATCGCGTGGCCATATAGCGGCTCGGACAGATCCTGCTTTTCCGCGGGGTTGGAATTATCACAGGCCGAAAACAGCTGGCGCTCGCAAAAGAAGCACTTGCCACACGAAATGACGAAGGGAACCACAACGCGCTGTCCCTTTTTCAACGTGCTGCCCGGCCCGACATCGACAACCCGGCCCATGAATTCATGACCCAGAATGTCGCCCGCCATCATTCCGGGGATCACGCCGTCAAAAAGATGCAGGTCTGATCCGCATATCGCGGTCGAGGTCACCTCGATGATCGCATCCCGCGGGTTCATGATTTCGGGATCCGGAACCGTGTCCATCCGAACGTCATGCTTGCCGTGCCATGTAAGTGCGCGCATCGCCGGTGCCTCCTATTCTTGGGTCTTGTGGTTTTTGTTGGTGGCGATTTCGCCCGTCTCCATCAGCATTTTGAAGCGTCGCAACTCGCGTCGGCCTTGGATCAGGGGGTCGGTTTGAAAGAGCTTGCCGATCAACCGGCCTACGTCGCCCAGCGGCGGGACGTAGGATAACTCGGCCTCAAGTTCGGTCCCGCGGCCGGCAGGTGCGTCCCTGAACGTGACCTTGCCCTCAGCCTTCATCTCGGAGTTCTCGGTCGAGGCCCATGACAGGACCTCGTTTTCGATATTGGCGGTCACCCGCGTTTCCATCTGAACGGACCGACCCAAAGGCGCTGTGATTTTCCACCTCGCGACGTCGCCTTCGACAGTAATGCTGTCCAGACTTTGCATGAACTGAGGCAGTTTCGAGAAATCGGCCCAGAATGCGAACAACTCGGCGCGCGGGCGGTTGATGGTGATCGTTCGTCCAACCATGGCCGCATCGCCGGCCGGTTTCGTTTTCCCGGTCCGGGCTGGAGCATCATCGCCGGGTCGAGACGCGACGCGATTTTGATTCAAGCTGGAAGCGACAGAATAGACGATTGCGACTGCGCCAAGCGCCAATCCCAACCCGAGAATGGTTTTCGAATAGTCCTGCCGGTCACGGTAGACCTGGTCATGTCGCATGAAAACCTCCGGTAAATAGGTCAGTGTTTGCCAACGTTGCGGACAGGTCTGGGTTCCAATGCCTGTCGCGATGGTGAGGTGATTTCGGCAGGTCGCCAGTAACTTTGTTCAGGGTTGCCCAAATTTTCATAGGGCCCTGCCGCCGCTGCTATCGTTTCCCTTGACGAGCTGTGTACGCATCAGCTGTTCGATTCGCTTGATGGCAAGCGGCAGATCGGCCTGGGTCCGAAGCGGGCCGATTGTCGCCAGCGCCTCCTTCATCGCCGGCGTGTCCGAGCATCCCATGTCGGGGCACAACGGAGCATCTGGGTCGGCGGCCCGGTCGCGCAGCGCCGCGGCCATGCCGCCCGGGGCACGGCCCTCAAGCCGGCACGAAGCGTATACGGTAACCTCACGCGCATGCACCACGGGCAGTCCCAGCAACTTGAGGCGCAGAATGATGGCTCGGTCTTCATGGGTGGGCATCGGATCAAATCCCCCCGCCGCAGCGTATGCACCAGGCGCAAAGGCAAGGCTCGCGCCGGGTGTTTGCTCGTGGCTAGCAAAACCGGTCAGATGGTGCTCAAGCTTGCTTTTCAGGTCCAGAAACCGATCTTCCAGTGCGGCACGACGCAACAGGGGCGCAGGAAGTGCGGCATGTTCTTCGGCGATGGGCTGCACCAGCCCACAGACAGCAGCTGCGCCATCATTGATGTAACGAAGATTCCGGTCAACCCATCCGGGTGCCACGATGCAATCTGCGTCACTTGTCAGGATAGCGCGAACATTCTTAGCCCGGCGCAGCCCCTCGGCCACGCCAAGACGCCTGGCCGCGCCGACGCCGCCAGACGGGACGATGCAATCGATCACCGCGGCCCCGCAACCAGCGGCAAGCGTACCTGTCGCATCAGTGCAGTTGTTTGCCACGACAAGGACATCCGTCTCCTGGTCGTGCAGGGCGGCAAGGCAGGCTTTGATCCGCTCTGCCTCGTTGCGTGCCGGAATGACCACAAAGCGGCCAGTTGTACCCCAGCCAGGAGGGAAAGATGCGCGCGCGACGCGCGGAAGGGCGACATGAAAGTTCATGATAATTCAAACCTGTCGATGCGGTACTGCGCGCTGCGGACAATCGGGCTTCCAGCGCTTGCGCGCCCGAGGCCCTGTGCAAAAGCATGCAGCGCCTCTTCTCCCTCCAGCGCGTTGCCAGAAGGGCCGAGCCAGTTCACCGAAAGGATTTCGGCGCGCGGCCAGCGCCGGGCGATCTGCCCTGCGACGGCCAGAAGGCCGGGCGTGTCCAGAAAATACAGCACCTCCGAGACCACGATCAGGTCATGGTCGCCCCCGGGCAGGATGCACGGCAGATAGCCGTGCACGAAGCACCCCGGTGGCACGGCGCGCCGCGCAGCCGCCAATGCTGTCTCGACCGCATCAAGGCCGGTATATCTGGCACAAAGTGGGGCGAGGTGGCGCGCAAGTTCGCCGTTACCGCAGCCAAGCTCCAGCGCACTGGCGTAAGCGTTGCGAAGAAGTGCTGCGCGCGTGGCTGCGAACTTCGCAAGCTCGTACTGGCTGGTGCGAAAATTCCAAGGATCATCGCTATGGGCATAAATTGCCTCAAGCTGGGTCGCGCATACAGCGCTCATTGCACGTCTCCTCTGCCGCAAGAAAATACACCTCGTCCTGCCGTGCGAAAAAATCAGCGAAACCTTGGGGCATCTCGAACCCATCCGGGGCGTCAGTCACGACAAGCCCGGCCTGACTGCGGTGCGCGGCAATGGCGGTTGATTTCTGATCGGTCGCAGGTCCCGAAGGGAGCCGGACCGAGAATGTTCCGACAGGTTGCGGCGCAATTCCGCCGCCATGCCAACGCGACCAGATCGGGTAAAAGCCTAGCCGAAGGTGCGGAACCTGCGCCTTCAACCATATGCCGATCTCGGCCCCGGCGACGTGATCGCAATGAGGATCAAGCGGTGATGGCGCAAGCAGCAATCCAAACCCACCCGTCCGCGCCAAGGTGGTGAGGGAAGCGAGGGAAGCATGCTCCGGATGCAATGCGGCATCGGTCGCTCCAAACCAGGTCAGGTCATCGCCCGTGCCCCCGAGGTATTCGATTGCAGTCACAAGTTCTGCTTGCCGCAATACGGCGATCCTTTCTGGTGGCCACGCGCGCGATCCGGGGTGTGAGGCCGACCCATCGGTCAGGCAAACGACATGCGCCCCCGGCCCATTGAACGCATCTGTCAGCAGCGCCCCGCAGCCGAGGCTTTCATCATCAGGGTGGGGGGACAGTACCAACAGGCGCTGCCCGCGCAAAAGCGCCTCTGCGGTCGTCGCAGGAATGGTTGTACCGGTTTTTTCGATCATGGCACTGGCAGGGTCACGCATCGCCATCCCCGTCCCAGAGCAGGGCTGAATACGGCCCTTGGTGTTGTAGCGCCCAAGTGCCAGCGCGTTGCAAAAGAGCGTCGCGCGCTGCTTGACGCATGTAGGTTGCAAGGTCGCGCGCGATGCGACCGGTGGGTGCGGCTTCGTCGAAATGCTGCAATCCAATCGACCGTTCGACGGCGGCAATTGCATCCTGACCGATCTCTTCCGTCAAAAGCCGGGCTTGTGCCGACAGGCTCACGGCGCGCTCCGGGTCGGCAATCCCGACCGGCCCCTCGGCGACCAGGGCCGCGCGCTCCGTGAACGCGCCGGCGGCCAAAGCGCGTGTCAATACCGGGGCCAGCCGGGCGACTTGCTGTTCTGCCCCGAGGCGCCCGAGTTCCGCAAGCTGCCCGGCCGCTGCGTGCAGCAGCCCCAGCGTCCCGCCCAGTTGCACCGCAGCAATCCGCCAAACCCCGCCAATGAAACTTGGCTCGTCGAAGTATTGCCCCGGCTTGCCGATCCAACGCAGGGCAGAGGCAGGCATTCCAGCCGCATCGAAGTCGCCCGATGCGGTGGCACGCATGCCGATCTTG
>Ga0105045_10005522_pt1 | contig 11143 bp, 12 predicted proteins | sample MAT02_FD_78089 | JGI IMG/M metagenome (GOLD analysis project Ga0105045, IMG submission 78089) | Freshwater microbial communities from Lake Fryxell liftoff mats and glacier meltwater in Antarctica - MAT-02 (megahit assembly) | ecosystem: Environmental > Aquatic > Freshwater > Ice > Liftoff... | reverse complement strand
CCGGGCGGCGGGGTTGAGGTAGATCTGGCGGCGGTCGGGCGTCTGCGTATCCGCCGCCTGCCCCTGGACCCGGCGGCAGATGCCTCTGGCGGGGATACCTGAGACAAAGGCGAACTTCAGCCGCCTGATCGGCCTGCTGGCGACAAAGCACAGCCCGATCCGCGACAGGCTTGAGAGTGATCGACCATCAGCGGCGCGATACCAGATCGCGCGCACTTGCCGCTGAATGAGCAAGGGTTTGTCACGTGACGCTGGTCGCGCGCGGCGGCATGGCGGCGTTACACGCGTCAAACCGGCATGTTGTCAAAGCCTTGCTCGATCTCCGTGTCTGTCTGCTGCGGCTGCGCAGCGGGATGCTGGGCACCGGGCATTATCAGGGCAAGTGCGTGCATTTCGGCATCAAGCAGCCGCAGGGTTTCCGCCTGCGCCGCAAGAAACGTCTCTGTTGCAAGTTGCGCAAGGTCGTTCAGGTCTTTTGGGGGATGGGACACAACAATGCTCCTTTCAAGAACTCAAGCCGCGCAGCGGGCGCAAAACGGGGTGTCGAGCAGCAGATCCAGCCGATCCGGTGCGATATCGTCGCCACATCTGGCGCAGATGCCGTAGGTGCCTTTGACGATCCGATCCAGTGCGGCGGCGATCTGGCGCAGTTCTTGCTGCCCAGAAAGGCCCAGGGTTTCAAGGACTTCGTCGGCCTCGCGTTCGGTTGCCTTATCGTCCCAGTCCTTTGGCGCTGGCGCGTCAGGTTCCGCCTCGATCCTGGTCAGGCGCGCTGTCAACTCGGCGGCGCGGGATTCAACCTGAGCCTTGCGGTTGGTGTCGGGCATCCTGGTCCTCCTTGATCTGACAGACAGGATAGCAGTGTCAGCGCGTCTCGACGTTGACCCAAATCAAACCGGACCCGCCCGGCAGTCAGTGCTTGCTTGACCTTCTTGCAAGGCTTCGACATGGGAAGCAGACTGCCTTGCATCGACGCGCTCGCCATCAAGGAGTAACCAATAGACATTCGCACCCTGACCCCGACCTGTGCCGGATCGCCGCAGATCATGCCCGAAGCCTTGCCCGCCATCAAAACCGCAGGGCACACCTCGATCATCGACAATCGCCCGGGCCGCGACGTTCCGCCTTTGCTGCTCATCTCGGTCATGCAGGCGGTGGCACAGGCGCCCAAGCTTACTTTCTTCGCCAATCCGTTGAAATGAAAGGGCAAGGTCGGGCATGAAGCTGTATCATTCGGCAAACTCACCTTACGTTCGCAAGGTGATGATCCTGCTGTTGGAGGCGGGGCGTGCGGGCGAAGTGACGCTGCTGCCCGCTGTCGGCACACCGGTCGATTCTGGGTCGATGCCGCTTGCGCAGAACCCCTTGGGCAAGGTGCCGGCACTGGAGCGTGACGACGGGCCCGCCCTGTATGACAGCCGGGTGATCTGCCGGTATCTGGATGACCGGTTCGGGTCGGGATTGTACCCTGCGGCCCCTCGTCTGTGGGATACGCTGGTGCTGGAGGCGACGGGCGACGGGATTCTGGATGCGGCGTTGCTGATGGTCTACGAATCACGCGTGCGGCCCAAAGAGCTGCGGCATTCCCCTTGGGTCGAGGCGCAATGGGGCAAGGTTGCCCGCGCGCTGGATGCGCTGGAAGAGCGATGGGTGTCGCATCTGGCTGGGCCGCTGTGCATGGGACAGATCGCGGTGGCCTGTGCACTTGGCTATATTGACCTGCGCCATGACGCGCGCGGATGGCGCGAGGGTCGGGCGGGGCTGTCGGCCTTTGCCGCGCGGATGGCGGCACGGGAGAGTGTCAAGGCGACGGTGCCACCGGGCTAGATGCGTGCTGCCGCTGTCGGAGTTCCTGGGTGTCTGGGCGTTTCTGGGGGTGAACATCGCCTCGCCGGGGCCGAATGTCATCAACACCATCACGACCGCGATGAACGGGGGCAGGACGGCGGGGATAGCGTCGGCTGCGGGCGTCGGGATCGGCATCGGGCTATGGTGTGTGGGAACGTCGTTCGGGTTGGCGGCGGTGTTCGCGCTCTGGCCGTCTGCGCAGGTGGTGCTGACGGTGGTGGCGCTGTGCCTGCTCTGCGGCTTTGCCCGGCGCTATCTGGACGCTGCCATGGCCGGGTTCCGGGGGCGGCGAAGCGGGATTGTCCGGTCTGACCGGGTGCAGGGGACGCGCGCGGCGTTTCTGCGATCGCTGGCGGTCAACGTGATGAACCCCAAGGCGCTGACCAGCTGGCTGGCGGTGCTGTCGGTGTTTCCCTTGGCACGGGCAGGAGCAGGGGACATAGGGGTGCTGTGTCTGGGGTCGATGATGTTGTCATTTGCCATCCACGCGGTCTATGCCGCGCTGTTTTCGACCGAGGCGGCGCTGCGGTTCTATCAGCGGCAGGGCTGGGTTCTGTCGGGCGTGGCGGGAGTGTTGTTTGTCATCGTGGCAGGTGGGCTCGCGCTGCATCTGGCAGGCGTTGCATGATGGAAGGGGCGGCCAAGGCCCTGCAGTGGTGCAACATTTAGGCATTTCGTCCGCACAGACCATGCGTTTCATGCCCCGGCGTGCGCGAAATGGCCGACTGCGCGGGTTTGTCCGCTGGACGCGGGCAGGCCATCGGGCTAGTTCCTCTTCCGAGAGGTGGCGGGGAACGGCCATCTTTTGTCAATTGGGTTGCCAGCCGCACGACGAAGCCAAGGAGATAGCCCCCGTGTCCAACGCAGAACATCCCGCCGGCACCCGCCGCGATTTCCTGTATTACGCAACCGCCGGTGCAGGTGCGGTGGCCGTTGGTGCCGCCGTCTGGCCGCTGATCAACCAGATGAACCCTTCGGCCGACGTGCAGGCGCTGTCGTCAATCTTTGTCGATGTGTCGGGGGTCGAGGTTGGCACGCAACTGACGGTGAAATATCTTGGCAAGCCGGTGTTCATCCGCCGCCGCAGCCAGGAAGAAATTGACGAGGCCCGCGCCGTGGCGCTGACCGATCTGCCGGACGGAAAATCCGAGAATCCGAACAAGCCGGACAGCGACGCCAGCGACATCAACCGCACGATGGATGAAGCGGGCGAATGGCTGGTGATGATCGGGGTCTGCACCCACCTGGGCTGCGTGCCGATCGGGGACGGTTCAGGTGAATTCGGTGGCTGGTTCTGCCCGTGTCATGGGTCGCATTATGACGCCGCCGGGCGCATCCGCAAAGGGCCGGCGCCACGCAACCTGGATATCCCGGTTGCCTCGTTTGTCGATGCAACCACCATCAAGCTCGGATAAAAAGGACAGATCATGGCCGGTATTCCGCACGACCACTATGAACCCAAGTCCGGTGGCGAGAAGTGGCTGCACAGCCGCCTGCCAATCGTCGGGCTTATGTACGACACGATCATGCTCCCGACGCCCAAGAACCTGAACTGGATGTGGATCTGGGGCATCGTGCTGACCTTCTGTCTGGCGCTGCAGATCATCACCGGCATCGTTCTGGCGATGCATTACACGCCGCAGGTAGACCTGGCCTTTGCCTCGGTCGAGCATATCATGCGCGACGTGAACGGCGGCTACATGCTGCGCTATCTGCACCAGAACGGGGCGTCGCTGTTCTTTGTGGCAGTGTATCTGCACATCTTCCGGAGCCTGTACTATGGATCGTACAAGGCCCCGCGTGAGGTGACCTGGATCATCGGCATGCTGATCTATGTGGCGATGATGGCGACGGCGTTCATGGGGTATGTGCTGCCCTGGGGCCAGATGTCGTTCTGGGGGGCCACGGTGATCACCGGGCTGTTCGGGGCAATCCCGGGGGTCGGACCCACCATCCAGGAATGGCTGCTGGGCGGACCGGCGGTGGACAATGCCACGCTGAATCGGTTCTTTAGTCTGCACTACCTGCTGCCATTCGTGATCGCGGCGCTGGTTGCCGTGCACATCTGGGCCTTCCACACCACCGGCAACAACAACCCCACGGGGGTGGAGGTTCGGCGCACGTCCAAGGCCGACGCCGCCAAGGATACTCTGCCGTTCTGGCCCTATTTCGTGATGAAGGACCTGTTTGCGCTGGCCGTGATCATCGCGATATTCTTCGCTATCGTGGGGTTCATGCCCAACTTCCTGGGTCACCCCGACAACTATATCGAGGCAAACGCCCTTTCCACGCCTGCGCACATCGTGCCGGAATGGTACTTCTTGCCGTTCTACGCAATTTTGCGCGCCTTCACGGGCGAGGTCTGGGTGGTGCAGTTGGCGCAGTTCGTGTCCTTCGGCATTGTCGACGCCAAGTTCTTTGGCGTGCTGGCCATGTTCGGCGCGATTGTGGTGATGGCTCTGGCCCCCTGGCTGGATACCTCTTCGGTACGTTCGGGCCGATATCGCCCGATGTTCAAGTGGTGGTTTGCGCTGCTGTGCGTTGATTTTGTCGTGCTGGCCTGGGTGGGCGCGATGCCCGCAGAAGAGCCCTATGCCACCATCTCGCTCATCGCATCGGCCTACTGGTTCGCCTATTTCCTGGTCATCCTGCCGCTTCTGGGGGTGATCGAGAAACCGTTGGTCCAGCCCGCGACTATCGAAGAAGACTTCAATGCGCATTACGAACCGGTTTCTGGGCATCGCGGCACCGCCGCCCAGCCGGCCGAGTGAGAAAGGACCAAATTCGATGATCCGCAATGTCACACTCGGCCTTGCCACGGCACTGGCCCTGTCAACCGGAGCCGCGATGGCGGCAGGCGAAGCTGCGAAGATTCCTGATGTGGCCTTTGCCCATGAAGGCCCCTTTGGCCGGTTCGACGAGATGCAGCTGCAGCGCGGGCTGCAGGTTTTTACCGAGGTCTGCTCGGCCTGCCATGGGATGAAGTTCGTGGCGATCCGGTCCTTGGCCGACGACGGCGGCCCCGCCCTGCCCGAAGATCAGGTGCGCGCGTACGCCAAGCAGTTTACCATCACCGACAAGGACACTGGCGAAGACCGCGAAGGTGTGCCGACCGATCACTTCCCCCATTCCGCGCTGGAAAATGCCCCCGACCTGTCGCTGATGACCAAGGCGCGGGCCGGGTTCAGCGGGCCTTACGGTCTGGGTATCAACCAGTTCTTCAAGGGCATCGGAGGGGCTGAGTACAGCCACGCGCTGCTGACCGGTTACGTCGATCCGCCCGAATGTGCCGCCGATTTCGAAACGGACGGGTACTACAACAAGTACTTCTCGAAGGGTGCCGTGCCCGACACCTGCAAAGACGAGCAAGGCAATCTCACGATTGAGGGTAGCTGGATCGCCATGCCGTCGCCCCTGTCGGATGATGTCGTGACCTATGCCGATGGCACCGCCGCGACGGTTGACCAGATGTCGATGGACGTGACGGCCTTCATGGTGTGGGCGGCGGAGCCAAAGATGATGGCACGCAAACAGACCGGCTTTGTCGCCGTGCTGTTCCTGGGGCTGTTGTCGGTGCTGCTGTATCTGACCAACAAGCGCATCTGGGCGGACGTGAAGGGCAAGAAGCTTTCTGCCTGATCCGCGTTTGGATCGCATAATGGACAAGGGCCCCGCGCCGCGCGCGGGGCCTTTGCGTCTGGGGTCAGACTGACACCGTGGCCCGCAGCGCATCGTGGCCGAGTTCGGCCTTGGTGCCCGACATCGCCACCTGACCTCTCTCCAGCACATAGAACCGGTCGCCAAGGCCATAGGCAAAGTCGAAGTACTGCTCGACCAGCACGATGGCCATGCCGCCGCGCCCTTTCAGGTATTCGATCACATGGCCGATCTGCTGGATGATGTTGGGCTGGATGCCCTCGGTCGGTTCGTCCAGCAACAGGACGCGGGGTTTCATTATCATCGCGCGGGCGATGGACAGCTGCTGCTGCTGCCCGCCCGACAGGTCGCCCCCCCGGCGGTTGAGGAACGATTTCAGGACTGGGAACAGCTCGAATATCTCGTCGGGGATGCGGTGTTCAGACTTGGGCAGCAGGGCAAAGGCGGTTTCCATGTTCTCGCGCACGGTCAGCAGGGGGAAGATCATCCGCCCCTGCGGCACCACCGCCAGACCCTTGCGCGCCATCATCTGTGCGGGCACGCGACCCACCTCTTCGCCGCCCAGCACGACGCGGCCGCCGGTGCGCAGATGCGTGCCGGCAAGCGCCTTGAGGAGGCTGGTCTTGCCCACGCCGTTGGTGCCCATGATGCAGGTCACCTCGCCCGCGTTTGCCTGCATGGTGATGCCGTGCAGGATCTGCGCGCCGCCGTAGTGCAAGGTCAGGTCGTGGGTTCTAATCATGTCGCTTCCTTTGCCGAAGACGGGGGGCCAGTCCCCTGCATCCCCCGGGATAATTGCGCATAGTCGAATGCACGAGGTCGTCAGCGCCCGAGATAGACATCAATCACCTGCTGGTTCCTTGTCACATGGTCGAGCGTGCCTTCGGCCAGAACCGACCCTTCGTGCAGGACGGTCACCTTGCAGTTCAGGCGGCGCACGAATTCCATGTCGTGTTCGACCACCACCACGGCGCGGGTTTTGGCAAGGTCGACCAGCAGCGCCGTCGTCGCCTCGCGTTCGGCCAGTGTCATGCCGGCCGCAGGCTCATCCACCAGAAGAAGGCGCGGTTCCTGCGCCAGCAGCATGCCGATTTCGAGCCATTGCTTTTGTCCGTGGCTCAGTTCCCCCGACTTGCGCGCAAGGGCGTCACGAAGGCCGACCTGTGCGGCCAGTTCCGCCACGCGCGCACGGTCTTTCGCCGCTGCCCGCCAGCCCAGAACGGCGAAGGGTGACCGGGGCGCCTTCAGCGCAAGCATCAGGTTTTCGGCGACGGTCTGATCCTCGAACACCGTGGGGCGCTGGAACTTGCGGCCGACGCCTGCGCGCGCGATCTGTGCCTCGGACAGTTTCAGCAGGTTGATGGCGCGATCGCCCCAGATGACGGTCCCGGTGTCCGGTCGGGTCTTGCCGGTGACGATGTCCATGAAGGTGGTCTTGCCCGCCCCGTTCGGGCCGATGATGGCGCGCAATTCGCTGTCGTCCACGGCGAAGGACAGGTTGTTGATGGCGCGAAAGCCATCGAAGGTCACAGAGATGGCGTTGACCTCCAGAAGGGCGGTCATTTCACGGCCTCTTTCTCTTGCAGCGATCCGTTGTCGGGGCCGAGATCGGCGCCGTGCCGGTCAGGGACTTTGCGGCCCGCATAAAGGTCGAACAGTCCACCGATGCCCTTGGGTGCGAACAGCGTGACGGCGACGAAGCCCGCGCCAAGCGCCACCGACCACCAGTCCACCCAGTTGATCGTGTAGAACCCAAGGTCGATGGAGGGCGCGCGCCCACCGGTGAACCACGACGACAGCAGCGACACCAATGCCGCCCCGATCACCGCCCCGTACAGCCGCCCGCGCCCGCCGATGGCGACCCAGACGGCAAGGTAGATCGAGGCGATGGGGGCCAGTTCGGCGGGGTTGATGATGCCCGCCTGCGGATAGTACAGCGCACCCGCGATTGCGGCGATGATGGCGGTCACGGTGAAGAGGAACAGCTTGTACCCCTCGACCGAGTAGCCGAGGAACCGCACCCGCGCCTCGTCATCCCGGATTGCGCGGATGACCGAGCCGAACTTGCCCGACACGATCACGGCGACGATGACATAGCCGCCGCCAAGGGCGAATGCCGACGCCCAGAAGAACCACAGCGACAGCGTGGCTTGCGGGACGGCATCAAGGCCCGGCAGGTTCTGCAGCCCGGACAGGCCGTTGTTGCCGCGCAGGCCGCTGTCGTTCTGGAACAGGTACAGGGCAAGGGCCAGGGTCATCGCCTGCGTCAGGATAGACAGGTAGACGCCGGTCACACGGCTGCGAAAGGCGAGCCAGCCAAAGATCGTGGCCAGAAGGCCGGGCACCAGAATGACCAGCATAAGTTGGGCGGTCAGGCTGTGGGCAAGTCCCCACACCCAAGGAATTTCCGAACCGCCGACGACGCCGAAGATCTGCGTGCCGATACCGATCCGAATCTCTTCGGGGGTGACCGGCAGGGCCTGGCCTGCCAGCGAGGCGATGACGATTTCCTCGGTGCGGGCGTACATCAGCCACATGCCGATCAGGTAGCCACCCAACGCGAAAAACGCCATGTGCCCAAGAGACAGCACCCCGGCATAGCCCCAGATCAGATCCATCGCGATGGCGACAAGGCAGAGGCACAGCGTCTTGCCCAGCACCTTGACGAAAGATGTCGAGACCAGGCCGATGCCGAAACCTTCGGCCAGGATCGTGACCGTCACGGTGAACAGCGCCAGTGCGGCAAGGAAGATCAGGACCGACGGGTTGCGGGCAAGGAAACTGCGGGTCATGGCATCAATCCCCCGCCGCGCGGCCCTTGAGGGCGATGATCCCGCGCGGGCGGAACTGGATGAACAGGATGATGAACAGGATCATGTAGGTCTGCGCGGCCAGCGTGTTCGACGGGTTCAGGTACTCGATCCCCTTTTGCAGCGTGCCGATCATGAAGGCCCCGGCAAGGGTGCCCCAGATGTTGCCGACCCCGCCGACGACAACCGTCATGAAGGACTGCACGATATAGTCGTTGCCCAACTCGGACGTGACCTTGGCGAACAGGCCGATGGCGACGCCGGCCAACCCGGCGATCCCTGACCCAAGACCGAAAGTCAGCATGTTGATGCGGTCGGGGTTGATGCCCATCGACGCGGCCATCGAGGGGTTCTGCTGCACCGCGCGCACTTCGAGCCCCAGACGTGTGCGCTTCATGATGAAAAGGATGACGCACAGGAACACCATCGCCAGCACGAAGATGGCAATCCGGATATAGCTGACCGACACCACGTCGTTGAACGTCAGCGCGCCGTCCAGCCAGCCCGGTGCGGTCAGGGGACGGGCTTGCGTGCCGAAGATGTTCTTGGCGATCTGCTGCAGCGCGATGGAAATGCCGAATGTCGCCAGCAGCGTTTCCAGCGGTCGTTTGTACAGGTGGCGGATCACCAGCCGCTCCATCGCGACGCCGGCCGCGAAGGTCACGGCGAATGCCAGTGGCAGTGCCAGAAGGATGGATGCGGTCTGGTTCGGGATCAGCAGTTGCACGACATAGCCGGTATAGGCGCCCATCATGATGAACTCGCCATGCGCCATGTTGATGACGCGCATCACGCCGAAGGTGATGGCTAGGCCAACGGCAGCGAGGAAATAGATCGAGGCAAGCGAGATCGCGTCAAGCGCAAGATCCGCCCCCTGCATTGCCCCCAGCGTCAGCGAGATGCGGTCCAGCGCGCGGGCGGCGGCTGCGGTGACGGCGGCGTCGGGTTCGGTATAGACATCGAAATAGCGGAAGCCTTCGATGGTTCCGGTGACTTCGTCATGCGTTGCGGCAACCGGCACGGCACCCGACACCTCCAGCGCGGTGTAGGCGCGGTTGCGGGCCTCTTGGGTATTCAACGCGGCGACCGGGATACCCCCGACGTGGCCGTCGACGATGTTTGCCGTCAGCGCTTCGCGCTGTTCGGGCAGGGTCAGGGGGGCGGGGGCGTCACCTTGCGCAACAAGGATCGCAAACGCCTCATCCGCCGTCAGTGCGGCACCCGGGCGCAGTTCGGCGGCAATATTGACCCCTGCAGGCGGATCTTTGGCGGCCACGCGGGTGGTGGCCAGCAGCGGGTTCAGGCTGGCGCGCAGATCAAGGCCAAGGTCCGCGCCGAAGCCGTCGATGGCGGCCACACGGGCGGCGCTGTCGGGATCAAAGCGCATCGTCAGCAGGCGTTCGAGGCGGGCCTTCTGGGTGGTAAGGCCAGGGTCGGCATCGTCCAGCGCCGCACGCAGGGGGTCCAGTTGCGAGGCGTCAGGATCGCGGGCCATCGAGGCAAGGGCAGCGGCGCGGGTTGCGGGGTCTGGATCGGACAACTGGAACTGCACCAGTGCGGCCGAGATCAGGCCCCGCACGCCGGCATTGGGCCGCAGTTGGGTGATGTCGGATTTCGGAGCGGTACCGGCGGCGTTGCCGGTCAGCGGATCGGTCAGCGCCCAGCCTTCGGGGGTTTCAGACAGGATGAAGAACACACCGTCAGCCTTGCGTCGGCCCAGATTGCGGGCTTCCCATGCCGTCAGCAGGCGTACGATGGCGGGGTCGCCGGTTGCCACCAGTTCGGCGATGACGGGGCCGATGGTCTGGCGCTTGGGATCGGCGATCTGGTCGCCGGTGGCGGCCAGCATGGCCGGCAGATCGGCCCGGGCGACCAGAGGCAGGGCCAGCATCAGTGCCGCGGCGATCGTCAGAAGCAGGCTGCGCATGAACGCCCCGAGCGAGAGGAACAGGGGGCATCCGGGTGGATGCCCCCTGCAAAACGGGTCAGTAGTTCGACTTGATCTGCACGCAGGTCTTGGTCTCGGTGTTGTACATGCCGCAGCCAAGGCCCGGCCAATCCGATTCCAGCACCGCCGATTCGGGAAGGAAGTCGGTCCAGGCGTCGCCCGCAACCGGTTCGGTCTGGCTGACGATGTCGAACTGGCCGTCCGCGCGGATCTCGCCGATCAGCACCGGCTTGGTCAGGTGGTGGTTCGGCAGCATCTTGGCCATGGAGCCTGTCAGATTCGGTACTTCGATGCCGATCATGGCGGCGGTCACCGGGTCGACATCGGTGGTACCGGCCGCTTCGACCGCCTTGACCCACATGTTGAAGCCGATCACGGTCGCTTCCATCGGGTCGTTGGTCACGCGATTTTCACCCGCGAAGGCCTTCCACTTGGTGATGAACTCCTTGTTCACCGGCACATCGGCGGACTGGAAGTAGTTCCAGGCAGCCAGATGGCCGACGAGGTTGGAGGTATCCAAGCCCGAAAGCTCTTCTTCGCCGACCGAGAAGGCCACGACCGGGATATCATCGGCCGAGATGCCTGCCGCCGCCAGTTCCTTGTAGAAACCGATGTTGGCGTCGCCGTTGATGGTCGAGATCACGCCCACCTTCTTGCCGTCTGCGCCCAGGGCCACGACGTCGGCCACGATCTTGGACCAGTCGCTGTGTCCAAAGGGGGTGTAGTTGACGAAGATGTCCTCTTTCGCGATGCCCTTGGAAACCAGGTAGGATTCGAGAATGTTGTTGGTGGTGCGGGGATAGACGTAGTCGGTACCCAGAAGGGCAAACTTCTCGACGCCCAGTTCTTCAAGGAAATAATCCGTGGCCGGGATCGCCTG
>Ga0105045_10005521_pt1 | contig 11144 bp, 5 predicted proteins | sample MAT02_FD_78089 | JGI IMG/M metagenome (GOLD analysis project Ga0105045, IMG submission 78089) | Freshwater microbial communities from Lake Fryxell liftoff mats and glacier meltwater in Antarctica - MAT-02 (megahit assembly) | ecosystem: Environmental > Aquatic > Freshwater > Ice > Liftoff... | reverse complement strand
GAGCCCGCTGGACTGGAAGTATCCCTTCCTCGGCCAGTAAGCCGCCATGCCCACTATCCGCTTCGTCACCGCCGATGTCTTTACATCGGCGCGGTTCTCCGGCAATCAGTTAGCGGTGGTGTTTGGAGCGGAGGGGCTCCCCACGAAGACGCTGCAGGCGATCACGCGTGAGTTCAACTACGCGGAGTCGGCATTTGTATTCGCACCTGAGCATCCGTCGCACACGCGGCGGGTGCGGATTTTCACCCCGGAGTCGGAAGTGCCGTTTGCCGGACACCCGACGATCGGCACGGCGCACGTGCTGGTCGCGTCCGGCGAGATACCGGTCACGGGTGATGAAGCGACGCTGGTGCTGGAGGAGCACGTGGGGCCGGTGCCAGTGCGTGTGCTCATGGCGCACGGGGTACCGGTGCACGCGCAGCTCACCACCGCGCAACTACCAGAAGAGCGGCAGGAAGTGACCGATCGCGCGGCGCTCGCGGAGTTGTTGTCGTTGTCGCCCGAGGATTTGCTCGACGGCGCGCACGCACCGACTGGTGTGAGCTGTGGGTTACCGTTCCAGATTATTCCATTGGCCAGTGTAGAGGCGGTACAGCGCGCGCGGTTGCGGATGGACGCCTGGGAAGCGCACCTGCAGGGAAAATGGGCGGCGTGGCCGATGGTGTTTGCGATGTCGCGCGGTACGGAGGAGAGCGCGTTGGCCTCGCATGTGCGTGGCTGCGACATCCGTGCGCGGGTGTTTGTGCCGGGATCAACTGTGCCGGAGGATCCCGCTACGGGCTCCGCGAACGCCTGCTTGGCGGGCTATCTGGCGGCACGGACGCCACGCGACGGGTTGCTGCGCTGGGAGGTCGCTCAGGGCATAGAGATGGGGCGCCCGAGTCGGTTGTCGATCGAAGTGCTGAAGGTGCACGGCGCGATCGAGGCCGTGCGTGTAGGTGGCGCCTCGGTGCTGATCAGCGAAGGGACGATGACGGTGTGATCGGGGTCTCGCCGATGCGTCCGAGCCGCGTGGCGGTCTGGTCGTGTGACCACAGCACCTGTCGGTTCCGGCCGGTTCGCTTCGCCGCATAGAGCGCCTCATCGGCGCGTGCACGCATGGCCTCGGCCACGTTGTCGTCGGGAATGCTGTCAGAGACGACGCCAATACTGAGGGTCATCGAGACGCGGGCCGTGGGCGCGCCGAACGTGCGGCGGCGGCAGGCGTCGAGGATGCGCTCGGCGAGGAGCTGCGCGCCGGCCACCGGCGTATTCGGCGCAAGCACCATGAACTCCTCCCCTCCCACGCGGGCTACCACGTCGTCGGTCCGTGCATTGGCTCGGAGCAGCTCGCCCATTTCCGCGAGGACCCGATCGCCCACCAGGTGCCCGTGAGCGTCGTTCACCTGTTTGAAAAAATCCAGATCGATCGCGAGCAGTGCGACATCGGTTTGTGTGCGCACGGCGCGAGCCAGTTCCCGGCGGAACTGTTGCTCGAAGCCTCGACGGTTAAAGCAGCCCGTGAGCGAATCGGTCTGCACAATGCTGGCCAACTGGGTCCGCAGACGATTGTAGGCGCGCCCGACTACCGTGACGGCGTCCGGGTGCCTGTCGGCCGCCACGTCGTATTCGAGGGCGAAGTCCCCATCTTCGGCGCGCCCGAACACGCGCACGAGATGGCCGAGGCGCTCGTGCAAGTTGCTCTGCACGCGAGTCACCAACAGCGACCCGGCCAGAAAAATGGCGAGCGTGGTCAGCGCTTCCCTCCAGACCACGTCTCCCCCGAAGCGCATTGCGAGCTCGCTTACGACAATGAAGGCCGTGGCGATGGCGGCGAGCATGAGCAACGCCGGGGCACGGCCGAAGTACACGTGTGTGAGCTGGAGCGAGAAGAGCGCGATGAGCAGGCCACGATCGTAGTCGTGCGGGTTAGACAGCAGGAAGACCAACCAGAACACCATGATCAGATCGGCCACGACCATGAGGGTGGACATCGTCCGCCCTGCCCGCCCGCGTCGCTGAATCAGCACCCGGATACCCAGCACCAGCAGGATGTACACCAGGGTGGCCATCCCCAAGAGCCAATCCGCCGCATCGGCGCCGACGGCCAGCTCTGCCACCGCGGACAGCGCCACCAGATCAGCACTGCGCAGTGCGACCGTGATGACGGCGGCCACGAGGGCCAATCCCACCCGATAGCCAGTCTGCCAACGCAGAATCTCGGCGTTGGTCTGTTCGGAGCGGTCGCGATCTTCCGTGTCGGTGGCCATGGGAGTGAATGGAGATTAACTCTTTGTAGCCCGTCGTGGTGATCCATGACCCTCTGGATCATTGACAGGACCGATGCTGCGCGTCAATTCGACAAGACGTGTCTCATGCGTCTTTCCGAGGTGCCCAAGTCCCGGAACGCCGGTGAACGCGGGCCCTTATCGCCTTCGCCCGTGGTTGCCATGCGCGCTCATCGTGCCAGTGGTTCGCTTTTTTCTGAAGATGCCGGGTCTGCCTACGCGGCGCGTGATGCGTGCGGCGTGGGTTTCATTGCCCGGCAAAGCGGCGAACGCACGCATGAAGTGGTGGCGCTGGCGCTCGAAGCTTCGGCGCGATTGGCCCATCGCGGTGCCTCCGCCACCGATACCTCCGCCGATGGGGCCGGCCTGCTCACTCAGATTCCGCGGCGCCTGTTCATTCTGGCCGCGTCCCGCCTTGGCGTCCATCTGCCTGCGGACGCCGCGATCGCCGTGGGGATGTGTTTTCTCCCAACCGAGCCGCTCGCTCAGGAGCAGGCCATCGCGCTGATCACGGACGTACTGCTGGAAGACGGCTTGCCGCTGCTTGGGTGGCGCGACGTGCCGGTGTGCCCCGAGGTCCTCGGCCCGTCGGCCCGAGCGGCGATGCCGGCCATTCGCCAGGTGCTCATCGGCCGACCGGCAGGAAGCGACGATGATACGTGGGAACGCCAGCTATACCTGGCACGCCGAGAGATGGAACACCGGGCCCTAGCCCGCGGCCTTGACACGTTCTACCTCTGCTCGATGTCGTGCCGTACCGTGGTGTACAAAGGGCTGCTGACGGGCGGACAGCTGGGAGATTTCTTTCCCGACCTGCGCGATCCGGCGTTTGAAAGTGCGATTGCTGTTTTTCACGAACGGTACGCCACGAACACCATGCCGCGCTGGGAGTTGGCGCAGCCGTTCCGCCAGTTGGCGCACAACGGTGAGATCAACACGCTGTGGGGCAATCGCAACGCGATGGCGATGCGTGGAGCGCTGCTCGACGCGCCGCGCTTTGGCGAGCTCGCCAACCGGGTGCGCGATCCCATCCGCCCGCGCGGCAGCGACTCCTCCAGTCTCGATAACGCCCTTGAACTGCTCGTACGCGCCGGCCGTTCGCCGGTGCATGCCGCCATGATGCTGGTGCCACAGGCGTGGGAAAAGTATCCCGATGTGGAGCCGGTGGTGAAGGCGTTCTACGAATACCATCAGTGCGTGATCGAACCGTGGGATGGGCCGGCCGCGCTCGCGTACAGCGATGGTATTCAGGTGGCGGTGTCGCTCGATCGCAACGGGTTGCGTCCCTGCCGGTACAAGATTCGCGCCGACGGCATGGTGGTCGCCGGCTCGGAAGTGGGCATCGTGGACTTCGATCCACGCGATGTAGTGGAAACCGGCAAGCTCGGACCGGGCGGCGTATTTCTGGTGGATACTGCGGGCAAGCGGATCGTGCGCAATCTTGCCGCCAAGCGCGAGGTGGCGACCCAGCGTCCGTATGGCCGCTGGATCGCGCAGCACATGTCCACGCTGCCCACGAGCGATGGCACCGAGCCGCTGGTCCGCTCCAGCGATCAACTCCGTCCATCGCAGCAAGCCTTTGGCTACGGGCACGAAGATCTCCGCATGGTGCTCGAACCCATGGCCACCACGGCGGCCGAGGTGGTGTGGAGCATGGGCGACGATGCGCCGTTGGCCGTCCTCTCGCCGTCCGCACCGTCGTTGTACGCGTTTTTCCGGCAACGGTTCGCGCAGGTGACGAATCCCCCCATGGACTCGCTGCGCGAATCGATGGTGATGTCGCTGCGCATGCATCTTGGACGACGCGGGTCGCCGCTTCTTGAAAAGGCTCAGTACGCCCAGATGCTGCGCATTGAACATCCGGTGCTGTTGCCAGAGGAGATGGCGGCGTTGCGCGCGTTTCCTGGCTTTCCGTCGGCCACCCTCGACGCCACCTACGCGGCGCAGTCGCGCCCGGAGAGCCTCGAGGCGGCGCTTGACACGGTGTGCCGTCGCGCCGAGGTGGCCGCGCGCAAAGGCGCGCGCCTGCTGATTATCAGCGACCGCAAGGTGAGCGCGGAACGCGCCCCCATTCCTGCGCTGCTTGCACTGGGGGCGGTGCGGCAGCATCTCGTGCGCACCGGGCTGCGCGCCCGCGTGGGCTTGGTGGTGGAGGCCGGTGATGCGATCGAGCAGCATCATGTGGCGGCGCTGGTGGGGTACGGCGCGGAGGCCGTGCATCCCTGGCTGGCCTTCGACACAGTCGCCACGCTGTTTACGGAAGCGCACGGACGCTCGGATGCCGACACCGACCGGCCGGGCCCGGCGCTCGCGCAGTCGCGCTATCGGGCGGCGGTGGAGAAGGGGTTGCTCAAGGTGCTCGCCAAGATGGGGATCAGCACGCTGTCGTCGTATTGCGGCGCGCAGACCTTCGATGCCATCGGCTTGGGCGCCGACGTGATCGATCGGTGTTTTTCCGGTACCGCATCACCGATGGGTGGACTGACCTTTCGCGAGTTGGCGGAAGATGTGCTGCTGCGCCACCGGCGAGCCTTCGGCCCGGACAGCCACTCGACCACCGCATTGCCCGACTTCGGGCGTGTGCGCTTCCGCAAAGACGGTGAGGCGCACGGGTGGGCGCCTACCACCGTGCTCGCGCTCCAGCAAGCAGTGGGCAGTGCACGCGCGTCTCGGGCGGCGACGTCTCCCGACGACGCGTGGCGCACGTTCGCAACGCGCGCTCAGGGGACCATGCCGGCAACCGTGCGCGACCTGCTGGCGCTCCGCGCCGCCACGCCGATCGCGAGAGAGGAGGTCGAGCCGATGGAGGTGATCCGGGCGCGCTTTATCTCGTCGGCGATGTCACTGGGCGCGTTATCGCCCGAGGCGCACGAAACGATCTCGATTGCGATGAATCGCATGAATGCGCGCTCGAACTCCGGCGAAGGGGGCGAGGATCCGGCGCTTTACTTGCGCCCGGTGTCCGAGCGGGCCGACAGTCGGGTGAAGCAGGTCGCGTCGGCGCGCTTCGGAGTGACCACCGAATACCTCGTGCGCGCGGACGAGATCGAGATCAAAATCGTGCAGGGGGCCAAGCCCGGTGAGGGGGGGCAATTGCCGGGGCACAAGGTCACGGAACTGATTGCGCGCCTGCGTCATTCCACGCCGGGCGTGCCGTTGATTTCGCCGCCGCCGCACCATGACATTTACTCGATTGAAGATCTGGCGCAGTTGGTGCACGACCTCAAGACGGTCAACCCGCGCGCGCGAGTTGGCGTGAAGCTCGTGGCCTCGTCGGGGGTGGGTACCGTGGCGGCGGGCGTGGCGAAAGCGTTTGCCGACTATGTGCTGATCGCCGGACACAATGGCGGCACTGGGGCGTCGCCGCTTTCCAGCATCAAGTACGCCGGCTCACCATGGGAGCTGGGCCTCGCGGAAGCGCAGCAGGTGCTGGTGGCCAATGGATTGCGGCATCGGGTGGAAGTGCGCGTGGATGGCGGTCTGCGTACCGGACGCGACGTCATCATCGCGGCGCTGCTCGGGGCTGAGGCTTACGGGTTCGGCACCGGACCGCTGGTCGCGATGGGCTGCGATATGGCGCGCCAATGCCATCTCAATACGTGCCCCACGGGCATCGCGACGCAGCGTGACGACCTGCGCGCCAAGTTCCGCGGCACCCCCGAGCAGGTCATCGCCTTCTTCTCGCGCCTCGCCGATGATGTGCGCACGGAACTCGCGCTCCTCGGCGCGCGATCGATCGACGAGATCGTCGGCCAGACCGAACGGCTGCAGCGTGCGGAGCGTCCCGAGGTGCCGCGATCGGCGATGCTGGATCTGTCGCTGGTGCTCGCCAGCCCGCCGCGGACCGACGAGCCGCGGCGACGGACACTGGCGCGCAATGTGCGCGGGGGGCTGCTGTCACTCGACGACCAGATCCTGACGGATGCCACGGCGAACCTCGACGCCGGTACGCCATTCGTCGGTTCGTACGCTATCCGGAACCACCATCTCACCGTGGGCGGTCGTGTGGCTGGCGCCATCGCCGAGCGTGTGGGCGACGCCGGCTTACCGGCGGAGAGTATGCGGCTGGCGTTCACCGGCAGTGCGGGGCAAAGCTTCGGGGCGTTCGCACTGCGGGGCATGCATCTGACGCTTGAAGGGGAGGCGAACGACTATGTGGGCAAGGGACTGAACGGCGGTGAGATCAGCATTCGTCCATTCCGCGATGCGCGGTATCGCGGAGCCAGTCATCTCAACATGATTGTCGGGAACACCGTGTTGTACGGCGCCACCGACGGACTGCTCTGTGCGGCCGGCATGGCTGGTGATCGTTTCGGCGTGCGCAATTCCGGCGCGGCGGCGGTCATTGAGGGAGTCGGCAATCACGCGTGCGAGTACATGACGGGCGGCGTGGTGGCCGTGCTCGGTCGTGCCGGCCGCAATTTCGGTGCGGGCATGAGCAACGGGGTGGCGTATGTGTTCGACGAGTCCGAAACGTTTGCGAGCCGACTGAATCACGAGCTGGTGCTGCTGGCGGAACTCGACAGCGAGGATGAGCAGTTGCTCGCACTGATGTTGCAGACGCATCTGGCGCGCACCGGCAGTGCCCGGGCGCGCTGGCTGATCGAGGGCGGCGGCGGCCACGAAGCCCGGTGGCGCAAGGTGAAGCCACGGGGCGCGTCCGAGCATATCGCCCGGATTCGCGACCGGTGGACGCAGCGCATGGTCGCGCTGCAGGCACGGGATGCCTCGCTGGTGGCTACGTGAGCAGTCGCGCGACGAGGGCGCGAATTGCGGGATTGTGGTCGTCCTTGAACTGCGGCAGCAGGGCACGGGCGACGTCGCGATGTCCCACCGCCAGTGCTTCGAACGCGGTGATACGCAGTGTGACGTCTTCGTCATCGCCGGCCGCCTCGCAAAACGTCGCCAGCTTTTTCGCGGCTCGCGAGGTACTCACGCGCCCAAGGGCCGCGACGACCGCATAGCTCACCGTCGCATCGCGCTCGATATCGAAGAGCGGATTGATGGCAGTCTCCACGAGGCCCGTCTTTGCCGGGGAGAACACCGTGGCCAGCGCGCGCTCGCGAACTTCTGGGGAGCGATCGAACATGACCGACTCGATACGACTCATTGCCTCCGGGCCACCGATGCGTCCCAAGGCCACCACCGCCGCGAGACGCACCTGTTCTTCGTCGTGTTTCAACAGGCGGCCGATTGGTGCGATGGTGCCTGGCGCTTGTAACTCACCCAGGAGACAGACCGCATTACGCACCACGTACCATTGGGGGTGGGTCAGATGTTCAAGGAACACCCCCATACCGCGCTTGAGCGCCAGACAGGCATCGTACAGCAGTCGGCGTTCGAGAAGATCGGAGGCAGCCATGAGCTGGACAAAAACCGCACGGACGCCATCATCTCCGGCACGTTCGAGCACAGGCTGCACGACATCCAGCGCTAGCGTATGGTCGCCGATAGCCTCTGCCAGTGCCGCGAGGACCACAGGGGTCGCAGCCTCCCGGAACGTCGCCACATCGGAAATGCTCTCCAGCTGCTTGCAAAGCCCGTGGACATCGCCGCGGGCCACAAGCGTCGTGAGAACCGACGGCGCCATCGGAGGACTTCCCGGTACCGCCAGCGCCGCTGCAGACGCCGCCGGCCCCTGCTCGGCTGTCCGGGCGCTCCGCGCCGGATGCAACCGCACATTCCAAAGGTCGCGCACCATACCGGCGTTGAGCGGTCCCGGCGGGGCGGTAAGTGCACGGGCCAGCTGCAAAAACTCCGGTGCCGTGATCGACGAGTGCAGATCGATCGCTTGCAACTGATGTTCAGCCAAGGTCTCGAGCAGCAGACTCACGCCAGCGGCGGTGGCCGTCTGCTGCTGCGCCTCGCGGGTCAGTCGCTCGCGGTCGAGTCGCACGGAGCCAAGTCGTGCAAGGCTCTCGAGACGCGCCACACTGACATTGACCGTTGCGGAATCGGTGCCGTTGCGCAGCTGATCGATCAGCAGCGCAAGCGCCGTCGCGTAAATGGGTTCGAGCTGCATCCTCAGATAGGTGCCTCGAGATAGAAATCGGTGCGCCACCGCTTCGAGGGGTAGAGTCCGCGCGAGAAGTCCACGCGGAGCAGCCCGTCGAGTGCGCCGAAGCCGATGCCGGCTCCGCGTTGCGGCTGCATCTGCCCGAAGGTTTTCCGTCCCCCCGCCCAGCCTATGTCGAAGAAGCCCACCGGGCGGATGATGCCTCCCCGCGTGCCGAGCTCCGCGCGCGCCAACCAGAACGCATCGCCGCTCTGCGTGCCGGCGATCTGTCCGCGCACGGTGCGCAAGCCGCCCACGTTCCATGCGCGCTGCAGCGGCATGCGGCCCAGCGAACTGCCGATCGCCCCCGTAAGTGCCGTGGCAAACGGTCCAACTGGCTTGGTGATCGTACTTTCAAACGAGCCCCGCGCGTACTCGAACGTGCCGGTACCGGCCTCGGCGCGGGTAGTGGTGATCAGGCGCAGTCCGCGCGGTCGGTCAATCAGCGCGCGGTTATACGTGACCGACAGCCCGGTCACATCCGCCGGCTCCGAGCCGAAGTTCTCACGGAATCGACGGTCGCCGAGCAGTCGCGCCATCGAAAAGGTGTTCACCACGTCGGAGTCGCCGGCCGTCCACTGCCGCTCGGTGAACAGGCGGACATCGAGCGATCCTTTGCGCATCTCGCGGTGGTCGGTCAGCTCCAGGCCGTAGGTCCGGAAATAGAACCCTTCGTCGCGGGCGTACAGGAAGACCGGCAGCGACGCGCCCAGCGAGAGTGCTCCGCCCCACTCTGGATTCACCGCGGCGAGGCGGTGATACACGGCCCCGGTGACCGTACGCGCGCCGTTTGAGCGGGCCAACGACAGCTCACCGTTGGCGTGCAGGTCGGCGTGGCCGATGCGACCCTGCGCACGCAGCGTGTAGCCGGCACCCAGCACCTGCGTGGCGAGCACGCCCACCGAGAGTCCTTCGACACGGTTATAGCGAATCAGATCGGAACCCGTGCGGATAGTGGGAAGCTGGGGGGCAAATTCGGGCTGGAGGGACAGATCGAGCGCCGACAGCAGTTCGTCGCGCGCGCGTAGATCGAACAGCTCTTCGCTGGACGTCACGGCGGGCGGCAACGAAGGCGAATTTTTCAGCTTATCCAAATCACAGGGCACGTCGTACGCGATACGCAACGCCCCGTCGTAGCGGGATTCCACGCGCGTGAAGGTGGAGTCGTTGGCGCAGAGTCGGCGGCGGGTGCGCTCGCTAGTAGAAAGACGTGTGGTGTCTGTGGGCGCCTTTCCATCGTCACCGATCGAGATGTTGACCGATCCAGCACCCGTGGTAAAGCTCGAATCGCGTGGCGTGGAGTCACCAGGCGCCCGCGAAAGCCGGACTGCCGGGATGGCGGCCAGCGTGAAGTCACCGTTCACATCGGAGTAGGTGAACTTTTCATCGATGGTGAACGGCGTGCGGATGAAGCCGATTTGCACCGAGGCGGTCGCACTGTTGGCGCGCGGGAGCCAGAACTTCCCTTGAAAGAGTCCGTACTCCACCGTGATGGCGTCGAGCTTGGCCTTGGCCGGCCGGAACAGCGCCTTTACCAACGCCGGCGGCTCGTCGTCGGAACTGTCGCCCTGGGCGCGCGCCCGAGCCGCCCGCGTCGTGGAATCTTTCACGTACAGATCGCGCGGCAAACGCGCCCGGGCCAGCGAGTCGCGTAAACGCCCGATTTCTTTCGCTTCCAACGCGTCGTACGCGCTTTCTTCGGACGCCACGTCCCAGAGTTCAATATCCACCGCGAGTCGATAGGCGGCGCGCACCAATTGCCCACCGTCACGATCAAACCAGAACGATCCTACAAACAACCGCCACTGCGGGCGGCGCGCCGTGATTTTGAGCTCGCGCAGCTTGATCACGCGCCCACCATCGACGGTGATATTGATTGAGTCGCCCGAAGCGTACTTGTAGTATGCTTCGGCGCCGTTGGCGATTGGGTGGATCACTTCGCGCTCATCGATATCCGTCTTCACGACGCCGAAGTTGCTGGACGGAAACCAGAGCGCCTCGCGCCCCGGGAAGTACGGAATGGAGATTGCACTGCTGAAGTCGCCGCTGCTACTGCCGGCCATGGGTACCGTGACCCGAGACCCGATGGGGCGCACGCGTACGCCGACGTCGCGACGCCAGGAAATCTCGGCCACGTTGTCACCGCGAAAGAGCAGCTTTTCGAGCCCCAGCTTCCGCGCGCCCAATCCCATGGAGATTCGCTGCGTGGCGGTGGCCCGGTAGGCCGTCAGCGCGCTGTCCTGCTGCACGCGGGCTTCACGCGCCCGGGTAAGGATGGCCCGTGCTTCCGGGTCGCTGAACGCCGAGGCCAGCGCGGAGTCGGCACGCAGTCGCCGCGTGACGCTGTCCGGGGCCAGCTGTTTGCGTGCCATGGAACGCGCATCGCGCGACGTCTCCCGCACGGCCGCGCGCTCTTCGGCAGTGAGCGTGTCCCGCGTTCGGCCAGACTGCGCGGCGGCTGGCTGCCACCCGCTGACCACCACACCAACCAGAGCAACAGCTCCGACACGAACACAGCGCATAATCAGCACGACTGAAAAGGAAGGAACGGCAAACGGTCATCTCTCTGACCCGTACGGACCCACCTTTCGAGCGGTTTCCCCGTTTCACACGTAATTTCGCAGACAGCCCCGCTTCGCGGCGTTTCCGTTGGGGAATTCGTGCCGCGAGGATGAACCGACCGTCGAAAGCCCCGCGTTCAGCCCTGGAGCCCCTTGTGCATCTGACCCATCGTCGCCACGTCCGTTCCGCCCTGTTGACCGCCTGTGCCGCCTCGCTGGCGACATCGCTCGCGGCCGCGCGGCCACTGGAGGCACAGGACG
>Ga0105045_10005520_pt1 | contig 11144 bp, 6 predicted proteins | sample MAT02_FD_78089 | JGI IMG/M metagenome (GOLD analysis project Ga0105045, IMG submission 78089) | Freshwater microbial communities from Lake Fryxell liftoff mats and glacier meltwater in Antarctica - MAT-02 (megahit assembly) | ecosystem: Environmental > Aquatic > Freshwater > Ice > Liftoff... | reverse complement strand
TTGCGCGCGAGCTGCGCCGCCTCTCTCAGCATGCGCGACTGACCATCATCGAGTGCGACTCCGCCGTGCATCGCGTCTATCCGCTCTCCTCGCGGATGGGCACATTGATCGGCGGCGGCGATACCGATTTCGAGCCGGCATTCGCCCAGGCCACGCGCGCGTTTGCTGTCGATGGTCTCGTCTACTTCACCGATGGCAAAGGCAACCAACCGCGCATTGTGCCCTCGGTTCCGACGCTTTGGGCCATTACGCACACGCACGCTTTCATCGCTGACTTTGGCTCGGTGTTGCGCATCCCATAGGCGCGCTGGCTACACACCTTCAAGGCCGGAGTCGGCGCGTGGAATCGTCGTGAAGGTGGTCAGTACAGTCGCGGAATGCCCCATTGCGTCACGGCCGAGGCGTTGCTTGTCTTTGGCGAGCCCGAGTTCTGCGAGCGCACGGTCGACGAGTTGCTGACCTGAGAGCGGGACGTGACGATGCGCTTCAGTGCGTGAGCATCATCAACGCGAAGGCTCCGATCGCGCCCCATCGAAGGACGCGGAAGCGCCACGGCTCCTTCTTCCACTCATGCCAGACCCACGCGGTGACGATCATGCTTACGAAGAGCATGCCGGCGAAGAATGCAGCCTGGCCGAGTGTGAGCGAGCGACCGGTGTAGTGGATGAATCCCACCGTGAGCACTGAACCGTAAAGCAACACCAAGTGCGTCACGTAGATGAGCAGGGACTCGGCGCCAACAATCCGCACGACATTGACGATGCGGGCCGTCCATGACGTCGACTGCGTGCCAGTCGTCAGTTGGCGGTCAGTCTGAGTGCCAGTCTGAGTACCCGTCTGAGTGCCAGTCTGAGTGCCAGTCTGCTTTGTGACCTCCAGGCTCTTGAGCCAACTGGCGCCCTCGGCGAAGCGCTCGACGAAGCACCAGAACGTCACGATCGCCAGCACGTTCGCGAGGCGGAAGAAGAAGTAGTAGGGGTCAGACTTCCAGAAGTCGTGGGTCCCGTAGAGCTGAATGCCTGCGCGGTTCAGGCCGACGGGAAGAACGAAGAGCGCCAGGGTGAGTGCGAGCAGGGGCCAGGCGAGCTCGCGTGAGGGCTGCTTCACCGTGCGCGCCGCGTAGGCGACCAAGACGCCGGCGTAGGTGAAACCGGCCCAGGGGAAGAGCGGGAATATGGAGCCCGTGCGCGACGTGAGATAGGCGGCGATGCCGGTAGGGAAATGGCGCGCCGCGTCCCAATCCCAGAGGAGAGGGGCAGCGAACACGGCGAACGAGAAGAGCACCGCGACCGCTGCGATGAAGCGCCTCTCTGTACGCAGCAGCACCGCCAGGGATTGAAGGATGACGAGGCTCACGCCGATGTGCTGAAGGACATCGACACGCAGCCAATTTCGCCAGGTCTCGGGATCGTCGATCGCCAGGATGCGCGTGAGCGAGAGCGCGGGCATGGCGAGCGCGTAGCCAATCGCGAGCAGCCATCCGTAGCGTCGAAAGCGCTTCCAGAGGCCACTTCCCACTCTCGTATTCGCAGCCCAACCGCGAAAGGTCGTGTAGCCAAAGGCGAGGCCCGACGCGAAGAGGAACATCGGCGCCGTGTAGCCATGAACGAAGTTGTGATGACGCAGCCAGCGCTGGCCCTCGTAGCTCGGGTCAAGGAGGGAGCTGAAGACGTGCCCCTGCACCATCAGGAAGACCGCGCAGAAGCGCACGAGGTCCAGGGCGAGCCAGCGTCCCGGCTTGCTCTCCAGAATCGCCTTTGAGGCGTGATGTCGAGGGGATTGCGTCGGGCCAGGCACGGACGAAGAGCCGACCGTTGAGGGCTCGGAATCGTCAGCGATCGTTGGCAGAGAAAGGCTTGTGTCGGACCCGCTCATTGCGCGGCTGTGTTCCATGAATGGGGGTGCGTCGCAAATCCATGCAGCTGGACCACCTCGCACTTCCGTAGACACCCAGCGCATTCAGAACGAGGATGCGCGCATGTCGCTCGTTGCACCTTTCGCTCTGCTGGCGGCGTTCACGGGTCTCGCGCTGATTGCATGCGCGGCCTACGTGTGGAGGCAGACACCCAGGCCACGTGGTGCGCTTGAGTTTGTGTTCATTAACGCTGCCATCGCGACGCACTCTTTGGGCTACGCGCTGAGCCTGTTGAGCGCGACGCTCCCGTGGGCGAGCTTCTGGTTCAGTGTGGAGATGGTGGGCATCACAGCGATTCCCGTGACCACGCTTGCATTCGCGTTTCGCTATGCCGGGCGACCACTCACAGGTCGATTCATCGCTGCCGTTGGCGTGCTCCCGGTGCTCACACTTTTCGCTTCCTGGACCAACAACTGGCATGCGCTGATCGCCACGGATGTCCGCATGGAGAATGTGGAGGGCATCTTGCTCCGTACTGCCGGATCGGGGCCGCTTTGGTGGGTCTTCCTCGCGTATACGTACGCCTGCATTGTTGTATCAGCCGTCCTCTACCTTGCGACTTGGCTGCAGGGGTCGGTCATTCATCGACGGCAGTCGCTCTTGCTCCTCTTGGGGCTGGTCGTGCCGCTGGTCGCCAACGTCGTCTATCACCTGGCCACGACACCGGTGATCGACGTGACGCCCTTTGCCTATTCGGTGACGGCCGTGACTTGGACCTGGGCGCTGACACGACTGGAACTTCTCGACCTTGCGCCGGTCGCGCATGACGTGGTGATGCGTGCGATCGATGAGCTCGTGCTTGTGCTCGACGCGCGGGGGCGAATCGTCTCCGCCAATCGCGCAGCGCAGGAGTTTCTCGGTGAGACGGAACGCGCGCTGCTTGGGACCTCGGCGCATGCGCTTCTGGGTGGCGCGTTTGTCCGCATTCGGCCTGACGATGCGCTTCAAGAGATCGAGGTCGGGGGAAGCTACTTTACTGTGCGCCGGACCTCGCTTGGGGATCGCAGCAGCGGGGAAGGCTCGGTGATCGTGCTGCGTGACACGACCCTGCGGCGAGAGACGGAAGATGCGCGGGAGGCTGCGCTCGTTGCAGCGCGCGAGACCACGCGGCTTCGTTCAGAGCTTTTGGCGCGCACGAGCCATGAGATCCGCACGCCGCTGCACGGCATTCTTGGGTCGGCCGATCTCCTCGCGGAAACAACCCTCGATGCGTCGCAGCGTCGCTGGGTCGAGGCCATCGTCGGATGTGGCGCGTCGCTGCTGGAGATCGTCAATGCCATCTTGGACATCGAGCAGGCGCGCGTCGGAAGGATGCGTCGTCGCCTTGAGCCCTTCGATCCGACGGCCGCGTCAAGCGATGTCGTGGCGTTGTTCGAGGGCGCTGCGGCGCAGCGTGGTCTCATGCTGCGTCTCGTCTCGGAGGGGGAGATCCCTGAGTGCTTGTTGGGCGATGTGCTTCGCACGCGGCAGATGCTCTCGAACCTTGTCGGCAACGCGGTGAAGTTCGCCGATCGTGGCTTCATCGAGGTGCGCCTGGGCTACGACGCCGGGTGGCTGGAGCTAGCGGTGCTGGATGAGGGCCCGGGCATTGATGCGTCCACGATGGCCAAGCTCTTTGTACCCTTTGAGCCAGGGGACGGCTCGGCTGCGCGGGCGCGCGCAGGGAGTGGCCTTGGGCTCGCGCTGACGCGGGAGATCGCACTGGCGATGGGCGGCACGGTGACGGTTCAAGCGCACCAAGGCGGCACGCGGGCGGCGCTTCGTCTGCCCTTCGCTGCATCGGCCAACACCAACACGGTAGCGCCGCTGCACGTCACGCGCGTGCGTCATGGTCGCGTGCTTGTCGTCGATGATCACACGCTGAACACGTTGATCGTGAAGGCCCGCTTGGAGGCTGTGGGCTGTGTTGTCGCGGTCGCACATCGCGCATCGGAGGCGCTCATGTTGGTTGCGCGTGAGACGTTTGATCTCGTGCTGATGGACATCCACATGCCCGAAGTCTCCGGAATCGATGCGACCCGACAGATTCGCGCGTGTGAAGCGCAACACGTTGAGGGCGGGAAGCGCGTTCCGATCGTCGGCCTGAGCGCGGATACGCAGGCGACCACGCGTGAGGAGTGCCTTGCGGCGGGCATGGATGACCTCTTGAGTAAGCCGCTTGAGCACGCACGGTTGCAGAGCGTGCTCGCGCGCTACCTCACGCTCGATGTCGTGGATGAGGGCATCGAGAGGCTTGCCCGCACGGCCGCCCGCGAGGCCTACCGCGCGACCGTCCGCTCGGAGCTGGCGGACCTTCACGCGGCCGTCACGAAGCCCGACCCAAAAGAGGCATCGCGTCTCGCGCATCGCCTTCGGGGCGCTGCACTCTTTCTCGAACTCGATGCCGTGGCGGGCGCCTGCGCGGAGCTTGAACATGCACAGAGGGCCGCGCTCACGCCCGCCTTTCAAGCGTTGAGTCATGCAGTCGATCACTCCCTTGAGGAGGCTGCGGAATGAACCGCGTGGCGGTGCTTCTGGTGGAAGATCATCCCGTGTTCAGGCTCGGGCTCGTGACGCTCCTTGAGGGTCATCCAAGGTATCGACTGGTGGCTGCGGTCGGGACGATTGCCGAGGCGCGCGCGAGCTATCTGCGCGACCCAGCGGATGTGATCCTCGCCGACCTTCGCCTCCCCGATGGCAATGCGCTCGACCTGCTGGTGCAGCTGCGGCGTGAGGGCCGTGATCCGCTGATGCTGATCCTCACCGTGTCGGACATCGACGAAGACGCCCACCGCGCGCTGCGTGCAGGCGCGCTCGGCTACCTCAACAAGTCGACGCCCCCCGCGGAGCTGCTGATCGCGCTGGAGCGTGTGGCCGATGGACAGCGCGTGGTGGATCAAACGTTCACTCAGTCGATGACCGAGCGGGCGAGCCTCACCGAGCGTGAGCTTGAGGTGCTGGGGCTGGTGGTCGCGGGACGAACGAATCCCGAGATTGGTCTCGCGCTCTCGATCTCACTCGGGACGGTGCGCACACACGTCAGCCACATCCTTGAGAAGCTCGGCGCAGCGAGTCGCGCAGAGGCAACGGCGATCGCGATTCGGCGCGGCCTTGTGTAGCGCTGTGCCGGAGTCGCGTGGCTGGATTCTGTGTCTGGAGCAACCGTGACGCGACAGCCTCCATCGGACGATCGTCCGATGGACATTAGATGCACTCAAGCCTAAGTCTTAGCGAATGCGGTTGGCATTGCTGGTGACGTCGTTGGCCCATGGAGTATTGCTCTCCGGGTGCGCCGACCTCTCGTTTGCGCGGCCGGACTCAGGTTCCAACGAGGTGGTTCGCGACACGTCGACAGGACTCGATCTCGACGCCTACCTGTGGCGGCGTGTTGGTGGGCTGGCTGGCTCCGATAGAGACGGCGACGGGCGAAGCGATTTGGACGAACTGCGCGCGGGCACCGACCCAGATGACCCACGCGATGGCCCCGACGTCGATGGTGACGGCATCCCCAACGGTGAAGACCGCGACGTCGATGGCGATGGCATCCCGAACGATGACGACGACGACATTGATGGCGACGGGATCCTCGATCGCTTCGACCGTGATCGAGACGGTGATGGCGTACCCAATATCGTCGACGACGACGACGACGGCGACGGCGTTCCAGACCTGCTCGACGACGACCCGGACGACGAAGGGCCACAAGAGGAAGAAGAGGACGCTGGACCTGAAGACGGCGGCGAGGGCGATGCGGGTACGGGCGGCGATTCGGGCATGCCCGACGCAGGAGACATGGATGCCGGTGGCAGACACGACAGCGGCGCACGCCGCGACGCAGGCGAACGCGAAGATGCTGGAAGCCGCCCCGATGGCGGTGCCGAGGATTCGGGGGGTCCGGTCGATGCCGGAGAGCGCGAGGACTCGGGCGTGCGCGTCGATGCCGGTGACGAAGATGCGGCCTGACCGAGGCGCTGAACTGAAAGAGATGAGATGAACTCGCTAAGCAAATTCACGTATCGGCCGATGTCCCTCTCGGGAAAGCGAATGAACATGTCGCGTCAACTCAGAGTGCTCGTTCGGGCATCACTTTTTGTTCTCGGCACAGTCCAGATGGGATGTGGCGGCTTTGAGGATGCGGGACCCCCCGCGCCCGTTTCCGTGGCACCCGTGCGCGGCCCAACCACGGGCGGACAGCGCGTGGCGATACGAGGTCACGACTTCGCTGATGGCGCCGCAGTGCTCTTTGACGGTGTGCCCGCCACGGAAGTCGATGTCCTCTCGGATGCCGTGATCACAGCAATCGTGCCCGCGCATCCTGAGGGTGCAGTGACCATCACGGTCTTCGACGCGGCAGGTCGCTCCGCCGAACTCGTCGATGCCTACGAATACGTTCGCAGCTTCGGTACGGAAGGGCGCCCGCGCGTCGTCAGCGCTGTCTCGACCAGCAACACCTCTGTTCGCGTCGTCTTCAGCGAGCCGGTTCAGGAGGGCGCGGATGCGATCGAGAACTTCCGGATCTCGCATGCGAACGTGAACCCGGAATCGGGCACGCTGAATTTGCTAGGCGCAACGCCCAGCGAGGACTTCGTCTGGGTGGACCTGCAAACAAGCTCGCAGAACGAGGTGATCTACTCGCTCGCCGCCAGCAACATCCGAGACTTCGACGGCAACCTGCTCGCGCCACCCGAACTGCTTGTGAATCCCTCCGTCGTCACTTTCGCCGGCACGCCACCGAGCGGCGCTCAGCTGGTCGATTCAGACGGCGATGGGCTCTACGACAATGTCGAGGTTGCAGGCTGGACGGTGACTGTTTTCCTCACGAATGGCGATGTCGTTCAACGTACCGTCACCAGTGATCCGACAAGCGCCGACTCCGACTCCGATGGCCTGCGTGACGCCGACGAACTCGTCGCGGGCACCGACCCGCGCGGCGCCGACACCGACGGCGACATGGTGAACGACTTTGACGAGTGGAACGTTTGGTGGAGCAACCCCTGCGACCAGGACTCAGACAATGATCTACTCGCCGACGGGATCGAGGTCTGGCTGCAGACGTCGGCCATCCTCGACGACACCGATGGCGATGGGGTCAAGGACGGCACCGAGCAGTTTGAGCTAAGCCGCGACCCACTCATCGCCGACCTGCCACGTCCTCGGATCATCGTCGGGAGCTACGACTTCCAGGTCGACATCGTGAACAGCTACACCGATGAATCTGGAACCGTCTTTGCGAGCGAGACCTCAACGGGGACGAGCTTCTCGCAGTCGACGGCAAGCTCCGAGAGTCGCAGCGATACACGCAGCACCGAGTCGGCGAACCGCTTTAGCCAGACGTTGGGCACCGAGTTCGGGTTTGGTGGAGGCGCCACGCTCTGGAGCGGCAAGATCAGCGCGAGCGTCGGCTTCGAGCAGTCGTTCGCGAACGGCTACTCGTCGAGCGTCAGCTCCGAGTCTTCAAGGCAGGCCACCGAAGGCTGGGACCGATCCGTCTCAGAAGCCTTCGAGACCAGCCAGAACCGAGCGGTAACCCGTACCGTCGCTCGAGCGCGAATCATCGCGACGGCCAGTGTGGCGAATGACGCGCGCATTCCGTTCACCATCTCCAACCTGGAGATCGCCGTGCTCCGACAAGACCGCGCGACAGGCGGCGGCTTTCGTCCGGTGGGCACGTTGCGTCCTCGCAGCGCGCTCTCGATCAACCTCGGCCCCTTCGACGGCGAGCGGGGCCCCATCGTGTTTGAAGACTCGGAGGTCTTCCCGTCCGTGGTGGACGAGCTGCTTCGCGAGCCAACGGGCGTGATCTTCAAGGTCTCGAACTTTGACGTGACCGACGAAGACGGACGTAACTTCGCCTACACCTCGTCCACCGTCAGCAGTCGCACGGCGGCCATCACGATCGACTACGGCGATGGCCGCAGCACGAATCACCGAGTCGCGACCCACGCCAGCTTCGACGAGCGAGGACGACCCAGGGGAATCACGGTCACACGCGCGCTTGAGATCCTCGGCCTTTCGGTGCGTACCGGCGACACCGAGATCGGCACAGAGCCGAGCAGAGGTTGGCCCGCAGCGATTACCAATACCCTCGGGACGGCGGTGAGCGACGACGGAGTCGAGCGCTTGGTACGCGTTGGCGCCACGCAGAATGCAATGGACGGCCGGGAGAAGCGCTTCTGGACCATCCTCACGAACTCCGGGACGGTCAGCGAGTTGACGAACTTCTCGGACATCCAACTCAGAGCGGGCGAGGAGTATTTGATCGCCTACGTGCGCGACCTCGACGAGGACGGTCTCTACGACCGCGAGGAGCTGCTCTACGGCTCAAGCGACCTGCGCCGCGACACCGATGCCGATGGGCTCCTTGATGCCGATGAGGTGCGCACAGGTTCGCCAGTGCGGGTCTCGATGTCCACGGCCTACCTCGCCTACTCAAGTCCGGCGCGCGCCGATACAGACGGTGACGGATTGCTTGACCCAAGCGAGCGCAGTGCTGGGACGGACCCTGGTCGGGCAGACACCGACATGGACGCGGTGGCCGACGGAATCGAACTGGGCGAGTCGCTTGAACTTGAGCTCTTCGACGGAGACCTCGACGAGCTGAACAACCCTCCCCTCACGTTGCTCCCCTACAGCGACCTGGTGCTCTTCGACGGCGGGAACGGGTCCTTCGACGGAGTCGTAGCCGGAGACGACGTGCTCTTTGCTCCGCCTTCCGACGGGATCTTGCTCGACGCTGGGCCCAACGGAATCATCGACTCCATCGCAGCGGGCGACGACCGTGTCGGACTCTTGCCCGCCATCGCGCCAGGCCCCGACGGGCTCTGTGGGGCTTCGACGCTTGTCGGCGACGACGTACGGGTGGCCAGTGGCGCTGCGGCGCCCGACGCGCGCTGCGTGCACGCCGGCGAAGACGGCATGCTCGGTACGTTGCCCGTAGGCGACGACTTCGCGCGCGCACTTCACGAGGGTCGATTTATCCTCAATCCGCTCTCGGCCGACACGGATCTCGATGGGCTCACAGACGGCCGCGAACTGGCGCTGGGGACCAACCCCAACGCACGCGATGCGGGCAGCATCACAGACAGCGATCAAGACGGGCTCTACGACACCGAGGAGACCAACGGCTGGCTCATCTCGATCAACGGCGGACCTGCAACGCGCGTGACCTCGAATCCATTGCGTCCAGACACCGACGGCGATGGTCTGCCCGATGTGTACGAGCAAATCTTGGGCACGCATCCGCGCGTGACCGACTCCGATGGCGATGGCCTGCGCGACAGCCGCGAGGTCGCCATGGCCGATGCACGTTGGACCGACGCGCAGCGGATCACCGCGCAGACACGATGCAGAGTGCGTTGCTCGTTCACCGAGGCGAGCACGTCGACGCGCAGCGACCCAAGGCTTCGCGATACCGACGCCGACACCCTCAGCGACTCCGTTGAGACCACAGGGTGGGTGGTCATCGTCGGAGGGACTTCACGCAATGTGACGTCATCCCCAAGCGAACCCGACACGGACGGTGAAGGTCTCAACGACGCGGAGGAGTTCACCCGACGCACCGACCCACGCGACGTCGACAGCGACGACGACGGCGGCACGGACGCGTTCGAACTCGTACCCCCGGCCGGTTGGGGTGTAGGCCCGCGCAATCCCCTCGTGCCCGATCGCTGGATTTCGTCTCTGGTCACAGGCATGGTCTTTGGAGACTGCGACGACACAGGCTCAGACCGGGGCGACTTCGCTGGCGGCTCCGTGACCTCCAACCCGGTCGGTCGCGTCAGCTACGACTTCGGCTTCTATTGTCGCCTTCTCGGGGGTGAAGGACGATCGTGTCGCCCGGCACCAAGCTCCTACTTCCTCATGCGGCTCGGCGACAGCTTCACCTTCGAATCCAACGCCCTGAGGGAAGTCGATGGAGCAGGCAGCGATGAGGAACTGGGCTCGTGGTCATCGCAGACCGTGGCCTTCTCCGATGCGTCGGGCGGCAGCTTCGCGCGCACCCACGAGTTCCGCCAGAGCAGCACCTGCGGCATCAGCGCCACCGCGACCTTCGAGGTTCGATGATTCAACGAGGCATCATCGCGCTGAGCCTCGTCGCGACCTTGGCGGCGACCACGCAAGCATCAGCACAAGCCTGCGGTGAACTGCGGCTTGACGGAGCAGCCGATGCGGCAGGAGACCCCGAGGTGACCTTTGTCGATGCCTGGCGTCCGGCGCTTGACGAACTCCGCGCCTGCCTCGATGCGTCGGCGGATACGTGCCTTGAAGTGCAGGGCCAGTTTGACGACCGCTCGTTTCCGTCGGCGATCGAGCGCTCGCTCGGAAGCGCCGAGGCGGCTCAGATTCAGCGAGCTGGTGCGCGCGCACAAGCGGTGATCACCGAGTTGGTCGAGCGGGGTGTTCCCTACGGCAGGCTCCGCGAGCGCCCACCGGCGCGGCTTGCAAGCTATCGCGGCGTGCTCGTCCGCGTGGTGCCAGGCTGCATCCCAAGCACAGCCGCCAGCTCGGAGCCGAGCATGGTGGTGAACGCTCTACCTGCCTGGCTTCAGACGCCTGAGGCCACCGCCGCAGCACTGCGCGGGGCCGAGCTAGCGAGTCCGCCCGAGGAGGTCGTGCCTCCGCAGCGTGGCCCGTGGTCCATCGAAGGCGCAGCTGCCTTCGCCTTCCAGCTCAGCGGCGAGACTGACGCCTTCTCCTTCTCGCCGCGCCTCGGCGTGGGCTTCTCGGAGGGTGGCGCCTACGTACGCGCTTTCTTGGGTGTAGGCACCGCCGACGAGCTGGAGCAACGCGCCTACCTTGAGTGGGGCGCATCCGTCGGCGGAGAGCTCGCGCCGTGGTGCACCGTTGGCGCAACGTTCACCCACAGAATCGGCACCTTCCGTGTCGGCCAACCCTGGTACGAGCAGAGCTTCTTTCTTGGCCTGACCTCCGAGCAGCGCGTGCTCGACCTAGGTGTGGTGAGCTTCTGGCTCCACGAGACAATCTCCCCGCTCGGGCTCCGACTTCGACAAGGCGCCGTCGAGTATGGAGCCCCCGTCAACATTCCCGATCGAATGGACTACGCGGCGCGCTTTGAGGCGATGTTTGTAGTGCGCGGACACCTCGACAGCGACGCGCACGCGCCTCAGTGACGAACCCTATCAAGGAGCGTCGGACGCAGTGAACGCGTCGGACGCAGTGAACGCATCGGGCGCAGTGAACGCATCGGGCGCAGTGAACGCATCGGGCGCGACGAACGCATCGGGCGCAG
>Ga0105045_10005519_pt1 | contig 11146 bp, 7 predicted proteins | sample MAT02_FD_78089 | JGI IMG/M metagenome (GOLD analysis project Ga0105045, IMG submission 78089) | Freshwater microbial communities from Lake Fryxell liftoff mats and glacier meltwater in Antarctica - MAT-02 (megahit assembly) | ecosystem: Environmental > Aquatic > Freshwater > Ice > Liftoff... | reverse complement strand
TGATCAGATTGAGTCAGAAGATAAAGTTGGTTTTGAGTTCAAAAGTATTCTAGCTCGAGATCTTTGGCAGCAAATCATGGTTAACTTGAAAGAGACAGGACATCCTTGGGTTACTTTTAAGGATACTGCCAACGTCAGATCTCAGATGCCAAACTCAGGCGTCATTCACAACTCCAACTTGTGTACTGAGATTACACTTCCTAACTCCAAAGATGAAATAGCCGTCTGTATCCTTGCTTCAGTTAATCTTCCAGCTCACTTAAGGCCGGAATACAAGAATCACAAATCCAAAATTTTGAACTCACTTGCTAGTTTAACTGATTTTAAAAATGCTCGAATTGATTGGAATCAAGTAATCGATTTTGATAAACTTCGCAACACTGTAGCAGTAGCAGTTCGTGGCCTCGATAATGTAGTCGATAATAATTTCTACCCGGTTGAAGAAGCTCGCCGTTCTAGCATGTCAAACCGCTCGATTGGCGTTGGTGTGATGGGACTCTCTGACATATTCTGCAGTCTTGATCTACCATTCGATTCCTTCGGAGCTGAGAATGTCTGGGAAAACTTAATTGGGGCTATTAGTTACTATTCCTATGAAGCTTCAGCTGATTTGGCAGTCGAAAAGGGAAGCTACTCTAAGCACCAAGGTTCACTCTGGTCGCAGGGGATTTTGCCTGTCGATACTTACAAGCCGCGAGCTGAATCAGTCAAAGAGTTCGATCCTAATAACTTAGCTTTTGCACCAGATTGGGATGGCTTGAGGCAGAAAGTTCGATCAGGTATTCGTAACTCGGTACTTACTGCTGTTGCTCCAAGCGAGCATATTGCCAGACTTTGTGGGGTGTCTAATCAGATTGAGCCAATTTTTGCTAATATCTATAGTCACAAAGGGGGTATGGGTAAAGTCCTGAATGTTAACAAGCACTTCGTGCAAAAAATGAAAGATTACGGTTATTGGGAAATGTACAAAGATGAAATTATTGAGGCGTTTGGTGATGTGGAACAATTGTTCTTCCTGCCAAGCGAAATTGCAGCAGTTTATCGTAGCGCTTTCCAAATTCCAGTAGAAGCTCAGATAGAAATTGCAGCTATTGGTCAGAAATATATGGATCAGGCTCTTAGTCGCAACCTTTACCACTGTGCTGAAACTATGGACGAAGTTATGAACCTTTACCTACATGCATGGAAAAGAGGTCTCAAAACTACCTATTATGCAGTATTCAAACCAACCGCCAGTCTAATAAGCAAGTATACGGTGGAAAAGTCAACAGCAACACCTTTAGTAAGCGACGAAATTATTGCAAGAACTAATACAATTCAGATTACCAAACATGTTTTGAATCCCGTTTCCACTGACACTCAAAAGATAGTAGATTCAAATCTGACCGATGAAGCTGCCAAGGCCAAAAACCTCAAGGAATATGAAGAAAAATTAATCTGTTCGCTTGAGAATAAAGATGACTGTGAAGCCTGCCAGTAGTAAGTGAAAATCAAATCCAGCAAATTATTATATACCTATTCCATTCGAATATTAAATTCCAAGAGGGTTAAAACTATAAGCTAAACTTATCTTTGGTGCCTAAATTTCCAATCCTTTTGAAAAACTATTCACAGCACACTTGGCAAAACTAGAACTATTACTTTTCAGATCTATTAGTCAAACTGATTCCAGCCTTAAGAGCATTGCTGATTATGTCAGACAAATATAGTGAGAAGTTACTTCGAATCAATGCTTTGGTCCCAACTGGGAGTCTTTTGACATCAGTTAGTTTAACCGTACCTTTTTTGCACTTTTGGCCATCAATAACGACAGCATTATCTACTTCGCAGTTTAGAATCAATTGTCTTTTACCATTTTCAGTATATGATAATGCAGTATAGTTCCTACCAACGATTGATTGAGTTTGGTTTTTGACTTTATCCCAGTACATTATCCAAAACCATAGATTGGTTCGGCTATTGCCGTCGTCAATTGGAATACTGTTGATTCTGTCGATACTTGCTACCGATTTCCCTTTCAAAGTAGCGTAATACATTAGGTTAAGGTCAACCCATCCGTCGCTGCGTTCATTAAGTTCCTTTGAGACACTTTCATACTCCTCACCAACTCGAATCGGACTAGCCAAATACATTGATCCAGCCGTGTATGGAAGATATTGAATTCCTTTGATTGCTAATCGATCAGCTGTGAAAAAAGTTGCAAAGTCATATTTACCACCCCAAACTAAACTAGCGGTAGATTCGGTATAGATTGAAGTTGGGAAAATTGTCTTGTTGTCCGATCGATTAAGCCAGTAGAAGTTAGTCGATTGGATTTCACTGGAATAAAGATAGGTTCCAAGCTGTTTGAATTGATCATTGCCAGTAACTTGACCCCAGAGCCAGAGCCCGTACCAGGCATTAATAGCTTCAGATGTTGATTCTTGATTATTACCATCAGCAAAAGGCTGAATTCCTGAAGCCCAAGAATGACCTTCATAAAAATCAAAGTTGCGTACCTTAGGGAAGTTACTGTCATTAGTGTCAATTGTAGCAATGTCTCTAGCCAAAAGATCAACAATATCTTTCTTAGAATCCCGAAACTCTGGACTAAATTTGGCAAGAATGGCAGCTGCGTACAGCTGATAGCCGTAATGAAAATGATGATCGTTGATTTCGGAGTCACTGCCAAACTCATCTTTACGGACAATTATTGTTCTTACTGTTGTGTCGTAGTCTAAATATCTGTCAGTTTCACCAGGACTGAAGCTATAGAGATTGTCCAAAGCAGATTCAAGTCTGATAACCAGTTGATCTCTAATCGCTGGTTGATTAAGACTATCAGCTATTTGAATTAATCTTGCAGCCTTGGCTAATTGCTTGGCGCCAAAATAACTAGTTCCAATATCGAGTTTGAGGTCATTAGCATCCTTGGTTAGATTACTCAAAAGAATAACTTTGTCAGGGTCATCAAAACCAATATCTGGCAAATTCTCTAACATGACCTGCTTGGGAGTAGTAATTGTCAGCTGACTACCTGTAGCTATGAACTGTTGTTCACCGCGAATAGTTGGTTGCTTAAAGATAACTCTTCTTGCAAGACCAGCTTGATTCTGTTGATGTGGAAGAAGTCCAAAAATAGTCTGCGACGAATTACTTCCGCTCTGGAATTTAAACTGATATCTAGTAGCTACAGTGGTGGTATTGACTATTGGATCTGCTTTGACTGATGTAATTACATTCTTAGCATAGGCAGCAATTCTGCTATAACTAGAATCATCAGTGTAAACACCTAGAGTCAGATACTTCTGAGATTTTCCGGTGAAGTCCAAGTCAATACTTCGGGCACTTTCGTTTTGTACCGCATCGGTAAATACGCCAAAACGTCGATCGCCCATGGTCAGAACATTATTACCAGATTTTTTTTCGAGTTTATAAGTTCCAAGGTTAAGTTTGAGTTTGTTACTAGATGGTTTGATAAAAATATATGGAGATCCTTGAACAAATGTAGCTTTAAAAATACTTTCGCTACGGTTTCGAAAATCCAACGTAACACTCAAATCACTAAAACTATCTAAGTAAACCTTATCAAAACCCTTGTCAGAGCCCGTGATGCCAAAAACCTCACCGCCAGTACTGCCAGCTACAGTTTTGGGATTAATCTGAGCCGCAAGGTTAGGTAATCCGATCTTCAATTCACCATCCTGACCACGACTAGCAATAGGCATTGTAAAAAGCCCGAGTAAATTACCTTGAAAAACTACTGAACTCCAAATACGATTAGTTGGAATTGGATTATTCTTAAGTGAATCATTAACAAACAAATCACGATTAATCCTTGAACATTTAATATCTGTTTCACAAAAGTTATCCACATCAGGGTACGAAACCTCAGGAATAGAAGAGGGGCTTGTCCGCGCTTCAGCCAATAAGTTGCTTGGAGTAATTAAACTCAATGTTGTTGCAAGAGTAAGAGTGGCTATAATTAAAGTTTTGACAGTGTACTTTAAAAAATGTTTTTTTTGTTTTGAGTTAAAAGAATTATTCATTGGAATGTAGATTAAAATTAATAGTTATTACAACAACCAAATTTGGTTAGATAATTGGATAAAATTAAAAAAGAAAATTCTTGTCTAATCTTCGTTTAATTTGCTTTTGAAAATATGTATTTGTTGCTAAGTCTGAAGCATCTGGTTGACAATTTGAGCTTTTACCAATTGAAAATCACAAATGAGGGCCTTTAGCTCATTTGGCTAGAGCGCTTCCATGGCATGGAAGAGGTGGCCGGTTCGAATCCGGCAAGGTCCACCAGACTTAATTTACTATTTCCAGACGGGTCAAAAAGCTTATAAACTAGAGACTAAGTGGCGGTTTAAAAAAGTATTAACTACAAATAAAGTCTCTTGTACAACAATCTATAAAATTTTATCTATCCTCTTTTGAACTTGGAAATGGAACAGAAAAGTTGAAACAATTGATTCCAAAAGGAAAAATTGGTTTTATTCCAAATGCTCTGGATTTTGTTGGTATTAATTCTGATAGTCGCACCAAAAGAAATAAATTCAACATTAACTCGCTTCGTAATCTTGGACTTGAGGTTGGAACTCTTAATTTGCAGGACTATTTTGAAAAACATGATGAATTAAAACTGAAACTTCAAGAACTCAGTGCGATTTTTATAAGCAGCGGCAATGTTTTTGTTCTAAGGCCGGCTATGAAATTAAGCGGGCTTGACCAGATTTTGAATGAACTACGAAATACTATATTTCCTTTACGCAGGTTATAGCGCTGCTGGATGCGTCCTTGCTCCTAATCTCAAGGCCTATGAAATTGTGGATAAAGTTGATACACCGTATCCACAGCAAAAAGAAATTATTTGGGAAGGATTGAACTTGGTTGACTTTGCTTTTATGCCACACTGGGACTCTAACCACCCCGAGTCATTAGATATTGAAAAAGAGATTGCATATTGCAAAGAAAATAATATCAAATACAGAGCAATCAGAGATGGAGAAATAATGGTCATTGAGATATAAAGAGTCAGTTAACAGAATTTTTGTTTATATAGGCAGTGACTTGTATTATAAGTATTCCAAAGAGTTAGTATTTGAATGTTTTATAAATTACTACTGAGGTTTTTTCCAATTTCCAAAACTCTTATGTCACCGTTTCTACTAAGATTATAACCTGAGCCTTGCCGTAATTGCCAGCTAGATTATATTTACTTTGGACTGAGTCTTGAATCGTGAACTCGAAGTCAAAATTCTTGCTAGTTTTAATAATTCTTTCTCTGATTACCTTATCTGGAATAAAGAAAGTAGCTTTTTCGGTACTGTTTACTTTGGCTTGAGTGATAGAGTTGTATTTGTTATCCAAAAGGACTTTGTTAGCGTCGAAGCCGGCTTTGGTTAGAGCTTGTTGGACTTTTTCAGTTTGATCACTGCCGTTACCAACAATGGCAAAAGTTACGTTGTTATTCTGACGATTAGTCGCCTGTTCCAAAACATTTCGAGCAATGTCCTGAACCCGACTTTGAGCTGCTGAAAAATTATTAGATCCAAAGGCTGAACCTCCACAAAGCACAATATCGCTGCTGGTTCTATCCTGACAGACTGCACCACTTTCAAAATCAAGTGAAAAGGCTTGAATCTTAGGATCTGGCGGCTCGTCTTTGAGAAGTCTGGCAAAGGAAACAGCTTCATTAATATCCAAACTAGTTTTGAAGTTGTCACCAGCTATCTGGAAAAATCGACTGACTTTGGGTAGATCTAACAAAGCTTTACCTGAAGAAAATTCAGATTTGAGTTTATTAATTGTACCCTCTATAACTTTGGCTTGTCTTTTGGATCTTGCGAAGTCTATTGCTTCCGCTGGATTATCAAAGCTTTTACGCGACCTAGCAAAAATTAGAGCTGTCCTGGAATCCATCTTGGAAGGGCCAGCTACAAACTTAGGACAAGGCCGAATATAGGGAAGTCTTTGGCGAAGTTCAGGATAAAAAACCTCTTGGTAATTGTCAGTTGGATATTCACAATCACTAAAGCTGTTATCAACTGTTATATCCAGGCCACCAAGTTCATCTATGATTTGGGATGACCCTTCAATATTAATTGTTGCCCAGTAATGGATTGGAATACCGAGCTGGCGACTGAGGAAACTGGTCATAAACACTTCTGGCTTGGCATCATCAATTCCAGCTGCAAGACGTTGCGAAGCTAGTTCATACATGGCGTTGATTTTGTAAGTACCAAAACCATCGTTAACCCTAAGGTCTCTTGGAAGAGAGAACGTTGTGATTTTTTTTTCTTGATAATAATAAGAGAGGATAATAATTGTATCTGTAATTCCAACATAATCTTGACCCAGAATTAAGATATTGGTTCTGTCTTCACCCTCACCTTTGAGAGCTAGGCGTTTTTCTTGGACAAGACCGCCAATATTCAAGCCACCAATTGTTAAACCACTTTCACCAAATGGCATAGTAATGTCAAAATTACTCCTTTGGGCAAAGGAACTGATATAAAATCCAAAAATTATTATTACAATCAAACCAATTATAAAGAAAATTTTGCCACTACGGTTTTTGGGTTGTAGTGATTTGGACGAATTATTCATATATTGGTTCTGAAAATTAACTAAAATCAATTAACTTTGGAATTAAAGTCAACTGCAATTGAACAGTATTATAAGCGCCGCCTTCTAAAATTTAACCAATTCAGAGTTGCAAAGTGTTGTAATGTGTATTTTGGCCTGACTTTCCGTCTTTGGAATATTACAAAAAACTCCCCAGGATAGGAGAGTCCCAAACTAACTGGTATTTGAAGGCTTAATTACCAGCTTGGGTAAAAACCTCATTACTTTTATTATCCAATTGATTCTCAAGAATAGCCAAATCTTTGTTCAAAGCAGAGTTTTTGGCTATATCAATAAAAATATTGGCAATATCAGTGGTTTGAAAACTTCCATCAGCGGCAATTGTTTGATAATTACCATCAATGATGACGGTTTTACCATCAACTGTAAAAAAGAAGAAAGTCTGGTATTGAAGTTGATCAGGGAAATTGAACTCAATTCCCGGCTGATTAATTAGTACTTTGGTATATCCTTCAATACTAACTTCTATGTTGGAAGTATAGCGGTTATTAACATTACCATCATAGCTATTTTTGGATAGAGAGTCGGTCATATTATTTACAACTTCACGAATTTCTTGTTGGGATAATGCTTTGTTCAATACACTCCAATTAATCGATCCATTAGTAGTGGACTTGGTATCAAACTTATAAGGAGTATAGAATGAAAGTAATACTCCATCGTACTTACCAACAAAACATTGATTGAGATCGCCAGTATAAGTTATATATCTGTCGCAATCGTCAAAACTTCGACTAGGCTTGATAACACTTTGTAATTTTAACTGATACTTGGGTAATATGTCGCCTGGTAATGGAATTGGGTTAGATTGAGCACTGTCAAGGCTATCTGGGGAAAGTACAACTGTGTTATCGAAGATTTGCTTAGCCAGTGCGTCCAATTCTTGAATTTCAGTAGTTGTAAGAGTTTTGAATCCTAAGTTATCAAGATTATTATTACCAAAACTGCTGATAGTAATCCAAAAATTTTGGTAAGCAAAAAGTAATTGTTGATACGAAAACTCAGAGTCATATAATTCTGCATCGATAGGAAGGTTGTTGATACTTAACTGTATGTCCTTAGATTTTTTATAACTTATACCGAATTGAAAACTGGTAAGGTCTGGCTTTTCTTTATAAAATTCAACTTGAATATTGTTATTAAAAGTGCTTGAATTAACATCAGTATACCTAGAGCTGACCGTGGCTGATGTACGATTTTTGATACTATCTTCATATTCCTGAGAGATTGCTGGATTGAAGTCACGGGTGTTGTATAAGTTTGAACTCTCACTTTGTTTGTAGGCGTATACTGAATTTTGTACATATTCTGAAGTTACTAATATCGGGTAATCTTTGGCAAAATCAGCAAGTGCTTGCCCAGGAGCTGGCATACTTACGTCACGAAACTCTCGAATAGGAATATTGGCTATTTCGGCGGTGTTGATAAGTTTGTTTGGATCAGTGTCTTGGTACTGCTTAGAATCCAAGACTTTGGTGGAATATTGAAGCTTATTATCGGTATAGCTTTCTGTCAGGTAAAGGGTGAAGTTAGATTCATCAACATAGTATCGCGTTGAGAACAATCCAAGACAAGGTGCACCACCAAAGCCTCCGCCAATTGAACTAAGTGTGTCGATTCGAAAATCGCTTGTTGAACTACCTGGTTCTACTAAAGGGGCTACAGGGCTTTGCAAAAAGGAGTCGGGCAAAGTAGCTCCAGTGACTGGATCCCCACAAGGAGCTACTGCTGGTGTCTCTAGATAGCGGACTTGTTTGCCGTCTATGGTTACGACTCCGTTATCTTTGATGGCTTTATCGCTTAGCAAATACTTTAGGAATTCTACTTCATAGTTAGACTGTGATCCACTCCAATCTGAACTAGTACTAAAACCGCCAAAATAATTAAGTTCGGCATTAATATTTTTGATTGCAAACTTGCCACCAGCGTAAGAAAGATAGTATTCTGGAGTAGAGAGAGTGAGGTTGGTAATTTTGGAATCTTCGTAAGTAACGAACTTATTATAGTCGGATGTATACCATGACTCGTTGATACTTTTGACCATTGGTAGATCTTGATTAGTGTTAGGTAAGAGTGTTTTGTTTCCTTCATTATAAACTTGATACGGATCGTATTTGGGAGATATTGTCTCAACTTTATTATAGAATATGTTGCGGTTGCGATTAATGTCTTGCTTGGCTAGTTCAGCAGCTTTCTCAGAATTGATTTGCGTCTGAACAACTTTAGCACCTGGTAAAACAGAACTGTTATTTTGAACTTGGTTGGTGTTTTGAGCGTTTGCTCTGACTTCTCCAGCAGCAGCTTGAGTTATTGGTTCAACGATTTTTTCGAACTTCTCATACGTAGTTCCTGTGATTTCTTGGAATCGAGTAGCAGCTAAAGTTTTGAATTTATCCAAAGTGGATTTGTTCCCATCAGTTTTGATATTTCCAGGTAAAGTTCTGTCTGCGCCTGATAAACTGTTATTAGAAGAACTACTGTTGCTAGCTAAGTTGGTTGAGTTAGGCACCTGGCCCAGAATAACTAAAGCAGCAGCTATAATTACAATAATTGAAACTGAAGCTGTAAACATTGGGAGTAGGAGTGGATTGCGCCAAAAAGATGGGCGAGGTTGTGGTTGAGACATAGAGATAGGTTGTTGAATTGTTGAATTAGCCAACTTGTGCCAAACCCTAGACTTAGCATCCCCTAGATCCTTAGCCGGTTGATCCAAAGTTTGCACAGCGTCTTGAATTTGCTTGGTGGTGAACTTATTGTGCATATTCATAAAGATAATGTAAAAGGGGGTACAGTTATATTAAAGCCTGACTAGCATCAACTAAAACTGATGGTTTAGTTTTTTTAGCTGATTGATCGGTAATAGATTGTTGACAGTTCAAGATGTCACTCAAATACCTGATACCGCGTTTTTGATAAGTGTGGACCTGATCCTCACTAACCGATAGTTTTTCAGCAGTTTGGTGGCGTGTCAAACCCTCAAGGTATCGCAGTTCCAAAACTTGCCGTACTTGTCCGCTAAGTTGATTCAAAGCCTCTCGAAGTAGAATTTTTCGTCTTTCCATTTCGTTATCGAAGTCTGGGTTAGAATATTCCTCAAAGCTGGCTTTTTCTTCCTCCCAATCCAATTCTTCAACATATTCCCAAACTGTGCCTTTTTGAACTTGAACCTTAACCCATTCTCGATATACATTGAGACAAATCCCGTTCAGAATCTTGCGACTTTCGTTAAGATCACTAAGTTTGTGCAAGTAGCTTTGGAAAAACCTTAGATAAGCTTCCTGAACTAAGTCTTCGATGTTGGAACGACCAACATTTTTATAAAAAAAGAATCTCCAGCCTCCTTTGAAGGTGTTGTCATAAAATTCTTGAAAGTCGTTGTCCATCGAGTTAATATCAAATCCAATTATTTTGTTGTCAAAATCTCATCTCCATCAATCACTGGATAAGTTTGACTACCGAAGTCTTTCATGAATTTAAAAAGGTCTTGGACGTAGCTAAGATTTTGAGTAATTAGACTAAGATTCACTCCAGCCATATTAATTACTGAATTCAAACTCCAATAAGTTACAATCAAAGTAATCTTAGTTATCAGGTCAAATTTGTCGGATCCAAAAACAATTAGGCCGATTATACCTAAGGATGTAATAAAAAGAATTTGGGTTATTGTGATTGTCAGTCCGTTAAACCGCCACCGAGCTGATTTGATCACTGTGGTCTCACGATTAATTCGCCATAGTCGATTCAATTGTTCGGTCGTAGCAAAGATTGAGCGAATGTATTGATTCTGAATCAAGCTTTCGGTATTGATGCTTGAAGCTCGATCTTCAGCAGCCAGACTAATCGGGTCACCAATACTCTTAACAATAACTGTACTGTATGAAACTCCTATACACATAGTAACTAATCCCAAAGCCACCAAACCAAGCAAAATGTCAAAGTAACCAATAACTAGACTAACTGAAACTACTGAGACAATTAATAAAAAAAGGGTTTGGGGGATCTGAGTGACTAGATCTCGGGTAGCCAATGCGCCACGGTTAATTTTGGATAGAGTCTGACCACTGGACCGAAAGGTATGATTCAGCGGATCGACTTGAAGTAATCTGGCATGACTAGCCGCCGTTACAGTCTGTTGGTTTGTAGTTGTAGCTGCGGATCGAAGTAAAACAAAATATAATTCAGGGCTTTAGTTAGAATCAAACCTAAAATCAAAATTCCAAACCATAGCCAGCTTTCAGTCTTAACTGTAACTGCAATTAGACTTGGAACAAGGGCTCCAACAATAGCAAATATACTATTATTAAGCAGCGAGATTCCAAAAATTAGTTTTTGCTTACCAATAATTTGAGTCCATGGCCTATTAAAATCTATGTCAAAGAGTTGAACTCGGGCTTCGTAATTAGTAAACTTTTGCCAGCGTGCAAAAAAACGCCTACTGTTTTCGGCATTGAACATGCTTTAGAACTGATCATAAGCAGTCTAATGTCAAACTATAGCAAAAACTCGAACTTGC
>Ga0105045_10005518_pt1 | contig 11146 bp, 6 predicted proteins | sample MAT02_FD_78089 | JGI IMG/M metagenome (GOLD analysis project Ga0105045, IMG submission 78089) | Freshwater microbial communities from Lake Fryxell liftoff mats and glacier meltwater in Antarctica - MAT-02 (megahit assembly) | ecosystem: Environmental > Aquatic > Freshwater > Ice > Liftoff... | reverse complement strand
CACGACTACAAATATTCTCTTCATGGCCGGCCTCCGATCACGTTTTGGTGCCATAGATCGGACAGGCTGTAATCGTCGGCCCCCACCGATAGGTCATCGCTGGCCAATCTATTGAACACCGAGGCCCGACCTTGGCGGGTAACAATAACAACCTCCTCGGGTCCAAATTCATTGAGCATATCGGCATCTTGGGTGGCCAGAAAGATTTGGCAATGTTCTGACGCTCCTTGGATTAATTCACAAATAATTTTTACTGCCGAAGGGTGCAATCCAAGCTCAGGCTCATCTAAAAAAATCACGGCGGGCAACCTTTCCGGGGGCAAACAGAGCAAGGTAGTGAGTGCCATGGCCCGCAACATGCCATCACTCGCCTGGGTGGCCACAAACGTATTGGGTGAACCCTTTTCTTTCCAGCGCAAGTAGGTTTTTCCGTATTGATCAATCAAGATAAAATCATCAAAAAAAGGAATGATTTGCTGAATTACCGCGATAATTTTTTGATAAATGGCCAATTGATTGTGGTTTAGCTCATACAAGACCGAGGCTAAATTTCTGCCATCTTCTTCTAAAAACCAGTTGTTCTCAATCTCAGATTTGGTGTTTCTGATGGGTGATTTAAGGGTCGTATTGTGGAATTGGTAAGTGGTCAAGTGTTGCAGCAGCGCCCGTACAGTGCCCTGTGTTTTGCCAACCGCCTCCGCATGGATCAGGGCCGATTCCTTGTGTCCAGCACCTAGGTCAGCCCATTCCCTCGGTTCGGCCCCATTTGGTGTGTATTTAAATTGCTCTTCGGTGAACACCAACGTATCCGCTGCGGCACTGGTAAGTGTAAATTTGTATTCGTTCAATCCAGCGGCGGTTTTAAGGCTGATCGAACTACTGATTTGGGTGGTGGTTTCTGGGCCGTCAAAAAGGAAAACCGAGCCCCCCCCGTGTTGGCCAAGGTAGCTTTGGAGGTTTCCCGTACCGCTCAACAGGTTGGACAGGAATTTGAAAAACCCAATAAAGTTGGATTTTCCCGCCCCGTTTTGACCAATGAAAACATTGATCGAACGCGGGACAAACTCCGACAGCGATTGGATGCTTTTGAACCCACTGATGGCAACCGCTTGGATTTCTATTCTTTTCATGGCGATCTCTCTTGTGTGCACTACCTGACCCGAGGGGCCGCCCAAAGATAGGTGGTGCGTCCCAATATTGGGGCCTCACAACCTGAACTGGGCCGAAAATTTCACCCCGAAACGCTGGGCCCCCGGATTGTCCAAATAGGTGAGGCGGTGCATAAAATCCACCCGGAGAAAGCGAAAAATATTCTCGATGCCATAACCAACCTCGGCGTAGGGCTGTCTGCCCAGGCCATTGATCCCCGGATTGGGATTGCCCAGTACATCAAAAGCGGGGGTATAAGTGCGGTTGGCCTCGCTCAAAGTGCCCCACAGTACATTGGCCGTCACAAAAGTGCGCCATTTGAGTTTGCGGATCAATGGGATGCGGTTGAACATCAGCCCCTCAAAACGGTGGATATAATTCAAGGAGACATACTGATCACTCACAAACTCAAAGAAGCGCATCATGTTGAACGAGAGATCGTTATAAAATGCTGTTTCATTGCCCAAGTGCACCGCGAGCAACGGGTAGGGCACCCGCGAGGGAATGGCAGCATAGGTGAGCGAATAGCGTGAATAGCCCAGCGCACCCAAGTTCATCCGGTGGGTGACATTGGCCTGAAACTTATTGTAACTAAAATCGCTGCCCATCACGTTGCGCATCCCCCGGACGTAGCGAAAAGTGAGGATCGGGGTATTGGCTTTCACTCCTAGGCTCACCCGGGTGTTTTCATTTTGGAGAAAGCTTTCGCCAAAGGAAATGCGCGTCTCCAGTACCAGCTCACTGGTGGTGAAATTGACCCGGCGCGAGATGTCGTTCACATTCTCGAGCAACTCAAACTTGAACAGTGGCTCAAACTGTTGGTTGTTGAAATAGATTTTCTGGGTGATTCCCTTGGCAATGTCAGTCTGGAAATACAACTGGTTTAATTTATTGACATAAGGTCTCCGCCGTTCCAAGTTGCCCCATTTGGTGAAAGCCAAGAACAGGGTATTATTTATTTCATAATAATTATCCGCATTTAGGGCCACTTGGCTGTAATCGTCGGATCGATAGGCCCCAAACTGCGTCCACGGTTTGCGCGACAAAATGTAATCAAAGCCCACCCCATATTTCCACCGGTTGTCCAGCGTGCCATACGCCGCGTAACCTCGTAGGATCACTTTGCGACTGAAGGTGTAGTTGGTCATGCCACCTAGGCGAAAGCGGTTGCCCTCGATGTTGTTCTGGGCGAAAAGATAGGAGTAGGTCCCGAAATCAAACTTTCCAATCCGCTTGTACCCATTGATTAAAATATTGGCTATTTCAACATAATTCCGCACCACGGGCAAGTTGCGGATGGTATCGATCATTTGGTACACATTTTTCTCGGCGTCACTCAACGAGTCATGGCGGTGGAGATTCCAGTAATCATTGGAGTTCTCGACCACGTTTTCGGCCACCGCGATGGCCTCTTCGTAAAATTTCAACTCTTTTGGCTCATTGATGACAAAGTTCATGTTGGAAACATAGAATTTGGCCAAAATGCCCGCCCAATCATCGCGAACATCGCCAACGTCGACCAGCACCCGGGTCTTGGCCGGCAACCACGCACTGGAGCTGTCCACTTGGGCCAATTCCTGCTGGATCTTGATCTTTTCAATAAAATTCAGGTTGGCCCCTTTGCCCACTTCCACATTGATCTGCAACAAGGCAAACTCGGGTTGGGTGCCGGTGGAATCAGTGATCCACATACTGCCCTTGAAAGCCAAGTCTTCGGGGCGTTTGGGTTCAAAATCTATCCGAAAACACTTGTAGCCATTAATGTCAATGTTTTTTTCTTTCAACGTGTATTCGTAGAACCCTTTCCACCCGTCGGCAATGGGGGAAATGAATTCTTTGTTGGCCAACCGCAACCAGTTTTGGTAAAAGTTGTATTGTTGGAACGTCGAGCCGGTCACTTGCGATACCACGCTCCCGTCTTCCACGCCCACGCCCGAAACTTTGGTCTTTTTGATTTCTTCCCGCTTGCGCTGGGGATTGGCGCGGTAATAGTAATTTGAAAGCGACTCGGAGATAAAAATGGGCAAGATGGGTTTCCCGTCTTCGCCGGCCACTGCTTTGGCGCTGTCAATGACGGCGATGATCTTTTGGATCATTTTTTTCTGCCTAAATTTGTCGGAGATGTTGTCCACATCGAGCTCCAATTTGGTATAGCTCTCATACTCAAAGGCCGACAAGCGACGGTAGTCATATTGCCGCTTGTAATCCATCACCCGGTACAAGATTTCCCAAGCCGGGTTCACGTAGTCTTTGGGGGTCACGGTCACCCCCTCGAGGGTTGTGGCCTCAGTGGCCAATTGGAAATTGATCACTTGCGACTTGCCCCTTTCCACCCACTTGGCCCGGACCGAGTAGCCAATGTATTTGGCCACCAACGAATCAGTGGGTGAAGGGGTGGTAATTTTGAAATATCCATCAAAATCGGTGGTCGTGCCAATGGTGGTTCCTTTAAAAAAGACATTGGCAAATGGAACCGCTTCCCCGGTTTCAGCATCGATCACTTTTCCCGATACGGTGGTGTTTTGGGCATAAATGGCTTGAGTGCCCCAAAACAAAAAAAAAGTGGCGAAGTAAACAATTGGTTTCAAGTATCTGACGATTAATAGTATAAGTGGTTTTCTAGCTGGTTGGCCTATTGAGCGGCCTGGGGAAAGATGCGCCTCGGGCGAGTTTGGTTGCAAACCTCAAAGCATGTAACGAAAAAATACTTGCAACGTTTATGTAAATTAAGTTAATTTTATCCAAAAAACCAAGCATGGCCAGTACAAGTGATGCCGGCCAGATGTAATAAACTCCTTAATAATGGGCTATTTTAGTGAAATCGGCCGAGCGGCCACCACCCTCTGGACGGGCTTGCGGCTGACTGCCCGGCACTTTCGCGATGCTGTGCGGCATCCCCGCCTCGATCGCCGGGCAGCCAGTGATCAGGGATATTTTGATCAAGAGGCAGGGATATTTACCATCCAGTACCCTCATGAGAGTTTTCCGGTCCCTGACATTGGCCGGTATCGGCTGCACAATGAAATAGACGACTGCATCGTGTGCGACAAATGCGCCAAAGTTTGCCCGGTGGACTGTATCGAGATCGAGCCGATCAAGGCAACTGAGCAGGTGAGCACTGCCTCCGATGGCACTCCCATCCGGTTGTACGCGGCCAAGTTTGACATTGACATGGCCAAGTGCTGCTTTTGTGGGCTCTGCACCGCAGTATGCCCCACCGAGTGTTTGACCATGACCAAAGTGTATGATTTCAGTGAATATGACATAGGTAATATGAATTATCATTTTGCCACGATGTCATTGGCCGAGGTTGAACTAAAACGCCAAGAAGCCGAGGAGGCCAAGGCCAAGAAAGCCAAACTGAACTCGCCCGAAGTGCCCGTGGTGCAGCCCACCGAACCGCCCCTCCCAACCTCGGGGCCAGCCCCAGAGGAGGCATTGCCCGGCTTTAAACCCAAGGTGCGGCCTGTTTTTAAGAAAGCGCCCCCAGCCCCGGATGCCCCGGCAGAGTAAAGTAACACCTCCTAGTTATTGGACTTTCATTAATCAAAAACCAGTGCTCATTTTCTTCTATTTTTTTGCGGTGGCAGCCTTGGGCGGGGCAGGTTTTGTCCTCTTCACCCGCAATGTGATGCGGGCTGCGTTCGCGCTCATGACCACCCTAATCGCCATCGCGGCGATCTATGTGCTGGCCTCCGCCGATTTTGTCGCCGTCACCCAATTGATGGTGTATGTGGGCGGGGTGCTCGTCCTCATTATTTTTGGGGTGATGTTCACTACCGAGCTATCGGGCAAAGCCGTGCAAACGGGCCACCATTACGTGACAGCCGGCGTACTGGCCGGCGGTTCGGTATTGGTCGCATTGCTGCTGATCGTCGGCCAAACCGACTTCGATCGGCTGCCCTGGGTGCTGGAAGCCACGGCCAACCAACAAGTGGTGGCAGGCGGCACCGTGTTGGCCATTGGGCGCGAGTTGTTCACGCATTACGTGCTCACGCTCGAGACAGTGGGCCTGCTCTTGTTGCTGGCCTTGATCGGGGCCGTCTTCATTGCGGGGCGCAAGGTGCAGAGCTGATTGGTCAAAAAGGAAAAACAGCAAAAAAGGGATCAAAATGCCAGGTACGTGGATCTCTTTCACCGCCACCTTGCCCAAGTCTTGGGCAAACAAAAATGAAAATGGCCAAACCACAAATCAGGCCGCTCAAGGTTTTCTTTGCGACTTCTAGTCCCTAATTGCGTTTGGGTGATTTTTGGGGTTTGCGTTTTGGGGTTTTCTTCAAATGCAGGTTATTGGGCCTGAACCCTGGGCCAGGGCTGGAGGGATGCTCCACTTTGCGCCGAAACTTGGTATTGGATCGGCCCTTAGCTGCACCGTAGATCTTGGTCTTCAGGTGGTTGAACTTGTAGCCGACCATGATCTCGTTGGTGCTGCCCACCACTCCCTGCACTTCCGAAATGGCAAAGTCACGGGCATAGCCCACGCGTAGGCGGCGGATATGGACCCCCGCACTGGCCACGGCACTGTAACTGGTGCGGTAAGCGGCATTGAACCAGAGGGTATTGTTCCAAGTGTATTGGGCCCCCACATCAAATTGGAGGGGGGCCGCGCCGTTGCCCGCCCGCCGGATCATGATCATGGGTTCTATCCGGTGGACTTCGTCAAAAGTTTTGAGGGTACACTTGGCGGTGAGCAGAAAATGCGGCACCATCTTGATGTCATTTTGATCTTGGTCGATCGACCGGATGCCTGCCGTCAGGAATTGGGGCATGGCAAACCCGATCTGGAATTTATCTTGGAAAATATAGTTCATCCCAAACGTAAATTCAAAACCTTGGTAATTGCCAGTATTGTCCAAAATGCGCGGGTCATTGGGATTTTGAATGTAGGCATTGGCAAAATCAATCCGGTTGGTCACCAACCCACCAGTAAGCCCAAAAGAGAAAACCGAACTGTTTTCGTACAGTTCAAAGATGTGATAGGCGTAGGTGAACAGGGCTTTGTTCTGCCGGAACAACCCAATTTGGTCCTGGGTGATGTTGGCCCCGAAGCCACTCCGATATTCATAAAAGGGCAGATCGATGGTGGCCAGCAAGGTGGTGGGCCCACCGGGCAGGTTGTCCCATTGTCGGCGGTAAGTCATGTTGACCGAGGCGTAGCGATCCAAGCCAGCCCACGCGGGGTTGTAGATGAATGGGTTGTTGAAATATTGGCTGAACAGCGGAATTTGCTGGGCTTGGCTGGTGGACCATATCCCAATACATCCCAGAAAAAGTAAAATCTTTTTCATAACAATAACGGTTGGGCCGTTGGCAACTCGTCAGGAGTTGCCAACGGCAATAATTGGTTAATTGAGTATGGTGAACGCTCCTTTGAAAGGTCGATTGGTCGTTTGGAGCCTGAGGATCAAGAAATAAGTGCCAGTGGGCAGGGGTTTGCCATCTATTGTACCATCCCAATCATTTCGGTAATTTCGTTTTTGGAAAAGTTCTTGGCCCCAACGGTTGAAAACCACCAAGGTGTTTTCGGGAAACAGTTCCAACCCATCGACATAAAGTAGGTCATTCAGGCCATCGCCATTGGGGGTGATCACCTCCGACAACCGGAGGACATTGCCCGGGTCGGTGGCTACCCGCACCACCACTGAGTCCACATTGGTGCAACCGGAGGCATCCGTGCCGCGCACAATGTAAGTGGTATTCAGGCTGGGACTGGCCAAGGGCGAGGCCGTAGAATCGTTATCGAGCCCTTCGCGGGGAGTCCAGACAAAACTGGAGGCCCCGGTGGCCAAGAGCCGGATGGCCATGCCCACATTGACGATGGTATCGCGGCCAGCATCCACATTAGGCAAATCCAAGATGCGCAAGGGCACCGAAAGGCTGGTATCCCGGAAACATAAGTTGGCCACAATCCGCCGATAATAAGTGGTGGAATCGGGGGGAATGGTCAACTGCAAGTTTTCGGCCACGGCCCGCTCAATGTTGACCCAAGTCCGCCGGTTGCGCGACGATTGCCACTGGTAGCGGAAAGTGCCCGTGCCATCGGTGGGCCGCTCGGCCCGGATGGTATCGGGCCGCGAGCCCCGGCAAACGGTTTGTCCCCCGCCAATGATGCGGTTGTTGCGAATCTGTTGGGTGATAAAGATCGTGACCGTATTGCTTGTATCCGTAAAACATTCGGTGAAAATGATCCTTCGGAAACGCGATGTTTCGTTCACATCCGGGAAAAAGTCCCGTGTGGCAGCCACGGTTTGCCATGTTCGCTGGTTTACCTGCCGTTGCCAAACGAAACTGAATTTGCCATCGCCCCCGGTGGGCATTGAGCCGCGCAGCGTGTCAGGTTTGACCCCAAAACACACTTCTTGGTTGTCGCGCACATTGTTGTTGTTCACCCGGCCAATAATGGTAATTTTAATGACATTGCTGGTATCGGGACGGCATTGGCGGCCCAGCACCACTCGGCGCACTGAAGTGGTGCGGATCAATCCCGCGGGCGAATAGACGGCGGCAGTGTCGGCCAAAGCCCAGCGCACGCGTATGCGATCCAGGCTGTCAATGCCCGAAATGGTGTCGCTCGTCACTTCCCAGCGGTAACGATAACCCCCGCCCCCGCCCTGTGGCACTTGGCCCCGGACTGGGGCAATCGGCCGGCCTTCGCACAAAGTCTGGGTGCCATCAATCCGGTTGTTGGCCAGTCTTGCCACGATCTGGACGAAAATAACATTGCTGGTGTCGGGTTTGCAACCATTATCAACGATCCGCCGGAAAAAAGTGTTGGGGACCGTCAGCAGTCCCGGCCGATAATCCACGCTGAAACCGTAGTCTTTGCGACGGGTAGAGTCCCGGCTACGGCCAGTGGTGTCAATGCTGGCCCAGTTGATCGAGTCGGGCGACGATTGCCATTGATATTTGAAAAATTTCTGGATAGTGGTGGGCGATCCGCGCAAGACCGAGGCCGAATCCCCTTGGCAATTGATTTGCGAGGAGGTGATGGTGTTGGGGCCGTAGCTGAAGGCCCGGTTGATGGTGATCACATTGCTGGTGTCGGAATAGCAGCGGGAAACGACTATCCGGCGGATGAAAGTGGTGTCCGAAATATCGCGCACCCGGAAAGCGATGTTGAGGGTGTCGCCCCGGTTGTTCCAACTTCGCCGGTTAAGCGAACTCTGCCAGATGTAGCGGAGCTGCCCGCCCCCGCCCACGAGCGAGAATGTGCCGCGCACATTGACCAGTGAGGTATCGCCCTCGCACACCACCTCGCGGTCACTACGGATCCGGTTGCCATTGATCGGCCCAACTAGGCTGACCGTCACCACATTGCTGGTGTCGGTGGTGCAAGGCCCCACTACCAATCGACGAAAATACAGCGTCCGGTTAATGGCGTAGAGGGGCAAAAAGGTCGAGAAAGTATCGGCCCGGGTGGTGCTGTCGGCCCGGTTCCAGCGGATGCGATCGGCTGAAACCTGCCACCGAAAGCGGAAATTGACTGTATCGCGCAAGCGCAAAAGCGAATCGGAACGGATGGTATCGCGCAGGGCCAACACTGGCTGCCGGGGACAGATCTGCTGATCACGGCCCACAATGTTGGATGGAAAGCGCGGGCTGCGGACTACTTGCAGGATATTACTGGAGTCGGCAAAGCACAAACTGTCCGACACTACCCGGCGGAAAAGGGTGGTGTCGCTAGTGATGCGTTGGGGCCGAAAATTCTCGGTAGCGTCCTCGTTGCGCCAGTTCCGGCCCTTGTTGATCGAGCTTTGCCACACGTAGCGGAGGCGGCCAATTCCGCCAGTTACCCGGCCCACTCCCCGGAACGTGCGGATGCTGTCCCGTGGACAAAGAATATAAGAGGCACTCACCCGGTTGTTTTGCAGCAAGGGCACGAAGGTGACGCTGACCGAGTTGCTCGTATCGGTGAGGCAGCGGCCGTCAGCGGCCAAGCGCCGCACCCGCGCCGCGCCCGACAGGGCGGTAGGCTGGTAGTCTTGGGTATTGCCGCCCACGTTGGTCCACGTGCGGCCATTGTCGAGCGAGCGCTGCCATTGGTAGGTTACAGTTCCCCTTGCCCCCGAGGTGGCAATTGTGCCAGTCAAGGTGGGCAAGGGCTGGCCCTCGCAAATCCGGGATTCTGAGGGCAAAATGCGGCTGCCCGTGACGAAGCAGGGCGTGATCCGAATGCGCACCGTGCGCCGCCAGAGGGTCACATCGGGTACTAGCGAACTAGTGATGCGCAACGTATAGAGCCCTTGATCCTGGAGCCGGCGGGCATCGGTGATGCGGAGTTCCGAAGTGGCAGCGATTGAACCGAAGGCTACCCCATTTTTGAACCATTGGTAAAGATTGGCCGTGCCCCCCACTGCCACTGGGAAAACGAGGTTGTCGCGCTCGGTGAGCACAATGGTGGTATCATTGCCGATGCTGTCTTGGGGCACAAGTACAGCGCCCCGCACATTGGCATTGGCCTCAAAGCTATCAAACCCCAATCGGTTGTTGGCCACGTTGAGGGCCGTCAGGGCGGCGGCGGTGCGAAAATTGGGGAGGATGGTCAGCTGGTTTCGGCTCAGGTCAATGGTGGTCAGTTTGGTGAGGGCAGCCAAGCCAGCGGGCACGGTGCCGGTCAATTGGTTGTTGGATAAATTCAGGGTGCGCAGTTCGCTCAAGTCCCCAATCTCGGCCGGGATGTTTCCCCGCAAACTCAACCCGGGCAAATTGAGGCCCGTCACCCGGCCGGTGGCATCGCTGGGAGTCACCACCACACCGGGCCAACTTTGGAAGGTGGTCAGGGCATTGGCGGCATCTACTGGCCAAGCCAGCCCCGACGTTGCCCCGCCCAGAGCATTATAAATCGCTCTCAATGCGGTCAGATCGGCTTGCCGCCCAACCGAAGGTTGGGCTTGGGCATGAGCAGCCGACAGGCACCCGATCAATAGTAGTAGATAATAGATGGTATGGAATAATTGCCTCATTGTATGTGTCAGTAATTGGGAGCTTTCGCACATATCTTATCAAATATGATGCAATAATTGAAAAACACCACCCAATGTTAGATTAATATCATTTTAGCAAAGTTAACTTTGCCGGTGCTAATTCCCGCTTTCTTATGAACTATTCACTGGTTGAGGTCAAAGATAAAAGTACCGCGAAAGCATTTATCCAACTTCCCGTTCGTTTGTACCGGACAAATCCCTATTGGATTCGCCCTTTGGACAAAGATATCGAGAAAGTTTTTGATCCAGCCCAAAACAAGCTTTTTCAGCAAGGTGAGTGCATCCGCTGGCTATTGCAGTCGCCCTCAGGGGAAATAGTAGGCCGAGTGGCGGCTTTTGTCAACAAAAAAACCATGTTGGCCGACAATGATCAGCCCACTGGGGGCATGGGTTTTTTTGAGTGCATTGATGATCGGGCCGCGGCCCATCAATTGTTCGATGCCTGCAAGCAATGGCTGTCGGCCCGGGGGATGGAGGCAATGGACGGCCCGATCAACTTTGGGGAGCGCGATGCGTGGTGGGGACTGCTCGTGGAGGGAGAGGCCCCGCCCAATTTTGGGATGCCCTACCATTTTTCCTATTACCAAGCGTTGTTCACCGAATATGGCTTTCAGGAGTATTTTAAGCAATTTACTTACAAGCGGATAGTCTCGGACAATTTGCACCGGATTGTAGTGGCCAAGGCCGAACGGATCCTCAACAACCCCGATTACCGGTTCACCACTGTTGACAAAAAACAACTGCCCAAGTACGCCGAAGATTTTCGGACGATCTACAACAAGGCGTGGTCAAAGCACGACGGAGTGGCCGAACTGACCCAAGAGCAGGCCAGCAACCTGATTGGTCAAATGAAGCCGATATTGGATGAGCGCATTGTCTATTTTGGGTATTTCAAGGAGGAACCAGTAGCTTTTTACATCCATATCCCGGATCTCAACCAAGCATTTAAGTTCATGAACACCGGCAAGTTTGACTTGATTGGCATCGCCAAATTTCTGTGGTTCAAGTACTTT
>Ga0105045_10005516_pt1 | contig 11147 bp, 7 predicted proteins | sample MAT02_FD_78089 | JGI IMG/M metagenome (GOLD analysis project Ga0105045, IMG submission 78089) | Freshwater microbial communities from Lake Fryxell liftoff mats and glacier meltwater in Antarctica - MAT-02 (megahit assembly) | ecosystem: Environmental > Aquatic > Freshwater > Ice > Liftoff... | reverse complement strand
GCAACTCGTGCGAAGCGCGCTCGGCCTGCAGCGCAGTGAGGATCAGCCAGCCGCTGCCCAGCACGGCGGGCAGCAGCACTGCCAGCACCAGCAGCAACAAGCGCGATCGGATCGTCACGGGCATGGCAGGTTCTGATGGGGCTGGAAACGGGGCTGGAGACGGGGCTGGCGACGGGGCTGAAACCAGGGCTGAAAACGGGGCTGCGAACGGGGCTGCGAACGGGGCTGCAGACGGGGCTGTGCGGGTCGCAACTTGCGGCAATTTTGGCCGGATCGGAAATTCAGGCCCCGGCCTGGCCGGCCGGCCAGCCGCAGGAACAGCGACTGACAGCCAACAGGCGGGCTCGCGCCTGCGGGCGTGGGCGCGATGTTGTTTCCAGTTGCGTGCCAGCGCCGTTCCCGGCACGGGCATTGCGTGAAGGAGTGTTGTGAAGCCCGGTTTTCTCCGGCCTTGACGCGGTCTTCTTTGCCCATGCAGGAGGTGTTTGCCATGACTTCAATGGATTTTCGTGCCGACCACAGGCTGGGCCAGAGCCAGACCCAGACCTTGTCGCCGCGGCTGCAGCACGCGGTGCGCCTGCTGCAGATGTCGTCGATGGATTTCGCGGCTCAACTTCGCGACACTTTGGGCAGAAACCCCTTCCTCGAGGCCGAGGAGACCGATCTGGACGCCGCCGATGGCGAGACCGACGCCGACGCCCATGCCCATGCCGATGCCGACGCCGACGCCGACGCCGACGGCCGCTCCAACAGCGACAGCGACAGCCTGGACTCGTCGTCTCAGCACCCCGACGACCCCTACAACGACATGCCCGCCACTGACCGTCTGGCCGAGGGCGCTGGCAGCAACGAGGCCGAATTCGACGACGCCAGCGACCGCGATCTGTGGCAGGTCGATACCGGCAGCGGCCAGCGTGGTGCCGAGGATGGTGGCCTGTCGGCGATGGAGATGATGGCGGTCGAAACCAGGCTGAACACCCATCTGCATGGTCAGTTGAATGTGTTGCCGCTGTCGCCCCGCGATCTGACGCTGGCGCGCACCCTGGTCGAGTCCCTTGACGACGATGGCTACTTGCGAACCCCCCTGGAAGAGCTGCTGTCCGTGGCCGCGCTGGACCCGCCGGCCACGCTGCAAGAGATGGAGGTCGCGCTGAAGTGGGTGCAGTCGCTCGAGCCGCTCGGGGTGGCGGCGCGTTCGGTGGGCGAGTGCCTGCAGTTGCAGCTTCCGGCCATCGTCTGCCCGGACATGCGCGCTCTGGCGCAGGCCATCATCCAGGACCACCTGCCGGCCCTGGCAGCCCGCGACGTTGGTGGGCTGGCGAAGGCGCTGAGACAAACCCCGGTTGTCGTCGAAGCGGCGTGTGACCGCATTCGCCGTCTGGACCCGCGCCCCGGCTGGCGCTTCGGCTCGTCGCGGGTGGACTATGTCGTGCCCGACGTGGTGGTGAAGAGGGTGAACGGGCAGTGGGTCGTGCGGCTGAACCCTGCCGTGGTGCCGCGCGTGCGGCTGAACCAGGTGTATGCGCAGCTGTTTCAGCGCCACCGCACGGCACAGAACGCCGAGATGGGTGAACACCTGCAGGAAGCGCGGTGGGTGATGCGCAACGTCGAACAGCGTTTTTCCACCATCCTGGACGTGGCCCAGGCCATCGTGAAGCGCCAGCGCAATTTCTTCGACTACGGGGCCATGGCGATGAAGCCTTTGGGCCTGCACGAGATTGCCCAAGAGGTGGGCATTCACGAGAGCACCGCTTCGCGGGTGACGAACAACAAGTACATGGCCACGCCCATGGGTGTGTTCGAGCTGAAGTATTTCTTCTCGCGCGCCATGATCAGCAGCAATGGCAGCGCCTGCTCGGGCACGGCCATCCGGGGCCTGATCAAAGACGTCATCGAAGCCGAAGACCCGGTGGCCCCTCTGTCCGATGTGGAGATCACCCGTCAACTGGGGCGTCAGGGGCTGGTGGTGGCACGGCGTACGGTCACGAAGTACCGGCAATTGCTGAAGATCGAGGCCGCTGAGCGGCGCCGCCGCTGCAGTTGATTTTCATGATGTGGGGCAGCGCTCCAGATCATGGAGCACTTACACATCAGGGTCGGTTCGAGCGGCGCCGCCGCTGCAGCGAACCACGACGACACAGCCACTGAGTGCCTGCGTCGTTGGTACCAGCGCAATGCCGCCGCTGGCCCGGGTGTCAATGATCAGACACCGTGGCTTGCCAGGGCGGGTCTGGCCGCCTTCCGGTAAGGCGCGATGGGCCTGACGTTGCCGTTGGAACCATGCTGAAGCGCCGACAGCGGCCACGCGTCGTCGTTCGTTTGGGGCTCGTCCATCAGTGATTCGTGTGCGGCGCGCAGCACGGCATGACATTCGCAGCTGGAGGCCTCTAGGCCCGCGCGGTCCACCACCTGCAGATGGCCGCGCGAATATCGGATCACGCCCTGCGCTTGCAGTCGGGCCGCCGCCGTTGTGATGCCCTCGCGGCGCACGCCCAGCATGGCGGCGATGCGTTCGTGAGTCACCAGGATGTCCTTGTCTGCCTGGCGGTCCAGCAGGCACAGAATCCAGCGGCACATGCGTTGTTCAAGCTTGTGCCGACAGTTGCAGGCCGAGGTCTGGGCGATGTGCGTCATCAGCGCCTGCCCGAAACGAAGCGCTGGCCGCATCAGATCTTCATGGCGCCATGTCAACTGCTCGAACGAGGCTGCCGGCATGCGCCAGGCTCGGCCAGCGGCTTGAACAAGGCTCGTGTCGTGCGCAGACACAGCGCCCATGCACGCGCCAAGGCCCACCACGCCCTCCGATCCGACCACCGCCACCTCGGCACCGTTGCCGTCACTGAGCGGTGACACCAGCGAGATCACTGCCGTGGTGGGAAAGTACACGTGCCGAAACGGCAGCCCGGCTTCGTGCAGAGCGGTACCCATCTGCAGGTCCACTGGCTGCAATTCACTTTCGACAGCCAGCCAGGTGCTGGGTGACAGCGATGACAGGATGCCGTTGCTACCGAAGCCGGTTTGCGCGCTGAGTCGCGGGGAAAAGCAGTAGCTCATGGAGGTTCCTTCCACCTGACAAGGGGGCCAGGAAACGTTGACGTCGAAGGCTTCGAAATCACGCTGGCGAAACTACATGGCAACCGGCGTGCCGGGCTCGTCGGTTTTTACCTGACCCGCGCAAGTCATCCGGGGTTGCAGATGGCCTGCAAATGGCCTTTTGCGCACGGAATCGAAAAGAAGGCTCCACATCCGAAGGGCATGTGGAGCCCGCTTTCACTGGGTCAGTCGATCACAAACGCGGCGACCAGGCGCTGTAGTAGTCGGTCACCTTGCGCCCGTACTCGTCGTTGTACTCGGGCACCTCTCCGTCGGCGTACCGAGGAGCACGGTCGAGGGCGTCCTTGTCCATGGGCACGACGTAGCCGTCCTGCGTGGTGTCGTACTTCAGCATCGACCAGGGCAGCGGATAGCGGTCAGTGCCCATGCCCAGGAAGCCGCCGAACTCCAGCACGGCGTAGCGAACCTGGCCAGACGTCTTGTCGATCATCAAGTTATCGATGGAGCCGAGCTTTTCGCCTTCGGCGTTGTAGACGTTGGTGCCTTCCACCTTGTCGGAAGAAATGACGCTGCTGGGACTGCTGGTGCTTTGCATGGGAAGCTCCTGAAAAAGAGAAGTGGAGCCCGAATGTGGCAAACGACATGCCTATTCAGGCTGCCTGCCGCTGCCCTGGGAACGGTCTTTGCCAATGCGATTCACAGACCGCCAGACGGCCTGGCCGGTTCATCAAGTCAACCAGGAGAATCTGATGGGAAAGTACCTTCTTGCATGGCTGCTCGGGGTTCCGGCGTTGCTGTTGTTGTTCTTCTGGATCTTTTTCTAGGTTCACCGGCAACGCACACGGCGCGACTGCGCCGCATTGATCCACAACGGCGCGGCTGCGCCGGGCTGGGGCACTGCTGCGCGGCTGCGCGACTGCGCCTTGATCCACTACGGCGCGGCTGCGCCGGCTTGATTTGCACCTGCCTCCGAGACAACTGCGCCCTCAGGAAGTGGCGCTGCCGTCTGAGGCAGGTTAGTCAGGCCACTGGCAGGCTGCTCTGCGGGCGAGGCATCGAGCCGATGCCGATCGGCCCAATAGCCTCGCGCGCGCTCCGCGGCGGCGAGTTGTTCGACGGAAACACGGCGACACGTGTGCTGGGAGCGGTTGGGTGAAGCGACGAGACTGGGCTGAGATTTCATGATGGGGGCCGGAGCGGCGCAAGAGGAGTTGGCGGGTTCAACGGCGCCTGAGTGGAAAGCAGGCGACATGAGCCTCCGCCCCGTTCGCCACACCAGTGAGCCGCAAAGCGAGCCGCAGAGAGAGCCGCAAAGCGAGCCGCAAAGCGAGCCGCAGCGCGAGCTCGTGCCCGCTGCGGCCCGCAGGGCATTGCTCAAACCACCTCTTCTTCAAGCTCTGCCATCAGTTCGGACTTTCGTGCTGTCAGTTCTGCGCCCAGTTCGACCATGTCCAGGCCTGCTTTCTTGCAGGCGGGGAAGAGTTCGTCCTCTTCTTCCTTGACGTGGTGGTCGACGTATTCGCCCAGCACGGTGACCTTGGCATCGAACAAGGCCTCTTCAGCGCGCATACCCCTCAGTTGTGCGACCAGCTCCTTGGCGCTGGCGTGTTCGACCTCGGCCTCGTCGAGCAGAGCACTGTCGACTTCGGCAGCGCGCGCAGCAGGGTAGAAGATCTCTTCTTCCAGCGTCGTGTGCACGGACAGCAGGTCACAGATCTGGGCTGCAAGTGCGTCACGCTCGTCGGCCGGGGCGTCGGCCTTGCAGGCCTTCTTGTAGGCCTTGAACAGACCGTTGACTTCCCTGTGGTCGGCAGTCAGCAGCTTCACTGCGTCGGGCTTGGTGGTCGATGATTTTTTGGCGATGGTGCTCATGTTGAACTCCTGAAAAAAGGTTGGCAGGGGGTGGGGCGCTCTTTGCGGTGCGGGTGCAGTGCGCGCGCAGTGCGAGTGAACGCAGGAGCGGTGGTGCGGGTGTGGTGCGAAGCCGATGGCAGTGAGATCGGCGGCGAGCAGTCGGCAATCCGCGATCCTGGACAGGCGAACGATGCAGCGGGAACGGCGCTTGCCGTGTGGCGATCAGCGGGTGCCGTTGGCGGCACACGCATCTGCAACCAGAGGAGTCAGCACCGTGAACAAGCATCAAGTGGAAGGCCGGGTCGATCAGGCCAAGGGGAAGGTCAAGGAAGTGGCCGGCAAGGCTGTCGGCAACAAGAGCCTGGAAGTCGAGGGCAAGGTGGACAAGGCCGTCGGCAAGACGCAGGCGACCCTTGGCGACGCCAAGGAAAAGGTGAAGGACGCACGCGACCACAGCTGACCACCTGACCCAGGGCCCAACAAGTGCAAGCTTCCATTGACGAACGCATCGCGCAGGCCGAGCGATCGCTGATCGAGCGCGATCAGCGGGTGGTGATGCAGGCGCGGGCCATCGGCGAGCTCGCCGAACAGCGCCTGCAACGTGCGCGCCAGCCTAGCTTGTTCAAGACGGTGGTCAGCACGCTGATGTCGTGGTGGCTTCCGGGCTTTCGGGCGCGTGGCGCACGCTCGGGCAGCGGCGCTCTGGGTGGCGTGGACAAGCTGGGCCACTTTGGCAGTGGTCGCAGCGCACGCGGCTTGTCGTGGGCGGTGCTGTTGCCCCTGATGTGGCCTCTGATGCCTGCAGGGGTGCGCAGGCGAATCAGCGCGGCCCGCATGGCGATGATTGCCAGCTTCGCCGGTCCGGCGCTGGCTTCGTTGCGGTCCGATGGCGGCCCGGTGCAAACCGTTGAAGCCGTGGACATGCAACGCTACGCGGGCCTGTGGTACGAGATCGCACGGCTGCCGACACCCTTCGAGGGCAGATTCGACAGTGACGCCACGGTCACCTATACCGCATGCGGGCAGCACCTTGAAGTGGACAAGCGCAGCCGCATGCCAAGTGGTCGCGAGCGCCGCAGCGTCGGCGTCGCCCACCCCGTCAAGGGCACGGGTGGCGCGCAAATGGAAGTCAGCCTGTTCCCGAGCTGGTTGCGCTGGCTGCCGTTGGCCTGGGCGGGTGAATGGGTCGTCGCCATCGACAGCGACTACCAGACCGCCGTTGTCGGCGCGCCGGATCGCGGGGCCCTGTACCTGCTGTCGCGCAGTCCGGAGATCGACGAAACCAGGTATCAGACCATGGTGGCCAGTGCCGCTGCGCAGGGCTACAAGGTCGCCCGCCTCCGACGCGTGCAACACCGGGTCGCCACCGCCGCGGTTGCGCCTGCATGAAGGACAAAGTGGGAGTTGAATGTGGAACTCGATGGCGTCATTGCCCGCGAAAGTTGAGGTGAGCCCGTGTCGTTGCCAGGCTGAGGCCTGGTCTCGCGGCCGGCTTGTTCTGGCCCTGCTGCTGTCCCTGTTCGTTGTTTGCATGCTCAGCGCATGTTCGCTGTTGAAGAATGAACCGGTGGATGAGCAGGTGGACGAGCGGCCGCCAAGGCCTGTTGTCCGCCTGCAGGTGACGGCGCCGCCTGAACTTGCCGATCTGCTGACGCGCTATCTCGACCTGGGGCGCGTCAACCGCCTGGCCGGTGGCGAGCCGCTGCTGGAAGGCGAGCTCGACCGCCTGCTGGCTGCGGCGCCCCAGCAGGCCCGTGACCTGCTGGACACCGAGGGCTATTTCAACGCCCAGGTGCGCATTGAACGCAGCCAATCCAGCGACGGCGATGGCGTGCCGACCGTGCAGCTGAGCGTGGATCCAGGGCCGCGCACCCTGGTGCGGCAGGTCGACATCAATATCGAAGGCCCGCTGGCCAGCGACGCCGCGCAATTGCCGCATGCACGCGCCGCTGCGGCTTCACTGCGCAGCGACTGGCCGCTGCCCGCAGGGGAGCCTTTTCGCGAGGCCGACTGGTCGCGTGCCAAGACGGCTTCGGTCGCCGGCTTGCGCGCGCAGGGCTATGTGCAGGCTGAATGGGCAGCCACCCAGGCCCGCGTCGACGCCGCCGAGCAAGCTGCCGACTTGTCAGCCACCGTCGACAGCGGCAAGCTGTTTCGGGTCGGCCCGCTGCGCGTACGTGGGCTGGAGGTGCAAGACGCCAGCACGGCGGCCAACATCGCCGACATCCAGGCCGGTGCGCCCGCCACGGAAAGCATGCTGCTGGACATCCAGGAGCGCTTGCAGAAGTCAGACCTGTTCGACCGCGTCAGTGTGACTCTGGACACCACCCCGCCGCAGCCCGAAGCCACACCCGTGGTCATCAGGCTGGGCGAACGGGCCTTGCAGGAAGCCACCGTGGGCGTGGGTTTCGGCGCCAACGTGGGCACGCGTTTCACGCTCGACCATGTGCATCGCCGGCCTTTTGGCCGCGCCTGGCTGGCGCGCAACAACTTCGACGTCGCGCAACTGCGCCAGCGCTGGGTGGGCGAGCTGAGCACGCAGACGCTGCCCGGCCTGTACCGCAATCTGGTCGGCGGCGGCCTGGAACGACTGGAGTCCGATTCCGACGTCGTGCGCGCTGCCAACCTGCGCGTCGGCCGGCAGCAGGCCACGCGCAACATCAACCGCCTGCTCTACGCGGACTGGAACAGCAGCAGCACCATCAGCGCGCTGGGGCGCAGGCAGTCTGATGCGATTGGCTTGCACTACCACGGTGTCTGGCGGCAGCTGGACGATCCGGTGTTGCCCACACGCGGCCGCGTCTGGTCAGGGCAGATGGGGGTGGGGCAGGCGCGGTCCGACCCCGGCGGCACGGGGCCCTTCTCCCGCCTTTATGCACGGCTGGACGCCTTTCATCCGCTGGGCAACTGGTTCGGCAACGGCCGCATCGAACTCGGCCAGGTGTTCGCCAAGGGCAACGTGACCGTGCCCGAGGCGCTGCGCTTTCGCGCCGGCGGTGACGATTCCGTGCGCGGCTATGCCTACCGGTCGCTGACGCGACGTGTCAACGGCATCGAGGTGGGCAGCGAAGTGCTGTTCACCGCCAGCGCGGAACTGGCCCGCCCCATCCTGGAACGGCTGCCCGATTTGTGGGGTGCGGTCTTCATCGACGCCGGCAACGCGGCGGGCAGTTGGGGCGACCTGCAGCCTGCCGTCGGTGTGGGTGCCGGCGTGCGCTACCGCAGCCCCATCGGGCCGGTGAAGCTGGACCTGGCCTACGGGGAAGCGGAGCAGCGCTGGCGACTGCACCTGACCGTGGGGCTGGCCTTCTGATGGCGGCGAGCAAGGGACGGCGCTCAGGGCTGCGCTGGCTGCTCATCGGCCTGCTCGCGCTGGCGGCGTTGCTGCTCGCGGCCCTGATCGGTGGTGGCACCTGGCTGTGGCGCAGTGACTCGGCGCTGTCGCGTGTCGCGCCTTGGGTGCCCGGTTTGTCGATCGAAGGCGCGCAAGGGCGGCCGACGGGCGGGGCGTTCCAGTTGCAGCGCCTGCAGTGGCAGGGCGGTGGTCTGCGTGTCGTCGTCGAAGACCTGGCCTGGGACGACGCAAGCTGGACCTGGCGGCCCCACGCTGCGGCCTGGTTCGGTGTGCAACTGACACGGCCGCGCGCGGCGCTGGTGCGCGTCATCAACATCCCCGACGAGACACCTGCGCCACCGTCCGCCGGCCCGCCGGCCTCATTGAGCCTGCCGCTGGAACTGCTGGCGCCCGGCCTGCGCGTGGTGCGCTTCGAGCTGGACGAACAGGCGCCCATCACCGAGCTGGCGGTTGATCTGCACCTGGGTGCAGAAACTGGTGCAGAAACTGGTGCAGGACAGGGCTTCGAACACCGCGCCGAGAACCTGCGCCTGCAGCGCGACGGACTGTCGGTGAGCGGCCGGGCCGTCATCGGGACCGACGGGGGCCTGCCCTTGCAGGCCACGCTGCAGGTCGCGCCGGCCACCCCTGCGGCCGCCGGTTGGCGCGCGCAATTGCAGGCGGCCGGACCCTTGCGGCGACTGGAGATCACAGCCCAGCTCAGTGAGGCCGTTAGCGGCAGCGGTAGCGGCAGCGGCAGCGGCAGCGGCAGCGTCAGCGCCCAGGCCACGCTGGCGCCCTTCGCCGCGTGGCCCGTGCTGGCGCTGGTGGCGCAGGCCGACCGGCTGAACCTGGCGACCTGGGCGGGTCTGCCGCAGACCGCCTTGTCAGGCCAGGCAGTCTTGTCCGAGCCTGGGGCGACGCCGCCCTCGGATGAGTCGCTGGTATTCGATGTTGATGTGGCGAACGCTGAACCGGGGCCGTGGGACGCCGGCAGGTTGCCGCTGCGCAGCTTGCAGCTCCGGGTGAAGTTGCAGGCGCAGGGCCGCCCCGCCGAACCCGGGATGCTGGTCTTCGACCGTTTCACCGCCGAACTGGCGGCGCCGCAACCGGCAGGCCGCATTGAAGGCAGCGGGCGGCTGACCGACGGCACGCTGCTGCTGCAACTGGCGCTGGACGGCGTACGCCCGGAACAACTGATTTCGGCCGCGCCCCCCATGCGCCTGGGCGGCAAGCTGGACGTGGTGGTGGAGGGCTTGCCGAACGTTCTGGCAGCGGGCTCGGCATCGGCACCCGAACCGGCACCGGCTCGCACCTTGCAGGCTCAGGTCGATGTGGACCTGAAAGGCCGGCTGGACCGCGCCGGTACACCTTCGCTGCAACTGCAGACCAGCGCCAGCGTCACCCTGCCGCCCGACGGCACGCTCAGCGCCCGCTTGCGCGAATTGCGCGCCAGCGCTGGGGGAAGCGGCGGAAGCGGTGGAAGGGCCAGCGGCCAAGCCAGTATCGACCGCAGTGTGGCGGGCGACTGGCGTTTGCAGACCCAGGGCGAACTGATCCGCTTCGACCCTGGCCCCTGGTGGCCCGCAGCGCGCGGTGGGTCGGGCAAGCAGGCGCTGAACGCACGCTGGCAGGCCGACATGACCCGTCAGGCCGGCACTGGGACTGGCACTGGCACTGGCACCGGCACCGGCGCCAGCACCCAGCCCCAGCCCGCAGGCGGCAGCCTCTTGTCCCTCTTGTCCCTGTTGCGCGGCAACGCCCGTCTGACCCTGGCCCCCAGCCGCTTCGCCAAGCTGAGCTTGCAAGGCGATGCCAGTCTGCGTGCCGAGGCCGATGCGTTTCAGGCGCACGCCGATCTGCGCGCCGGGCGCAACCGTTTCGAGCTCGATGGCCGCGTCCCCCATGCCAGCGGCGGCGCCGACGCCCTGCCCACGGGCACGCTGAAGATTCAGGCCCCGGCGCTGGCAACCCTGGCGCCACTGGCCCAGCTTTTGCCAGCCGCTGCCAGCGCCTGGTGGCCGCGCGAGGGCAGCCTGGACGTCGACGCCAGCGCTCAGGGCCAGTGGCCGGCGCTGCGCAGCGAAGGCAGCCTGAAGGCCAGCGGCCTGCGCAGCCCACAGCTGAACGTGGGCCGGGCCGAAGCGCAATGGAATCTGGACAGCGACAGCAGCAGCGCGCCACTGCTGCTGCAACTACAGGCCAGCGACATCAGCAGCGGCGTGCAGCGGGTTGAACAACTGGTGGCCACACTGGAAGGCACGCTGCGCGAGCACCGGCTGCAGGTGCGGGCCACCAGTCCGGCGCGCCCGCCTGCCTGGGCTGACGCCTTGACCGCGCAGTCCACGGCCGGGGGCACTGCAGTGCAGTTGCAGGCGACGGGGCAGTGGGCAGGGGCCACGAGCGGCGCTGGCACGGTCAGAGGTTCGGCCGTTGGTCCGTCAGGCGGCGGTACCTGGCGCGGGCGCATCGAAGAGCTGCGCGCAGCACCCCGTGCGGCCCCGGCGTCACCCTGGCTGGCTGCCGACAACCTGACATGGTCGCTGAACCTGGCACCTGGCGGGCAAGTGCAGCAGGCCGCGCTGGAGCCCGGCCGGGTGGCGCTGTTCGGCAGCGGGGTGAACTGGCAGCGGGCGACGTGGCAGGTCGGTGCAGGGCCAGCGGATGCGCCACGCGGGGAGCTGCGGGCCCAGATCGAGCCTCTGGCTATGGCGCCCTTGCTGGCGCGGCTGCAGCCGCAGTTCGGTTGGCAAGGCGACCTGGCGCTGAGCGGCCGCATCGATGTCAGCCAAGCCGAGCGACTCACGGCCGACGTCCTCGTCGAACGCGTCGGCGGCGACCTGAGCCTGCAGGTCGAGGGCGTCGTCAGTGCGCTGCAGATCAGCGACCTGCGGCTGGGTCTGTC
>Ga0105045_10005515_pt1 | contig 11149 bp, 12 predicted proteins | sample MAT02_FD_78089 | JGI IMG/M metagenome (GOLD analysis project Ga0105045, IMG submission 78089) | Freshwater microbial communities from Lake Fryxell liftoff mats and glacier meltwater in Antarctica - MAT-02 (megahit assembly) | ecosystem: Environmental > Aquatic > Freshwater > Ice > Liftoff... | reverse complement strand
CTGCGCCAAACGTGCTGTCAACGGATTCCGTCCCACGACCTGCTGCGCTTCAACCCCCCTCGGCTGGCAGGAGGCGGACAGGAGCTCGCTGCCGGACCCGCCAGGTCCGTCGAGCCCGACAGCGCGTGTCGCGACAGTCAGCCGAGACCGAAGCGGTCGAGCACGAACACCTCGGAGTCGGGCTGCGCGGTGTCGAACCCGTAGCTGGTGACGGCGCCGTCGCCCGTGTCCAGGATCGAGAACACCGTGTAGCGGTTGCTAGCGACGTACGGCTCGGCGAGTCCCTCCCCATCTCGCAGCGGCGCGACGTTCGGGGCCACCGTCAGCAGGCCCGCCGGGTCACCCTGCCGGGTGTAGTTGGACTGGTCCCACGGTGCCGGGGGGATATTGCGGGCCCGTCCGTTGTCCACGGTGTAGGCGCCGTAGTTGTTGCCGACGTTTGACGTCTCGAGGTAGCTGACGCCGTCGTCGGCGAACCGGTTCCACAGGTGGGAGTGCCCGTTGAGGACGAGGTCCACCTCGGCCTCCTGCAGCATCGGCTTCAGGTCACGGACCAGGTAGTCATCGGCCTTCGGGTACTCGTAGCGGATCCGGGTGAGGGTGCCGTCGGCGTCGCGGTCCTCGACGCGCACCGGGTCGGTGAACGGCGCCAGAACGTTGTCGCCGAGACTGTGGACGGCGTGGTGGGTCATGACCACGGAGTAGCGGGCGCGGCGGAACTCGGGGCTGGCGAGCTCGTCGGCCAGCCACTACAGCTGCTCGCTGCCCTCGTCGACCGGTTCGAAGATGTGGGTGCCGTAGCCGAGCCGGAGCGGGTCGGTGACGGTGGTCGACTCGGTGAACCGGCCGATGGCGGTGTTGGTGTTGGGGGTGCGCCAGATCCGGGTCGCGTACAGCCCGATCACGCGGACGTCGCCGACCGTGTAGGCCCAGTACTTCTCCCCGCCGGGGGAGTCGGTCGGCAGGTCGAAGAGTTCCTCGTAGGTGGTGGTCGAGAAGCTGTTGTCCTCGATCCAGGCCGTGCGCACCTCGGGGTCGCCGGTCGGGTTGACGTCATCGGCGACCGTCTCGTAGGCGGCCTCGGCGACGTCGACGGGCACGGGCGCGTCGTACTGCTGGCCCAACGTGTCACGCTCGTCCACCTGGCCCATGACTTCGTGGTTTCCGATCACTGGGAAGATCGGCGCGTGCTGCAGGATCTCGCCGCCGCCGTACACGGTGTCGTCGCTCTGCGGCGCCCTGCTTGCGTTGCCCTGCAGCGCGGGGAAGAACGCCCCCCCCGCGGGTGTCGTCGAACCACTCGCTGGCGCGGTCCGGGATGTTGACCAGGTCACCGGCCATGAACACCGCGTCGATGGTGCCCACGGTATCGGTGACCTTCTGCAGGTTCGCCGGGGTCATCGGCATCGACTGGTGTCGCTGGTGAGCAGGATCTGGGCGGCCTGACCACGCCGGGGCGACGGCTGCATCGTGAAGTCGTCGGAAAGCGCGTACTCCCCGGAGTCGTCGATGCTGAGCACCCGGTACGGGGTCCGCTGCCCGGGGCGCAGGCCGCGGACCTCGACGCCGTGGCGCCACAGCGGGCGGTCCACGACACCGGCGGGCCGGTCGAGGATGTTCGACTGGGCGTCCTCACGTGTCCGGGACAGCTGCACGGTCTCGGCCTGAACTACCTTGACGCCTCCCCGCTGAGCGCGTCGAGGGTTCTCGGCCGCGACGGCCCGTTCGATGTCCTGGCTGCTGAGGTTGGTCACGCCCTCGCCGTGAAGCACCAGGTGCCGGGCCCCGGGGAACTCCGTCACCCAGGCGACGTGGGTGCTGGCAGGGCCGGGCAGCTGCAGGTAGGGGTCGGTCAGCAGGTCGAGGGAGCCCTGCTCGGTCCGGGCGCTGGCTGGTGCACTGGCGGCAAGGGTGAGGGTGGCCGCGAGGGCCGCGGACACGAGCAGGGCGATCGGCAGTTGACGTCGGGAGCGGCTGTGCACGGGAGTCCTCCGGGATGACGGGACGAACGAACGAGGCCGACGCTTCCTCTCAAGGGTGAACTCCCGGCGAGACGCCGGTGAACTCCGGGCGTCACGCCGATAAGCGCGACGGGACCCCGACATGACGTCAGGCGCGACCCATTCGCCGCCCGCGGGGAGCTCGACCTCAGCCTTGGTGAAGCCCTCGCCGGTCACGGGGAGGCTCACCTCCTCCAACGAGGCCCTGACGGCCTCGGCGAAGCTGGAGCTGGAGCTGGAGCTGGAGCTGGAGGCGTAGGCGGTGACGCCGGCTGGCTGTGACCCAGGGTCGGACCGCGGCCAGCACGTGGTCCACACACTCGTCCGGCTGTCCCGGCCGAGCACCCACACCGTGGCCGTACCGCGCCCCTGGGCGCCGCCGCGCTGTCGATGCGCGCCGTCCTCGGGGGTCCTCTTGACGGCGCGAGTCCCACGGGATCGCGCCGTGCTTCCGGCCTTGTATCAGATGCTCCGAACACGCCTCATTGAACAGATACCCGAGTGCGAGGAAGGTGTGTGCCATGGCAACCGACGCGGAGCTTCGACGTGCCCGAGGCGCGAAGGCCCGATACGGGAAGCAACTGTTGGCGAACCCTGACGTCCACGGAGTTGGCGTCGGGTACCGGCGCCGCGGCGGCGAGAAGACCGACGAGATCGCCATCGTGGTGCACGTGCAGCACAAGCGCGGGAAGGAGGAGGTAGCTGCGCGCAACCTGCTCCCCGAGACGGTGCGCTACCGCAGCCGCGACGGGGAGGACGTCGAGGTCACGGTAGATGTGGTCGAGAAGCCGGTCCCGGTCGAGGAAGTTGCGTGCGGCGAGTGCCGGGCCGACCTTGAGGACCGGGTCCGTCCAGTGCCCGGTGGGTACAGCGGCGGGCCTCCTACGAGTGTCTCCACCGGTGGCACGCTCGGCGGCTGGATCTGGGACAGCGTCACCGAGCAGGCGGTCGTCATCTCCAACGATCACGTTTTTGGGGGCGCCGCTGGCACCGACATCAGCCAGCCCTCCGCCTTCGACGGTGGATCGCTCCCGGCCGACCGGATCGCCGACGTGATCCGCAACGGGACGCTAGACGTGTCGATCGCATCGCCGTCCGCCGCCGACGTCGCCGAGTACGAGATCGAGTGCGGCGGGCCGGGCGTCTTCGAGATCACCGATGCAGTCCTGGAGATGGAGGTCCAGAAGACGGGCCAGACCACGGGGCTGACGTGCGGCATCGTCGAGCTGGTCGACTACGACTCGGGTCACTATGGGTCCGAGAACGACCTATGGATCGACGGTGACGGTGAAGACTTCTCGATGGGCGGCGACTCCGGGTCGCTCTATCTGGAGAAGACCAACCCCAGCGGCGCCGGCTGGCGGCGCGTGGTCGGCATCCATTGGGGAGGATCCGGCGACGACGGCGTCGGCCACCCGATCAGGGCGGTCTTCGACGACCTCGACGCGACGACGCTCTGCTCTGGATGGGTCAGCGAGTTCCTCGACGCCGTTTTCGGCAGGTCGACCGAGCGGGAGTCCGAACGCGTCATCGAGCTCGTCTCCGTCGAACCGCGACGTCTCGAACCCTCGCGGGGACTCGACCCCCTCGTCCGGCGGCAGTTGCGCCCGGTCCCGCGCTGGCTGCGCCGGCCACCCACGAAGCCGTTCGGGCGGGCGGTCGAGGCCAGGATGGCCGAACTCGAACACGGCCGGGAGGTCGTCGAGGTGATCCAGCGCCACCGGGTCGCGGTTGTCCGCGTGCTGCGCCACACCGACGGCCGCCGCGCCGCCATGGCCCTGCTCAAGCCATTGAGCGGGTCGGTGACCACCGACGACGTCCTGAGCCACCAGATCACCGATGAGGATCTCGAGAACGTCGAACGCCTGGCCGAGGTGGTCAGACGGGTCGGCGGGATCGGTGCCGAGGACCTGATCGAGGTGGCCCGTTCACTGACCGGCCGGGGCAAGGCGGCCGGCCTCACCATCGAGAAGGTCCTCGCCTGAGGTCTGCTGCACGTTGCTGACATCGAGCTTCAGGCGGCGAGTGCGACCAGTGGCACTGGTACTCCCAACCGAATTTCGTTCAGGGTGCTGCGCAACCCGGCGGAACGCCACGTCGTCGTCGAGCGTGGCTCCAGGGGTGGCCTCGAGGTCGATCTCGGTCAGGAGACCGAAACCCTGGTTCCCCCAGCGCAGCGCGGACGGCCGCCACGGCGACTTCGAGGGGCTGGGCAGCGTGGTGCTGGTCGTGCAGCCGGCCATCAGGAGCTCCGCTCCTTGATGCCCAGGAGTCCACGAGCACGATGTCGTTGTTGGTCACGGTGCCCTGGAAGTTCTCCTTGCCCAGGGTGGTGGTTGCCGTCGGTGTTCTCCTCAGGGTTTCGTCGGTCTTCCACCGGAGGGACCGCAAGGCAGCAATCCGTCCCGGTGCCGGCCGCCGTCGGCCGCCCCCAGGTTGGTGCTGGTCGCCCTTCTCATCATCCTCGTCATCGAGGCCGCGGCGCAGCGACGCCTCGTCGTCCTAGCGCTGAGCCTGGTCATCCTGGTTGTTGCCGCCGTCCTCCTCGTGGCTCTGTGGACCGGCTTCGTCTCCTCCTGGCGAATCATCCTCGCGGCCCTGCTGGTGGTCGCCGGACTGGTCCTGCTGGTGCTCAACATCCAGCAGGTCCGGCGCACCTGAGGGCGTTGCGTCGAGGTCCGGCGGGAGGGCCTGCGGCGCAGATTGGGGGCTCTTCACTATCCAAGGCGTGTTCAGGCAGCAGGGAAGACCCACCCTGCGCGAGTCAGGATGAGTGCGAGCCCGCCGGCGGCGACCGCGACAGTTCGGCGCCTCGCCAGACCCAGGCGGGCAGCAAGGTGACCAGCAGGGCTGCAGCGGTACCGGACGCTGCCCAGAAGAGGGTCGACTGGACGGGGGACCGGCCGCCGGAGGCGAAGTCTTCTCTGGAGAGGACCTGGTCGGGCCCGGTCCGCGACGGCCCGAGCAACGGCTTCGCGCGCAGGACTGGCCAGGAATGCGACCACCCTCCAGGGTGCCTCATGTTCAGACGGCAGCACGACCGATGACTCCGAGATGGGGGTAGCGATGGACGACCTGCCGCGGTCCCGGAGGGGCCGGGTGCCGCAGTGGGTGGCGACGACGCCGCAGGCCGGTCCGCAGCGCCCCTGGGTGGCCCACTTTTGCTCCGGCGCCCGGCTTGGCACGCCAGTCGCGGGGCCTCGTGGCGATCGTTGGGGCCGAGGACCCCTGGCCGCTCAGCTGGTGGCGGGGGCGAGTGACGGGTCCACGCGGGCGAAGAGGATCTGGAGGGCGTCTTCGGGACGGCGCCGGCCCCAACGCAGGCCGAGGGTGCGGCGGGTGTACCACGACGTCGGAGCGTCGACCATGTCCTCGATGTGCAGCGTCCGGGAGCCGTAGCGGACCTCGGCGTGGCTGTCGCTGAGGAGCACGACGTCGGTCGCGGCGGCGAGGTCGGGGCCGACCGCCTCCCGGATCCGCTCCTGGATCGCGGCCTTGCGGCGAGCGCGGCGAGCGTTCCTCTGCGCGGTCCGGTGCGCGGCGTAGGCGATGTCGGTGGGGCTCAGGGCGACGGCGTCGCGGTGAGTGAGGGGCGGGTTCACGTGGGGTCCCTTTCGAGGTGGTGCCGGGCCCGGCGCGCGGGGCTGCCGCTCTTCTCGGCAGATGTTCGCCGGAGCATGAGCGGGCGACCGCTCTTGGTCCTGGGAGTCCGCCGGAGGGACCAGCCGGGGTGTGGACGCCACGCCCAGCTGAGCCCTTCACCGGGGCCGACGAAGGCCTCAGCGGTGCGGTCTGAGGCGCCGGACCGAGTCCGGGCGGCGTCGGTGCTGGTGGGAGACCGGGTTCGCCCCGAGGACCGAGAGTCGGCCGTCGGTGCACGCAGCGAAGTCGGCAATGTACGCCGGTCGTCGGCGAGGAAGGAGCGGTATGCGGCCTGGATGGGAAGGTCGGCCCGGCGGAGCTCGACGTAGGAACTGGGCTCGGGTCGGGGCTCGCGGTGCCGGGGGCGAGGCGCCGACGGAGGGCCTGGCCGGCCGCCGGGCCGCCTTGGGCGACGGGGCGTGCCCTTACCTCGAGCGCATGTGCCGCAGCATGTTGTGGTTCCGCGGACTTGGATCACACGGCGAACTCGACCCAGAGCGGGTAGTGGTCACTGATTCGCCAGGACACCTGTGCCTTGTTCAGGTCCCGCAGGGCGTGGGGGAGGAAATCGAAACCGCCACCGCGCCGGGTGTAGCGTATTGCGTCGAGCATCGAGGGCAGGTCCGGTTTGGTGGGGTCGCTGAACCAGGCAATCTGGTCGTAGAAATGATGGGTCTTGTCGTTGTCGAAGATGGTGCGCGGGATGTGGTTGAGCTCGGTCGGAGGCCAGAGACCGGTGGAGGCGAAGGCGTTGAACAGTGGGTCGTCGATCCGGTCGAGGTTGAAGTCGCCTAGGACCAGGAGGTTGCGGTTCCAGTCCTGAGGTCGGTCGGCCCAGCTTCGCATCCAGGTCGCGAAGTTGGTGAGCTCCGCGAGCCTGCCTGCGGGCGCCTTGCCCCACAGGACGTGGACGGTGGTCAGGATGAAGTCGGTGCCGTTGCGGACGAATCCCGCGGCGTAGGGGGTGCGAGCGAACTGCTCCACGCTGTTGGTCATACTGGTCGGCAGCACGATCTCGCCCACCAATCCGGAAGGCTGGACCCGTTCGGTGTCGTAGATGAAGGCCAGCCTCTCCCCGTTTCCTGGGTCGCCCTCGGTGACGTCGGAGGCGATCACCCGGTAGCGAGGGCTGAGCTGGGCGAGCAGCGCGAACATAGCGGTGGTGTTGCGTCGGGACTCCTGGATCGCGGTGACGTCGAACCGTTCGATGATGGCGCCGATGCAGGCGAGGGAATGCCAGTCTCGCTTGGGGCTGTCACCGCCGGTGGATCGCCACTTGTGGGTGAGGTCGCTGAGCGCGCGCAGGTTCCAGGTGCCGATCAGCAGGTTGGCATCAGTCTTGGCTGGGATCTCGTTGTTCAGGGCCGTGCGTAGTCGTTGCAGGTCACCGGCGACCTCCGTCGGCACCGGACCGGACGGGGGTATGGGCCTGGTCATGTCCGATCCCCGGTGGCGCCCGCGCGTGGCAGATGTTGGCGCAGCGGACCGACGGCGCCGCCGGTGCCCGCCTCGGCGGGACTCCAGCCGCCGCGGGCACACCGATGAATCATGGCGGGTCGATCATCCATGCGGTCAGTGTGCTCCTCAAGAGCCGCGCCCAGGGGTGCTTCGTTGTCAGCGGCCAGCCTTCGGCGAAGCACAAGGTTGGGAGTACGGCACCGGCAGGCCATGTGCGTGTCCTGGCGATAGGGGCCGCCATGTGATTCTCGTAGCCCGGGTAAAGGGCTCTCCACGGTTCCGCGGGATGCCGGGCGCTGAGGTGGGTGTTCATGCCGGACGTCTGGCGGCTGACTCGCCCGGGTCTCGTGGAGACCCGGAACCGACTCCTGGCGCCGAGGGCGACCATGGTCCCGCCGACAGAACCGACACCGACGTGGTGCGTGAGGTCCGCCAGGGGCCGACCGTCTCGAGGCGATGCAAGCGTGAACTCGTGGGCGAGTCCGCGGTATCGGGCGAGGGCGCGCACATCGACCACGTTCGGCCACCTGTTCGCCCCGAGCTCCGCCAGCGGGTCCGGCTGTCCGAGGTCTCTGCCTGGTCCCTGCCTGACCTTGAGTCTGCCGTCACCTGAGGCTGCTCGGACCGGCGCCGCGATCGACCTGATGCGTTGTCAGGGGGCTACCTCTGACCCTGCCGCGGTGTCCGCTGCGTCGGCGGCTCCACGACGGCGGGCGTCTCACCGGTGGTGGGCTGACGCAGGAGTGGTACCCCCTCGCCGAGCGAGACGTGCACCTTCGCGTCGAAGGGCGAGCGACGCTCCACCAGGCACTGCCCGGCGAGCGAGAACTCGGCGTGCTCGTCACCGCGGCCCCCGGCGAGGTCGGTGAGTCGTCCGTCCTCGACGGAGGTGAGCCGCCCCACGATGCGGAACGTCACCACCAGGGTGAACTACAGGTGCGCAACCCTCACCTCACCGAGGCGCACCCAGAAACCCGGACGCCACGTGCTCGAGGTCCGGTGCTCCACGAGCTCGACGATGGTCGTGAGACCGGGGTCGGACAGCGTCTCGCGCGCCGCGACCACCAGCTGCCGGTGCCGTCGCCACCCGGCGACGGCGACCAGACCGAGGTCGACGTCCAGGAGTCCGGCCGCGACCTCGGCGAGCCGGTCGTCGGTCACCTGCCCCAGTGCCGCGGTCCTGGCAGCGTCACCCGGGACGCCGTCGCTCGCTCTGCGCACCGCCTCCCGGAGGCCTGCGACGCTGTTGTCCCCGAGCAGGAAGGTGCGCGCCGTGAGCGCGGCGGGCCCCCGGGTGCCGAGCGCTGTCGTGGTCATCCGATCACCTCCGTGGACACGCACGGCCGACCCCCGGCGCGGGCCGTCAAACTGAGCGTGACCCTGGGCTGCGCCCCGTCGGACCTGGACGACCACCTCGGGCGTCGGGTCCGGGACCGGGTGCAGCTGCGGAGCGGGCGCCGACCCGGACCCGGACCCGCCGAGCCGTCCCCGGACGAGGGAGGCCCCGACACCGGCCGCCAGCGCCAGGGGGCCGAGCAGGACGCCGGTCGACCACCGCCCAACGGGCACCGGCTGCGCGGCGAGGGTGACCGCGACCACGCTGCCGGGGGTGACGAGCGCACGGCGACGGCGGATCTCCACCGACCCATAGGTACCTCCAAGAGGCCCGGGCGCCGCTCCCGACGAGCGCCGTGTCAGGGGTGGCACCCGGTGGCCGACCGGGCAAGGTTCGTCGGGCGCTGCCGCGGACGAAGAAGGCCCGGCCCGGCGCATCCGCCGACCTGGGCTCTCCTGCCTCCACCCTGCACTCGGGACCTCGACGTGTAGCGCCGCCGGGGGCGCTCCCTCCGTGGTCCATCGTGGTCCGTTCTGGTCGGTGGCAGCGATGATGCGTCATCCAGGCGCGTCCGGAGCTGGTGAGCCCCAGGCCGTCCTCGAAGGGGTTCGTGCGGTCAGGTCAGGGGTCTCACTCATGCTCCGGTGAGGGACACCGGTGGCTTCCATCACCACCGGCGACGCCTCCTCGGCGACCAGGTGCCCACGCAGCGCGAGCACCTGGTTGGTCACCGCCCCCCAGGTCGTCACCGTCGCCACGGTGCCCCGGCGGCCAGCGGCGGCGATCCGGACGCAGACCTTGACGTCCCGCTTGGACACGTCCAGACCCGCGCACCGGGAATGTACGATCTCCATGACCCTCACCTCCTGCTGATCCGCGATGGACAGGTGTCCGGTCCGGGGAGGGCTGGCGGGATCGAAAGTCTGACGCTTGTGCTCGAAGGCAACAGTCGACGGTTCCCGTGGAAGCCCTCCGCCACCGTGCTGACCTACGGGCCCGCAGGCACCACCGAGGAGTTCGGTGTCGACCGGAACGGACACCACGATCCTGGCCCCGAGGCGGGCACGCGCAAAATAGCCACCTCAAACGCGCCGTCGAGGTCCGTCCCGAGCACGCCGCGGTCTGGGTCGCCTGGTCTGACGCGCAGACGCTGCGCCTGGCCTCCCGTTGCCCCGAGCTGATCGAGGGCCGATAGTTCGCGGAAGGGCTCATGGACGGACTCGGCGACGGATCGCCCCGCCGACCGTGGGAGTGGTCGGCGGGGCGATCCGCGGCGCGATGAGCAGCGGCTCAGGCGTGGTTGGGCTGTCCGCTGTTCTGGTCTGGACGGATCTGTTGCGCGCCAAGGTCCCGCAGATCCGTGAGGACCGTCCCGTACCCGGCGGCCTCGGTGCCCGACTCGATCTCGACCGGCCCTCCCTGCATCGGTACGGTCAGCGTCCCGGTCACCTGGGGTGCGGACTCGGCCGCGTCGGACCTGCTTTCGTCCGCGGCGGACTCGTTCGTGTTGCTCGCCCATACCGGCCTGCCGTCGGGACGGTAGATGACCGCGTTGCCGTCGTTCTGGACGACGAGGCGGCTGCTGGGGTGCTGCCAGGTGTTGGAGGCCCAGACGACGCGTCCGCCGGGGCCGTAGATGACCAGGTTTCCGTCGCCCTGCATGATCGTCGTGCCAGCCGGCTTGCCCCAGGTGTTCGAGGCCCATAGGGCTGCCCCGCCGCTGGTGCGGTAGAGGACCAGGTTGCCGTCGCCCTGGTAGACCAACCGGTAGCGGCCGTCGCCGGACACGATCGAGGTGCCGATCTCCAGCACCTCGCCGGCGACCATGTCGTCGCCTGTGGCCTGCGCGCCCTGGGGATACCACGTGTTGGTGGACCAGACCGCGGTGTGCGTGCGGTTGTAGACGACGACGTTGCCGTCGTTCTGGACCACGAGGCGGCTGCCGGGGTGCTGCCAGGTGTTCGAGGCCCAGACGACACCGCCCCCGGGGGAGTAGATGACGAGGTTGCCGTCGGGCTGCATGATCGTCACGCCGGTCGGTCGTCCTGCGGTGTTGGAGGCCCAGAGAGCCTTGCCGTCGATGTTGCGGTAGAGGACGAGGTTGCCGTCGCTCTGGTAGACGAACCGGAAGCGCCCGTTGCCCGACGACACCGAGCCGCCGAGCGAGAGAACCTCGCCCGCGAGCACGTCGTCACCGGTGGCCGGCGGCCCTAGGGGGTACCAGGTGTTGCTGGCCCACACGGCCTTGCCGGCCGTGTTGTAGATGACGACGTTGCCGTCGTTCTGGACGACGAGGCGGCTGCCGGGGTGCTGCCACGTGTTCGACGCCCACAGCGCTTTGCCGCCCGGGCTGTAGATGACCAGGTTGCCGTCGCCCTGCATGATCGCCACGCCGGTGGGCTTCCCCCAGGTGTTCGAGGCCCACAGGGCCTTGCCGTCCACGGTGCGGTACAGGACGAGATTCCCGTCGCGCTGGTACACGAGCCGGAAGCGACCGTCGGCGGAGCTGATCGAGCCGTCGATCTGCAGCACCTCACCGGCCACCATGTCGTCGCCGGTGGCGCTGGGCCCCGTGGGGCACCAGGTGTTGGTGGACCAGACAGCAGCACCGGCCGGGTTGTAGATGACGACGTTGCCGTCGTTCTGGACGACGAGGTGGCTGCCTGGGTGCCGCCAGGTGTCTGAGGACCACAAGGCGACGTCTGGGTCATAG